>Ga0307516_10005092_pt1 | contig 15891 bp, 24 predicted proteins | sample 19_EM_MG_FD_203310 | JGI IMG/M metagenome (GOLD analysis project Ga0307516, IMG submission 203310) | Populus trichocarpa ectomycorrhiza microbial communities from riparian zone in the Pacific Northwest, United States - 19_EM | ecosystem: Host-associated > Plants > Roots > Unclassified | place...
GCAACTGCTGGACCAGAAGGCGCAAACGTGGAACACGATCGCCGAGCAGGTCCGCACCGAGGACCCGTTGGCGTACGAGTACCTGCAAGGTGTTCACGGCATGGACCGTGCCGGCGCCGGCGTCGTGGCACTGGTGTCAGCCGTCTTCTTCGCCGCGTTCGACTCGGTCGCCTCGATCGTGATCCTCTTCGGATTCCTGATCTTCCGAATCGCGATCATCATGCTTCCGCTGCTGGGCACGATCGGGATCTGCCTGCCTGCGTCCAACGGGATCCGGCGCATCTTCCACATGAGCGTCGCCGCGTTCATGAACATCATCTTTTTCGGTGCCGGTGCCGGGCTGTACCTGGCCGCCGTCGGTCTGATCTTCGGCAGCCCCCTGCCGGGCTGGTTGCAGATGTTCGCGGTCGCGCTGGTCGGTGTTGCCTGCTTCCTGGGGCTGCACCCATTCCGGCAACTGGTCCACACCGCCACCGGCCGGTCCCGCGCCCAGGACGGAATGGTCACCCGCCTGATCAACGCCGGCAAGCAGATCAACAGCAACAGGTCCGAGGCGGCGGCCGACACGACCACCGCACCGGCAACCGGCGACGCCACACCGCGCCCCCGCCCGGAGACGGCGTCGTCACGGCCGTCGAACACCCGGACCGTCATCACCGCCGTCGCACCGTCCGTCGCCGACGCCGCAGGGCATCCGGCGGTGTCCGCGGTGCTCGGCGCCGTCAGCAACACCAGCGCGGACGGGCAGCGGCCGGAGGCCACCTCGAACGGCCAGAAGTTCAAAGCCGCTGTCGGGGTGGTGGCCACCGTCGCCGCCACCGCCGCCGGCGGGCCCGCCGCTGGTGCCGCCGCCAGCGCCGTGACCAGCGCCAGCCCCCGCCGCCCCAGCCCCCGGCCACGCGCCGAGACCAGGAGTTGATACCGCGATGAAGTTCACCGCCCGCCAAATCCTGATCGCCGTCGCGGTGGTCGCTGTGGCCGGGATGCTGCTCGTCAGCCGCTTCTCTGGCGGCACCTCCGGCGTAGCCATCCAGGCGCCCGCCGCCCCCGGCAACTCGAGCACCGAGGCCTCGCCGGATCCGTCCGTCCCTGCGGCACCGTCCAGCGGGACGCCCACCACAGACGAGCACGACGACGGCGCCGACGACGACGCGCCGATCCTGGTCACGCCCACCACCAAACCGGACGTACGTGAGGCCGGGATCCAGTTCGCCGCGGCGTGGCTGAACACCTACGGCCAGAACCCGGCCAGCTGGCGGGCCGGGCTCACCCCGCGCGTCACCCCCGACCTGGCCGAAGACCTCGCGTACGCCGACCCGGAATCCGTTCCGGCCGGCGGCCGCGTCGCCGACCCCGTCACCGTCACCGCGGAGGGGGCACTGTTCAACGTCGACGCCCCCGTCGTCACCGCTGACACCAAGGCTCAGCCGCTCGGAATCCTGAACCTGACCTTGCTCAACGCGGGCGGCAAGTGGCTGGTTTCCGAGATCGACTGGCAGGCCAGCTGATGAGCCGCGGCGGCGCTTTCGTCGGTGGAATGCTCGTCGCCGGGCTCGCCGCGTGTGCCTTCGGCGCGCCGCTGGCCATGTCCGCGGGCTCGCTGTTCGGGGATCTGAAGGCCCCGGTCAAGCCGGTGGCCGTGTCGTGCGGCAGCACGCAGACCACCAAACAGTCGGCGGCGGACACGCCGAAGGTGGCCGGCTGGTCGGCGACGCAGGTCCGTAACGCCGCGGCGATCGTGCAGACCGGTCAGGACATGAACGTGCCACCACGTGGCTGGGTCATCGCCGTGGCCACTGCCATGCAGGAGTCCAAGCTGCACAACTACGGCGACCTCGGCGCACGCAACGACCACGACTCCCTCGGGCTGTTCCAGCAGCGCCCAAGCATGGGCTGGGGTACCCCGGCGCAGACCCGCGACCCGGTCCACGCCGCCACGGAGTTCTACAAGCGACTGGTCAAGATCGGCGGCTGGCAGTCGATGAGTCTCACCAGGGCGGCGCAGCGGGTGCAGCGCTCGGCGTACCCCAACGCGTACGCGAAGTGGGAGGACGACTCCTCCCGCCTGGTCAACGCCATCACCGGCGGCGCCGCGAAGACAGCCACCACCGCCAAGGCTGCCGGGCAGTGCGCCCAGCCGGACCAGGTCACCTCCGGCGGCTGGGTCCGGCCGGTGTCCGCGCCGATCGGGTCCAGGTTCCGCACCGCCGACCGGCCCAGCCACGATGGCGTGGACCTGATCGCCGAACGCGGCACCCCGATCCGGGCGGCAGCCGCCGGCACGGTCGTGCACATGGAATGCGACAGGGCGGAGAAAGGCTACAACTGCAACCACGACGGCTCCTCCGGAGACTGGCCCGGCGGCTGCGGTTGGTACGTCGACATCCGCCACGCGAGCGGCATCATCACCCGCTACTGCCACATGCTGCGCAAACCCCTCGTGGACGAAGGCGACAAGGTGACCGCCGGCCAGCAGATCGGCGTGGTCGGCACCTCCGGCCACTCCTCCGGCCCGCACCTGCACTTCGAGGTCCACACCCGCAACAACCGGGCCTCGGCAGGCGCGATCGACCCCGTGAAGTTCATGAAGGACCACGGGGCACCCCTCGGCGAAGGAAAGGAGGAGACGTAAACCGCGGTTAATCCGGCACCAACCCAACGAATAGCGCGTCACGGTGTAGCAGATTTTCCAACAACGGAGTAACTTACAGGTGGCACCGTACATTGGTGGAGCCGAAACCCTCCGAGACCCCTGGTCGCAGCGCCAGCCATCAAAGGTCTGGCCCGGCCGAGAAACCTTCCAGAAAGGAAACACAGCAGTGCGTATCAGCCTGATCGACAGAATCCGCGCCAAGGTCCGATCCGGACTAGCCGGCATGACCTTCCTGCTGGCACTGGGCGGCGGCTGCCTCGCCGCGTTGTCCATGCTCGGCGGCGTGCTAAACAAGATCGCCAGCATCGGGCCCTGGTGGACGCCCGCCGTCCTGTTCGCCGTTACCGTCATGATCTGCATCGGCGACTGGGCCATCAAATCGGTTGGCGGCGCCGCCAACCGGTGGTCCATGTACACCGCCATGGTGTTCCCGTCGTTCTTCATCGCCTCGCTGACCGGGGAGTCCGGCGCGAAGCTGTTCAGCGCGATCGGCGCGATCAGCAAGGACACCGCGAACGACTGGAAGTCCGGCGTCAAGGACTGGACGGACCTGCCCGGCAATCTCGAGAACGCCTTCACTGTGTTCAGCCTGATCTGCATCGTCGCGGCGATCACCTACGCCCAGCGCTACGTCAAGCAGGACCGTGAGGGCGCCGCGCAGGGCGGCGGCATGCCCGTCATGTCCGGGCGCAACGGGCGCTGACCCGTGGCAACGCGGCGTGAAGTCTCAGCCGCCCAACGCAGAACCCTGTTCGTGAAGCGGATCCGGCATGAGACCAGCGAGATCGCCCGTCTTCGCACGGCGGTCGGCTGGCTGATCGCCGAGGCCCGCCGAGCAAGACGCATCAAAGACGTGACCAACGCGGTGCTCTACCTCGTGGAGTGCGTCCGGGAGAGTCTGCCCCTCCCGGACGCCCCCCAAGACCTGGCCACCGCCATCGACCCGGCCACCCCACGCGTGCGATAGCACACGTGGGGTGGCCCCACCCCCAGATCAGCCGCTCCCAGCCCGGGAGTTACTGACCCCGACTGGACGGAGTGAGCCGCGTGATCGCCGCGCCTGCCAACGCCAACCCGACCACTGAACCCGCCACCCCCGCGGCGGCCCCTGATGACCAGGCCGCGCCTGCTGACGCCAACCCGACCACTGAACCCGCCGCGGGGGTGGCGGTCCCTGACGACCCGACCGCCTCCACCTCAGGAACGGATGACCAGGCCGCACCTGTTGAGGAGGACAGCCCCAAGACCAACGCGGTGAAGGCCGCCGTCGCGAAGACAGCCGACGCCTTTACCAGCTGGTGGGGGTTCGTTGCCAGGCCGATGTCGATCCGCGAGGCATGGCGCCTCTCCGGCGTCATCGACGCCCGGCGAATCCCCGACAGGTCCAACCTGCTGGCCAACCTTTGGTGGATCGCCAACCGCACCGAGCGCATCCTGCTGTTCCTGCTGGTGCTCGTGCTGACGTTCGTCCTCGGCTCGATCCTGTGGTGCTCGGTCACCCCGACGCGCAGGCTGGGCCTGTACACCGTCGTATTCCCTCTGCTCGCGATCTTCTACGTCGCGGCCAAAGGCTGACCGATGGGCAACATGTTGCGCGCAGCCCGCGCGGCCGGCGCGGAACTCATCCGCCCACCGGACCTAGACGACAAGTCACCCGACACTCCAGCGTCGCCGCCAGAGCCGACCTTCATCGAAGAACGCCAGAAGATCGCCGGCGTCGTGTCGTCCACCTACCAGACGCAACTCATGCCATGGAAGGTGTACGCCGCCGCACTCGTCTCCGGACTGATCATCCACAGTGAAGGCGCCGGCTGGGGCACCCTGATCCTGGCCCCAGTGCTCGGCGCCGCCGGCTACCTGATCACGGAGTGGCGCCTGACGCGGCAGCACATCAACGGTGGCCGGATCGAATGGGGCCAGACCGGCGGCCGCCGGGTCCGCCGGATCAAGCACCGCGCGAAACGCTCAGCGAAAGTCGGCGTGGCCCTCGGCGTGTGGCTGACCCTTGCCGGCGTCACCGACCTGGGCAACTGGACCGGCATGTGCGTGTGGACCGGCGGCGCGATCGTGTGGGCCCTTGCCTCAAAGAAAGGCTGGTGGGAGCCCGCCGACACCAGCACGTCGGAGCCGCCCCCCGCCGCTGACGTCCACGACGACGACCCGGCCACTGATGCTCCCGCTCCCCGCGCCTCGGCCGCTTCGCCGAAGCGTGGCGGTATCCCCGTGCCACGCGCCCGCCAGGCCCCCGGCGACCAGATCGCCGTGACGGTCCCGCTGCCCCCGCCCGACCTGCTGAAGAGGGCCCCACGCGCCGCACACCCGGCCTCCGCCGACAAGGACCAGACCGAGGTGATCCAGAGTCTTCTCGATGCTCGGCGCACCGGGGCCAGGGTGGTCGTTCCACCGCAGCGTGGACCGAGAACCACCCGCTACGCGATCCAACTCCCCCTCGAAACAGACGTAGCGAAGGTCATGAAGCTGGCGAACGACCTGAAGTTGAGGTGCGAGGCCCCCAACCTGGTCATGTACGCGCCTATCCCCGGCAAGGCGCTGGCCGGAGTCGAAATACCCAACGCTGTGCCAGACGAGGTCCCTCTGGCTGAGGTTCTGGAGTTCATCAAGTCGCTCGAGGACGACCACCCGCTGCTGGTCGCGCTGGGCATGGACGTCGACGGCAACTTCCAGGTGACCAACCTGGCCAAGACGCCGCATCTGCTCATCGCCGGCGCCACCGGCGGCGGGAAGTCAGGCGCCCTCACCACGATGCTGGTGTCGATCCTGACCCGCGCCACCCCGCTACAGGTTCGGTTGATCCTGATCGACATGAAGAAGGTAGAGCTCACCCCCTACAACGGCGTCCCGCATCTGCTCTTCCCCGTCATCACCGACGCGACCAGGGCAGCGAACGCGCTGGAATGGGTCGTCCGTGAGACGGAGCGGCGGTTCGACCTTTTGCAGGCCGCCGGTGTGCGCAACATCGACGACTACAACCGGAAGGTCGCTGAGGGCAAGGTCAAGGCGCCACCCGGCAGCAGGCAACCCGTCGAGCAACTTCCTTACCTGCTCGTCGTAGCCGACGAGCTGGCCGACCTGATGGTGGTCGCGCGAGAGGAAGTCGAAACGTCGGTCGTCCGTATCGGCCAGCTGGCACGCGCCGCCGGCATCCACATGGTGCTGGCAACTCAGCGCCCATCCGTTGACGTCGTCACCGGCCTGATCAAGGCGAACGTGCCGTCCCGGCTGGCGCTCGCCGTGTCCTCCAACGCCGACTCCAGGGTCATCCTCGACCAGGTCGGCGCCGAGAAACTACTCGGCCAGGGCGACGCCCTGTTCAAACCGCTCGGCGCCTCCACCACGATCCGGCTGCAAATCGCCTGGGTCGACGACGACGAACGCGACGCCGTGATCGATTACCTGCACAGCCAGCCAGCCGCTGTCGAGACCATTCCAGTGGACCTGTTGGACGCCCCGCGGGAGCAGGCAGCGCACGCCCCGGTGACCGCCCGTGAAAGCGTGCTGGCCGCTGCCCGGCGATTGGCCGACGACCGCGGCTATGTGGACAAGCAGGCGATCGTGGCCGGGACTCCAGGCATCAAGACGGACGCCGCCCGCAACGCCGCGCTCACCGAGCTGTTCCGCAGAGGCGACCTCAAGAAGATCAACAACGGCCTTTACGAGGTGCTGCCCGAGGGAAGCGGCACCGAAACCCCTGAGGAGAACCTGCCATGACCACCGAGACCGACGACAAGGCGCTACAAGCAGCCATCACGGAACTGGCCACCCGCAAGGACCCCTACGAATTCGAGGAGGTGCTGCGCGGCGCAGGCGAGTTCGTCGCCCGGTTCGGCACCTTCGGCGACCTGTTCGAGGAGCCGGGCCTGACCAGTGCCCAGTTCTCAGGCGGGCAGGGCACGGCCTGGTACATGCTCGGGCACTGGTCCGTCGAGCGCAATGACCCGCGGCCGCAACCGCCCGCCGAATTCGGGGATCACACCGCGACCTGCCAGGTGTGCGACTACCTCGAAGACGTCGCCGGCCTTCGGGCGGTCTTCGAGCATGAGAACTGCCACGAGTGCGGCCTCGGCCTTGACGCCCACGACATCGGCCGTGACCAGTTCGGGAAGCCGCATGCGTGGTGCCGGACGGTGTGGCAGCGCTGCGAGCCGCTGGTGTCACCAGGCGGTGACGCCGCCGAGCACCAGATCAGCGACGCGTACGACACGCGCTGGTACGCGAAGCTCACAGACGGAACGTACGCGCTGGTCACCCGCACCTACTACATCGCCCGACTCGACAGGCGCACGTTCGTAGAGTGCCAGAACGAGTACCTGATCTGCCGCGACTTCGCGGATCCCGGCGGCACCGAGTACGGCTCCGAACTGGTTTACCAGGAGGTCGCCTCCTCCGATCCGTCCAGTGAGGACCCGCGACTCCTTGCGGCTCAGGCGTCGGCGCCGGAGCCCGGCGAGTGGCGGACCCACGGCCCGAGATGGTCGCCGAGCCTGCTGGCGGCGGCCCGATGATTTACGGTGCGCCTCCTGGCTGGAACGACATGACAGCCAACCAGCAGGCCCTGCTGTTCCGTATCCAGGAAGACACCGACTACGGGTGTTGGCCCATGGATCTGCGCCCGGCATTGATCGACGCGGAAGCACTGGCCGAGGACAAGGCGGCGGTGGCTGAGTTCCTGGGCGGGCCCGGCGCCGGCAGGGAGTTTCTGCGATGAGCACTCCCGGCACTGTCGGCCTGATGCTGCTGCGCGCGGTCGCCAACAACGAGATCACCTACGAGGCATCTCCTGGCGAGGGTCCCGACTACAGCGACCTCCCCGAGGGTTGGATGCGGTTCGTCTGGAATGGCCGGCCCTGCGACACCGACGGCAACAACAAGCTCGCCTGGCTGCGGCAGGACGGCTACCTGAGAGTCGTTAACGACGACTGCGACAGGTCCACGGTCGAAACCACCGACGCTGGACGGGCGGCACTGCGATGAGCGCCCGCACCGACGCGAAGGACGCCGCGCAATCCCTGCACACCGCTGAGGTCGGCGTGACCCTCGAGAGAGCGGACAGCGTGGCGACGGAGATCGTATTCGTCCACCAGCTTGACAAGGACGACTTCGTACTTCTGCCGGAGGATGCCGGTCCCGACCGACCGCTGCTCATCGACGAGGACCACGAACGCCCGAAGTTGTGGCAGTACGCCGACTATTTCGCCCATGGCGTGGACGGGCTGTGGCTGTACCTCTATGGCCCGGACGGGGCCGAACTGGAGGTCATGGTGTACGAGGACGACGAGGTGCGACGGGTGTTGCCCGGTCAGGACCATCAGAGGTGGTGAGCGGGCGGCACCAGAAAATATCAGCTACCGTGTTGGTCAATTAATGAATGCTGGAGTAGAGTCGGGGTGCCGGTGAGTGATCACCAACACCCCGACTCGTTTGGGAAGAGTCGGGCCGACTCGACCAGGACGCGGCACGGCGGCAACCGTGCGTCCCCCGGGAGGATCACCTTGTTCAACAACGCCATCTCTTCGCTGCCTGCCGACGTACCGACGCTCCGGCCGGAACACCTCGACAACCCGGCCAGCACCCGCACTCGCAGGGGGAGGGGGAGGGTCCAGCCCGCCATCGGCAGGCCGGGCGCCCGAATCGAAGTCCCGCCATGCCCGTACAGCAACAGCCGCGGCGAGCCGCACCCCGGTGGAATCCAGGCCACCGACTGCGAGCAGCACAAGCTACGCAACGCCTTCCTCGAAGCACTGCGCCGCGACCGTATCGCCGCCGGCGAGCATGTCGTGGGCAAAACCGCCAACCGGGCCCGTCCCGGCAACAGGAGGCCTGAACTGCTCACCCCCGTTCCGAAGTGCCGACTTCAGCACCAGCGGGCGGACCGCCTCAACTGCGAACACTGCAAACGTCGCCACGCGTTCCTCGGGGCCAAGCGCCGGCAGGAGGAACGCGACGGTATCGCCGACCACACCCAAGTTCCGTGCGACGAAGCCCAGCAACTGCTCAATGTCCTGCTCACCGCCGGCGGGCACACCCTGCGCAGTATCTGCAACGAGTCCGGCCTCGGCCGTAACACCCTCACCGAGATCAACGCAGGTTCCATCGAACACGTTCAGCGCATCACCTTCGAAGCGCTTCAAGGCGTCAAGCCGCGCCCGGCAGCCATAGCTGGCGCGCCGACCGGTCACGTGGCAGGCATCGGCACAGCCCGAAAACTGCGAGCACTGAATGCCCAGGGCTTCACCTTCAAATACCTCAGCGGCCTGCTCGGGCACAGCGCCGAGAACACCGCCCAGCTGGCCAGCCGCGCAGCCCGCAGCCGCCGATTCGTCAGCCACGAGACCGCGGACGCCGTGCAGCGCCTGGTCGACAAGCTCGGCGAGTTCGACATCGCTGACATGGCCGAGCCGATGGACGGCATGAACCTGCGGTGTGCCCGGCAAGCCGAACGTAAAGGATGGGCCACCTTCGCCGACTGGCACGGCATCGACATCGACGATCCGAACGCCGAGCCGCACCGGTCCGACCCAATGGACGCCAGCAACGGCATGGTCCTGGTCGACCCGCGCAAAGTCGAGTTCGCGCTCGACTTCGAACCGATCAGAGTCACCGACGGCGAACGCCAGGAGACGGTGGTCACCCAGCGGTTCACCGCACCCATCACGATGCTTGAGCTCTATGAGATCGTCCGCGTCGGTTCCGAGCGCGACCACACCGGCGTTGTCCGCGTGAGTTCCAACCTCCTGAGCCAGCGTCTCGGCGTCGCCGAGCGCAGCATCCAGCGGTACCGCGCCGAACTGACCCGAGCCAACTGGCTGCTTGATGCCGTGCCCGCGCTTCCTGGCGCGGTGCTGGCGGCGAACCTCATCCTCGACGGCGGCGGTCCGGCGGCGGTCCGGCTGGACATCGTCAGCAGGCTGCTGGCCCGGTACCCGATTTCCGCCCTCGGCTTCTATCGCGACCTCGTCATCCTCGGCGCGACCCAGCCCCGCCCATACGGCCGGGGCTGGAGCGACGACGCGCTGGCCGCCTGGCTCGGCTGCACCGAGGCCGACGCTGCCACGATGCGCGCCCGCGCCGTCCTCGCTGGTCGGCAGTACCAAGACATCCGCCCCGGCGTTGCCGCGCGCCCCCGCAAGCTCGGCGTCGACATGCCCAACGCCGCGTAAATACCCATCACGGCGCTGTTAACTTATCCGATATTGGCGTAGAATATGGCGGCCAGCCCGGCTGCCCTCGCGAACTCACACGAAGAAGGAGGCGCCGTGAGCGTGTTCCTGGTCGACCTCGACCTGGTAGACGATGACCCTGACAACCCGCGAGGCGAGGTCGGCGACGTCTCCGACCTGAAGCAGTCGCTGCTCGAGCGCGGCCAGGAAGACCCGATCCACCTCGTTCGCAAAGCGGACGGCCGTTACCTCCTGCACGAAGGGCACCGCCGCCGCAAAGCGTTCAAAGAGCTGGGTTGGAAAAAGGCCATGGCCGTCCCGCGGCGCTTCGACTCCGAACTGGAACGGCTGCTGTCGCAGGGCACCATGCACGTCCACCGCAAAAACTTCGGCCCGATGGCGTGGGCCCGCTACTGCCACCGCCTCTTCTGGCAGCACAAGCAGACCCGCGAGGACATCGCCCGCCAACTCGGCGTCAGCCAGGCCTGGGTCCGCGACCACATCTCCTTCATGACCCTGCTCGACTGGGAACAACGCGCCCTCGAACGCGGTGACATGACTCGCGCCGACGCGCTACGCCGCGCCGCTGACCACCGCGCCGAACGTGACGGCAAACCCCCGGCCAAGGCCAAGAAAACGGCGTCGGCCACCGCCAAGACGCCGCGCGCCGGCGGCGAACCACACCTCAACGGCCAGCACCAGCTGGCCGAGCAGGTCGCCGCGCGCTGCGCGTCGCGAGGCGTCGAACACGCCGCCCGGCCGAAGATCGGGGGAGTCGGCTGCGGGCAGTGCTGGGAGGACGTGATCCGCGCTGACGCGCTCACGACCGCCCGGTCAGACCTCGCGCTGGCCGCAGCATGACTGGAGAAACACCATGACGACCGCCCGGCCGCGGAAACGGACCACACTGCTGATCCGCTGTACCGGCCGGACGGTCCACCGCGTCACCCTGAAACCCAGAGGCCCCACCTGCGGAACCGTGTTCACATCTGAACGACCGTACAAATCCCGGGCCGACTGGATCGAACGTGCCCGCGCCGCCGGCTGGCGCGTCTCCCCGCTGCAAGCCGATAACACCGTCATCGCCTGCTGCCCGTCGTGCGTCAGCGGAACGAAACCCAAGACCAAGGAGCGAACCTGATGGCTGCGGAAGTCTCTGAACAGACCATCGACGACCTGGCCCGAGCCGCCGCCGTCCAGGCGCTAAAGACCTGGGCGGGCACGGTTGACCCGGCCGACCTCTGCGACCAGCTCTACGAGGTGGCGGACCAGGCCGGCCGGCAGGACATCTGCACGTACCTGGAATACGACTACAAGGGCTACGCCGGCGAGATGAAAGACGCGCTTTCAGCGCTGATCTCCGAGGTCGAGGGACAGGCGAAACAAGGAACCCGGCATGCCCGTCCATGACGACGAGGAGAAACCGATGGCCAGCGAGGACCAGAATCCGATCCGGATCCAACTGAAACGGATCAAGGACTGGAGGTTGCCGGACGGTGCCCGCTCATGCGCCCGACCGCAACTGTTCGGCAACCCGTACGCGATCGGCGCCAAGGATGGTCTGGTACGGGAGCCGGCCGCGGACATGGTCACGCCGTGGGAGTACGAAGACCGCTGCTCCAGCCCCGGCATCCAGCACGACATGCACTGGCCCAGCGGGCAGGTGACCGTCCACCACGTCCGGCACATGACCCGGCAGGAGTCGATCGCCACCCACCGGCGGGCGCTGATTGCCCCAACCAGCAGCCTGCGGATCTTCCACCAGCGCCGCAGGCAGTACGTCGACGTCGCCCTGGTCCGCCGCGAACTGGCCGGGCTGAACCTGGCCTGCTTCTGCCGCCTCGACCAGGCCTGCCACGTCGACACCCTGCTATGGGTCGCCAACGCCCCCGAGGTGGAGATCAAACAGGCCGCCGAAGACGAGTACCAGATCATCCGCGAGATGGCCGAGCGCGTCGTCGCGCTGCACCCGGAGCTGCTCTGCGCAGCGCCCAATTTCGGCAGGGGTGCCTCGTGATCGAGCCGACCGACGAATTCATCGCCGCCTTCGACAAGGGCGTCGACCAGCACACCGGCTACCTGAACCGACCCAAGGCCGAAGTGATCAGGGCCGGCATGAGCGCCGTCATACCGATCATCGAGGCAACGGTACGGCGTCAACTGGCCGAGGAGATCTGCGCACTCGCCGCCAACCGGGCTGCCCTGCGCATTCTGATCGACAATGCGGGCGGAGACCCCGACGGCAAGACCAGCATGTCGCGGGCCCGTTCACTACTACGCGAGCTGGCCGCGATCGGCGGCCCGCTCGACCTCGAACCGCAGGACCCCGCCAACGTCGAGCGCTCGTACCAGTGGGGCGTGCGGACTGTCTACATGGACGACTCGCGGGGCATCGACTGGACGAACGAGGACGACGCGCGTTCGTTCCTGGCCTACTACGCCGACTACGATGCCGCGCCAGCGATGAGTATCAGGTCCCGGGAACTGGTTCGCCGCCTGATCGACCCAGGCGACATCGAGGTGGTGGACTCTGACTACGCAACACGTCGGCACGCAGCCGACGAGCGGCTCAGAGCACAAGCGGGCCATCCGCCTCGCACAACTACCAGTCCGTCTCCCTCGGAGAGCGGTGATAACCGTGGTTGACTGGATCAAGGAGAAGGAAGAGCGCATCGAGGCCGCCCGGGGCGCGTTCCAGACGCTGCCGATGTGGCTCACCCTCAACTACGGCAGCGTGCTCAGCCAGCGATTCCCCACCTCCGTCATGGCCAAGCTCGACAAGGCCCTGCACGCTCTGCGTGAGTGGCGCTCCGCCAATCAGCAGAGCCAGCGCACCGACGATGAAGTAGCTCTGGCAATCCGCATCGTGACCGATGCGATGGCCACCGAAATCCGCGACGCGGCTGGCGAGCGCCAGGACCCCACGACGATCGCATGGGTTGTCGCGGGGCTGCGCTGCCCGCGTCAGCCGTTCTGCCGTGGATGCGATTCCTGTTTCACGGTGGACGCCCCGCACCGCTTCGACGTCGCTTTCCCGGTTACCGGTTCGTCGCCAAGAACGGAGAACTAGCCGTGCGCAATTACCAGAATCGGCCCGACGTCCAGGTCGGAGACATCGTGGACGTCCCCGCTGACGCCGATGTCGTCTGCACCACCCGGCACCGCGTCGAGGTTGCCGAGATCGGCGGGTACGGCGTTACCGGGCCACGAGTCAAGGCGGACGGCACCCGGATGATCAGCCGCTCGGTGCTCAGTGAAGACGGCTTCGTGACGCGCACGGTGCCATGGGACGTGGTGTCCCGAGCGACCGTGCTGCGTCACGGAAAGCCTATTACCCGTCCGCATGCAGGCCAGGCCGACGGTGGCTCCGATGCGTGATCTCTTCGTTCTGGAGACCTTCACCGACGACGACCTCTTCGTCAGGGTTGGCCCGCTCGCCATTGCCGAGGCAATGGACCGGGTCGATCAGTACGCCGCCCCGAACGGCTACCGGCACCGCTACCTGCCGCTCACTCCCGACGAGCAGGCGGTCAAACACTGGACCGCAGCCAAGAGCCCGCGGCCGGTCGACGGCGCCGACTTCTTCACCGCGTTGCGGAGGGCGATCATCTGCGATCCGCGGCGCGACGGCCTCGACGACCACGTGGTCCAGGCGCTCCTGGCGCACGTCGACCCGCACCGGCCGTGGCAGCTCTACGACGCCGACGAGGAGCACCTTCTCGGCGAGTGTGACTGCCCACGCAACGAAAGCGGGGTGTGTTCCGGGATGGAGGCGGCCGAGCGGGTGTGCGTGGCCTGCACGGCGATCATCGACTCTCGCTCGGAGTTCGGCCCGCACATCGAGATCCGCGTGTCGTGGCCTTGCTCGGTGATCACTTCTGCCGCAACCCAGTACCAGATCGGCGTGGTTACCGGTTCGTCACCAAGAGCAGGTGGCTGACTATGCCTATCTCTCTGATCCGGCCCGTCCGGGGAATCACCGCCGCCGAAGCGGACGTGCTCGACGCGGCCACCCGGGTAGTAGATGGGGACCCCGACCGGTACCCCCATCTCACCCGCTCCGTCAACGCCCTGCACCTGGAGCGCCAGAGCGAGGTCAGTACCGAGGAGTTCATCGCGCGCATGCTGGCGCTGGCTCCCACCTCCCTGCCGGTCGACGCGCTGCGCCGTTCAGACTGGACCGTCTATGAGTTGATGTTCACGCTGACCGGCGCCGACGTCATGGACATCCGCAACGCCGGCTGGCATTCGTGGGCGATCTGGTATCTGACCTGCGAGCAATTCGGTATCGAACCGCCGTGGGCGGCGGCGTTGCTCACAGAGCGCCAGTTCCGCGAACAGTTGGAGCACGAGCGCGTCCGGCTCCGGGCCGAGGCGAAGGCGTGCCGGTGACCGCGCTGCTGTGGTCGCCGGACGCCCTGGCGCGTTGCGCGTGCGCGGGGGCGTACCGGCCGAAGCTCAACGTGAAGGGCCGGCTGGTCAAGGCCCACGATCCGGCGTGGGAGAACTAGCCGTGCCTATCTCTGATAAGGATCTTGCCGAGATTCGCGAGCGCTTGGCAGCCGCCAGCGAGGGGCCGTGGCGCACCCACGACACGTACCTCGAATGGGGCCGCCACACCGCCACTGTGCTCGGCCCTCGCCGGAGCGAGCCCTCCAGCCGGCCGGGCTGGAGCAAGGACACCACCGAGGGTATCGCCTGGTGCCCCACCTTCGAGGGCACCCCGATGCCGCCCCGGCAGAACGCGTTCGCCAACGCTGCGTTCATCGCCGCCGCCCGACAGGACATCCCCGCCTTGCTGGACGAGGTCGAGCGGCTACGCGCGGAACTCCAGCGTGACGGCCGATGAGCACCCCGAAGATTGTGACCATCTGCGGCAGCACTCGCTTCCGGGCGGAGATCGCCGAGGCCAACCGCGTGCTCACGCTGGCCGGCTACATCGTCCTCGCACCCGGTGTCTTCGCGCACGACGGCGACGAGATCAGCGACGAGCAGAAAGTCGCCCTCGACCAGTTGCACTTCCAAAAGATCGACCTGGCCCGGTGGATCTACGTCGTCAACCCCGGCGGCTACATCGGCGACTCCACCCGGCGCGAGATCGAGTACGCGCGCCACACGGGCAAGGGCGTCCTCGCCCTGGTCGACGTGGGGATCGACGGGTGGTCGGCCAAGGCTCAGGCCCAGGCCGCCGAGGAGATGGCCGCCAGGCGGGCGGCATTGGCCAACGGGCCGCAGGCTGGCGACTTCGACCAGATGATCGAAGCATCATCGCTCGGCACACCAGAGGCCAAGGCGCTACGGGACTCCGTACCCGACCACGTGGCCCGCCAGATCGTCGAGCGGTCCAAGCAGGTCGACGCCGAGGTGCGCGAGGCGTTCCGGAGCCAAGAGGCGGCATTGGCTTTCCGGTGCAAGAGCGAGCGTGAGCAAGACGGTGACCAGTGCACCGGAACCGTCCGGATCGAACCTGAACAGAAGCAGGGGCAGTGTTCGGCGTGCAGCGCCTGGCACGGCCGCGAGCTCGTCATAAGGGGCAACGGTTCGTCACCAAGAACGGAGAACTAGCCGTGCTTATCTCTGCAATCACCACTCGCACCGAGCATTGCTGGGTCGTCGTCAAGGCGGACGGCCGGCCTGTCGGGTACGAGGACTCGGAGCCCCACTTCGACAGTGAGGCCGACGCCATTGAGGCGCTTCCTGGCTTCGCCGTAGAGGGCGATCCCGCGCCTGTCGTCAAGCGGCTGGACGCTCTGTGCTCCTCGGCGGTCGCGGCGTGCGGCTACGTCTACGACGAAGAGGGTGAAGGTGTCGAGCACTGGCCTTCCGCCGAGGACCTGCACGCGCATCTGCTCACCTTGGACTGGCGGGACCTGCCTGACGGGCAGATGCACTGCTCTGCCGATCCGGGCGTCTGCGACGAGTGCGACGTCCTGACGCCGACACCGACCGGGCCGGAGATTCCCGGCCAGGCCGAGCTGTCGTTCATGAATTGCCGTCCGAATTCGTCTGGCGGTGAGGGCCGTGGCTGACGCGCGAGTCGAAGCGCTGATCTCCGCCGCG
>Ga0307516_10005094_pt1 | contig 15882 bp, 22 predicted proteins | sample 19_EM_MG_FD_203310 | JGI IMG/M metagenome (GOLD analysis project Ga0307516, IMG submission 203310) | Populus trichocarpa ectomycorrhiza microbial communities from riparian zone in the Pacific Northwest, United States - 19_EM | ecosystem: Host-associated > Plants > Roots > Unclassified | place...
GCGGAATGAGACTTAGAAATTTTCGAAGTATTGTGATTTGTAATCACAACACTTTGAAGATGTTTCAAATTTCAAGCTTCAAGTCCCGTCTATGGATGTACTACTACATACTAATACATGAACAAGCCGTGTCATCGATATGATGACGGCCATGACAGGTGAGTACCCCCCTGTCGTACAGACACCAGACACCACTAACACTCTCATCTTCAGTGCTGTGGATGATGTCCACCCCACCCCTCGGCGGCAACGATGCACGACCACCCCATCCCCAGCATTGATGATGGCCACCAGCACCATCCCAGCGACCACCCACAGCTGCCAGTGATGACAATAAGGTGTCCACCACCCCCGGCTGCCAGCGGCGATGATGATGGACCCAGCCATCGACGACAACAACAACAACACGGCTATGACCACCAGCTCTGCACGACAGCGAAGCCGATCAGTCCCTCGGTTCACCTCATCGACGCCAACCCAGCAAGTGAGACCTTTCTTTTATTTTTGTTCTTTACAGCCCCAGCATTGATGACCACGGTGCTGCCACCACCACCAGCGTCGACGACCATGGCAGCCACCCCCAGCCCCGGCATTGACGACTACGGAGGGTGTCACCGTCACCAGCGTCAGCAGTCATGTCAGCCACCCCACTACCAGTATCGACACCCGCAGCAGCCACCCGCAGCCCCAACATTGATGACTACAGCGGTTGCCGACCACCACCATCCCACAGCATCTACCCCCAGTCCCAGTGAATGAACACCATCACTCTATCCACACGTCAATGTGATAGAGGACCCTTCATGAGGCAAAGTATACGGTTAGACAGGGAGAACAGTGGAGGTCGTCGGCACTGCAGCAAAAAGATTGGTGCACATGGAGGTCACAGGATCGAGAGGATATGGCCAAAGTGAGTTCAAGAGATTGGCAAGGTGATCAGTCACTAGAGCTCGTCTGGGCTGTCATGGAGGGAACAGTGCACGGTGGACAAATTACAGCATGTATGGTAAAATGAAAGAAAAGAAAAGAAATAGAGTGATGGGTTCTAAAAATGAATATATCCGAATGATGGTTGAAACCAAACATAGTATGCATTGTGACAGAATCAAACTCTACTAGTTTACACAATGGTTGTACGAACAAAACCAATTCCATTGCTGAGAGCCAAGTTAGTGTGTTGGTTAATTAGATTGCGGCCCCCTTAGTGCATTCACGAGGTCAAGAACACAGGTACTGCAAATGCATTGTTGAGCATCAGACACAAATTTAATTCGGTCACTTACAGGTCAGCCCTCCAGCCATGTTCGCCGTCCCTAGAGGAAAGCCACTGTTTCAAATTGTCAACTTCTGGATCAGAACCCTGACGAAACTGGTGGAGGAGCTGAAGCTGCGCTAGCTCTTCAGCAACGACAGTCCGTGGAGCGAACATGGTAGAAGTAGACAATCTTGAGAATGTTCCTCGCAAAGCGCACACAAGCTAGTACATGACAAAAGGTTAGCACTTCCACATAGTGATAAGTACAAACAGTTACATGTGCACATACGGAAGCGAGTAATTTATCGGGTATCACTTCATATTTCTCTGGAAATAGATCGACAATCGGCATCTCACTGCCTCTGCAAGGACGCAGAAGGCGGTTCGCCAGCATTACTAAAACTGTGGTTCGCCTATATGGTTTCTAATTCGTAGATTTGAGTACATAAAAACTTTGCACAGTACGGCTTGACTTACCCCAGTTACTTCGTGCCTAGTGAAAGTGATCGAGCTGATCGGTTGGTTAGGCTCCGTGATGTTTAAAATCACAGAAACCTGTATTGCCAATATTTCCCAGGTGTAGTCGTTGAGACCGTAGCCACCGAGGACAACCTTCTTTGTCTCCACGACAAGCAACTTGGCCTGGGACTTCATAGTCCAAATAAATGACTTTCTTTCATCCACTACCTGTGAATGCATTTGCACACTTGCTAATATACAGCATGACTAGTGTGACATACCATCTTCGTAACAGCTGGACCTGTGATAGACATATTTGCGGTGAGCGATGTATTAGTACGGCATCTGATTCCTGGTATAGGATCAATATAGGATCTTAGGCGCTAAAAAAGTACTTACCACGTTCAACAGGTTGTCCCATTGCAGATGAGATGCCATCCAATTCGCTCAGAAATGATGTTGCATGCGAAGTGATGATAACATTTGGGCTCAGAGAACCCAGTTCAATATACAATATATTTTTCAACTTGACCCGTGCATCGGTAATAACGACCCATGCAGCAGGAAAGACCTGAAAGTATGTCGCCGAGTATTCGATGCCGCTGTCGAACCATTCTGCATTGCACTCGATATAAGGACCCGAAGGGCTGTCCGTCAGGGCCACTGCGGGACTGAAGGGAGCCCCAAATAGATGTGCTGAAAGTATCGAGCCGTACGTCAGGGTATGAATATCATGTCTATCCCCTTCGACATTGGGAGGCTGTTGACTGTCCTGAATAACAGGGTCCTGACTTGCAGTATCGTCCGGAGACATGACAATACCCATGCTTAGAGAATCCACTGTCGACATTGCGCCGTTGTGGGAATTTGAATCAACTATCCATGACAAAAAGTCCTGGTTGGGCTGACAAACACATAGTATCAGTATTGATGGTGGAGTAAAAGGTGTAGACTTACACGTAGTACTTTCTTTGGGGCAGTGTCACCAAAGCCAGTATACACACCAACTTCACTCCAACCTAACAGAATAGCGATTTGATTAATCTAAAGTTGTTGGTAAGCGTTGAATGAGGAACGGTTCTGGAATTGTATATGTACTCACTAAAGCTCCGGGGAACTGCGATGAATCCTAATCGATACAACATCATTTTCAAAATTGTTGATTGTAAAGAACAATTGGTACACACCACATATATAGGAAAGGGATGATTCATGGGGAGCGACCCTTCCACATAAGCAATTTTGATATAGCTTTCAGGAATGTCCACAGGCATGAGGGCCTACCAAATGAGATTGGAAAACAAAACAAAAATGACGACTCACATGACTAGTGAGCCAGTCCCCAATGGAGGGTGAAGCGCCTGACTCTCCTGGGATATATACATACCCAACCCTAAGAGGGTCAGAGGCAACTAGCGGCAATTAGATGTGACGTCAGTCTCTTATTAGAGAAGAACTGCAACTTGAACTCACACTGGAAGTCAGCATCCGACATAGAGAACTGTCAATGTCCACAAAACTTGTTGACCATTCTCAACTTATACCTGCGATCAAAATTGATGAACAACCACCATCTTGCCCTAGACATCATCATTTATGGACAAACATTGGGGGTATGGTGCAGGATTATGGGGAGATATCCACGGCAACTCACCTGAAACCAATCATTGATCATCGAGTATTTCAATGTTACCTGTACCTTCTTGCTGCAGATAGTTATCATCAACAGTCAGGTATAAGGGATAATGAGGCAGGAATTGGGGGGATATATGCAACAACTCACTGTAGTATTTGCGGAATCCAGAAACAATACGGCGATCAAGTGTTTATGGACATACGGTGTGTTCCTTGCATCCTTTTTTCCTAGATAGGCTTGGTCAGACGTGAGACTCTGAAGTGGTGGAGGATTTGGGGAGATATATACCCCAGCTCACCTGAGAGGTTATGTATTTATGAGTCAGGGAACCCAGACGCGACATGGCGATCGAGTATTTACAGAACTCCAGAGTGTTCCCTGCCAATCTTCCGAGTTCAAATTGGTGAGAGCCTATCACACAATGCAAGTAATCTCTGTGCTGGACGGACGAACATAGTAGGTGGAGCGACTTAGCTGCAGGAATTAGGGAGTTATATCCAGGAATCGCCACGACTTGGTAAAACAATACACGACCAAATATACGACAATACAATATGGCAATACACAATATTGTGAAGACTACTTTTAGTATATGTACTAGGTCAAAGGATCCTCACAGAGCATAAGTTTGTATTTGACGTTGGAATAGAATAATTTCCCCATCATAGCCCTAGGCATATTTGGCATCCAGTACATGCAACAGCCGTGAGATAGTTGGAATGTTCCGTTGATTTGAGACTCGCCAGCAGTGAGGGCACGGTTTAACAACCTACCGCCCAGCAAGATGCACCCTGTTGACTCAAACATTGGCTTCACCAGCCACTCACTTGTCCACCATAAACCAGGCGATGGGGCTCTCTCATTCAAACCTTCAGACCGAGAAAAATGTGCTGTCTGGCATAATCAGGTCGCTCGTGAACATCCCGACCCTTACCCCTGTCCCCCTTTTTCTGACCCAGTTGACACTGGAGTTGATGTTGGTGTATGGACTGATTTTTGTATTATGCATAAATCTAATAATTGATACACATGACAGCCATACCACCCGCCTTACCATTTCACAACTGATGATGACAGCGGATTTGCTTTGTTTGAAGCTCAAACAACAATCAAAGATGACCTCAGATTTGCTTTGCTCAAAGCTTGAAGATTGGAGCGTTGGGCGGAGAAGCACCTGGTCCAGAGGCGCCTGAAGTGGATCGATATTGAAAAAGAGTACTACAACAACATAGAACATGAAACAGGGCAAAAACTCCATACAGCCGATGTTCATGTTGGCCTTGCACATGCTGCTCGATGTCTAATGGCAAGTATGTCTGAGAGGATAAAGGAATATGCAGACTCAGATGGTCTGGATGGCAGTACTGTGGAGTCTGTTTCCTCCTGTTTGGACAATGATTCAGATGCTGAGATATGATCTTTTTTTTTTTATTTAACTTATTTTGTTGTACCTCGTCCTCATCAGACTACTATTCTGTATTTCAATCAAGTTTATAGGGTTCCCAGGAAATCTGCTGGGGACACACAAATCTGTTTGTACAACTACAATTGCAAGCTGGACGTGCTGAACTATAGATTCAGCGGATACCAAATGAAGTCCAAGGTGTCGGATTCATGGAGGATGTTTGAGGTGAGAAGCTGGCGTACAGTAGTCTCACCCCCCAACCCAGCACGATTCCCATTCCCCAAAGCTTTTGAAGCCACATATAAGTGATTAAGCCAACACAGATCAAACCGTGATTAGCGGGAGCGACGATTCTCCAGCAAAAAACACTCACGGGACACAAAAAGTAGCTGCGCAGCTTTTAGAACCTTGCCAGGATCTTTTGGAGTCGTGTTTTTACCTCGGGCAGACAGCTGTGATTGACCACATCAAGTGGGTCTGAGATGAGCGTGCTGATCGCTTGGTTATCAAACCTGATAAGGGCGTTGACAGGGCAAGCACAGACATATCCAACTTTGAAATCGCAAGGTTGAGTGCTATCGTCAAGGTCGATCAGGACGAGTTTTGGTGGACCTCTGATGCCAAGAACCTGGCGGAGGTCAAGTCATCATGTGCAATCATGATGCCAGACTTGCAACCTGCTAAGATGGACTACCCTTGTGTTGTGGCCAACTTGCAGAACTTGCAAGGAAAGATTACAATGCCCGAATATCAGACAGGTAAACGGGGTATCAGGAGCAGATCAAGTAATCTGTACAGCCTTTGGTTCGAAGGCTTGCTTCGTCATATGCTTTGAAACTGTGTTGTGTATATGTCGCGATACCCAGTGAGTCCTCGACAACCCAAGTAGGGGTATATGCGCACCATATTGGGATCGTTCAGGTTGATGCCCATACTTGCAAACGGGTTGACCCCAGCAAGGGCACCAAATCCGAGATTGCTGTTAAATTGTGTGAGGGGATCGTGCAAGCTTTGACCTGTGGGAGGCCCGAAGGCCCTACTGTTGGTTAGGCGATGATGCTGGAGCTGATTGAGATGAAGGTCGTGTGATGCCCTTGACCATATGAATGGTCTGCAAAGATTTGATTTTGTATACTGATATCAGGTCTTTATCCTATTGTATGAACAATGACAAGGGTGTGATTGCACCTGAATGACAGACAGAGCAAGAGACCAACCTTCAAAAGACTTGTTCCGAATGACATGCAAGAATTTCACCAATGGCATTAGGAGATGGGATGAGAATAAGGTAGCAAGGGACATACCAAAGTAGACGGTCTAGCCCTGTATATTGGCCTCGACATCGGATTTTTCTGAAATGGCCTGCTTGAGATCACGAACGGTCAATTCTGATCGTGATCTGAAGCTTTGAAGCTTGAGTGTATTGTCAGTTTCTACTTGCTATATAAAGCATCGAACTCACCTCAGTTGACGTTGATCTGGATCTTTGAGGAAGGTTGTTGAGGTCCGAGTCGACGAGGAAGCAATGACAGGCTGAGGCAAATGGCAAGGCTTTGTCGAGTCCGATGTGACAAGCTGATGTAACGTTCAAAGTCACAAGTTGATTATATAATCCAAGTCTCATCCCTTGGCAACCCTTCCGAAAGCCGCCATCGCTGTCGTCTCTCTGTGGTCCAAGCTTCAAACGTATCGATGTCACGAGGCTACCACTTTGAAGCCACTTCTTCATCCTGCGTATTCTTTCACCACGGAGCAGTGCAGTAACCAAATTGGTGTGATTCAACTGAGTCGAAATTTATCAATGCTCATCGATCCTGCGATCCTTTCTGAGTACAGGTGCCTCATACCCTCTCTGTTCTGTCCGACATCCTCGTCACATCCGCATGTGACCAATACACCTTACCTGGTTCCGCAAATGCCAATGATCAATCGCAAAGTAGGGGTGGTGGAGTAGTTAGGTATCGATCAATACTTCTTCGTCGAAGAGTCGAGTCAAGTCAATGATGACATGCTGGTCATTCTGCACGTGATGGACGGAGAATCAGTTATGGTCAGACACCAGGTGAGTGGGGCTTTTCACCTGAGCAGGTCACACTTGATGATCTTTCTGCAGCGCTGTCTCCCAGAGGGTTGCCAAGTTCTCCAAGACGCGAGATGCAGCAGTCCAGGTGAGGATCATCTCTTAGATCCATAATCATCGAACAGGGGTCCTCAGAGTCCGATAGGTCTTCTTCGTCAGAATAATCCACGGTGACAGTGCAAGCTCCAATGTACGGTGGTAAGTTGTCATCGTCCTCATCTTGGTAGGATTGACTCTCAGGCACGGTTTCATAGATTGAGGATCTGTCGTCGTCCGTCGAAGACTCCGTTGTTGAGCTGGACGTCTTATCATCCAAGGTATCACCCTCGACATCTGAAGTGTCATCATCGTCCGTGAATATCAAGTCGTGCACTCACACACCATTCGAATACATGGGCACTCGGGTACAACTGAAACTCTCCGAAGGGTCTGACGTGGCGTCACTATCCTCGGAGTCGTTAGAAGCCTCTCGTCCCAGAGCTCAGGTAAGTCGACATCAGGCTTGATCTACCACGAAGTTGATGGCTCCAAGTGACATGTCGACCCTTGAAGCTTGCGACCATTTGTGTTGGTCCTCAATCATATTGTAATCAATGTCCACCCCGAAGGTCGATACTTCAGGCGGGCTTGCCTCCTTTGAAGGTATCTTGTTTGAGTCCAGGTGATTTCGGAAGAAATGTTTAACTTACTAAAATATCCACATCTACCTGTAGCACAACGAGCAACGTATTCTCCGACGTATGGCCCTCTTGCAAGGATGATTATTACTGCTTCCTTATGACTGCCATGTGGGTGGTTTGCCAGCATACAAAGACATCGAGGTCGTAGAAACTGGTGGGATATACGTTGTCCTCGGTCGTTGATTGACCTAATCAGTTGCTCAGCCACTGGCAAGGTCGGGGCCATAGAAAATTATCCAATGCACCAATACCAGAGCTGCAATGATTCTCCAGCGTCGTCCAGCTCAAGAACTGCGTTCCTAGCAGCGAATATCTTCTCTAAGAGGTTCAATCACAAGTGTTCATGTGTCAAGGCATCACGGTTACGAGCTGGCGGCATAATTAGATGTGTGTAAGTTATGAGACTGTCTTGCAGGCCCTTTTAACCAATCAAATTTATGTAATTCTCCCCCCTTTCATAATTCCCATTATTACAACTATTTCCCAGAATGATTTTATGCGCTGATTTACTACACATCAAGTGTCACCATGGTCAAAGTTGTGCCTTGTCCTCTGTGACTTCAAGTCGAAGCATCTTAGTCGATATCAGGAGCCCCCGAAGTGCAATGGACCATGGCAATATCCAATGTTCCTGTGGACGAGCTTTCGCGCAGTTGAACACATATACCAACCATCAGCGGACATGCAAGAAGAGAAAAAAAGGTCTTTCCAGTGCATTGGCAAAGGCCAAGTTGGTTTGGGGTGACAGAAAAAGGAGGTGTACTACGAGTGACAATGTGGGTGAACATGTTGGTTCTTCTGGCGTCATACCTGGTGCTCCGGATCTGTCAGATGTCCACCACGACGGACACCAACTGCAGGGGAATAATTGTCAAAAGGTTAATCTGCTCTGTTATATTTGATAGGCTGCTGCAGCTCATGCATGCTACTGTTGCAGGACACGTTGGACACACCAATATTAGCTGATCAAGAAGTTGCTGCTATCAATGCCCAGGCCATTGTACACGATGTAGAGATGGTAGCTGATGACACGTCGCTTGCTGAGCATCGCCCTCGATGCATGAACCACCGTCTTCCAGCCCGGTATTGTGACATCCTTCCTCAGCCTCCACCTCAGCCTACAGCTGTTCCTACTATGACTGCTCAACCTTGGGCTTCCTCACCAGTCGGCGATGCACCTCAGCGCCCAAGTACTGGCCTACTTACACGCACGCTTCGTTTTTTCAACACTCTTGCGAATAGTTTTGGGCTCTCTCGTTGGTACTATGGCCACCATCTTCCAACTCATGATCCGGAGGATGCGATAACATTACAGCACCTCAGTATGATATCCCCCACTGAAGAGGGACCTGTTTCCGCTGGACGGTTGGCTGGGAGCAGAGATCATGGTCTTCTCTATCCTTATCCAAACAGGTCTTCGTTTCTCCTTGGCAACTGGTATTGGAACGGTGGAATACAGAAATCCAAAGGAAGTTTTAAGGAGCTGATCAAGATTGTCAGCTCCCCCGAATTTCGACCTGACGATGTTAATGGTACGCGCTGGGACCTCATTGACACACAACTGCGAGCTGGTGCAGAAGAGACAGGACAGGAACCTTTTGAGGGTGCCGGCTGGACCAAGACCGCAGTCAGCATCAAAGTGCCATTTCATAAACGGACACCTGAACCAGGAGTTTATGATTATCATGTGGGCAACATGTATCACCGCAAACTTATGTCCGTCATCCGAGAAAAACTTGCCAATCCACGACACGACGAGTTCTTTCACTATCAGCCATATAATCTCCTGTGGCAGCGTAGGGGATCTCCAGCACCGATCAGTGTCCATGGAGAGCTGTATACATCAGAAGCTTTCCTCCAAGCCCACCGAGACCTCCAGCAGTCACCACCAGAACCTGGATGCGAACTTGAGCATGTGATCGTCGCACTCATGTTTTGGTCGGATGCTACCCAGCTCACGTCCTTTGGTAACGCAAAATTATGGCCGTGCTACATGTTCTTTGGAAATGAGTTGAAGTACAGAAGATGCAAACCCTCTTGCTGCCTGTGCAGCCATGTTGTGTATTTTAATCATGTATGTAGTCGCATTCCATCAAACCCTTAACATCCCTCCTAAGCAGCATCTCCAGCTCCCCGATAGCTTTAAGGACTTTGCAAGCAGTCATTTTGGTGGTAAAGCACCGCCTGCCGACTTCATGGCCCATTGTCATCACGAATTGTTGCATGCACAGTGGTTGATCCTCCTTGATGACGAATTCCTTGAAGCATGGAAACACGGAATCATTATTCGTTGCTGTGACGGTATCGAGCGAAGGTTTTATCCTAGGATATTTACCTACTCCACTGATTATCCTGAAAAGTGCATTATCTTGTATACTCATTAGCTTTCTATTATAGTTACACTAACCATTTTCTCAGGGTATTACTAGCTTCAATACGCAATCTGGGCCAATGCCCGTGTCCAAGATGTACCATTCCAATGAGTCGTGTCCATAATCTAGGGATGGCTTGCAACATGAAGGAACGAGGTACTCTGGTTCGTATTGATGACCATGTCAGGCAAAACAAGATTCAAAGTGCACGTGCTCATATATACGAAGCTGGACTCGGAGTAACTAGCGTGGCTGTTGAAGATTTGCTGAAAGACCAATCCCTGGTGCCAACTTCCGTACGTTTGTAAATCTACTTTCTTCCTCCTGTCATTAATCTTTGACAAGAATGCATTCTCCAACAAACTTGCGTGTCTCGGGTTCAATTTTTTTTGCATGCTAGTTGTCGATCTTATGCATGAGTTTGAGCTGGGCGTCTGGAAAGCCCTGTTCACTCATCTAATACGTATTTTGGCCGCCGCTGCGGCCGGAGACACCTTAGTCAATGAACTTGATTGCTGTTACAGAATGGTTCCGACTTTTGGGAGTGACACTATCAGAAAGTTTACATCCAATACCTCAGAGATGAAGAGGATGGCCGCTCATGACTTCGAGGATGTGCTTCAAGTAAGTCCACTGTTCATTCTTAGTCTCAGATTCTTACTAGATTGGTCAGTGTGCAATCCCAGTATTTGATGCACTGCTTCCTGACCCACACAACAAAGATGTTTTGATCCTGCTATTTACATGTGCTCACTGGCATGCGCTTGCAAAGCTGCGTATGCACACCAACGAAACACTCAAACTACTAGATCAAATCACTGTGTGTCTCGGAGGATATCTCCGCAGTTTCCAACTGCAAACTTGTGCTGCATTTAACACCCGCCAGCTTAAGCGGGAAGTTGAACATCGTCAACGCCGTGAACTGAAAACCCCTGGGAGGCGTTCGTCAGCAATGGCTACTGCATCAACATCTCAGGCGACACGGAGACTGAAGACCTTCAATTTGCAAACTTACAAGGTGCATGCACTGGGTGATTATTCGAGCTCAATATGCAAATTTGGCACCACAGATTCTTATAGTACTGAGCCGGTAATTAAACGCGCGAGATATATCCTTCACTACTGCTGATATGGTAAACAGGGAGAACTCGAACACCGTATCTCGAAGGCAAGATATCGTCGAACTGATGGAAAGGAATTCGTGAAACAGATGGCCAGCATCGAACATTGTGAAGCACGGATACGCCACATTCAAGACCTGAATGACCCACCACCGTTGGGTACCAATGTTGAAGAAAGGGTTGCCGCTACACCAGATGCTCATTTTCATATTGGCAAATCTCAAAACTTCCCTGAAAACATCCCTATGTTCTTGCGCAAACACCCTGACGACCCGGCTATCATCGTATGTTGGCCGTCATTGTAGTGGCTACGTAGCTCACATCAGTGATAGGATTTTCTCCCAAAACTTAAACAATACCTTCTTCCTAAAATCAAGGAGGTTTTACTTCAGGAAGATGGACTCAATCTTTCCGAGGATAATCTAGAGTCTGTCTGGGGTGCTGCGTCGAACTCAATTCCTTCAGATGGTCAAGTTTACATAGCGGCTGATCGTTTGTATAAGCACAGTCTGATGCGTCTCAACTACACAACATACGACGTCCGCAGAGCACAGGATATCATCAACCCCTCAACCACTCACTGCAATGTTATGCTTTTGGCTGAGCACGGCGCCAGCGAAGTTGGCTTGCATTCACAGCACCCGTATCTTTATGCCCGCATCCTTTGCATCTTTCATGCTAATGTCACCTATGTTGGCCCTGGCATGGTCGACTACCGTTCACGTCGGGTCAATTTTCTGTGGGTCCGATGGTATCAGTATGTGAAGGAAGGCACTGGCTGGGATGTATCAAGGTTAGATCGTGTATGCTTTCCACCCATGGTGGACAAGCATGCATTTGGCTTCATTGATCCGGATGATGTCCTTCGAGGGTGCCATATGATACCACAGTTTTCGCATGGCCCACGGCACCTGGATGGCTCAGGGATATCTCGTTGTGCACATGATGCCACAGATTGGCACTTCTACTATGTCAACCGGTCTGTTTCTTTACTCTCTAGCCTTTTCCTACTGACAACTTATCGGCGATATTTAGGTTTGTTGATCGTGACATGGTCATGCAATACCACTGGGGCTTAGGAGTCAGACATGTATACACACATGATCAAGGAGTTAGCAACGGAATCCCGCAGGAGTCAACCAGTGAAGGAGGTGAACACGACCCAGCAACAGGCAAAAATGAAGATGTCCACTACTCCCCAGATGCGTTGGATGGTGATGAAAATGGCAAGGATGAATGCCCGGACCAGGCCATTGATGATGATTCTCACGAAGAATCTGGATCCGAGAGTGTGCAGTCCACCGATGATGATATCGACAACTATGACACTTTGGACTATCAGAACTAATCTTCGCGGTCCAGTCTTTCATGACAAGTTATCCCCTTTGTGACTAATGATGGAGTTAGAGCATAGTATCCGAACGCCTTTGCAGGTCACTAGGATTAGTGGCATTACCCCTGGCCGACTGGATCCACAGAGCTTTTCCAAACTCAGTTCGGTATACCTTTGGTATAAGTCCCTTCCTCGGCGTAGGCCCCTTCCTCAACAAATTTGGTCCCTCCATGATGACGTCCTCGTGAGTCTCGACAGGTGCTGGCTGCTACTCGATGGTAGCGTGAGTGGCGGAGGGCACAGCCTGGGTGATGTCGGAAGGGAGCTCCTCGCTATTGAGCTGAGAACGATCGCGATGTGAGGTGGATGGAGATTCATGGACTCTGGCACTGATCGAGAGGAGGTCAGGACCACTAAGTAGGAGTGATTATTGTTATTGAATCATAAGTAATTTCCGTCTCTGTCCTGGCTTGGGCAGCTGCAGCCTTGGCCGCAATGAAGTTGATGCCAATTCCCACAGCAAGGGGATTACATAAGTACTCCAATACTGCCATTCGTTTGTTGGCACTTACAAATGCAGCTACGTTCGTCGCCATCATAGGCCACCAAAGTACTCACGCAGGTAAGAGAGTGTCTTTCGTGCTCTCAGATGCGCTCTAGCAACAAGTGCGCTTGATCGATAACCTGAGATTCTTTCAAGTGTCTTTCTCCAACTCGATTGTGGAGCACGCACCACACCGTCTGATCGCGCAGGTCCAGGCAGATAAAGCTGCATTGGAGACTTTGAAGTTCTGGAGGGCTTTAGGTGCGTCCATTATCTTCTTGTAGACAAAGCCTGATGATCTCATGAGGATAGGTGACTGGTATTTCAGATATCACGACCATCCATCACTCATGCATGGCAGTGGAGGCTTCGCACTCACTCTTTTTACACTTATGCCTGACATACTCATTCATCGTAGTTGGTACCGGAGTGTCAAGAGGGTCGACTCAAGGTAAGCTGGGTACCCTCCCATTGTATGCAAGCAAGCATGGCGAGCACCACAAACTCAAGATAGGTGCCTTCAACTACCTGCCTTTCAACGTTCAATCCCCCCATGTCTTTCGCTTTCCTTATAGATAGCATATCTATGGCTATCGGCTATCAGGCTATCATCTACCTTCAAGTTCTATTCTGCTTCCGTCGGATTCTGATTGCTGTGCCATACCACCTGCTCCTTTCCCGGCTTTCAAGTGGGTTCACCCTTGTGGCATGTATTTGTCTGATTGCAACATGTCAGGCTTTATGTCCCATTGGCGAGCTCTGTGACCCTTCGATGAACTTCATCGGCCATTTTCAATTGGTCATTTCAGGGCAGCTGACACCATTTACCTCAGCCTTAGCCTGTATGATTACTTTTCCCTTCCTTGTATACCACAGTATTGATTGATTATAGGATATGATTTCAACTGCTATCCAGAACAAATATGGCAGTTCACCTCAGTCCCCTCTTTATAAGGCAGATTTTCACTGGTTGGCATGCAGGAATGTATGGCGCCCAAAAAGTCCTTATCATCGTCCAGGCTGATCATGTTGCACAGTGGGAATGGGCACGAATATAGTAGTAAGTCTATCGATCAATCAGCTTGTTTGAGCATAACTTTCAAATTCATAAATGCGGCAGCTAGGTGCAATAATTTACTTATATCTCCTAGTAGTGTGGTCAAACCTATCTGATGTCAGTCTGGTGAGTACGACTACCATTCCATGTAAATAACTCCCGTCTGGATATAAATGAGCCCGATGTCGTAATTAGTGTCCCATCCCCGTCACTGAACTTCCCCTCTGACAACATTGACAGCATTCAATGACTAACTCTCATCCCGGGTCACCAAAAATGCAGTCTTATCACTAGATCCCTCCGTCAGTCAGCATTCATTCCCTTCATTCACTCCCATTTTTTATTTAGGGTCCTAGAATCTTGTTCTCAAACATGGGCTTGTATAAATAGCAGCCAGATTTCAGGATACGATGCCCTGAGTCGACCACTGGCCACTATCTCTCCATGGTATAGTGCAACCCCCTCTGACTTACCATGTCCGAAGAGCCAGAGTCTGGTGGCTGGCGGAAACGAGTTGACGCCCTCCAGTTGGGTCCTCGAAAGAGGCCGTATGTCCATTACTTTCCATCGCATGGTTTAAACACTAATCACCTTTCAGGAGTGTTACTGATCCATTGGTACACCACGGGCGCCATTTCGGCAGAACCGTCTATGCGCTCTGCAACTTTCAAGTACTCCTTACCAATGGGCTTCTACGAATGGGTGAATTAGCCGATGTTCCGGAGGAGAATTTCACTGCAGAGTAGGTCATGTGTCTACTATTTGAGTGACAACATAGCTGACAAGATTTTTCCAGAGAGAGGCGTGAACACAGGGTCTTTGAAGAACTTCTGAGATCCATTCCAGGTCTGGAAGAACGCATCGTGCAAGGCTCAGAAGATGAGGTCGATGTCGTCGCTGAATTGGTAAATCTCTGGAGCACTGAAACCATTCATTCACAGCTAATACCAGTGATTAGCTTTCCAAAGGAGCTTCCGGGGCAAGAGGCGATGACACCAAGAGCCTTAAAGGTGCTGTTCTCGACTGGATCACCCCAAAAGGACAAAACTTAGTTCCCCCTCTCACACGTAATATTAAGGTAGATCGTGGCTTTAACCATGAGCGAACGGGTGCTTTGTTATGTCCTGCTGGCCTTGACTGGTCAAACCCCGAGTAAGCAACACCTTTGACATATATGGATTACTGAAAATAGACATACAGGATAAAAGCTAAGCTATGAAATGGGGAAATCGCTGTTTGCGGCGACCAGTGGCCGCTATTTTTATATGCCGATTACCGTTATGATCCAGACGACCCATGGAATGGCCTTTTCCACAGCGCTCTCCTCGTATCTGTAAGTATGCAGGTTACATCTGAATGCAAAAATCTTACTCAACATACAGGCTTACAAGCATGTTTTCACGTCTCCCAGTTCTGTGGATAAGGAACCAAAAGCTACTCACTCCAGAAATGCGCGAATTCATGGAATGACTCGAGTCACTCCCCCCTCAGTAGCATACATCACCACACATGTTCACATGTGTCATTACCATATCACATTTCGGATTCACTGAACATTGATTTCAGGTTCGCTTTTCACTAATGTCTTCACCGGTGTTCTTGTGAACGGATACGGTTACAGACTCCGAGCGATTCTACAACTCGCTCTTAGAGCTGTTTGAGGACCCGGATGAAAAGCAAGAGGTTGATGAACTCTTGGTGTGGTGGACCAGGTAACAACAAAATTATTTTTCATGCATGCTCACTGAACTTTTATTTTATATATAGGCAGATATTCCCGGCTTATTCAACAGCACAAAGACAGCCAATGAGGAATAGTGCTCTGGCGAGGATTCGAGAGAGGCGCTGTAGGGGGGGGTTGGGTGTTGCTGCTGCCTCAGGTGAGGCACGCTCGACCCAGGGGCTTCTGGAGGTCTGGCAGAGCTCCCAGGGACTGGGGA
>Ga0307516_10005095_pt1 | contig 15879 bp, 11 predicted proteins | sample 19_EM_MG_FD_203310 | JGI IMG/M metagenome (GOLD analysis project Ga0307516, IMG submission 203310) | Populus trichocarpa ectomycorrhiza microbial communities from riparian zone in the Pacific Northwest, United States - 19_EM | ecosystem: Host-associated > Plants > Roots > Unclassified | place...
CTTGCTGGCGTCGACGGGCGTGAGCATGGGCGCGCCGATCAGGTTCGTGCCGACGCCGCCGCCCCACTCGGTGTAGCCCTTGCCGGTGGTGTGCAGCGCGCCACCCTCGACCGCCGTCATGAACTCTTCGACGGACGGAGGCTTCTTTTCGCCCTTGGGGCTCTTGTCGCTGTACACGAACCAACTGCCCGGCGGGCTCAAGCTTTCTCCATTGTTGGAAATGCTCGTTCCGTCCCAGATCAGCGTGCCCGTCGGCACGACGGCTTCGACCAACGGTTCGTCGCCGCCCTTGGCGTCGCTCGCACCCTTGGCGTCGCTCGCGCCTTCTGCACAGGGTTGGGCGCCTTGGGGACCGATGCAGCCGGCCACGAGCAAGAGCGTGGCGGCGGCGAAGGAGAATCGCTTGTAGCTCATGAATTTTCCCGAGAAAAACGACCGTTGTCGGAAGTGCCAGCCACAGAGTGGATGTTGCGTGAACAGCGAGCGATGCGCCAAACAGCCAAAATTTAGCGGATTGAACGCGCATTGGCGCGGAGCCGTTGATTTAGGAGTACCACGTAGGTAGTCACTCGCAAGCGAAAACGTAGGCAAATATCGCTGTTTACCAGCCCCTTGCTGCGCCGCGCTGGGCGCGGAAGTTTGCAGTATTTCGCAGTAAAACGCGGGAATTGACCACGATTTCCTTTGACCCGAGCGCCGCGGTCGGTCAATTCATCAGTGCGAAACGTGATCTCGGAGTGACGGTCGCTTCTGGGCTCAGCTAGCGACAGCCGACTCCCATCACACAAGCGTGAAACTGCGTCTCGGGCCCGCTACCTCTCGGTGGCGTGCGGCTTCACGCCAGGCATTTGCCGGGCGGCGAGCTCGAACGCTTCGAGCACACAACATGGGTGAGAAAATGAATCGGATCAGCACAACCTGGCTAACTTTGGGAACGGTCGCGGGCATCTTCGCGCTCGGCACGGCTTGCAGCTCCGGTGGCAGCGGCGGTGACGGCGGCACCTCCGGCAGCAGCACCGGCACCTCCGGCAGCAACACCGGCACCTCCGGCAGCAACACCGGCACCTCCGGCAGCAACACCGGCACCTCCGGCAGCACCGGCACCTCCGGCAGCACCGGCACCTCCGGCAGCACCGGCACCTCCGGCAGCACCGGCACCTCCGGCAGCGGCACCGGTGGCACGACCTCGGGCACGCCCAGCGTGTGCGACGGGGCCGCCACCTACGCCTTGCCGATAGGCTTGGCCTACATCGACAATTTCGAGACGGCTACCAACTTCGACGGCTGGTACTCGTTCTCCGACACCACCCCTCCGAACATGCCGAAGCCCGAGCGCGTCATGCCCGGAGCGCTAAGCACCATGTACTCGGGTCACGTGACCGCGATGGGCATCAAGTCTTCGAAGGCCATGGGCTACGGCGCTGGCTTCGGCTTCAACGTGGTCGATCCGGCCAAGGGCAAGTGCGTCGACCTGACGGCGTTCGACGGCATTTCGTTCTGGGCCAAGGGCACGGCCGGCACCGACAATACCCTCAAATTCCAGATCGTTTCGCCCGCCACCCAGCCGACCAACGAAACTCCCGCCGGCGACTGCACCCCGATGACCGCGTGTGCGTTCGCGCACCCGGCCAAGGTCATCACGCTCACGGCCGCCTGGTCCCAGATCATCATCAAGTGGACGGATCTGGCCCCGGCCGCCGCGTTCAAGGGTAAGGCCTTGGCCTTCAACATGATCACCGACGGGCCGAACTACGACGTGAACATCGACGAGGTCACCTTCTTCTCGGGTACGGCGCCCGCGACCGCAGTTATGCCGCCCACGGCCGCAGGTGGCAGCGGCGGTAGTGGCGGCGGTACTGGCGGTACTGGCGGTACTGGCGGCGGCGGCGGTACCGGCGGCACCTGATAGTGTAGTTTCGTAGCGATCCACCCATGAAATCCTTCGTCGCCGCGCTCGTCCCGATCCTGCTCGTGCTGCTCCCCGGTTGCTTTGACCGGCGCCTGGCACCAACGGAATCGGACGAGAGCGCGGCGGAGGACGCGAATGACTTGGGGCCGTTCCAGCTCAAGCCGGAATGGAGCGGCCCCTGTCAGCGCGCCGACAAGGTCGACGTCAACTTGGGCAACGCGCCGGAAGCGTTCGTGCGCGCTGCGCATTGCCAAGTTGCCGGTACGGAACCGAGCAAAGACGCCGTGAGCCAATGGGCAAGCCGTTTGAAGACGCGCGACAAGGTACGTCGGCTCGATGCGGTGCTGAGCTTCTGCAAAGAGGCCGGCCGAAAGTGCGAGCTCAGCTACTCCGATCCGTGGGCCAAGGAGCCCGACGAGCTCGGGCCGCCGCCGGTGAAGAAGGTCAAGCGCGATCTTGGCGCTGTTTTCATGTTCTTCTTCAGCTGCCCGCACGATACCAATTGCGGCATGGATTGGGCCAACACGCACGCGCCCGGCATGGACACGAAGAGCCCGCTGCTCGCCTTTGGCGACGTGAAAGAAGACTTCTATTCGCCGCTGCGCGCCGGGTTCTGGCGCCGCGAGCTGATGGACGCCAAGTACGCCGGGATCGACTTCTTGATGCCCAACACCTACGGGCCAGACATCGAAGACGGCAAGCTCAAGCCGCTCGAAGACGCGCTCGAGAGCCTGCCTGATCCAGTCAAAATCGGCTTCTTCGACGATACGTGGACCTGGGGTCAGCCGTACTTTTCGGAGTTCTGGAAGACCAAGCCCGATCTGAACGATCCAGAAAAAGCGGCCACGCTCATCTACGAGCACAAGTGGAAGGCCTTCTTTTCTCAGATCGACAAGAAGTTTTGGTATCGCTTCAAGGGGCGGCCGTTCATCTACTTTTACAACGCGGGCTCACTCACGCCGCGCAGCAAGAGCGCTGCCACCGTGAAGCTCTTGAAAGAAAAGTTCAAAGCCGACTTCGGCGAAGAGCCGTTCGTCGACGCAGACAGCGCCTACTTCGACGATCCAGACATGGATCACGTAGCTGACGCCAAGTACCAGTGGTTCACGTTCAGCACGCCCGAAAAGCGCAGCCGCTCGACCATGAACGGTCACATCATCGACCACGCGATGGTGAAGTGGGACGCCACGGGCCGCGACCACGCCGGCGAGCCGCCGCGCCCGAGCGACCTGGTCGTCAAAGACGAGCGTTTCTTGCGCCAAGTCCTGAAAGAATCGGAAGATGCCGAGGTGCTCGTGATTCCGACTTGGAACGACCTCGGTGAAGGCACCGGCTTCAACCGCGCCTACGACTACTACTTCCACGGCCAATGGCAGCGCCCCGACGTCTTCATGCGCGTGACCCGTAAAGCCCAAAGCGGGGCACTCCAATGAAGCGAACGCTTTCGGTGGTGCCGCTGGCCGCGTTGGTGTTCGGTTGTTCGGGAGAGGGCAATACGGGCCAGCCGAATCGCGACTTCACGTGGGACGAGAATGGGACGCAAGTAAGCTTGTGGGACGAAGTGCCCTGGGCGAACCACGCCACTCCGCAGTTCATCGTGCACGCTGATCGGAGTCGCGGCGAGGTTGAGATCTCCAGCGGTCCTGTATATCCCCCCATTTCAAGCAACACGCCCGATCCTGGTTCGCGCCCCGTCGACTGTAGCGCGCTCGACGGTATCGAGGTCTCGCCTTATTACGTCGACACCTTCGAGCCTCCATTGGCGACCAACGCTGCCGGCCAATCCCTTACGGGCGTGGCGACCGCCTGGTCCAGCTACGATGACGGAAGCGACACGGCTTTTCGCGTCCCGGGGGACGTTGGCTGGTATCCGGACCTGGGGGGCTCCTACATCGATGAAGCGCATACACAACAAGCGCAGCAGGGCATCTTGCCGCCCTACGCTCGCGCTGGGTCGTCGCCTTGGGGACTCGCGGCGGATCACCAATTCGGGGAGCGTCCGACGTGCGACGGCGCGCCAAACGACTGGGTGCTCCACTACAAGGGCGGGCGTTTCAACTACTACGGCGGCGGAATGGCGCACCCGTTTTCGCCACCGCTCGACCTCGGCTTGGTCTACGGACCTGAAGAACACGCTTGGATCTTTCACGAGATCTGCCCGCCAGGTTCGGACCTTTGCCCCCACAGTCGGCGCGGAGACGACCCGCAGCTCGCGCTCGACGACGTCTTTCCAACGCCTCCCGGGGGGTACATGCAGACGCGACCCGGATTCTGGGACGCGAGCTTGTACGATGGAGTTGTTTTTTGGGCTCGGCGTGGTCCTGATAGCGCCACAGGGCTTTTGGTTGCTCTGCAGGACAAATACACGAGCGACGATTTGGCTCGTGAGAACGAGCGGTACTGCAAGCGCATCAAAGTTTGCGTACCGCAATGCGTGAACGGCTTCAGTTGCGTGCGCGACACGGCGGGGGAGGAAAAAGTGAAGCGCTGCATGCCTGCTTCGACAACCGACGCAACCATTGGCGACTACAACGTTGCCAAGGTCTCGAACCCCGCGCTGCGAGAGTTCCTATTCCCGCGTTGCCAAGAGGACACGTGCGTTCCGGCGAAGTATTACCCTGACTACGATCTCAACGAAACGACCTGCAATGCCTTCGCCTTCACTGGCAACGACGAAGGCTACTGGTGCTCGAACCCGAACAAACCGGTAGCACCGTACGCCGAGCGCTGCGGCGATGCTTTCGTGTCGGCGATCTCGCTCAGCACGGACTGGAAGCTGTTCAAGATTCCGTTCGATTCGTTTCGGCAGGTGGGCTTCGGCAAACCGGCGCCGAGCTTCGATCTCAAAACACTGTACAGCATCGCGTTTCAGTTCACGGTTGGCTACGCCGACGTGTATGTCGACAACGTGAGCTTCTATCGCAATAAGTGATGAGGCTTACGCCGATCGGAAAGAGTCAGGCCAAGGAACAATGATGAGAAGCTGCCAAAAGCTCGCAGCGCTCGTGTGGGCCTTGCCCGCCGTGCTCGGCGCCCGCGTGGCTTTGGCCGACGACGCGGCTACCAAGGCCGACGCCACCAAAGATGGCGCGAAGTCAGCCGAGCCCGCCGACGCTGATGCCGACGTGAAGGTGACCGTGCCGCCCAAGGGATACATCCCGGGCTCGCGCCGTGTCCTATCGCTCGGGCTGTCACCGCACGCCCCACGTAGCCCGCAGATGCCGGGCGTCGCCATTCCGTGGAGTGCGCCGGAGCAAGACGACGGCGGTTTTCAGTTCAACTTCAGCGGCTACCTGAGCGCGGCCGCGCGCTTGTCGTCCAACACGCGCCCGCGCGCGACGTCTGACCAGTACTCGCAGACCCTGCACGGCCTGCCGCAAACGGTCGACGTGTACGGCGCCGTGCAGGGCACCAACGCGCCGCCTGGCAGCTGGGTCGAGCTCCGCTTCGACTACGGCAATTCGATCGTCAAGTCGGTGGTGAAGCTGAGCACCTGGAAGCCGACGGCCGGCCAAAGCTGGATCGAGACGAGCAGCCAAAACTGGGTCAACGAGGCCTTCTTGGTCTTCACCATGCCGCCGGCTGGCGACTTCAGCCTCAATTGGACGGTCGGCGCTTTCCGCAACACGTACGGCGGCCTCGGGCAGTACGGGGTAGGGCAGTACAACGCGCCCATCATCGGCGCGCCCTTCGGTTTGGGCGAGACGCTTACGCTGCAGTACGCGGCTACCGACAACCTGTCGTTCATCTTGGAGCACGGCGTGATGGGCCGAGCCGGCAAGTTTGCGCCCGGCATGGGCCCCAACACCTGGGATTACGCGCCCAGTCCGTCGCAGCCCTCGGCGTTCGTGAATCACGCGCACGTGGGCTTCTCACTGACCGGTGAAGTGCCAATCCAAGGCGGTCTTCACTACTTGTCCAACTGGGCGCAAGACGAGCGTGACCAAATCGACGACACGAAGACGCTGTTCATCGACGAGAGCCACCGTCCCGATCCGAAGATGACCGTGCTCGGGGCCGATCTGCGCATGATCAACAACTACTTGGGCAACGGCGCCGTCGCCTTCTCGTATGCCGATGCCAAGTACGCGCAGCTCTTGAGCGGCATGAACTACTTCGGCGCCGACTTCGGCGACCTCTTGACGAAGCGCCTGCTGGGTCAGGTTGGCGGCGGCACCGGAAAGATCATGACTTTCGGCGCTGAGTACAACTTCAGCTGGGGCAAATTCCTGTGGTACCCGGACGCCTTTTGGGGCGACGGCCCGGACCTGATCAACAGCTTCTTCGCCGACGTCGTACACGTGAAGAGCGCCGATCCGTCTTTCGACAATCGGCTCATCTACAAGGTGGGTACCGAAGCCACTTACCGCATGTTCCCGTGGCTGGCGCTGTCGTGTCGCTACGACCACGTGGCGCCGAACTCCAAGGATAGCAAAGAGACCTTCAACGTGATCAGCCCCAAGCTGATTCTCAGAAGCAACTGGAATAGCCACGAGCAGGTCGTGCTGAGCTACACGCGCTGGCTCTTGGGTGACCACACGCACGGTGAAGCGCCCAACGACTACCGGCAGCCGGTCGACGGCCAGCCGACGGACCCCATTCGCGCACTCGACGATCAGATGTTCGCTCTCAACTTCGGGATGTGGTGGTGAAGAACATGAAGAAGCACCCTGGTTTTTCACACGGCGTGCCGCGTCGCCCCTGGGCGGTGCTCGGCGCGCTCGCAGCCGCAAACCTGTGTCTGGCGTCACCCGCCCGAGCCGAAGACAAGAAAGATGGCAAAGACGACACGGCTGACGTGGGCCTCGGGCTCGCGCCCGGCTCGCCGCAGGTCGGCACGCTACCGGGCGGCGTACAGCCCGCGTACGGCCAGCGCTCGGCGGATGAGCAAGACTACCGCTTCGACTATCACGGCATCTTGATCATGCCGCTGCGCGTGGGCTTGAACAAGCGCGCGGGCACGATTGGGCCGGACCAGAGCAAGAACGTGATTCACGCGCCGCCGGTGGTGCCCGACTACCAAGAGTCGTTCAACTACACGGCCGTCGTGCCGAATCCGTACGCGCAGCTGGCGTTTTCGTACGGCAACAACATCGTGACGGGCACGGCCGTGATCGTCGCGCGCACCGCCAGCACGGCGACCAGCTTTTTTCAGCCGCCGCTGCAGTCGGGCATCACGGACGCGTTCGTGACCTTCAATCTGCCCAATTTGGCCAAAAACTCGCACTTCGAGATCAACGTGGGCGCGTTCTCCAACGCCTACGGCGCGATGGGCGAATACGATCTCGGTCGCTACGGCACGCCGCTGATCGGCCGCATCAACGGCGTCGGCGAAAACGTCGCCGCCAAGTTCGCGCTCGGCGACCTGGTGCTCGACGTCGAGCAAGCCGTGCAGGCTCAATTCGACAAGGCGCCCGTCGGCATTGCGCCCGAAGGCTGGAACGCCTTCGCCGACGCCAACGCCGGCACCGGTCTCGTGCATCACGAGCACATCGGCATCGGCTACCGGCGCCAGCTCACGCTCGGTTTGCACTACATTCAGGCTTGGACCCAAGACGATCGCGCCGCGCAAGTTAACTTGCCCGACGGCACCATCACCACCTACGCCGCCGACGTGCGCTTCTCGGCCAGCCATCTCGGCCACTTCTACGGCGGCGCCGCGTTCACCAACGCCAAGCAGGTCAACTCCATTGGCCGCATCGTCGAGATTCAGAACGCGGTCGGCGGTCGCGGCTTGATTCAGAACTACATCGGCCCGAACACGCGCCCCGGCAAAACCGACGAAGCTTCTGGCTCGCTGCTCACCATCGGCGGCCAATACGACCTCAGCCTCGCGCACCTGCTGCTCTACCCGCACACGTTCGACGGCAAGTCGCACGACTTGGTGCTGTCGCTGTTCGGCATGTACACGCGCGTTGCGAGCGACGACAAGACGCGCGACGCCAACGGTCGCTGGCTCTACGACGGCATCAACATGCTCAAGTTCGGCGCCGAAGGCACCTACACCTTCACGTCGTGGCTCGCGGCGGGCGGGCGGCTCGACCACGTGAGCCCGCAGAGCGAATTCCGCGATCGCGATTTCAACATCATCTCGCCGCGCGTGATTTTCCGCAGCGATTGGCAAAGCCGTGACCAAGTCGTCTTGCAGTACTCGCACTACCTGTACGGCAAGCACCCGCTCGTGAAGAGCGGCTACCCGCTGGTCGACGACCCGAACCTCAAGCCCGATGCAGACATGCTCTCGTTATCCGCGAACATGTGGTGGTGATACCGAGCTAACGGTTTTGCTCAGGGGGGCTGCCGCGGCGCAGCCCAACTCGCAGAAACTTTCGTGACGGCGCTCGGTGCAGCCGGGCGCTGGATAACGGCGCGCGCTCGCGTGCAGCGGGCTGGCGGCGCCGCGGGCGGCGCGCGCGGAGGGTGTCGAGCGGGCGTGAGCGGCTAGATGAGCCAGGCCAACCTGGCTCCACGACGCCGCGCGTGGCGGCACGCGGCAGAATGACTTCGCTACAAAGTCATCTGCCGCGCGAGGCGAGACGCAGCAGAATGACTTCGCATACAAAGTCATTCTGCGTTTTCCAAATCGTCTCTCGCAGTCTCCAACCTGCTTGAGTGACTTCAGACCACGGTCAGGGGCAGCCCCGTCTCGGGGTTAGCTCGTGCTCGTTCCTTATTTACACGCGCCTGTCGCTGCAACCGAGACGCCCTTGGCGTTCGCGGCGCAGGCGTTCGAGTACGTTTTGCCGTCGCAGCCGCAAACAGGCGCGACGTCGGCGGCGCAGGCGCCGGGGATCTGCGTGCACGCGCCCATAGCGTCGGCGTTGCCGCAGGCCATGTCGGGCGCGAAGTCGCAGAAGTAACCGGTGCTGCAAGTCTTGCCCAATAGCCCGCCGCACGTGGCAGCGCTGCTCGCGCACGCGCCGGTGTGGTCGACGGAAGCGCCGGCCAGCGTGGCCTCGCAGTCGTTGCCGTAGGTCTTGCCGTCACAGCCGCACACCGGCGCGAAGATCGCGTCGCAGGCCCCGTTTTTGGGAATATCGGTGCATTTTCCGGGAGCGTCCGCGCGTCCGCAGTCTTGGCCGGGCGCGTAGTAACAGTATTGGCCGGACGCACAGGTGACTGGCGCGCCGCGATCACCACACGAGACCGCGCAGGTGCCGGCAGCGGCTACGCTGGTGCCGCCGCGAGCGGCCTCACAGGCGTTGCCGTAAGTCTTGCCGTCGCAACCGCACACCGGATCGTAGTTCGCGAGGCAACCAAAGCCCGTCTTCGGCGCGCAGGTACCGGTTTGGTCCGCAGCGCCGCACTGCGCGTCAGCCGGGAAAGAGCAGTACTCATCCGCAGCACACATCAGGCCCTGCAGTCCGCCACAGGTCTTGCCGCTCCCGCTGCTGCCACCCGTACCGGGGCTACCGCCCGTGCCTACGCCACCCGTACCGCTGCCGCCCGTGCCGGGGCTGCCACCCGTGCCCAATGCACACTCGCCCTGGCTCGCCACGGAAGTGCCGATGGAAGCCGCCTCACACTCGCTGCTGTGGGTCTTGCCGTCGCAGCCGCACACCGGAGCGTAGATGTCAGAGCAAATCTCGGGCTTGACCGCACAGGTGCCCGTCTGGTCGCCGTCGCCGCACTTGGCGCTGGCCGTGAAACTGCAGAACAGACCGCCAGCGCAAGTGACGCCCAGCATGCCGCCGCAAGTCTTGCCTTCACCCACGCCGGTACCTGTGCCGGGGCTGGTGCCGCCGCTACCGGCCGTGCAGGCTGCGGTCGTGGGGCAATCGTCGCCCACCGTGCCCGAGTTGTTGCAGCCCTTGGCGGCAAGCGCCATGGGCGACAGCGCCAAGATCGGTAGCAGCCAGGCCCACTGCGCGCGCCTGGCACTTCGTTCGCCACTCTGATGATTAAGCTTGAACATGCTGGTTCCTCCTTTTCACTCTCCCCGAGACATTTCCGAAAGTCTGAGCTGCGCGCGCTCGCGCTCTTTCTGCAAGAGCCCGTTCGGGTAGCGCGCCGCGTGCTCCTCGATCAGCTGACCGGCACGCGCGCGATCTCCGGCGGCTAGCGCCGCAAACGCGCCGTCCAACAGGCGCGTCTCTTCGGCCAGCGTGCTGGGGATCTGCGGCGCGCGCGCGGGCGCCTCGGCTGCTCCGAAATCAGCGCGCGAAGGATGAGCGCCGTCCGGCTTGGCGTCGTCCGTGCCCGGCGCCGTTTCGGCTGCTGCGCCGAGCTTGATGGCCTTCGCCGCCGCCAGCCCCGACGCGGGCTTGGCGGCTTGCAGGTCGGCCGCCGTGTCTGCGACCGGCAGCGGCGCAATCGTTGGCGGCTGAAGCGGTTCAGCGGGCGTGTTCGACGCTCGCGCAGGCGTCACGAGCGCTGCCTCGGTGCCTTGGCGCCTCTGGCCGCGATCTTCCAGCAAAAGTCCGAGCGTGGGAATTGCCACGACCGCCGCAACGCCGAGCTTGATGCCCCACGACAACCCCAGGGTCTTGGCGATCAAGCCTGACGCCGCGCTAGCAGACGTCGCTGTGCCGGCCGCCGCCGTCGTGGTCGCCACGCCGTTGCCAATCGCGACGCCCGCCGCCAAAAGCCGCCTCCGCAAGCGCGTTTCGGTGTCTGGCGACGGCAAGTCACCGCGGAGCGCTTGCTCCAGCAAAGAGTCTTCGGGTTCGATGCTCATGGCGTGCTCCTGGCGGCGACCTTGCGGCGTGAGACCTCGGCTTCGAAGGCGAGGCGCGCGGCGCGCAGCCGCGAATAAACGGTGTTGATCGGAATGCCGACGACGTCCGCGATCTCCGGAGCCGACATCTGCTCCACGCGCGCCAGCACGAATACCTCGCGCTGTTCGTCGCTCAAAGTTTCCAAGATGGCGTGAGCCAATGCCAAGCGCTCGTTTTGGAGGGCCGCACCTTCGGCGGTTGCGGCCAGCACCAGCTCAGGCTCGCTCTCGCGCGTGCCGTCGAGTGAAGCGGGCTCTTTGCGCAGTCGCTCACGGTATTTGCGCGCAATGCGCAGGGCTATCGCGTAGAGCCAGGTGCGCAGCGCGGCGCCGCCGTCGAAGGCTTCGAGCTTGCGAGCGGCGACGACGAACACGTCTTGCATCGCATCGTCGACCTGCGCGTCGTGCACGCCCAGGCTGCGCAGGCAGCGCCACACGTAGCGAAAATGCGCGTCGTAGACCGCCGAAAGGTCGCTTGGCTCTGCGCGAGCGCTGTGCTCGTTCGCAGGGGAGCCCTGCGGGACGACACGGCGACCCAGCGCATCAGCGACCATGATGTTTATCCGCGGTCGGCTCGAAATCCGTCTACCAGACCAACCCCAAGCGTACGAAAGCCGAGCCGGCGAGCCAGGACACCGCATAAATCTCATGCGATGGCGTCGCAACATCGCGAGAATAATGCAGAATTTGGAAACGCCCTCGCACGGCGTTCAACTGGCCCTCGGCGCCCAGGCCGGCCCAGAACGGTCCCTGGTGCACGGGCACGAAGCCGAGGCCGAGCGTAGGCCCGGCGGCCCAGGCGCTGTCGCCGGTTCGTTGGGCAACGCTGCCGGCACCCTCGCCGGACAAGCGTTGGGCCGCGAAGCCGAGGCGCGCTTCCCAAAGCGGCGACGGTCGGAAGACACCGGTGACGCCTGCGCCCAGGGCTTGCAGGTTCACGCCCTCGTTTAGCGCGTCGCGATGTTCCGCGGTGGCGTAGTAGCGCACGCTCGCGCCGACGCCCCAACGCCTCCAGAGCAGTTTGCTCTCGAGCTCCAAGGCCAGCACGGGCTTAGGCAGCGTGCCGATGCTCAGGCCGCCGCCGGCATCGACGCTGAAGGCGGGATGCTCGCGCGCCACCGGCGCGGGTACGGGGCGTGTGGGCTGAGGCGATTCGCGCAGCTGCTCGTCGTGCATGAGCATGGCGACTGCGATCACGACGGACGCACGAAAGAGCTCGCTGCAGCTCGGGTCGTCGAGCTCACGCAGCTCGTTTCCGATCTGAACTCGCAGGTGAAAACGGCTGGCAGCTCGCGTGATGGAGACCTGCACGCTGGCGAACGGAGCGCTGTCGCCGAGACGTTTTTTGAGTGCGGCGTCGAAGTCGGCGCGCGAGCCGCACTCGGTCGGAAGCTCGGGCTCGGGGGCGGCCTGGGCGACAGCGGGGAGGCTCGCGAGTCCCGCACAGGCGCACGCCAGCCGGGCGAGCGCGAGCGCGGTACATTGCAGGCGTGATCCTCGGCCGACAGCCATCAAGCGAAAGCTCCAACGCGCCTTCGCGTGGACGGCGCGCACAGGGTTCTCCTCGACCGGCGCCCGTTTGGCAAGGCGGCACGCGCGCTCGCGGGCGTCGCAGGCGGACATTAATTGTCCGAGCACAGGCCAAAAAGAGCGCCGGTGGCTTCCCTTTTTCTGAGCTGCTACTATGTTCAGTGCATGGCACTTCCGGCGCACCTCCTCGAACGGCTTTCCCCGGCGTTTTCGCAGGCTGGGGTGCGCTTTGCCCGCCCGGCCGAAGGTCCTGCTCCCGGCTTGTCCTTCGGCATTGCAGAGCTCGACGCGCTGCTGCCTGACGGTGGGCTGCTGCGCGGCAGCGTGGTCGAGTTGTGTGCGGCGGGTGAGGGGGCGCTCGGCACGTCGCTCGGGCTAGCTGCGTGCGCGCAAGCTCAGGCCGAAGCCCGCAAGCGTGGGGGTAGCACGCCTTGGTGCGCGTTCATCGATCCGTCGAGCACCCTGTACGGTCCCGGTGTGGCCGCCGCAGGTGTCGAGCTTTCGCGGCTGCTCGTGGTCAGGCCGCCACTTGCGGCCTTGTCGCGCGTGGCGCTCAGGTTGGCTGAGTCCGAAGCGTTTGCGGTAGTGGTGGTCGATTTGACGGGTGTCGTGGGTGAGCGCGTGCCGGTTTCGCTTGGTACTTGGCCGCGCGTCGTGCGCCGTCTGGCCATGGCCATCGAAGGCACGGGTCACTGCGTGCTTTTGTTGACGCGCGAGGCAGATCGCCGGCCTCTGCCGTTGCCAGTCGCGCAGCGGCTCGAAGTATCGCGCCCCTCGGCGGACAAGCTCATGCTGCGCATCGCCAAAGATCAGCGGGGCCGTGTCACGTCAGCGCGTCCCGTGGCTTGGACGCGGCAGGGCGTGTGGAGCTCCGGCGCACCTCAGCCTCAGCTGCCAAAGGTAGACAATGTCCGGCGCCTCGCCTGAAGCCCGCGGTCGCCGCGTTTTGGCGCTCATTTTGCCAGATTTGCTGGTGGAATTGGCGCTTCGGCAACGCCTGGCAATGGCGGTAGAGCTGCAGGCCGAAGCGCACAGACCCCTCGGCGTCGTGCTGGTCAACGAGCCCGAGAAAGCAGAGCCGCAGCAGCTATCGCTCAGCGTGGCGGGCAAGCCCTTGGCTCCCGAAAAAGAACTGCTCGCCTCAGAGCAGCTGGCCGCCGTAAATCGTGAGGCAGAGCGTTTCGGCGTGCGCGCTCGTCAAACCATCGCTGAAGCCTCGTCGCTCGTCTCCCAGCTCATCGTCACCAAAGTGAAGCAGGTCGAGGTCGAAAAGGCGCTCGGCAGCTTGGCCGAGATTGCGCTCGGTTACGGCGCTACCGTCGCGCTCTCGGCGCCCGATACGGTTTGGGTCGACATCACCGGTTCAGCCCACCTTTTCGGCGGCGAAGAAGCGCTAGCTCGAGATTTGGCCGAGCGTGTGCGTGAGCTCGGGCATCGCGTAAAAATCGCCGTCTCGGTCGGGCCAGAGCTGGCGCGCGCGTTCGCACGTTGGTCGGCGCCACCCCGCCGCACCGAGAGCAGCGACGCTGTTTCGATCATCTCACCCTCACGCACCAGCCTTGCCGCCGCCGAATTGCCCATTCAGGCGCTGCCGCTGGGGCCAGACAACTTGGGTTACCTCACGCGGCTCGGCTTGCTCACTTTCGGCGAGCTAGCCCGCCAGCCGCGCTCGGCGCTCGCGCCCCGCCTCGGTAAAGAAGCCGCGCGCGTGCTCGAGCTGTGCGCCGGAGAAGACAACGCCCCGCTGGTTCCCTACCAGCCGCCCCGCATCCTCGAAGAAACCAGCACCTGGGACGACGCGGTCACGGGCACGGAGCCGCTTGGTTTCGTGCTGCGCGGTCTTGCGGCGCGTATTTCCGCGCGGCTTTGCGCGCGGGGCGAAGCCGCAGAAGTGCTCGACGTCACGCTCGTTCATGACCCGGTCATCGCGCGCTTTCGCGGAGTAGAGGCGCAAACCGTGCTCCATTTCAAGCTCTCGCAGCCGCTGCATCGCGAAGCCGAGCTGCGCCGCATCGTGGCCTCGCGGCTCGAAAGGCTGAGGCTTGCGGCTCCCAGCGTGGGTATGAAGCTCACGGTGCCTCGGCTTGCGCCTATCGTGCAACGGCAACTCTCGCTGACCGAGCTCTTGTCCGGTGACACGACGAGCGGCGAAGAAGACTTGCCCCTCGTGCTGGCCGAGCTGGCTGCCGATATCGGTGAAGAGCACATTGGCGTGCTGGGCTTGGTCGACGCCCATCGGCCCGAAGCGCAGAGCCAGCTCGGTCCCGCATTGCCTGAACGGTCGCACGCCAAGCGCAAAGGCAAAAAGACCAAGGCCGAGCCAGCGCGCGCCGTCAGCAAGTCGGCGCTACGCAAAACAGAGCCGCCGATTTGGTCACGCTTGCCGAGCCCGCCGACGCGTCTTTTGCCGAATCCTGTCGAGCTCAGCTCGGTCATCAGTGCCGGCAGTACGCTCGTGCTCGGGCACACGCTCTACACCATCGAACAGCTGCGTTTCGAGCAGCGGCTCGACGCCGTCGAGTGGTGGAGCCGCCCCGTCGCGCGCGACTATTTGCGCCTCTGGCTACAGAGCGAATCCGGGGGCCTCGAAGCTTTAGTTTACGTCGATCGCCACTCCGGTCGCCGCTTTCTGCAAGCAGTCGGTGACTGAGCACGAGCGAGCACGAGATAACAGGAGGCGGAGAGGATCTTACTTCTTGGGCATCGCCGCGATGCTGCGCCTGCCTTCGACGATGCCGCCGTCTGCGCTCATGGCGAGAATGAGGCCGGCGTCGGCCATCAAGCTCACGAAGGGCGCCTGAAAGCTCGGATCCTTCCAGGCAGGCATGAAGGCCTGACCAGAGCGCGAGTCGCGAGTCCAGAGTGTGCTGAGGCTCGCCGCCCATTCGCGGTCCAGCACGTCGACGGCGCCCGCCGACAGATCTGGTGCGCCGGGCACGCCGGACACCGAGCACTGTTCGCGTTCGATGCGCAGCACGATGCCGTTACTGCCCACCACCAGCGCCAGCTCACGCTCTACGTTGCTGGCGCCGCCCACGAAAGCGCGCGTCTCTGGCACGTTCAAGGGGAGAATCTCCCACTGCATCGGCGTATAAATTGCCGTAAAGCCGCCGCCGTCGAGCAAGCGACCGCACACCACCCAGCGTGAGTCGTCGAGCCGGAGCAGACCCGACACGTTCTGCACGCCCTCGAGCACGAGCGGTTTCATCCAGCGTCGCGACGACATCGCCAGCAGCATCGGCAGTTGGCCCGGCTTTCGTCCCACGGCCACGATCAAATCATCGAAGCGGCCATTGGCATCCAGAAATTCCAGCGCAGAATCAGGGTACAGCACCAGATCTCGCACCCCCGCCGTCGTGCACACCGCCAGCGTGCCGCCCGAGCCGCCCACCAGCCAGCCGCCGGCCTCGTAACGCCGCGTGAAGGTCATGCCGCGCGGCAAATCGCGCAGGGCGCTCTTGGCGCCGAGCCAAGCTTCGCCGCTCCAAAAAAACGGACCACGCGGCGTGAAGGCAAAGCAGTGACCGTCGGTATCCCAGGCCGCGCTTTGAACGATCATGTCGTCGCGCGGGCGGTGGCGAATGCTCCAGTCGAAACCGGCCAAGTCGGCCGGAGCCGCCAGGCTGAGCATCGAGCTCATCAGCCGGCGGCTCGAGCGCGGCGGACCGAGTTGATCGCCGAGCCACGGCAAGATCGACGCCGCCAGCTCTTCGGCGTTGGCTGG
>Ga0307516_10005097_pt1 | contig 15875 bp, 19 predicted proteins | sample 19_EM_MG_FD_203310 | JGI IMG/M metagenome (GOLD analysis project Ga0307516, IMG submission 203310) | Populus trichocarpa ectomycorrhiza microbial communities from riparian zone in the Pacific Northwest, United States - 19_EM | ecosystem: Host-associated > Plants > Roots > Unclassified | place...
CACGGCCGGGATGCCGAGGGCGCACAGGTGGTCGCACTGGTCCTTCATCAGTGCGATCAGCGGCGACACCACGACCGTGCGGCCTTCGAGCAGCAGGGCCGGCAGCTGGTAGCACAGCGATTTGCCGGCTCCGGTGGGCATCAACGCGAGCGTGGGCTGGCCGGCGAGCACGCGCTCGATCACCTGGCGCTGGCCCGGCCGCAGCTCCTTCAGCCCGAAGGTGCCTCTGAGCGCCCGCTGGATGCGCTGCGGCGTCGAAAGCGATCGCGACCGCGATTCGCCGCGAGCACTAGCCGGCACCGGCGCTGCCGCCCTGGTTCAGGAGCTGTTCCTTGACCGCTGCCGGGTTGTCACCGGCGGCTTTGACGGCCTCGGCAAGCTGCTCCGCCGTGATGCCGAAATGCTCGCACCACTGCTTGACGTCAGCGGGGTCGCCGAGATTGACTCGTTCGGGCAGGCGTGGGGCAGGGTCAGCGCTCATGTTCGTTCTGGACGTGAGATGTGGGTGATAGGGCAGGGCAATCGGCGGGCCACGTGGGCTTTGCCTGCGGGCGATAGAATCGCTGCTCCTTCCCGTGCTGCTGCAATGACCTTGTTGTCCCCTCTCGAAGGCGCTGCGCTCTCGTCACGACGGGCCCGCCACCACCACTGAACGCCAGCCGGCGCCATCGCGGCTGGCCGGTTCCCATTGCGGAATCGGTGTTGTGGTGGTTCGGCGCTCTGCACACTAGCTCATGGACAAACTTCTGATTCGCGGCGGCCGTCGGCTCCAGGGTGAACTCACCATCTCGGGCGCCAAGAACGCGGCGCTGCCTGAACTCTGCGCGGCCCTGCTCACCGCCGAGCCGGTCACGCTCACCAACGTGCCGCGCCTGCAGGACGTCAACACCACCCTCAAGCTGCTGCGCATGCTGGGCGTGCCGGCCGAGCGCAGCGAGGCGCAGCCCGAGCTCGTGTCGATCAGCGCGGCCAACGTCAGTTCGCGCGAAGCGACCTACGACCTGGTGAAGACCATGCGCGCGTCCATCCTCGTGCTGGGCCCCCTGCTGTCGCGCTTCGGCGAGGCCAAGGTGTCGCTGCCGGGCGGCTGCGCCATCGGCTCGCGCCCGGTCGACCAGCACATCAAGGGCATGCAGGCGATGGGCGCCGAGATCACCGTCGAGCACGGCTACATCCTCGCCCGCGCCAAGCGCTTGAAGGGCGCCCGCATCACCACCGACATGGTGACCGTGACCGGTACCGAAAACCTGCTGATGGCCGCCACGCTGGCCGATGGCGAAACGGTGCTTGAGAATGCAGCGCAGGAGCCCGAGGTGCTCGACCTGGCCGAAATGTTGATTGGCATGGGCGCCCGGATCGAAGGCCACGGCACCAGCAAGATCCGCATCCAGGGTGTCGACGCGCTGCACGGCGTGAACCATCGCATCGTGCCCGATCGCATTGAGACCGGCACCTTCCTGTGCGCGGTGGCCGCGGCTGGTGGCGATGTGATCTTGCGCCGCGCGCGCGCCGACCACCTCGACGCGGTGATCGACAAGCTGCGTGAAGCCGGCGCCACCATCGAATGCGGCGACGACTGGATCCGCGTGACGAACGACAAGCGCCCGCGCGCGGTTGGATTTCGCACCAGCGAATACCCCGCCTTCCCGACTGACATGCAGGCGCAGTTCATGGCGCTGAATTGCATTGCAAGCGGGACAGCCAAAGTGACCGAGACCATCTTCGAGAACCGCTTCATGCACGTGAATGAACTCGTTCGCCTGGGCGCGAAGATCGAGGTCGATGGACACACCGCGGTGGTGACGGGTGTGCCGCAGTTGTCAGGCGCCACCGTGATGGCGACCGATCTGCGCGCATCGGCCAGTCTGGTCATCGGTGGCCTGGTGGCCGATGGCGAGACGGTGGTCGAGCGCATCTACCACCTGGACCGTGGCTACGACCAGATGGAAGCCAAGCTGCGCTCCATCGGCGCCGACATCGAGCGCGTGAAATGACAATCACACTGGCCCTGTCCAAAGGACGCATCTTCGAAGAGACCTTGCCGCTGCTCAAAGCGGCCGGCATCGAGGTGCTCGAAGACCCTGAAAAGTCGCGCAAGCTGATCATCGGCACCACCCGCCCTGACGTGCGCGTGGTGCTGGTGCGGGCGACCGACGTGCCGACCTATGTGCAGTACGGCGGCGCCGACCTCGGCGTGGCCGGCAAGGACATCCTGCTCGAGCACGGTGGCCAGGGCCTGTACCAGCCGCTGGACTTGCGCATCGCCAAGTGCCGCATGAGCGTCGCCGTGCGCGACGACTTCGACTACGCCGCTGCGGTGAAGCAAGGCTCGCGTTTGCGCGTGGCCACCAAGTACACCAGCTGCGCGCGCGATCACTTCGCCGACAAGGGCGTTCACGTCGACGTGATCAAGCTCTACGGTTCGATGGAGCTTGCGCCGCTGACCGGCCTGGCCGATGCCATCGTCGACCTCGTGTCGACCGGCAGCACGCTGAAGGCGAATCACCTGGTCGAGGTCGAGCAGATCATGCAGATCTCGGCCCGCCTGGTCGTGAACCAGGCGGCGCTCAAGCTCAAGCGCGAACCCATTCGCCAGATCATCGACGCCTTCGCGTCGGCCATTCCTGAGTCCTAAGTCCTGATACCCAGTGCCGTGATGCCATGACCGTCAACATCCGCCAGCTCGCAACGACCGCCGCCGATTTCGAAGCCGAGTTCCAGCGCGTGCTGCACTGGTCGGCCGAGACCGACCATGCGATCGAAGAGCGCGTGGCAGCGATCCTCGACGACGTTCGGGTGCGTGGCGATGCGGCGGTGCTGGAGTACACCCAGCGCTTCGACGGTTTGGCGGCAAACTCGGTCTCAGCTCTGGAGATCACGCAGGCCGAGTTGCAGGCGGCGCTCTCCGCCATCACGCCGGCTCAGCGCCATGCGCTCGAAGCGGCGGCTGAGCGCGTGCGCGACTATCACCAACGCCAGCTCGAGGCTTGCGGCCGCTCGTGGAGCTACCGCGATGCGGATGGAACCTTGCTGGGCCAGAAGGTGACGCCGCTCGATCGCGTGGGCATTTATGTGCCCGGTGGCAAAGCGGCCTACCCGTCCAGTGTGCTGATGAACGCCGTACCGGCCAAGGTGGCCGGTGTGGGCGAGATCATCATGGTTGTGCCTACGCCCAAGGGCGAGCGCAATGCGATGGTGCTGGCCGCTGCCGCCATCGCAGGCGTGGACCGCGCGTTCACGCTCGGCGGCGCGCAAGCCATTGGCGCACTCGCGTATGGCACGGCCACGGTGCCGGCCGTCGACAAGATCACCGGGCCGGGCAATGCCTATGTGGCCAGCGCCAAGCGGCGCGTCTTCGGCAAGGTCGGCATCGACATGATCGCCGGCCCCAGCGAGATTCTTGTGCTCGCTGACGGAACCACACCGGCCGACTGGGTCGCGATGGACCTGTTCAGCCAGGCGGAACACGATGAGTTGGCGCAGAGCATCCTTCTGTGCCCCGATGCCGGCTACATCGCCGAGGTGAAAGCCGCCATCGACCGCTTGCTGGCCGACATGCCGCGCCGCGACGTGATCCGGGCCTCGCTCGAAGGCCGTGGTGCACTCATCCACACGCGTTCTATGGAAGAGGCTTGCGCCATCAGCAACCGCATTGCGCCCGAGCACCTGGAGGTGAGTTCGAAAGACGCGCACCGCTGGGAGCCGCTGTTGAAGCACGCTGGCGCGATCTTCCTCGGTTCTTTCACCAGCGAGAGCCTGGGCGACTACTGCGCCGGGCCGAACCATGTGCTGCCGACTTCGGGCACGGCGCGCTTCTCGTCACCGCTCGGTGTGTACGACTTCCAGAAGCGCAGCAGCCTCATCGAGGTGAGCGAAGAGGGCGCGCAGAAGCTGGGCGTGATCGCTGCCGAACTGGCCTACGGCGAAGGCCTGCAGGCGCACGCACGCGCGGCCGAGATGCGGCTCAAGCGCTGATTTGTTCGAAGGCTGACATGTCACTCTCCCCGCTCATCGCCCGCTACATCCGCCAGGACGTTCAGTCCATGCACGGCTACGCCATCCAGCCCAGCGCCGGCATGGTCAAGCTGGATGCGATGGAAAACCCGTTCCCGCTGCCTGAAGCCTTGCGACACGAGCTGGGCAAGCGGCTGGCCAACGTGGCGATCAACCGCTACCCCGGTGCGCGCATCGACGACCTGCGAGCCGCGCTGGCCCGCTACGTCAACTTGCCGGAGGGCTACGACCTGATCCTCGGCAATGGGTCCGACGAGATCATCACGCTGCTGAGCATGGCCTGCGATGTGCCGGGTGCCAAGGTGCTGGCGCCAGTGCCGGGCTTCGTGATGTACGACATGTCGGCGCGCTTGCAGGGTGTGCAGTTCGTCGGCGTGCCGTTGACGGCCGATTTCGAGCTGGACGAGGCCGCGATGCTCGCCGCCATCGCAGAGCACCAGCCGGCCATCGTCTACATCGCGTACCCCAACAACCCGACGGCCAACCTTTTCGACGATGCGGTAATCGAGAAGATCATCTCGGCCGCGCCGGGCCTGGTGGTGTTCGACGAGGCTTATCAGCCTTTCGCGTCACGCAGCTACATGGATCGCGTCACCGGCCACGACAAGGTGCTCATCATGCGCACGCTCAGCAAGTTTGGCCTGGCTGGCGTGCGCCTGGGCTACCTGCTGGGCCCGAAAGCGCTGGTGGCCGAGATCGACAAGGTGCGTCCGCCCTACAACGTGAGCGTGCTCAATGCCGAAGCGGCGCTGTTCGCGCTGGAGCATGCCGACGAATTTGCGCGACAGGCCGCCGTGCTGCGCAGCGAGCGCACGCGGCTCGTCGCGGCACTGAAGGCGATGCCCGGTGTGACGCCTTTCCCCAGCGAGGCCAACATGGTCCTCACGCGGGTGCCTGACGCCGCTGCGCTGTTCGAGGCACTGAAGCAGCGCCGCGTGCTGGTGAAGAACGTGTCCAAGCTGCACCCGCTGCTGGCAAACTGCCTGCGCCTGACCGTGGGCACGCCGGAAGAAAACGACCTGATGATTCGAGCGCTGAAAGAGAGCCTGTCATGACCGACCGCAAGGGCGACGTCACCCGCAACACCAATGAGACGAAGATTCGCGTGGCCATCAACCTCGATGGCACCGGCGTGGCCAAGCTCGCGACCGGCATCGGCTTCTTCGACCACATGCTCGACCAGATCGCACGCCACGGCCTGATCGACCTGGAGATCGATGCCCAGGGTGACTTGCACATCGATGGTCACCACACGGTTGAAGACGTTGGCATCACGCTCGGCCAGGCGATGGCGCAGGCGGTGGGCGACAAGAAAGGCCTGCGCCGCTACGGCCACGCCTATGTGCCGCTCGATGAAGCGCTGTCGCGCGTGGTGATCGATTTCTCCGGCCGGCCGGGGCTGCACATGCGTGTCGACTTCAAGAGCGGCATGATTGGCGCGTTGGACACGCAACTCGTCTACGAATTCTTCCAGGGCTTCTCGAACCACGCGGGCGTGACGCTGCACATCGACAACCTCGAAGGCGACAACGCACACCACCAGTGCGAGACGATCTTCAAGGCCTTCGCGCGGGCACTGCGCATGGCGCTCGAGATTGATCCACGGGCATCTGGCGTTATTCCTTCGACCAAAGGCAGTCTTTGACATGAGCGCCGCGCTGGGCCGCCCCAAGCAAGCGAGCATCCCCTCGGGGGATCGCTCGATGTATTCATCGGGCGAGGGGCTGACATGACCAGGACCGTCGCCGTCGTCGATTACGGCAGTGGCAATTTGCGTTCCGTTTCGCAAGCCGTGATGCATGTGGCACGGGGCAGTGGGGTCGACGTGGTCGTTACCTCGCGGCCCGACGAGGTGTACGCCGCCGAGCGTGTCGTGCTGCCTGGCCAGGGCGCCTTGCCCGATTGCATGCGGGAACTGCAACAGTCCGGGCTGCAAGAGGCGGTGCTCGATGCTGCGGCCCGCAAGCCTCTGATGGGCGTCTGCATCGGCATGCAGATGCTGCTGACGCGCAGCGAAGAAGGCCCCGCTGACGGGCTCGGCCTCATCCCGGGCGAAGTGATTCGTTTCCAGCTGCAAGGCCAATTGCAGCCCGATGGCAGCCGCTTCAAGGTGCCGCAGATGGGCTGGAACCAGGTGGTCCAGGCGCGCCCCCATCCGCTTTGGGAGGGCGTGCCCGACTCCGCGTACTTCTATTTCGTGCACAGTTTTTATGCGCGGCCGTCCGACCCGCGCCACAGCGTGGGCGAAACGGACTACGGCACCCGCTTTACCTGCGCGCTGGCACGCGATAACATTTTCGCCACACAGTTCCACCCCGAGAAGAGCGCCGAGCACGGGCTCGCGCTCTACCGCAACTTCCTCCACTGGAAACCCTGACCGCACCTTTGCGTTGATGCGCCGTCTACTGCGTCATCTCTTGCGTCATCTCGGGCATTCTCCTTTCCTCCTCTTCCAACACATCTGACTCGGCCATGCTGCTGATCCCTGCAATTGACCTGAAAGATGGCCAGTGCGTGCGCCTGAAACAGGGCGACATGGCCGACTCCACCACCTTCGGTGACGACCCGGCCGCAATGGCCCGACGATGGGTCGATGCCGGCGCGCGGCGCCTGCACCTGGTCGACCTCAACGGTGCTTTTGCCGGCAAGCCGGTGAACGAGGTGGCGATCAAGGCCATCCTCGCCGAGGTGGGCGACGAGATTCCGGTGCAGCTGGGTGGGGGCATCCGCGACCTCGACACCATCGAGCGCTACCTCGACGACGGGCTCAGCTTCATCATCGTCGGCACGGCCGCGGTGAAGAGCCCGGGCTTCCTGAAGGATGCCTGCAGTGCGTTCGGTGGCCACATCATCGTCGGCCTCGACGCCAAGGACGGCAAGGTCGCGACCGATGGCTGGAGCAAGCTGACCGGCCACGAAGTGATCGACCTCGCCAAGAAGTTCGAGGACTACGGTGTCGAAGGCGTGATCTACACCGACATCGGCCGCGACGGCATGCTCACCGGCATCAACATCGAAGCCACCGTGAAGCTGGCGCAGGCGCTCAGCATTCCGGTGATTGCGTCGGGTGGGTTGTCGAACATCGCTGACATCGAAAAACTCTGCGCTGTCGAAGGCGAGGGCATCGAAGGCGTGATCTGCGGTCGGGCGATCTACACCGGCGCACTCGACTTCGCATTGGCGCAGACACGCGCTGACGAACTCAACGGCGCGGCGTAGCGTCCGAAAGCCTGCATGCTCGCCAAACGCATCATTCCTTGCCTCGACGTGACCGGCGGGCGGGTCGTCAAGGGCGTCAACTTCGTCGAACTGCGCGATGCCGGTGACCCAGTGGAGATCGCCGCCCGCTACAACGAGCAGGGTGCCGATGAACTGACTTTCCTCGACATCACCGCCACCAGCGATGGCCGTGACCTCATCTTGCCGATCATCGAGGCGGTGGCGTCTCAGGTGTTCATTCCGCTGACGGTGGGCGGTGGCGTGCGCACCGTCGAAGACGTGCGGCGCCTGTTGAATGCGGGTGCCGACAAGGTCAGCTTCAATTCGGCCGCCGTGGCCAACCCCCAGGTGATCCGCGACGCGTCACAGAAATATGGCGCGCAATGCATCGTCGTCGCCATTGACGCGAAGGGCCGCGCCGACGGCTCGGGCTGGGACGTCTACACCCACGGCGGGCGCAAGAACACCGGCATCGACGCGGTGGCGTGGGCCAGGCAGATGGCCGAGTACGGCGCGGGCGAGATCCTGCTGACCAGCATGGACCGCGACGGCACCAAGATCGGCTTCAACCTGCCACTCACGCGCGCGGTCAGCGATGCGGTCGACATCCCGGTGATCGCGTCAGGTGGCGTCGGCAACCTCGAGCATCTGGTCGAAGGCATCCAGCAAGGTGGTGCCGATGCCGTGCTGGCCGCCAGCATCTTCCACTACGGCGAACACACGGTTGGCGAAGCCAAGGCCTTGATGGCGAGCCGCGGCATTCCGATCCGGCAATGACATCTCAGCCGCGGGCCGAGGGCCGGGCCGCATCCAAACCGGCTGCCCGCGGGGCCTCGCATGAGCTGCGCATCATTGGCGGTCAGTGGAAGCGCAGCAAGTTGCCGGTGGCCGATGCGCCGGGCCTGCGTCCCACGCCGGATCGCGTTCGCGAAACGCTGTTCAACTGGCTCGGCCAAGACCTCGATGGCTGGCGTTGCCTTGATTCGTTTGCTGGCAGTGGTGCGCTGGGCTTCGAAGCAGCGTCACGCGGCGCGGCCGAAGTCACGCTGATCGAACGCGACTCGAAACTGGTTCGTGGGTTGCGTGCCGTACAAGAACGATTGAAGGCCACCGAGACCGTGCGCGTCGAAGCCGCCGACGCCTTGGCCTGGATGGCGCGCAGCGCGCCCGACCGCTTCGATCTCGTGTTCATCGATCCGCCCTTCGACGCCGATCTGTTCGTGCCGGCGTTGAAAGCCGCCGTGCGCGTCGTCGTGCCGAGCGGGGTCATCTACCTGGAAGCGAGTCGATCCTTTGTCGACGACCCTTTGCTGGCCGAACTCGGGTTGCGCCTGCATCGCCATGGGCGGGCTGGGGCCGTGCACTTCCACCTGATCCAGCGGGCTGAGCCCGGCTAAACTGCCCTCAACCCCGTGCCGCTGAAGGAAGCCCCTTGACCTCCGTGACCCGCCTCACCGCCGTCTACCCTGGCACCTTCGATCCGATGACGCTTGGCCACGAAGACCTGATGCGCCGCGCGAGCCGCCTGTTCGAGCGGCTGATTCTTGCGGTAGCAACTGGCCATCACAAGCGCACGATGTTCTCGCTCGCCGAGCGCCTGGAGATCGCACAGGAACTTGCAGTCAAGCACCCCAATGTGGAAGTGATCGCCTTCGACGGACTGCTCAGCGATTTCGTCATGAGCCATGGCGGCAAGGTCGTGGTGCGGGGCCTGCGCGCTGTCAGCGACTTCGAGTACGAGTTCCAGATGGCCGGCATGAACCGCACGCTGATGCCCAAGGTGGAGACCGTGTTCCTCACGCCGAGCGATCAGTTCCAGTTCGTCTCTGGCACCTTCGTGCGCGAGATTGCCACCTTGAAGGGTGATGTTTCCAAGTTTGTGTCACCTTCGGTCCTGAAGCGCCTGCAATCGCGTGTCGCAGCGACAGCGGGCGACTGAGCTGGATGGAGATGCTGTGGCGCTGCTGATCACCGACGAATGCATCAACTGCGATGTCTGCGAGCCCGAGTGCCCGAATCAGGCTATCTCTCTGGGCGTGCAGATCTACGAGATCAACCCTGACAAGTGCACCGAGTGCGTCGGCCATTTCGACGAGCCGCAGTGCGTGCAGGTGTGCCCGGTGAGCTGCATTCCGGTTGATCCGCAGCACGTCGAGTCGAAAGAGACGCTGTGGGAGAAGTACCGGCGCCTGCAGGCAGCCGCTTAGGAACGACTCTTGGTTTTCTTGGCCGGCGCGGGCGCGATGGCTTTGAAATCATCGCTGGCTTGCTCGGTTTTCGGCTTCTTCCTTTTCGACGCCTTGGCCTTGGATTTGGAAGCGACCGGCTCTGTGACAGGCGCTGCCTTGCCACCGATCTTGCCCGGCGCAGCGGGCTTGCCAGCTTCACGGTCCAGCCGTTCCCGCTCGAGTGCGTCGCCACGCACCTGGTCGTCGCGAACCCGAGCCTGAGCGGCAGCGCGTTGAGTGGCGCTGCGGTCGTCGCTGACATCCACCGCACGGCCTTGCGGGCAGGGTGATTGCGAGTAGACCCGGCCATCAGGCCCGCAGCGGTAGACCGTTTGGGCTTGCAGGCTGCTGCCGATGCAGAGAAGGCCCATCATCACGACGCGTGCTTTCACGGTTTCGGCTCCACAGGTAGCCCTTCGGGCCTCGGCGCTTTCGGGCGGGGTGGCTTGGCATTGATCTTCATCATCGCGCGCTCCATCTCGCCGGCCAGGATGAGGTCGAGCGCGGGCAGCGTCTTCGCGATGGACTCGTGGATGGTCTCGCGGTGCGCCGGTGTGGGTTTGCGCAGCACATAGTCCACCACCTCGGCCTTAACGCCAGGGTGGCCGATGCCCAGGCGCAGCCGCCAGTAATCGGGTGTGCCGAGTTGGGCATGGATATCGCGCAAACCGTTGTGCCCGGCATGGCCACCGCCGCGCTTGATCTTCACCTGGCCCGGCATGAGATCGAGCTCGTCGTGCGCGACCAGGATCTCATCGGGGGCGATCTTGAAGAAGCGCGCCAGCGCGGCCACCGATTTACCGGAGAGGTTCATGTACGTCTGCGGCTCGAGCAGCCACAGCGGCCCGTCACGTCCCGGCGACGCCGCGTTGATACGCGCCACCAGCCCGAAGTAACTGCGCTCAGGCGTGAGGGAGGCCTGGAGTTGCCGCGCCACGGCATCGATCCACCAGAACCCGGCGTTGTGGTTCGTGGCTTCGTATTCCGGCCCGGGGTTGCCGAGGCCAACAAGCAGTCGAATCATGATCTCGCGGATTATCCCGGTGGACAGGCATCCAGGCAGCCCCACCGAGGTGGGAGACGTGACGGAAAGGGACGAAAAAAAGCCCCGCCAAGGCGGGGCTTGAAGACCTTCCGAAGAAGGATTACTTCTTGTTGTTGATCTTTTCGACCTTGCGGGCCTTGCCTGCAGGAGCGGCAACCGCCACAGGTGCAGCGACCACTTCTTCTTCGGCGGCTTGCACCGAGGTCGAGACAATCACCGGGTTCGGCTTGCCCTGGGTCACGACGGTGATGCCGTCGGCCAGCTTCAAGTCGCTCACGTGCAGGGCCTGGCCCTTGGTCAGGTTGGCCAGGTCGACCGTCAGGAATTCAGGCAGCTTGGAGGCCAGGCACTGAATGCGCAGTTCGGTGACGACGTGGTTCACCAGGCAGGAGTCCGTCTTCACGGCCGGCGAGGTTTCTTCGTTGATGAAGTGCAAAGGCACTTTCTTCGTGATCTTGGTGGTGGCATCGACGCGTTGGAAGTCGATGTGCAGCACGATCTGGCGGAAGGGGTGGAGCTGGTAGTCGCGCAGCAGCACTTGTTCCGTCTTGCCAGCCAGTTCCATGTCGAGAATGGTCGAGTGGAAGGCTTCCTTCTTCAGTGCGTGGAAGAGGGCGTTGTGATCGAGTTCGATCATGGCAGGCGTACCTGCACCGTACACGATACCGGGCACTTTGTCGGCCAGGCGCAGGCGGCGGCTCGCTCCGGTCCCCTGCTTTGTGCGCTCGTAAGCGACGAATTTCATGGTGTTCTCCAAAAATGGATTTGACGCCCGCGACCAGGCGTCAAAGAAAGGTCTTGCGACCTGGCGGAACGGCGCACACCAGTGCGCCGCTTGTTGCGAATCAGAAGTTGTTGTTCTGCTCCGCGAACAGGGACGTCACCGATTCGCCGTCGGAAATGCGACGGATGGTTTCGGCAAACAGGAAGGCCACCGACAGTTGGCGCACCTTCGAACATTTCTTGCCATCCTCGCTCAGCGGGATGGTGTTGGTGATCACGACTTCGTCGAGCGCCGACGCCTTGATGCGCTCGATCGCCGGGCCTGAAAACACCGCATGGGTGCAATAGGCGTAGACGTTCTTCGCGCCGCGCTCCTTGAGCACCTCGGCCGCCTTCACCAGTGTGCCGGCGGTGTCGATCATGTCGTCCATGATCACGCAGTTGCGGCCATCGATCTCGCCGATGACATGCATCACTTCCGACACGTTGGCCTTGGGACGGCGCTTGTCGATGATGGCAAGGTCGCAGCCGAGTTGCTTGGCCAGCGCGCGGGCGCGCACCACGCCGCCGACATCCGGCGACACGACCACGAGGTCTTGGTAACGCTTGCTTTGCAGGTCAGACAGCAACACCGGCGAGGCGTAGATGTTGTCGACGGGAATGTTGAAGAAGCCCTGGATCTGGTCCGCGTGCAGGTCCATGGTCAGCAGGCGCTCGACGCCCACCGCTTCCAGCATGTTGGCCACGACCTTGGCGCTGATGGGTACACGGGTCGATCGCGGGCGACGGTCCTGGCGCGCGTATCCGAAGTAGGGGATCACGGCCGTGACGCGGCGGGCCGAAGCGCGCTTCAGTGCATCCACCATGATGCACAGCTCCATCAGGTTCTCGTTCGTCGGCGCGCAGGTGGGCTGAACGATGAAGATGTCGCGGGCGCGAACGTTCTGCTGGATCTCGACGTCGACTTCACCGTCCGAGAAGCGGCCGACTTTGGCCTTGCCGAGTTCGATGCCGAGATTGACGGCCATCTCCTGCGCAAGCGCTGGGTTGGCATTCCCGGTGAACAGAACGGTATTGAAAAGCACATTCCCTCCGTCGAGGCTCATGGGGCGCATCCTTGGGGCACAGCGCACCCTTTTTACATCAGCCCCGGTGTGCCTTCTGGTGTAACCCGAGGCACCGGGAATCAAGAGAAATTTGGCAGGGGAAGAAGGATTCGAACCTTCGCATGTCGGAATCAAAATCCGATGCCTTAACCAACTTGGCGACTCCCCTACACCGGTTGACTGCTCGCGCAGCCCACCTGAAACCTGCTCTTCGCTCAGCCTGAGCACCAACCCAGCAAGGGATGATGGCGCAGACTGCGGCACATCCGCCCCACCCAGCCCGGCGAAAGATCCACCGGAAGCGTCGACTCGGGTTCTGCGAGTGTGCCAGCCCTTGCAAACACTGCACTGCCTGAACCCGTCATGCGGCCGTTGCCGAAACAGGCCCTGAGCAGCTGAGTGGCCTGCGCCACTTCAGAACATTCATGCTCGGCGGGTGGCTGCAAATCATTGCGGCCGAAACCCCCTACCAAAGCATCAATGCCAGCCCCTGCAAGGAAGCCTTCAAGTATAACAGCATCGGTATTTCTGACCAAGAGCGGGCTGGCAAAAATGGCACGGGTTTCGATGGACGTTGGCGGTTTGACGACAGCCAGCCATTGGCTGGGCAGCGTGATCGGCGTCAATTGCTCGCCAATGCCCTCCACCCACGCGTTGTGCCCACCCAGGAAAAACGGCACGTCGGCGCCCAGCTTTAGCCCCAATGTCATGAGGCGAGCCTGTGGCCAATTCAGCTCCCACAGGCGGTTCAGAGCCAGTAGCGTGCTGGCTGCGTCAGAACTCCCACCCCCCATGCCAGCACCCCAGGGCACCTGCTTGTCGATGGAAATGTCAGCGCCAAGCAGGGTTCCTGATTCGGCCTGAAGCGCCTTTGCCGCACGCAGGCACAAATCGTCGGCAGGCAGCGCCGCGCCGAGGTCGTGGCGAGCGAGCCGGCCGTCGCTGCGCCGCTCGAAATGCAGCGTGTCCGCCCAGTCGATCAACACAAAGGCCGACTGCAGAAGGTGATACCCGTCCGCACGACGGCCCAGTACGTGCAGGAAAAGATTGATCTTGGCCGGCGCGGCCACGTCGTACAGGGCGGTCAGGGCCATGCTCAGGGTGCGTCGACGCGGGCACGCACGGTAACGACAGGCGTCTGCGCGCGCTGGGCCACGATCCAGCCTTCGCCGAAGCGGGCCAGATCGACCGACCAGCCCAATTGCTGGAACCCCGGCCCCGCCGTGGCTGTTCGAGCCTGACTTGGCGCCCCGGTCCAGGGGCGACCTCGGAGCCAGTCAAACAGTGCGGCGACCGGCAGGCGTTCACCCAGCATCTCCTCAGTCAGCGCGTCCAAGTCGGGGTAGGCCGTTTCGCCTTGCGATGTGGTCAGCCAGGCACGCCGGCCCGACCAGCGGGCCTGCGCGAGCACCGTGCCCAACGGCGACGACAGGTTGAGCTGGCCGTTGTCGGCCGTACCCTTCAACTCGAAGTTGCCGCTCTCGCTGCGCGCTGGCGCTTCGCTGCTCGCGTCGACCCTCACCGAGAGCTTGCCGGAGATCGTTTCCGCTCCCGCCGGCGCGCGCTGGCCCACCGAAGCGCAGCCGCTCAGCAGGCTGGCCGCGAGCAGCCAGGCGGCCGCCGCACGCGTCACAAATCCACCCGCAGGCGCGCGAGCGTTTCTTTCAGCACGTCGTTGGCGTTGTCCTTGTTGCGGGCGTCGCGCAGCACGCGGCGGGCTTCGTCGCGCTGGCCGCTCATCCACAGCACTTCGCCCAGGTGCGCACCGATCTCGACATCCGGCCGCGACTTGTAGGCTTGCTGCAGCAGGCGCAGCGCTTCGTCGCGGTTGCCCATGCGGTATTCGACCCAACCGAGGCTGTCGGTGATGAAGGGCTCGCCGGGCGCCAGGTCGAGTGCCTTCTTGATCAGGCCCAGCGCTTCGGGCAGGCGCTGGTTGCGCTCGGCCAGCGAATATCCCAGCGCGTTGTAGGCGTGGTGGTGGTCGGGCTTGAGCTCGATCACCTTGCGCAACAGGCGCTCCATCTCGTCCATGCGGTTGAGCTTCTCGGCCATCATCGATTGCTCGTAGAGCAGGTCGGCGTCGTCCGGGAACTTCTGGTTGGCCGAGGCCAGCACCGTGTTGGCCTCGCTCCATTGCTTGGCGTCGCGCAGCAGCTGCGCTTCGGCTAGTAGTTTGGCGCGCGAGTCTTCGGCGGTCTTTTCGGGTGTGCGGCGAATCAGCTCGCGGGCTTCTTTCAGCTTGCCTTGCTTGGCGAGCAGGGAAGCGCGGCGGGCCTGGACGTCGAGCGCGCGCTGCGGGCTGTTCACCTTCGCCAGCCAGGCTTCGGCACCGGCATAGTCTTTCTGTTGTTCAGCCGCTTGCGACAGCAGCAGATACGCCTGCGTGCTGCCGAGGTCGGGCGTGGACGGGTCGTTGTCGTCGTCTTCTTCGGGCACCGCGGGCGCGACCGTGCCGGCCTGCACGCGGGCCAGGTACTGGTTCAGCACGGTGGTGGCTTCAGCCGGGTGCTTGAGTTCCAGATGCAGCGCGCCCAGGGTGAGCCAGGCGGCGGCCGGTGGGTTGTCGGCGCGCAAGACGGCCTCGAGTTGCGGCACCGCATCGGCATAGCGCTGGGAGCTGCTCAACACGCGCGAATAGACCATGCGGATCGGCGTGCTCGTCGGTTTGGCTTGAAGGTGATCCGTCACGATCTCTTCGGCCGCTGGCGTGGTGGCCATCAGCTCGAGCGCCAGCAGTGCTGGAGCTTCGGCGGCGGGATCCTGGGCATGTGCTGTCTTGGCTAGGCTGAGCGCTTGCGCGGTGTCGCCTGCGGAAAGCCAGGCGCGGCCCATGGCCACCTGCGCGGCAACGCGCGTTTCGGGCGCCGCCAGCGAAGGCTGGAGCACCTGCTCCAGGCGTTTGGCCGACTGGGTCTTGTCGGTGCCGCGGTCGAAGAGGCGAGGCAGCGTGGCGATCACACCCGGCCGTTCAAGTGCTGGCGTGAGCTTGATCAAGGTGCGGACAGGTTCTACCGTGTCAGCCGGGCGGTTCAGCGCGATCAGCAGTTGCAGCTGATAACGCACGGCGTCCAGCGATTCAGGCAACGCCGAACGCCACGCCTGTGTGGCAGCCAACGCCTGATCGCCGGCACGCTCTTGCAGCGCCACCTCGGTGGCACGGCGGAACAGCGATTCGTCACGCGTCTTGCGGGCCGCGTCCAGCAGCACCTGGTAGGCGGTGCCAGCCTCGCCGGAGCGCAGCTCCATTTCGCCAATGATCAGCTGATAGAACAGCGGTGCGTCGAGCGAAGAGTTCTCGACCGGGGCGACGGACTCTGCTTTTGCCAGGTCGGTCTGGGCATGGGCGCCATGCATCAACACCAGCGCGCAGGCCAGGGCCACGGCGGCGCGGGGGAACAAGGGAAGGGGGTGCATGGGTGCTCCTGAGGGCTGCAAAAGATTCTAGTCAGCTACTGCGACCCGGGCCCGCCGCGATAATTCCCGAAATGCCAGAACTTCCCGAAGTTGAAGTCACGCGCCAGAGCTTTGCCCATCGCA
>Ga0307516_10005099_pt1 | contig 15870 bp, 14 predicted proteins | sample 19_EM_MG_FD_203310 | JGI IMG/M metagenome (GOLD analysis project Ga0307516, IMG submission 203310) | Populus trichocarpa ectomycorrhiza microbial communities from riparian zone in the Pacific Northwest, United States - 19_EM | ecosystem: Host-associated > Plants > Roots > Unclassified | place...
GCGGCCTCGCGCGGATCTTTGCGCATACGCTCCAGAATGCGCAGGCTGCGGCTGCCGTGCCGGTATTCGAGGCGCGTGGCGGTGACCGCTTCCATGCCGCCTTCGAGCACGAGCCGCATCGGATCGACGGCTTCGTCTCCTCCTGGTAGCGCGAGCGTGTGGGACTGACAGGGCGCGCCGCGACCTAGGCGCTGCGCGATGACGTCGGTCATTTCTTCGGCGAAGAGCCGGTAGCTGGCGAGCTTGCCGCCGACCATCGAGTACAGCCCGGGCGCGCCGTGCTGCTCGTGATTCAAGATCTCGTGCTCGCGCGAGAGCCGGTCTTCGTTCACGCCCCAGCCGAACAAGGTCGGGCGAACGCCGCCCCACGTGCCGATGGCGCGCGCCTGGCGAATACTCGGAAACACGCGCTCGACGGCTTGAAACAGGTAACGGACCTCGTCGCCGGTCGCGACCACGTCGTCGAGATCGCCGTAGTAGTCGTCGTCGGTCGTGCCGAGCACGCTCAGGTTTTGCCAGGGCAGCAAGAACACCTGGCGGCCGTCGATGGCTTTGGCGACGATGGCGTAGTTGGTCACGCGCCGATCGAGAAAGACGTGGATGCCCTTGCCGGGGCGGAGCTTCGCTGTGCCCGGGGCAAGGCCGCTGAGCGAAGCCGTGAGCGGCGCCCACGCGCCCGTGGCGTTGACGACCAGCCGCGCCGTGCGCACGCCGACTTCGCCGCTTTGGCGATCGCGGTAGCGTACGCCGTAGGCGCTGCCGTCTTCGCGGCGCAAGACTTCGAGCACGGTCGTGTGCACGCGCACCTCGGCGCCGCGCTCGATAGCGTCGCGCGCGTTGGCGACGCACAGCCGGGCGCCGTCGATGCCCCATTCGTCGAACGAGACGCCGCCTTGCGACGGCACCAGGCCCGGCTCGAGCGTTTGCATGTCGCCCGCCGAGAGCCTCACGTGCGGCTTGCCGGCCTTGAGCGGCTGGTACTTGTCGTACAGCGTGAAAAAGCCGTCGTAGGCGGCGAGCGTCGCGGCCGCCGCGATGCCGGGCTTTTCGAACACCGGCATCAAAAACGGAATGCGAAACAGCAGATGCGGCGCCACGCGCTGGATGTGCCCCGAGTCGAGGCACGACGAGTACGTGACGTCTGGGTCGTACGACAGGTAGCGCGGACCGCCGTGGATCATGCCGCTCGAGTTGCCGCTGGCGCCAAACGCCAAGTCGGTGCGCTCGAAGAGCGAGACCGTAAAACCGCGCAAGGTCGCGTCACGCAGCACGCCGACGCCGTTCACGCCGCCGCCGATCACGATCACGTCACGTTCGAGCTCGAGGCCGCGCGGGTCGCGATCGGGCAAGGGGGTCCGGGACGCCGGCATCGACAGGACATCCGCTACCACGCCCCGAACTTGGCCGCTCGACAAAGCTCGGTGTAGGCCCTGAGCCGTGCGTGCCTTCTCGATCATCGTGGCGAGCCTGACGCTGAACGCGCTGCCCGGCCTGGCGAACGCGGCCGATCCGGCGCTGATTGCCCCCGACGACGGGCCGGAGGGACGACCCCATATCGTGCTCGACGAGCTGGTCGTGCCCGCAGATCTGCCCGACCACCAGCGCATCAGCAAGCTGCTCGAGAAGGTGCTCAAGCACGAAGCCCACCACGTGCAATGGGGCGCGGGCCGCACGAGCCGCATCACCTACCGCTTCTACCTGGAAGAGCTCGAGCTGAGCGTGGAGCACGGCGTGCTCAAGGTGCGCTGCACGGCCTTCGGGCGCTTGCCCAAAGGCAAGACCGCGCGCAGCAAGCTCGAGTTCGGCGGCGATCCCAAAGAGCCACAGAAAGTCATCGACCACGTGCTCACGATCGTGGCGCGCGGCGTCTTGGCTCGACTTGCGGATCTCGAGCACGACCGCCGCAGCCGGCACTAGACGCGGCCGAAGCGCAGCGCAACGCTGAGCCATGTACGCGCAGCGTAGAGCGCGTTCACGGCCACGTACGGATACAGAAAAAACTCCAGGCGACCCGTGAACGCGACGTACAAAATGTACGACGGGTAGTGGATCAGGAACTTCGCGCCGCTTTCGACCAGCCTGACGAGGCGCGCGACCAAGCTCTGCGAAGGCGCGGCGTCGCTCTTGGGCGGAGCGATCGCCGGGTGCCGCGTGAACGAGGTCAGGGCAATGCCCGAAGCCAGGCACACCAGGCCGCCCATCCCGACCAGCAGGAATGGCTGGCCCGGATGCTCGAAATGGAGCCGCACGGCTGCCGCCGCCAAGATGGCAAACGCCTTCAGCTCGTCCATCAAAAAGTCCAGCAGGTGCCCGGCCGGCGAAGCGATGCCGCGCCAACGCGCCAACATGCCATCAGCGCAATCGAGCACGTACGACGCCTGGTAGACGAACGCAGCCACAATCAGCCCCGCGTGGCCCGGCAAAGCGATGACCAGCGCCGCCGAAACCATGCCCATGGCGAAAGAAGCCAGCGTGATCTGATTCGGGGTGATGCGCGTTCCCTTCAGCAGATCGACCAGCACAGCGGCTATCGGTCGACACACGAAGCGGTTCCAGAACAAATCCGGAACCTTCTTGGTCTTTTGGTAGACTTCGCGTGCGCCCATGACTTGCGCTCAGCCTACACGACTCGTTTTACGGCTGGCGGCCCCAGCGATCGCGGCCGTTTTGGCCTGCGGTCGCGCCGAGCCGCCGTCGGCCCTCGCCGCGACCAGGGCCGCGCCCGCCGCCAGCGCCAGCGCGACGCCTGCCACTGAGCCGCCGCCCACGGCGGTCGTCGCCGCATCGGCCGCCGCTTCAGCCGTTCCGGCTCCCGGCCCAGCGCCGGGGGCCGCTTCAGCTGACAGCCAGCCGGCACAACCCATCAGCAGCGTGCTCGTCTTGGGAGACTCGCTGACGGACGAAAAAGTCGGCGGCGGCGGCTTCGTGCGTCTCTTGCGCGAGCATTGCCCGAAGGTGACGTTCGACAATCGCGCCAAGGGCGGCTTCATGGTCAACCAGATACGCAAGCGACTCGAGACCGAAGTGCTCCCCGAAAATGGCCACTACTCGCACGCCATCGTGTTCGGCGGCGTGAACGATCTGTACAGCGACCAAACCGCGAACCGCAGCCTGTCGCGCATCGAGAGCGACCTCACGCGCATCTACGCCGACCTGAAGGCGCGCGGCACCGACGTGATCGCCATCACCGTCACCCCTTGGGGTGGTTTCAAGCGCTGGTTCACGCCCGAGCGCGGCAAGCACACGCTCACGCTCAACGGCTGGATCCAGGCGCAAGCCCCAAGCGGTAGCATCTGGACGGCCGTCGACGCCTACCCGCTCCTCTCGTGCGGCGACCCCGAACGCCTCTGCCCCGAGCTCGCCGCCCCGCTCAAAGACGGCCTGCACTTCGGCAAGCTCGGCCACCAAAAACTCGCAGCAGCGCTGCTCAAAGGCCCATTCAGGGCCTGCAGCGCCGAAACGAGAGCGAGGTAACAGGAAGACGCGAAGACGCGAAGGTTCGAGAGCGCATTTCTCATTCGAAATGCCTCTTCGCGTCTTCGCGTCTTCCTGTTGCATCCCGCTCGAGCCGTTAAGCGCCGACTACGGCTTGCGACGGCTCTGTGTGGCGCGTTTGGCGGGCGATCATGTCGGCGTAGCGGCCGCCGCGGCGCAAGAGCTCGTGGTGCGTGCCGCGTTCGACGATGACGCCGGCGTCGAGCACCACGATTTGGTCGGCGTGCACGATGGTGCTGAGCCGGTGGGCGATGACGAACGTCGTGCGATCGCGCAAGAGCTCGTCGAGCGACGCCTGAATCAGCTGCTCGCTCTCGGTGTCGAGGCTGCTGGTCGCTTCGTCCAAGATCAGAATTTGTGGGTCCGCGAGTAGCGCGCGCGCGATCGATAGGCGCTGGCGTTGACCGCCCGACAGCTTGACGCCACGCTCGCCGATCAAGGTATCGTAGCCCTCTGGCAGCCGCTGGATGAACTCGTCGGCATTGGCGCGACGCGCCGCATCGAGCACCTCGGCTTCGGAGGCTTGAATGCGGCCGTAGGCGATGTTTTCGCGCACGCTGCCGTCGAACAAGAACACCTCTTGCTGCACGATACCGAGCAGCGAGCGGAAGCTTTTTAGGCGAATTTGCCGCAAATCTACGCCGTTTAGCAAGATGCGACCGGCGCTCGGGTCGTAGAAGCGGGCCAAAAGATCGGTGACGGTCGTCTTGCCGGCGCCGCTCGCGCCGACCAGCGCCACCACGCTGCCACCCGGCACCGTGAGCTCGATGTGGCGCAGGACGGGTACGTCCGGGCGGTACGAGAACGACACGTCTTCGAAGCGAATTTGTTCGACGCGCTCGGGTGCGCTGACGGCGCCTGGCACGTCCGGCTTTTCTTCGGCCTTGTTCAAGATGTCGAACACGCGCTCCATGGACGCGAGGCCACGCTGCGTCTCGCTGATCGAGCTCGAGATTTGCATGACCGGCTCGAGCAGGCGCCACATGTAACCCTGAAACGCGATCAAGACGCCCACCGTGGCCAGGCCCCGCACCACCCAATAGCCACCGCACGTGATGATCATCACCTGCGCCAGCGGCACGATCAGCTCCCAAATCAGACCGATTGAGCGCTGCGTGCGCGTAGCCAGCATTTGCTTGCGAATCACGGTGTGGTGGCCGACCGTGTACGCCAACTCTTCGCGTTGCTCACGGCCGAAGCCGCGCACGATGCGCACGCCCGACAGCCCCTCGCTGACGCGCGCGTCGATTTCCTGCCGATCTTGGCCCATCGACTTCCAAATCTGTCGAATGCGGCGCACCCACAGGTTTTGCACCAGCAAAATCAGCGGCAGAACGAACATGACCGTGCTGGCGATGCGCCAATTGAGCGTAAAAATGATGCATAGCGTGACGATCAAACGCAGCGTTGCCAGCACCGGCGAGAGCAGCGCCTGCTGCAAGAGGCCGGTCGTGCCGTCCACGTCGCTCGACAAGCGCGACAAGATGCCGCCCGTTTTCATCTCGGTCAGGTCGCTCATCGGCAAGCGCAAGATGCGATGGAACAGCGCGCCGCGAAGCTGAAATGCCAGGCGACTGTTGAGCAGCTGCATGCGCAGCGAACGCAGCCAGCCGATGCCGGAGCCGAACAAGAGCAGGCCTGCCATGCCCAGCCCGAAGCCCACGAGCTGTCCCACCTTCTGCTCGGTCGACAGCAACTTGCTCAAGATGACGCGATCGATCAGGTGCGCCGACACCAGCGGCCACACCATGTCGACCCCAATGCCAATCAGCGACAGGCCGAAGAGCAGGGCAAGCCGCCAGGAGTGCGGACGCAGCAGCGCGGCGTAGCGACGTGCGTAGTCGAAGCGGCGGCGCCGCGGCTGGTCAGGCGCGGCGTAGGGCGAAGACGTGTCGGTACTGACACGTCTGAAAGCGCCGAAGCGCTTCTGCGACGTGTTGAGCGGTGTCATACCCGCCACCTACGCTGCTCAGCCCGCATCAGGCAGCGACGCAGCGGCTGCCTCGAACGCTTTCAGCTCTTGCTCGGACCAATCGCGCTCGTTCATGAACGCGATGCCGACGACCGCGCGCAGGCCGCCTGCGGCGTTACGCACCGGGATGGCCACCGCCGCTTGGGCGTTGACCGCCTTGGCCCCCGGCCGCACGTCGCCACTATTGTCGTTTTTGAGGTTGCAGGTGGCGACGACCTCGTCCCGCTCCCAAGCCAGGCCGGCCATGCCCTTACCCTTGGGGATTATCTCGGTCACTTTGACCACGGGCGGGGGGATATTGACGGAGCTTGCCAGCTTGAGCACGTCACCTTGCAGCAGATGCACGGTGCCGGCGATGCCGCCATGGTCGGACAGGAAGGTCTTGAGCCAAGCCTCGGTTGCCACGGCCGGAACGTAGTGCCGCATCCGGGCCGGAGCCAGCCCTAAAAGGCGTGATTTAACGGCACGTAGAAGCTGCTGCCTCGGACACGCAGTTTCGTCTAGCCGGGACCCGGCCCGGCTTCTTCCTTGGCCTGTCCTACGCGCAACAGCTGCTATGCTTGCTAAAGTTTCTTTGAGCACTCCGTCCCTCTCTGGCTTTCGCCCAAGTCAGCTGCACGAGCAGCGTTTCAGCGTCGATTTCGAGTACCCGGTGGTGTTCTGCCGCGGCGCCTTGAGCCCGTCGGAGCAGGCCCTGGCTTGGTGCGTCTCACGCAAGGAGCCGGAGCGCCGGCATCCGCTGTTCGTGGTGCTCGACGGCGGGCTGGTTGCGGCACGCCCCGATTTGCCACAAGAGGTCGAACGCTACGTGGCAGCGCACGCCGCCACGCTCGAGCTGACGGCGGCTCCGCTCACCGTCGTGGGCGGCGAGGGCGTCAAGAATGATCCGGCCATCATCGCCGATCTGCACACGCGGCTGGCGGGCGCGCGCCTCGACAAGCAGGGCACGCTGCTCATCATCGGCGGCGGCGCCGTGCTCGACGCAGCAGGCTACGCCGGCTCCACCACGCATCGCGGCGTGCGGGTCGTGCGCATGCCGACCACGGTGCTGGCGCAAAACGACGCGGGCGTTGGCGTGAAGACATCGGTCAATGCCTTCGGCGCCAAGAACTTCCTCGGCACTTTCGCGCCGCCGTTCGCTGTCATCAACGACGTCGAGCTGCTCGCGACGTTGCCGCTGCGCGACGTGCGCGCCGGGCTGGCCGAAGCCGTGAAGGTCGCGCTGATCCGTGACGTGGCGTTCTTCGAGTGGCTCGAGCAAAATGCCGCCAGCCTGCGCGAAGGCGAACGCGGTCTGCTGGAGCACGCCGTACGCCGCTGCGCAGAGCTTCATTTGCGGCACATCGCCAGCGCCGGCGATCCTTTCGAACGCGGCAGCGCGCGCCCGCTCGACTACGGCCACTGGGCGGCGCACAAGCTCGAGACGCTCACCGAGCACGGCCTCCGTCACGGCGAAGCCGTCTCGATCGGCATGGCGCTCGACGCTTGCTACGCCGCCGCCAAGGGACTGCTCACCGAGCAGGCGCGCACGCGGCTTTGCAACTTGCTCACGGCGCTCGGTTTGCCGACCTACCACCCGATGCTGGTCGCCGAAACACAGGGCAAAAGCGTGATCTTGGAGGGCTTACGCGAATTTCGCGAGCATCTGGGCGGCGCGCTCTGCATCACCTTGCTCACCGCCATCGGTGCGGGTATCGAGGTCCATGATATGGATCCGACTCTGATCGCCTCGTCAATCGCCTGGCTCCAGTCGCACCAAGCCCCCTAAGAACCAAGCATGCTGCTGCGCACGCTGAACGACGCCCAGCTCACGTATTGTACGAACGTGCACCCGGGCGAGACGCTGCTGGCCGTGCGCGCGCTGCTCAAGCGTCACGTCAAGGTCGTAAAAGAAGCCATCGCGCCGCCGGACGTGCGCTTCGGGGTCGGGCTACGCTTGGCCGCGGCCGCGGCCGACGCGCTCGACGCCCCCGAAGAGCTGGCTCGCTTCAAAGAGGAGCTGGAGGCGGACGGGCTTTACTGCTTCACGCTCAACGGCTTTCCGTACGGCGCTTTTCACGGCACGCGGGTGAAAGAAAACGTCTACCTGCCGGATTGGCGCGACCCCGAGCGCGTCCGCTACACGCAGGTGCTTTGCCGCGTGCTCGGCGAGCTTCTGCCACTCGGAGTCCCGGGCAGCATCAGCACCGTGCCGGGCTGCTTCAAGCCTAACGCCAGTAGCCTCGACGCGCAGCGGCAGATGGCAAACGCCATGATCGAGGTCGTGGCCATGCTGGTCGACATCGCGCGCAGCAAAGGCCGACACATCGCGCTGGCGCTCGAGCCCGAGCCGGAGTGCTTGCTCGAAACTACCGACGAGACGCTGCGCTTCTTCGAGGCGCACTTGTTCAGCCGCGAGGCGCGGCAGCGGCTGGTCGACGTGGCCGACGTCGACCACCGCGAAGCCGAAGGCTTGCTGCGACGACACCTGGGCGTTTGCCTCGACACCTGCCACGCCGCCGTCGAGTTCGAGTCGCCGCTCGAGGCGTACCGAAGCTTTCTGGCGGCCGGTATCGTCGTGCCGAAGGTACAAATCAGCGCCGGGCTGCGCCTGCCATCCGCCACGCCCGAACGGCTGGAAGCGCTGGGCGCGTTCGCCGACGGCGTTTACCTGCATCAAACCGTGGTGAACGACGGGCGCATGCTGCACCGCTACCTAGACTTGCCGGACGCTCTGGCGTCGAATCACGGCGCGGGCGCTGAGTGGCGCGTGCACTTTCACGTGCCGATCTTCCTGCACGACCTGGGCGTGTTTCAAAGCACGCAGGCCGAGCTCATCCCGCTGCTCCACGAGCTGGCGCGCGCGCCTGCTTGCCCGCACCTCGAGGTCGAGACCTACACCTGGGACGTGCTGCCGGCAGAGTTTCGCAACGTGCCGGTAGAAGAAGCCATCACGCGCGAGCTGCGCTTCGTGCTCGAGACGCTCGAGCGAGCGCTGACAACGGGCCCAGCGTGAATCTGAAAACTCTGCTCACTCTGGGTCGGACGTCGAACCTACCCACGGTTTGGTCCAACATGCTGGCCGGAGCGGTGCTGAGCGGCGCCGTGTTCGGTCCGAAGTCGCTCGGGCTGCTCTTGGTCTCGGGCTCCGCGTTCTACGAAGGCGGCATGTTCCTGAACGATGCCTTCGACGCCGAAATCGACGCGCGCGAACGGCCAGCGCGCCCCATTCCGTCGGGGCAAGTGACGCGCGGCGCCGTTTTTGCCCTGGGTTTTGGGCTGCTCGGCGTGGGGCTTTTGCTGCTCGGCATCGCGCCGCTGCTAAAGCTCACGCTGCCCGGTTTTCAGGCGACGCTGGCCGGCTTCGCTACCTGCGTCGCCGTGCTGGCGTACAACAAGTGGCACAAAGGGCACGCCTGGTCACCGATCGTGATGGGCGCGTGCCGCGCTGGGCTGTACGCGACCGCGGCGCTGGCGGTATCGGGCAAGCTCGAGACGAACGTGCTCATCGGCGCAGGGGCCTTGTGGCTCTACATCGTCGGGCTCACGCACATCGCGCGCTTCGAAAACGGCAGCGCCATGCAGCGCGCCTGGGTGGCGGCCTTCGTGCTCTCGCCGCTGGTCGCCAGTCTGCCAGCCATCGTGAGTCAGCGCAGCCTCTTGCCGGCACTGTGCTTCGCGCTCTTGCTGGGCTGGAGCCTGCGTTCGATGAGCTTCGCGCTACGCGGCGGCAAAGGCCAAATCCCGCGCGCCGTCGTCACGCTGATCGCCGGCGCCTCGCTGGTCGACGCTCTTTTCATCTCGCTGCACGGCACGCCATTCGGCGTCCTGGCGGCGCTAGGCGCCTTCTTGATCACCCTGAAATGGCAGCGGCGCATTCCCGGCACCTGAACGGCTCGAGATTTTTCACAGGAAGATCGGAAGATCGGAAGGCGAGAGGAAGCCGAGAATTTTGGGGTTCGAGCCGGGCGTTGTCTAACGGAAGCGTTCATGGGGCCGGCCCGCTTCTCGCGATTTGCAAACCCCACGATCTTCCGATCTTCCGATCTTCCTGTGAGAAAATCTGGGTCCTCGAAACTGCTGCTACGACGCCGTTAGTCGAACAGGTGCCGCAGCAGCAGCTGTCGCACGTCGGTGGCCGTCACGGTTTCGGGCAGGAGCTCGGGGACGGAAGACATGAGGAGCGGGCCGTCTTCGGGGCGGTCTGTCAGGCGGCCGTGCGAGCCTTTGACGAGCTTCGCGTCGAGCGGGATCACGTCGAGCAGGTTGCGGAAGCCGAGCTTGCGCGCCAAAAGCCGGCGGCCCACCTTCAGCATCGGGAACGTCAGCCCCGGATCGATGAACAGCTCGACCGGATCGTAGCCAGGCTTCAAATGGATGTCGACGGTGCGCGCGTAGTCGGGGGCGCGCGCGTCATCGAGCCAGAAGTAGTAGCTGAACCAGCGATCGGCGCGCGATACCAAAACCAGCTCGCCGGCGCGCTCGTGATCGAGCCCGGCCGCGAGCTTGCCGCCGCTGTCGAGCACTTGCTCCACGCCGTCGAGCCGCTCGCACAGCTGGCGCACGGCCGGCAAATCAGCCGGATTTTTGACGTACACGTGCGCCACCTGGTGGTCGGCGACGGCGAAGGCGCGGCTGGCTCCGGCGTCGAGCTGCTCGAGCCCCAGCTCTTCCCTCACCTGCAACAGCCCGGCTTCGCGCAGCGCGCGATTGACGTGAATGGCGTCGGACACCGGCGTGATGCCGTATTCGGACAGCACGACGACGCGCAGGTTCTTCTGCTTCGCGAAGTCGAACAGCTTGGCGCACTCTGCATCTATCTCGCCTAGCGTTTTGGCGATGCGCGCGTCACTCGGACCGAAGCGCTGCAAGTCGTAGTCGAGGTGCGGCAAGTAGACGAGCGTCAGTGTCGGCGCGCTCTTCTCGACGACGTGCTCCGCCGAACGCGCGATCCAGCTGGTCGAGCTGATGTCGGCACGCGGACCCCAGAAATTGAATAGCGGAAACATGCCGAGCTCGGCGCTGAGCTCAGCGCGCAGCTCGGGTGGATCGGTATAGACGTCCGGCAACTTGCGGCCGTCGGCCGTGTACATCGGGCGCGGCGTCACCGAGATGTCGGCGCTCGAGTACATGTTGTACCACCAGAACAGCTTGGCCGCCGTGAAGCTCGGGTCGCGCCGCTTGGCTTCGTCCCAAACTTTGTCACCTTGCACGAGCTGGTTCGACTGTCGCCACAGCCAAATCTGCGACAGATCGCGGAAGTACCAACCATTGCCGACGATACCGTGCTCGCGCGGCAACTTACCGGTCAACATGCTCGACTGCACCGAGCAGGTGACGGCGGGCAAAATCGTGGTGAGCGGGCGCAGCGCATAAGCATCGCGAAACGCCTTCAGCGCGGGCGTGTGCTCGCCAATCAGCGCAGGCGTCAGCCCAACGACATTCAGAACCAGCGTCGGTTGCAAACTATACCTCGAGCCTACTTGGCGGCCGCGTCCGTACGCGGCGCCTGGCCGCGCAAAACCGAGTTACCTTGAAACAGTTGCCGCTGATCGACGCTCAAATCGAGCCCAAACTCTTTGACGTCGAAGCGCCCGCTCTGGGCGAAGAAGTTGACCGGATTCTTCCAGCAAATCGTATCGACGGTGCCAGCGTCGATGCCGGCGGCCTTCATCGCAGCGGCAGTCTTGGGCACCTTCAGCGGATCGCTCACGCCCCAGTCGGCGGCTGAGTTGATCAGGATGCGGTGCGCGCCGTACTGCTGCACGAGCGTCACCATGCGCGGCTCGTCCATCTTGGTGTTCGGATAAATGGAGTGGCCCGCCCAACAGCCCGAGTCGAGCGTGGCGCGAATGGTCTCTTCGTTGTTGTGATCGACCAGCACCAGCTCCGGCGCGATGCCGCTGTCTTTGACCAGCGCCAGCGTGCGCTCGGTGCCGCGCTTTTTATCGCGGTGGGGCGTGTGGATCAGAATCGGCAGGCCCGCGTCTTTGGCCAGCTCGATCTGCGCAGCGAAGTATTTCTCTTCGGCGGGCGTGACGTCATCGTAGCCAATCTCGCCGACCGCGACCACGCCGTCTTTTTCGACGTAGAGCTTGAGCAGCTCCATCACGCCGTCGGCGATGCGGCTGTTATTCGCCTCTTTGGGGTTCAGGCCCATCGTGCACAAGTGACGAATGCCGAACTGCGCGGCGCGAAAGCGCTCCCAACCGAGCAGCGCCAGAAAGTAGTCTTCGAAGCTACCGATGTGCGTGCGCGGCTGTCCGAGCCAAAACGCCGGCTCGACAATGGCGCGAATGCCCGCGTCCGCCATGGCTTGGTAGTCGTCGGTCGTGCGCGAGGTCATGTGAATGTGTGGGTCGAACAGCATTGCTTAGGCTCCTGCTTGGGCTCGGTAGTCGGCGAGGTATTCGGCGTCTTTCGGCACCGGGCGCCCGGCGGCGCGGCGTTCACTGGCGTAGCCCGCCGCCATCCGCGACAGCTCGGGCGTGATGCGCGGCTCCAGTCCTTCGATGCGCGTCACCGCAACGCCGTTGAAGATCGCCTTCATGACCGCCTGGTTGAAATTGAGCGCCGGAAAATGCGCGGCCAAAAATGGATTTTCGCAAACGATGGCCTCGAACACATCCAGCGAGTTGTGCCGACAGGCTTGCAGCCCCGTCTCGACGAAGCGCCCAGCATCGGGCAAGGCGGAGAGGACGCGCAGAATGCTCACCTGCTCGCCAATCTCGCCGCCCTCGAACAACCCAACCACCCACGTCGCCTGCTCGCCAGTAGCGACATTCGGCAACGCCGACAGCACCAGCCACAGCCGCGCGTAGTCGGTCGCCGTCCAGTGGGGCCGCGCCGCCGAAAGGTCGGGCGGAGCTGCAAGCGCCGCCTGCGCAGTGACACCCAAGCGCCGCGGCACACTGGCAAGCAGAGCGCGAAAGCCCACGCCCGGCGCACCCTGCAAGTCTTTACGCGCGCGCTCGAAGAAAGCCGCCGCATCGGGCAACGCGGCCTCGAGCAGTTTTTCGAGCGCGGGCTCGGGGCTGGCCATCAGCCCAAGCCTTACTGCTAGGGCGGCAGAGAGCAAGAGTTGGCTGTCAGGCCGGCAATCCGGCTCGAGCTTGGCGGGGCGCCTAAGGCTGCGGCGGGCAAGCGTTAGCCGGCATCGCGGTAATCCAATCGTTGATTAGCTTCGTGCCTTCCGGATCGACCACGTTCGAGCCGATCTGCGGCATGCGCAGCAGGGGCACCGCTGGGTCGGGTTTCACGCCCATGCGGAACGACGTCGTCGACTTTTCGGGATGCCCAGGGACTAGTCGATAGTCAGGCACCATGCCCGTGGCACGCTCGACCTTGCCGCAGAGTGCGGTGTCGGCGAACGCGGTCGTGAAGCGCATGTCGATGCTGTTGAACTCGCCGCCGGGGCGATGGCAAATGGCGCAATTTGCCTGAAGGTACGAGCGCGCGCGCACGTCGAGCGGGTCGGTGCCTTTGGGATCAGGATAGCCCGCGGCAGTTTTCGGTGGCGCATCGAACAGTCCGAGCGCCGTGAACTTGGCGACCTGGTTCATCATGCCGTCGGCATACGGGAAATCGCTGTTCAGCTGCTGGGTGCTCGGGCCAAGCGAGCGACCGGCATACTTGTTGTGGCAGTTGAGGCAGTCCGTGCGGCTCGGGTAGTGCCAGACTTGCTGCGGCTGAGCCGTGCCGACCGGCTTGTCTTTGCCGGTTTGGTCGTCGGGCAACAGCGTCGCGTCGGTTTGCGCGTCGTTCCACTCGTAGCTGAAGCCCTTCCAAGTGATGCTCGAGCGATGCATGAGCAGGCGCGTTTCGACGTGTTTGCCCTCGATGCTGAAGCTCTTGACCAGCACCGTGCCGACCGGCATGTCCCAGTGGCCCTCGTCTTCGCCGTTGCCGCCCGCGCCCGGGTCAGTGCAAAGCATCGGTTCGAGCGCGCAGTCGAGCACGTGGATCTTCATGCCATCGGGCACGCGCACGAAGCGCTCTTTGGTGGCCCCGTCGGACCATAGCGCGCTGCGCACCGCATACGGGATGAGGCCGGGCGCCGGCTTCGTGGGGTCAGCCATGTTGATGCAGCCGGTTTGGCTGAGCATCATGGGTTGAACGTCGTCGGTCGCGGAGACGACGCAGCCGGTGGCCGTCGCGCCACCCACGCCGCCGCTGCCGCCACCACCGCCTGTGCCCGCGGCGCTCCCACCGGTGCCGGCTCCGCTCCCACCGGTGCCGGCTCCGCTTCCTCCGCTACCGCCGCCGCCGAGCGCAGCCGCGCCAGCACCAGCGCCGCCGCCGGCCTGTGCACCAGCGGTTGCCTGGCCACCCGCGCTGCTGCCAGCGACCACACCTGGTTCGCTACCATCACCGGAGCCGCAACCGAGCGTCGCCGCGCTCAACGTGAAAACGACGGACAACGCGGAAGCTTGTTTGAACGCGATCATCTTCAGCGCGCTTGTTTACCGCGACGGCGACGAAGCGCCATGCCAAGGCCCGCCAGCAGCGCCCCGAGGCCGAACGTCGATGCCGCGGGTGCGCCGACGACCTGGCAGCCGCAGCCGCCGCTGTCGCCCGAATCGCTGTTCGCGATCGGTGCCGTACCGGCCCCGGGATTGCTGGTGGTGCCAGCGCCGGGGGTGGCGCCCGCTGTGCCGGTGCCGCCCGTCGCCGTGGCGCCGCCGGAGCCCGACGTGCTTGGATTGCCGGTCGTGCCGGCGGCGGGGGTCGTGCCGGTGCCGCCGCTGCCGGGCGTGCCGCCAGTCGGGTTGTTGCCACCGGTCGCGGCGCCAGCCGTGGCCGTGCCGCCCGTGGCCGCACCGCTCGTGCCGCCGGTCGCCGCGCCGCCCGCACCGGAGCCGCCCGCAGGAGTGACCCCCGGTTCGGCGTTAACGGCCACGCACGAGCCGGGCGTAGACATCGAGCCCTTGGCGGTGATGCGTGTGACGACGCCCGGCCCCTCTTCGAGCACGTAGAGCGCGTTGTCGCTGCCCATGCGCATGGCGGTGACTTGGTGACTGGTGGCGAAATCTTTTTGAGAATTTGCCACGATGCCGTCGCGCGTGGCGTTCACGTCGAGCGTCGAGATCTTGCCCGAGCCGTGGTCGGCGAAGATGTAGCGGCTCTTGAACGCCGCCGGCCAGCCGCAGCCGTCGAGAATGCGCCCGCCGATGACGCAGTTGTTGCCGTTGTCGTGGCCGTAGTCGTAGACCGGTCCGATACACTCTGAAGAGGGGGTCATGCCCGTGCACTCGCCCGCCGGCGCGAAGGCCTGCATCCAGTCTTTCGTGCCCTCACGGAACGGGTAGCCGTGGTGCTTGCCCATCTGGGCGACCGTGATCTCTTCGCGCGTGGTTTCGCCGACGTCGCCCACCCACATTTTGCCGGTGGTCTTGTCGATCCACATGCGGAAGGGGTTGCGGAAGCCCCAGGCCCAGATGCGCTTGTCGGGCGCGGTCAGCTTGTAGTCGCCGCCCTGGTTGTCGCAGCCGGTCACCATGGGCACGTTCATCAGCGGATTGTCCGCGGGCGGTTGTCCCAGCGTTGCCTCTGCGAGGCTTACCCGTAGCACCTTGCCGTTGCCGTGGTTGAGGCACGAGCCGTAGCGGTTCGTCGGCGGCGTTGCGTTGGCGCCAGTGTCGCCGACGCTCATGTAGATGTTGCCCTGGAAGATGTCGATGCCGCCACCGTCGTGGTTGGCGGGCGCCTGCAGATTGGTGCCGTCGACGATGACCGTCTTCGTGCCGAGCTTGTTGTCGGCGCCGAACTTGTAGCGCACGATCTGGTGGCGATTGTTCCCGTCTGGGCCGGAGTCGGCGTAGACGTAGATGTAGTTGTTGGTGGCGAAGGCCGGATCGGCAACGATGCCGAGCAGACCTTGCTCGCTGTTGGTGCTGACCATGATGTGGTCTTGCACCGGGTCCATCGAGCCGACCGGGAACGTGAGCACGTCGCCCGACTTCTGGATCAGGATGACCCGGCCATCGGGCAGAACCGTGAGGTCGGTCGGTTGATCGAGGCCGTCGATGAACAGCTTGGCGTCGAAGGCGGTGGCGGCTTCGCCGGTGAGGGTCGTATTGGCCAGGGCCGAAGCGGGGGCTCCTAGCAAGACACCCAGCGCGGTCAGCGCCCCCAGGACTGCGGAACCTTGCCAGGACGCGTGACGGCGTTGAGCCATGAATAACCTCGCTATCGACATGGGGACCTTTAAGGAAACGACCTTGAATATAGCCCGGACCGGCGGACCCGAAGACCGAAGTTTGCCAGATCTCGCTGTGCGAGGCGGGACGACACGTACGCCACCGTAGCCAGAGGGGAAATTTTCCGCGCTGCCACCGTGACAGCCACGAACAGTAAGGGGATTAGTGTCCGGCAAGCTTTTGCGCTATCAACCCGCCGTCATGAGCGACAGTGAGAAACCTGCC
>Ga0307516_10005100_pt1 | contig 15868 bp, 10 predicted proteins | sample 19_EM_MG_FD_203310 | JGI IMG/M metagenome (GOLD analysis project Ga0307516, IMG submission 203310) | Populus trichocarpa ectomycorrhiza microbial communities from riparian zone in the Pacific Northwest, United States - 19_EM | ecosystem: Host-associated > Plants > Roots > Unclassified | place...
GATCCGCCCGGCCGACACCAGCGCGATCGCATCCGGATAGGTGTGCGCATAGCGAAATGTGCCGGTGACCGTCAGCTCGCGGTTCTGGATCGTCGCCACCGGCAGGCTCTGCTCGGCGGACGGGCCCATGCCCACCAGCACCGCCCGGCCGAGCGGCCGCAACGCCCGGATGCCGGCGCCGACCACCGGTGGCGCCCCGCTGCATTCGAGCAGCACGTCCGGTCGGTAATCGGCGTAATCGACACCCTCGCGTGCGTCGATCACGTCGTCGAGATCCAGGGATGCGGCGGCGAACAGGCGGGCCGGGTGCACGTCGGCGATACCGACCCAGGCGGCACCGGCGGCGCGGGCGGTCAGGGCGCAGAGCACGCCGATCGGCCCGGCGCCGGTGACCAGGACCCGCGAACCGACGCCGGTGCCGGCCTTGCGGTTGGCCCAGAGGCCGACCGACAGCGGCTCGATCAACGCGGCCGCGTCGTCGCTGATCGCGTCCGGCACCGGATGGGCGAACGCCTCGTGCACGGCGACGTACTGAGCGAGCGCGCCGTCGACCGGCGGGGTGGCGAAGAAGACCACGTCGGGGCAGAGGTTGTAGGTGCCGCGGCGGCATTGTGCGCAGTGCCCGCAGGGTACGCCGGGCTCGATCGCGACCCGCTGGCCGACGTCCAGGGTGCGCGCGGCCGAGCCCCGCTCGACGACGACCCCGGACGACTCGTGGCCCAGCACCATCGGGGCGTTGACGATGTAGTCGCCGATCCGGCCGTGTTCGTAGTAGTGCACGTCGGAGCCGCAGATCCCGACCGAGAGAACGCGGACGACCACCTCGTGCGGGCCGGGCACCGGCATCGGGTGCTCCTCGATCCGCAGGTCACCGATGCCGTGCAGGACGGCTGCGAGGTTTGGCATACCCCCGAGCCTGCCGCAGCCGGGGAGCGGGGGCAAACACTGGGGAAAACGCCTACATTGCTACTTTCTGGTGGTATGCCTGATTTATGAAAGCACGGTTGCCTGAGAACGAGATCGACCGACTCTCCGCCCTCTACGCGTTGAACGTCCTCGACTCGCCGTTGGAGCGGGATTTCGACGACATCGTGGGGCTCGCCGCGACCGTCTGTGGCGTACCGATGTCCATGGTCAGCCTGGTCGACGCGGACCGCGAATGGTTCAAGGCCCGGATCGGGACCGACCTGACCGAGAAGCCCCGGGACCTGTCGTTCTGCACCCACGCGATCCTCGGCAAGGACATGCTGGTGGTGCCGGACGCCCGGGAGGACCTGCGGTTCCGTGACAACCCGGCCGTCACGGTGCCCGGCGGAATCCGCTTCTACGCCGGAGCGCCGCTGGTCACCACGGAAGGCTATGCGCTCGGCACGTTGTGCGTGGTGGACTCCGAACCGCGCCGGCTGGACGTCGAGCAACTGCAGGCGCTGCGCGCGTTGGCCCGGCAGGTCACCTCCCAGCTGGAGATGCGCAAGTACGCCGTCGCGTTGGCCAACACCACGGCCCGGCTGCAGGAACTGGAACGACGCAAAGACGACCTGGCCGGCCTGGTCGGCGGCGAGCTCCGGGCGCCGCTGCGACTGATGGCGTCGTACCTCGAGGATCTGGGCCGGACCGGCTATCACAACTCCGAGCTGGCCGATCTGGTCGGCCGGGCCACTGCCGCGCACGTCCGCGGCCTGCGCGACCTGCTGGCGCACCTGACCACCATGGCACAGGCCGGCGCCAGTCAGGACAGCCTGCACATGCGCGAGGTCGACCTGACCCGGCTCACCCAGCGCGCGGTGGAAGCGGTACGCCCGATCGCCGCCACCAAACAGATCTGGATCCTCAACAACGCCGGCGGGCCGTCGCTGCCGATCATCGCCGATCCGGTACGTCTGGAGCAGGTCATCATGCACCTGCTCTTCGCCGCGGTGAAGTACACGCCGCCCGGCGGCCGGGTACGGGTCGGCACCGAGATCGAATCCGGCCCGGCGGTCCGGGTGGACGACATGGACATGCCGGACGGCGTACGCCCGGATCTGTTCCCGCACCTGTATTACGGCGCGATCGTGAACCCGTCCGACGTGCCGGGCCCGGATCGCGGCCTGGCCGTCGCGAAACAGATCCTGGACGCCCATCACGCCACCGTGGCGCTCTCCGACCGGCCGGGCGACGGCACGTCCCTGCACGTGGTCTTCCCGTTCGCCCGGAACGAGTCGCTGCGAGCGGCCGAGTTGGTGTCGGTCTGATCGATCGGGGTCAGCCCGCCGTCGGCAGGTCTTCGGGCTCCAGCAGCACCGGCTCCGGGTGGATCGGCTGGCTGGGTACGGCGGGTCGGGCGGTCGCCCGGCCCGCGGCCGGATGCCGGGCGACCGGCACCTGGTCGAGCACCGGCGGCCAGGTGTCCACCGCCGGTGCGACGTTCTGCCCAGGATCCACCGAGACCTCCGTTCTGGCCCCGCCCAGTCCCGAGCGGTGCAGCTTGTGCCAGCGCAGCCGGCCACCGGTCAGCGCGGTCGTCGCGGACTGGATCAACACCAGGTACATCAACTGCCGGTAGGCGAACTGCTGCAGTGGCAGCCGCCACAGCGGCCGCATCGACTCCCGGTCGAAGCGGAACGCCACGGCGGCGGTGACCAGTTGCAGCGCGAGCATGCCCAGCCAGGCGATCACCGTCGCGCGCAGCTCCCAGAAGATCAGGCCGTACACCAGCATGATGTCGACCACCGGGGCGAGCAGCGGCAGCGCCACGCCGAACAGCGCCAGGAACGGGAGTCCGATCCGGCCGAAGCGGCCCGAGTCGCCGGTGTCGGTCAGCGCCCCGCGGTGCTTCCACATCGCCTGCATGGTCCCGTACGACCAGCGGTAGCGCTGCCGGTAGAGCTGCTCCAGCGTGGTCGGCGCCTCGGTCCAGGCTTGGGCGCGTTCCTCGTACACCACCCGCCAGCCGGCCCGGCACAGCGCCATCGTGACGTCGGTGTCCTCGGCCAGAGTCTCGTCGCTGATCCCGCCCACCTCGTCGAGGGCGGCGCGCCGGAACGCGCCGATCGCGCCGGGCACGGTCGGCATGCAGCGCAGCACCTCGTAGAGGCGGCGATCCAGGTTGAAGCCGATCACGTACTCGATGTGCTGCCAGGCGGCGACCATGCTGGCCCGGTTGCCGACCTTGACGTTGCCGGCGACCGCGCCGACCGATGGGTCGGCGAACGGCTGCACCAGCATCCTGATCGAGTCGGGCTCGAAGACGGTGTCGCCGTCGACGGTGACGATGATGTCGTGTCTGGCCAGCGCGATGCCGGTGTTGAGCGCGTTCGCCTTGCCGCCGTTGGGCACCCGGATCACCCGGACGCCGGGCAGCGACAGGCGCTCCACCAGCGCCGCGGTGCCATCGGTGGAGCCGTCGTCGACGACCACGACCTCGACCGCCGGGTAGTCGCCGCCGGCCAGTGAGCCGACGGCCGCCTCGATGCCCCGATGCTCGTTGTATGCGGGCACGATCACCGAGACCGCTTCGGTGACCGGTGGACCCCAGGACCAGCCGGGCTTGCGACGCTGCCGGGCGTGCCGGCTGGCCAGCAGGAGCAACAACAGCGTACGCGCGACGGTGAGTGCCCCGACCAGCACGAACACCCAGGCCAGGACGTACACCAGACCGTTGGCGATGCGTACGGTCCAGAGCAGCGCGCTGCCCCGCCAGACCTGCGACGGTGCCGCCCGCTCGTTGAGCCCGAGCGCCACCGCGCCCCCGGCCGGTCGCCGCCCGGCCGCCGCCCGACCGGCGATGTCCAGGTTCAGGCCTTCGGTGACGGTGGTGAAGCGGTATCCGCGCGCCTTCATCATCGGGATGTACTGCTTCAGCGCGGCGACGGTCTGTGCCCGGTCGCCGCCGGCGTCGTGGAACAGGATGACCGCGGGAGTGTCCCCGGCCGGCGTCGCGTTCCGGACGATCCGGGCCACGCCGGGCCGCTGCCAGTCTTCGCTGTCCATGTCGTTGACCACGACCAGATAGCCCTGCCGGCCGGCCTCCTGGATCAGCTTCCAGTTGACGTCGTCGATGGCGCTGGCCTTCGACGAGTACGGGAACCGGAGCAGGTTGGTGCGTACGCCGGCGGCCCGGGCGATCGCCACCTGGGTCTGGGACAGCTCGAGCTTGCGCCGCCATCCCGGGATGCGCTGCATGTTCGGGTGGGTGAACGTGTGCACGCCCAACTCGTTGCCACCGGTCACGATCTCCTTGGCCAGATCGGGGTGCCGGGCGACCGCGGAGCCGATCACAAAGAACGTGCCGTGCGCGTCGTTGTCCCGCAGCACCTTGAGCACCTCCGGGGTCCACTTCGGATCGGGACCGTCGTCGAAGGTCAACGCGATGGTCTGCTCGGGCAGCCGGTTGGAGCTGCGCTGGCCACCGGTGGTGTTGATGATCGGGCCACCGCCGCGTACGGCGAGCGGTACGCCGTCCTGGTCGCCGACCTCGGAGTCGACGTGGTCGCCGGTGAACTCCGAGTTGATGTACGCCTGGACCACCAGTACGCCGACGAACAGCACCAACACCAGTGTGCCCAGCACGACCCGCGGGCGGGGGACAAGCCGCCGGCGGGGCTGGCTCACGCGCCCTCCGTGGTCGGCGCCGGGTCGGCCCCGACCGCGGCGTCGACGGACGGCGGGGACGGCGGCGGTGGGGACGGGGCCCGCGCCACGGTCGTCGGTGTGCGGTCGACCGACGGGGTCGGCGCCGGCGCCGGCGTGGTCGGCGACGCCGCCGGGCGGGTGGTGGTGCCGGACGGCGCCGGGGTCTTGACCGGCTTGGCCGATGGCGACGGCGACAGCGCGGGCGGTTTGGGCGCCACCGCGCCGTGCCGGTCCCGGGTCAATGACAGGCTCCGGTGGGGCAGTGCCTCGCCGACCAACGGGGTTTTCGCCGGCGAACTCACCACCGGTTCCGGGGTGGGGCTGGGCCGCGCGTCGATCGATGAATCCCGGCGGTCGGGGAGGTCGGGCAGCGGCAGGACGGCACTCGGACGGACCGGGCCCCCGGCCAGGCTGACGCTGATCAGTCCGCCGTAGAGCAGGCACACCGCGCCGAAGGCGTAGGCGAGCCGCTGCAGGCGCCGGCGGCGGCGCCCGGTCGAGTCGACGAACACCGGTGTCGGCGCCGACACGACGATCACCTCGGTGTCGGGGATGTCGCGGTCGGCGGGCTGCGGAGTTCTCGGCTCTTGCGAAGTCACGCGGAGAGCTTAGGAACATCCAGCGTGATCTTGATTCTCGTCACTCGATGGGATGACGGTGAATTGCCGCGGCAGAATCAGTCGAAACGGTGAGTGTATGAGTTTGACCTGATGGCATGCGGTGTGCATCGGTGCGGAATGCATCGTCCTGAGCTGCGGCTAAATGATCCAATCGGGAAGGTTACGCCAAACGGCCAATCTTTTTGGTGTCATATTCCGGACGGTTCCGAAGGTCAATAACCGAATAGCATTCGTAGGGTGTTTTGTGATGCTTGTCGTATTGGCCTGACTTGCCCTATTTATCGGGAACATTAGGCCGGTTTTGCGGCGAGTGTCCTCCCGGTTACCGCACGCTCATGATTGTCGTACGGCATGTGCCCAGAATTACGGAAACTGAGTAACGCCACCAGTTGTGCACGCGATCGGCGGTCGTTAAGCTTCTTCTTGCGCGCTCCTATCGCCCGCTTCCCCCGTGGCAGGCGATCGGGGCGCGCACCTATTCGCTGAAGAAAGTTTGCTAAAGCCCGGACGCCCGCCGCGAGTTCGCGGCGGGCGTCCGTCGTTCGGGTGTTGGCACCGACCTCAGATCCAGCGACTCCCCAACCACATCCGGGCCTGCCACGACTGGTAGGGAATCAGCTGCCCCACGAAGATCGGGTAGAAGTAGGCGAAACACAACGCCACCACCACCACATAGACACCGGCCACCACCGTGCCGATCAGTTGCCGGTCGGTCCGCGCGGCCCCGACGGCCACGCCGTCCGGTGGCGTCATGATCGCGCCCAGCACGTAGACCACGGCCAGGATCAGGAACGGCAGCGCCGGCAGCACGTAGAAGTTGAACATCGTCCGGCCGTCGGCCACCGCGAAGTAGAACCACGGCAGCAGACCCGCCACCACGCCGGTGCCGATCGCGTACGCCCGCCAGTCCCGGCGGGCGATGCCGAACCACACCAGCGCGGCCAGCGCCGGCAGGAACGACCACCAGAGGATCGGCGTACCCAGTAGCAGGATCTCCGAGGCGCAGCTCGGCGCACCGCAGTTGCCGCTGCCGTTCCAGTAGAACGCCACCGGCCGGCCCAGCAGCAGCCATTGCCAGGGCCACGACTGGTAGATGTGCCGCTCGGTCAGGCCGCTGTGGAACCGGTACGCCTCGTGGTGGTAGTGCATCAGGTTGAGCAGCGCACCGAGCACCGGCGGCTCGCTCAACCCGTTGGCCTGCCGATAATGGCGGAAATAGCCGGTGTTGGTGACGAACCAGCCGGTCCAGGTGGCCAGGTAGAAGAGCAGGCTCAACACCAGGCTGAGCAGCCACCAGCCGAGGTCGCCGACGATCCCGGTGAGCAACGGTCGCCGTACGCCGGCCGACCGGCGCGCCTGGATCCGCCACACCACGATCAGGGCGGCGTAGAACGGCGCGAAGAACAGCGCGCTCCACTTCACGCCGCAGGCCAGCCCGAACAGGATGCCGGACACGAGTAGCCACCACGGCACGATCCGGGGCAGCCGCTTGCTGGTCAGCGGATCCCAGCCGTCCTCCAGCGCGCGCAGCCACCGCCGCCGGTACGCGTCCCGGTCGAGCACCATCGCCGCGAAGGTGGCCAGCACGAACAGCCCGAGGAAGATGTCCAGCAGCGAGGTGCGGGACAGCACCAACTGGAAACCGTCCAGCGTCATCAGCAGGCCCGCGGTGCCGGCCAGCACGATCGAACCAAAGAGTCGGTAGGCGACCCGGATCAGGATCAGGATCATCAGCGTGCCGGCCACCGCGGCCGGGAACCGCCAGCCCAGCTCGTGGTTCCCGAACGCCTTCTCGCCGAGCGCGATCAGCCACTTGCCCAGCGGCGGATGCACCACGTACGCGGGTCCGTTGGTCTTCTCGTCCCATTCCACGCCGTGGTGCAGCATGTCCCAGGCGTCCGTCGGGTAATACACCTCGTCAAAGATGTAGCCCTTCGGCTTGCTGATCCCGTTCAGCCGCATGATCGCCGCGACGGTCACGATCACCGCGGTAACCAGCCAGGAGTACGGATCCAGCCAGTTGTCGAGCGTCGACAACCGGCGCCGGACAGCGTCGGGGATGCGCCCGGACTCGGGCGGCTCCGGGTCGCTCTGCGCCGGAATGGTGATGTCTGTCTCAGCGGTGGCCGATGTCACCCCGCGATCGTAGGCTGCGCGTCGCAGTCACGGCGCCCGGTGCCCGCGGATCGGGATGTGATGGACTTTTCCCATGGCAGATCAGGGCACCGGACGGGTCGTACTGGTCGGCGCGCCGTTGGGCAACGTCGGCGACGCCTCCACCCGGCTCCGCGAGGTACTGGCCAGCGCCGACGTGATCGCCGCCGAGGACACTCGCCGGCTCGCCCGGCTGGCCCGCGACCTGGATATCACCGTCTCCGGGCGGGTGGTCTCGTACTTCGAGGGCAATGAGGAACGCCGTACCCCCGATCTGGTCGAGGCGGTGCGCGGCGGCGCCGTGGTCGCGGTGGTCACCGACGGCGGCATGCCGAGCGTCTCCGACCCCGGATACCGGCTGGTCCGGGCGGCCCTGGACGCCGGATTCCCGGTCACCGCGGCGCCCGGGCCCAGCGCGGTGACCACCGCCCTGGCGCTGTCCGGCCTGCCCAGCGACCGGTTCGTCTTCGAGGGTTTCCTGCCGCGTTCCGGCTCGGGCCGCCGTACCCGGCTCAAGGAACTCGCCACCGAGCCGCGCACGCTGGTGTTCTTCGAGGCGCCGCACCGGATCGCGGACGCGCTCGCCGACCTCGCCGTCGTGTTCGGCGCGGATCGCCACGCCGCGGTCTGCCGCGAGCTGACCAAGACCTACGAGGAGATCCGCCGCGGCCCGCTCGCCGAGTTGGCCGGCTGGGCCGCGCAGGGCCACCCGCGCGGCGAGATCACCGTGGTGGTGGCCGGCGCCAGCGCGGCACCGGCCGAGCGGCCGGCCGACGACGAGTTGCGCGCGGCCGTGGCCCGGCGCGAGACCGCCGGCGACTCCCGCCGGGACGCGATTACGGCCGTCGCCGACGAGTACGGCCTGCGGAAGCGCGAGGTGTACGCGCTGGTCCACCGCACCGTCGACTGACCGGCGGCCGCGCTCTCAGTACGTCGCGAACAGGAAGCCGGCGAGCAGCAGGACCGGGCCGGACAGGCTCATCAGCAGCGCGCCGCGCCGGGCCCGGACCGACTCGAGCTGGCGGGTGCCGGTCAACGCGGCGATGCCCAGGCCGCAGAGCAGCACCAGCAGAAACCCGAGCATCCAGCGCAGGTACAGCAATTTGCCGGTGCTGCCGACGTACGCCTGCCGGCTCATCGGGTTGACCATGCGGGCCGCCGCGACCGCGCCCGGGGTGCTACTGGCCCGTGGCACGCCGAGCAGCGCGACCGGTCCGGCGCGGAAGCTGCCGTCGGCCGCGGTGAACCTTCCGGCGCAGCGCTCGGTGACGCCCGTGCCGGTGCAGCGCTCGACGGTCGCCACGCCGCGCTCCCCGTGCCCGGCGGCCAGCCAGAACGGTTCCGCGCTGACCCAGGAGAAGAACGCCGCGATGAGCGCGAGCGCGATCAGTCCGAACAGTCCCGGTGCGGCCGCGTGCGGACGGCGGGGGCGGTGCCGCGGCGGCCGGCCGCGTCGCTCGTCGGCCAGCCAGCCGGTCGGCGGGTCGGCGGACTCCGGCGCCGGCCAGGCGTCGTCCGCGGGCGCCTCGTCGGCGGCGCGTTCCGGTTCGTTCAGCCAGAACGGTGAGTTCTCCAGCCGCGAGTGTTTGAGGTTGAGCTCGGCGGCGGACATCCGGTTCTGGGCCGGGCGCTCGGCCCGGTGGGTCGATGTCTGGTCGGGCACGGCGCCGCGGTTCAGCGGCACCGTCGGCCGGTTCCGGCTCGGATCGGGTGAGATGTCGCCGAGATCCGCCGGCGCTTCTTCGGTTGGCGCTTCTTCTTCGGTTGGCGCTTCGTCGGTCGGCGGCGGTTCGGTCAGCGCCTGGGCGGCGTCCTGGACACCGGCCGCGTGTGCGTCGAACGCCTCCTCGGCGAACGCCGGCTCGTCCTCGTTGCGGGTGGGGTCGGACGCGCTTTGCTCGGAGTACCCGGCGTCATCGCCGTACCCGGGCAGCAGCGTCGAGGTCGGATCGCCCGGTGCGCTCGACGTACCCCGGCGGCGGGGATGCCGGGGGCGGGCGGCGGCCTCGGCGAGGGCTTCGGCGCGCTCGCGGTCGCCGTCGCCGCGCCACCACGCGCCGTCGGGGTCGAACGACCACGGGTTGCCCTCGGTGCGGGGCGTCTCCCCTGGTTGCGGCGCATCTCCGGTCACAGGCTCCATCGGAACACGGCGAGAGGCGAGGATCACGTCCCTAATGGGGCGTGTCGGGATAAATACGGTCGAGCCAATCCGTTCGCGGCGGCCGTGGCGGAGTCACTACGCTTGGGCACCATGAGTCACGTTCTCGCCGCGGTCGCCTGGCCCTACGCCAACGGCCCGCGCCACATCGGTCATGTCTCCGGCTTCGGAGTGCCCTCCGACGTTTTCAGCCGGTACATGCGGATGGCCGGCCACGACGTGCTCATGGTCTCGGGCACCGACGAGCACGGCACGCCGATCCAGGTCCAGGCGGATGCGGACGGCGTGACGCCGCGTCAGCTCGCCGACCGCTACAACCGGGTCATCGTCGAGGACCTGCACGGTCTCGGCCTGTCGTACGACCTGTTCACCCGGACCACCACCCGCAACCACTACTCGGTGACCCAGGAACTGTTCACCGGGCTGTTCGACAACGGCTACATCATCCGCAAGACCACGCTGGGTGCCATCTCCCCGTCCACCGGCCGGACGCTGCCCGACCGGTACATCGAGGGCACCTGTCCGATCTGCGGGTACGACAGCGCCCGCGGCGACCAGTGCGACAACTGCGGCAACCAGCTCGACCCGGAACAGTTGATCAACCCGCGGTCCCGGATCAACGGCGAGACGCCGCAGTTCATCGAGACCGAGCACTTCTTCCTGGACCTGCCCGCGTTCGCCGAGGCCATCGGCGCGTGGCTGGACCGGCGCGACGGCTGGCGGCCCAACGTGCTGAAGTTCTCCCGCAACCTGCTGGACGACCTGCAGCCCCGGGCCATCACCCGGGACCTCGACTGGGGCGTACCGATCCCGCTGGACGGCTGGCGGGACCGTACCGACAAGCGCATCTACGTGTGGTTCGACGCGGTGATCGGATATCTGTCCGCGTCCATCGAGTGGGCCCGGCGCTCCGGCGACCCGGAGGCCTGGCGCAAGTGGTGGTCCGCCGACGGCGAGGGCAAGGATGCCGTCGGCTACTACTTCATGGGCAAGGACAACATCGTCTTCCATTCGGTGATCTGGCCGGCGCTGCTGCTGGGCTACTCCGGTCTCGGCGACCGGGGCGGCAAGCCGGGTTCGCTCGGCCCGCTCAACCTGCCCACCGAGGTGGTCTCCAGCGAGTACCTGACGATGGAGGGCAAGAAGTTCTCCTCGTCGCGCCGGGTGGTCATCTATGTCCGCGACTTCCTGGAGCGCTACGACGCCGACGCGCTGCGGTACTTCATCGCGGCCGCCGGCCCGGAGTCCAACGACACCGACTTCACCTGGGCCGAGTTCGTCCGGCGCAACAACGACGAGCTGGTCGCCGGCTGGGGCAACCTGGTCAACCGGTCGGTCTCGATGGCGGCGAAGAACTTCGGCGCGATCCCGCCGGCGCTCGATCTGACCGTCGAGGACCGGGCGCTGCTCGAGGTGGCTCGGGTGGGATTCGACACGGTCGGCGACCTGATCGGCAAGCACCGGCAGAAGGCGGCGATCGGTGAGGCGATGCGGGTGGTCGCCGAGGCGAACAAATACCTGTCCGACCAGGCGCCGTGGAAGCTCAAGTCGGCGGAGGAGAAGCCCCGGATGGGCACCATCCTGCACGTCGCCCTGCAGGTGGTCAGCGACGCGAACACGATCCTGACCCCGTTCCTGCCGCACTCCGCACAACAGGTGCACGAGCTGCTCGGCGGTACCGGCGTGCACGCGCCGATGCCGTCCATCGTGGAGGTCGAGGATCTGGACGGCGGCCCGGGCTACCCGGTGCTGACCGGCGATTACACGGTGGGCGCCCGGTGGCGGTCGGTGCCACTGGTGTCCGGCACGCCGCTGGCCACGCCGAAGCCGGTGTTCCGCAAGCTCGACCCGTCGGTGATCGACGAGGAACTAGTTCGGTTGAGTTCGGTTTAGCTCTCCGGTAGGTTCAGCGCCGAACACGGGGGAATTCCAGGCATCTCAAGTACGGCGACGTCCATAGTGGACGTCGCCGCACTAGTCTCGTCGCTCCTCCTTCGTGTCGTTCGCCCCTCGGAGGAGATCCATGAACACACGTACCGCGCGCCCCTTGCTGGGCATCGCTATCAGCGGCGCGCTCCTGCTGGGCAGCGCGTTCATCGCGTCGCCCGCACTGGCCGCCGACATCTCGCCCACTGTGGACGCCCGATCAGCCGCCACCGGCCATCACGGTTCGTCCGTCGCCATCCCGGAGCAGAACGCCGCACCGACTCGCAGCACCACCCGCCGGAACCTCAAGCCGGCCGACTCGGACCCGAGTGCGCTCACCGGCAGCTACACGCTATCCAGCGACGCAGCCTGGGTCGGACAGACGGTCAGCCTCACCGAGGTGAGCGTCTCCGCGGACGCCGTGACCCGTACGGTCAACTGGGGTGATGGCAGCGCGCCGGTAACCCTGGTTGCCGGCCAGACCGCCGTGACCAAGTCGTACGCCGTGGTCGGCACCTACACCGTGTCGGTCACGCTGACCGACGCCGCGGGCACCGCCGCCGCGGCGGTGGTCGACCAGCCCGTGCTGTCCATCTCGCGGCCCGGCACGTTGACGTTGAGCAAGACGGCGGTCTGGATCGGCGAGCCGTTCCGGCTCACCATCGCCGGCGTGCAGCCGGCCGTCACCAGCCAGATCGTGCTGGACTGGGGTGACGGCTACCAGGACACGTTCCCCGGCGTCAGCCGCCGGATCGACACCTTCTACTACCGGCACGCCGGCAAGAACGGCAAGCTGATGAGCGGCACCGTGCACCTGACGGCGACGTTCTACAACAAGCTCGGCACCGCGACGGTCACCGGCTCGATCGCCATCCGCCGTGATGCGTGGCGCCCGACCGCCGGCATCAGCGTTCCGAAGAACTCCAACCGGGTCTCGTCCTGGACCTACGTCCGCGGTACCGCCGCCGACAAGGGCTCCGGCATCTACGGCGTGTACGTCTGGGTCACCATGGTCTCGGGCCAGAAGATCTACTGCTACACCCCCACCAAGAAGTGGAAGCGCGTCTACAACCAGACCCAGCTCAACAACTGCGCCGCCAACAAGGTCGGCGTGTCGAGGGGCAGGTGGAGCGTCCGGATGTACGGGCTGGCCAAGAACACCACGATCTACGTCGACGTGATCAGCGCGGACCAGTCGGACAACCTGAGCAAGCAGGCGTCCACCCACGTGAAGCTCACTAGGTAACCCGCACACCGCACGCGACCGGGCCGGGACGAAATCGTCCCGGCCCGGTTTTTGCCGAACGTCAGAGCTGGTACGGGATATCGGTGATGTGGTGGTCCACCAGCTCGCCGAGCGGCGCCCAGGACTCGTACACGCCGCGTTCGTAACATCGGGCGCCGGTGGCCGCCAGTGAGTCGCCGTCCGGCTGGATCACCCGCAGGCGCGCCCAGCGCTCGTCGCGCTGCAGCACCCAGCAGAGCACCCCGCGCCACTGGGCCCGTTCGGCGCGGCGGCTCAGCGTGTTCACCGGGTAGCGGGCGGCACGGGTCAGTGCCCGTACCCGGAAGTCCTCGGGTGGATCCGCGACCGCCTCGTACTCGTGCTCGTTGATCCGGCCGACCAACCGCGCCGACGGCGCGTCGGTGCACGGCAGGAACTCGCGGTCCGGGCTGATCCCGGGTATGCCCTCGAGCAGGTAGCGCGCCCGCGGGCCGGCCAACCGCAGCCACGCGTGCTGCTCCGGCTGGTAGGTGTACAGCACGATCTCCTCGCCCTGTCCGGAGTAGGCGAGCAGTTGCGCGTTGCCCGGCATCGGCAAGTCGGCGAAGCCGGCCGTGATGTACTCCGGGATCAGCTCATCGGTGCTCGGCGTGAACCCGGTGCCCAACACCAGCGCGCCGATCCGCTGGTGGGTGGGCAGTCCGGACAGGCCGGGCTGTGCCGGATCAGCCGGCACCTCGTAGTCGATCGGGTCGACGGCACGCCAGCGCAGCGCGTACGCGACTTCCACATCGGACGCGCCGTCGGTGCGCAACAGCGCGAGCTGCTCGGGGTCACGGATGTGGGCGATGTCGCAGGAGCGGTAGCAGAAGCCGTACGGCGACCAGCCACCCAGGTGGCCGGCGACCTGCGCGGCGGACAGTATCTTCGTCATGCGGGTACCGCGCATTACGGCGGCGGTGGCCCGGATCCGACGCAGCATCGGATCGTCACGGTGCGAAGCGGACTGGCTCATCCGCTGCACGTGCGCCCAGGACAGGTCGCGGTGCAAGGGCGCCATCAGAGGCGGTTCGAGCGGGTCGGTGCCGAGCGAGCTTTCCTCACCGGTCACAGTCACCGGGGCAAGCTAAGCGCTAACGGTGGATATCAGGTGAACAACCGGTTACCGGCACACCCTGAGTGCACAATGTCTCACGTATGGAAGGCTGACAGCAATGAACGGTAACGATCAGCAACCGCCCGAGTCCCGGCGGCAACGCGCGGCCCGCCGGCCGGGCGAGTTCCCGTCCGCGCCGGAACCGCTGGCGGTGCCCGTCTTCGACAGTCACACCCACCTGGATATCACCATCGAGGAGGCCGGCGTGCCCGGCGGCGGTGCCGGCGCCGATCCGGTGGAAGCCCTGATCACCGCCGCCGCCAAGGTCGGTGTGGACCGGTTGGTGCAGGTCGGGGTCGACGTGGCGTCGTCGCGCTGGGGCGCCGACCTGGCCGCCCGCCACCCGTCGGTGCTGGCCGCGGTGGCGTTGCACCCGAACGATGCGCCCCGGCTGTCCGATCTCGATCAAGCACTGCGGGAGATCGAGGCGCTCGCCGCCGAGCCCCGGGTCCGCGGCATCGGCGAGACCGGACTCGATACGTTCCGCACCGGTGACGACGGCCGGTCGGCGCAGGAGACCAGCTTCCGGGCGCACATCGCGATCGCCAAGCGATATGGCAAGGCCCTGATCATCCACGATCGCGATGCGCACCAGCGGGTGCTGGAGATCCTCGACGAGGAGGGCGCCCCCGACACGGTCATCCTGCACTGTTTCTCCGGCGACGCCGGGTACGCCGCTGAGTGCGTACGCCGCGGTTATCTGCTCAGCTTCGCCGGCACGGTTACCTTCGCCAATGCGGGTCACCTGCGGGAGGCGGCCGCGGTCACCCCGCTGGAGCAGATGCTGGTGGAGACGGACGCCCCGTTCCTGACGCCGGCGCCCTACCGCGGACGGCCGAACGCGTCATATTTGATCCCGATCACCGTACGGGCGTTGGCCGAGACCGTGGGCGCCGACCTGGACGCGCTGTGCGCCGCGATCTCCGCGAACGGCGAGCGCGCGCTAGGCCCCTGGAGCTAGCCGACTGTCCCGGCCGGCCTGTCCGGCGGCGCGCCGCCCCGAGTGATCCGCGCGACTGGAGCGCTACGGGTGTTCCGTGGCCCGGTTAGAGAGTGGCGCGTGACTCGGTGCGGTGGTCTGGCAAGCGGTCGGCGGTGCTGGGGGTGGTGGTTGGCTGAGTGCGGGGTGGCTTGCGCGGTGATGTCGCCGGTCGGCATGAGTCCATTCAGGGGTGGGGCGTGACCTGCATGTTCGGGCCGGGGGTGTCGTCGGTGTGTGACGCGCCGGGTTGGGGTGCTTGATTCTTCGCCGCGGATAGTGATGATCGTGTCTTGTGTCCGACGTGCCCACTGTGGAGCTGATAGAGCAGCTTCGCCGTGCCAACACCGGATTACGGGACGTGCTGGCCGCCCGGGATGCCCAGATCGGCGAGTTGCAGGCGGTCGTGCACGCGCTCGGGTTGCAGGTGGCGCAGTTGCAGCGCAGGCTGGGCTCGGGCAGCGACGATTCGGGGACGCCGACCTCGAAGGAGTCGATCGAGGCGAAGGCCCGCCGTAAGGCTGAGCGCGAGGCCCGACAGGAGCAGGATCAGGAGCAGGAACTGCGGGGTGGGTCGTCGCGGCAGCGCTCGAAGGACAAGTCCCGGGGCGGTCAGCCCGGGCATCCCGGATACGGGCTGCGCCGGGAGGCGAACCCGAACCAGCGGTTGCCCGTCGAAGCGCCGGCCGAGTGCCGGGCCTGCGGTGACGATCTGAGCGGCGCCGCGGATGCCGGTACCGCCTGGTCGCAGATCTGGGACGTGAAGATCTTGCCGTGGCGTGTCGAGTACCTGCTACCCAGGCGGCGCTGCGTGTGCACCGTGACGACCGTCGCTCAGCCGCCGGACGGTGGGATCGTCAACTCGATCAGTTTCGGGCCGGTCCTGAACACCGCCGCGGTCGCGTTGACCGCGTTCGGCAACGTCCCGACCGAACGCTGCGCCGATCTGATCAGCATCCTGTACGGCCAGGACGTGTCGGCCGGGTTCGTCGACCGGGCCGGCACCCGCCTCGCGGCGAAGCTCACCTCAGCCGGG
>Ga0307516_10005101_pt1 | contig 15864 bp, 20 predicted proteins | sample 19_EM_MG_FD_203310 | JGI IMG/M metagenome (GOLD analysis project Ga0307516, IMG submission 203310) | Populus trichocarpa ectomycorrhiza microbial communities from riparian zone in the Pacific Northwest, United States - 19_EM | ecosystem: Host-associated > Plants > Roots > Unclassified | place...
TTAGATATAATGAATACAACTGGAGTAAGTCGCTACCCCTAGAATGCGGATGTGATTTAAGGCTTCGCTGCGATTTTCAGTGCTGTGACAGCTGCGTCTGAATGCAGTCACATTGACAGCTGCGTCTCAATGCAGTCGCATTGACAGCTGCGACTGAACGCGTAGTGCCGTGACAGGCATCGTCCGGTCGCTGTTCTCCATGACATTCTTCGTCCGGATGATGCTCGCTGCGTCCAGATGGCAGATGCCCTGACACTCCTCGTCCCGAAGGCATATGCCGTGGCAGTTGTGTCCGAATGCAGTCACCTTGACAGCTGCGTCCAGAAGGCAAATGCCCTGACACTCCTCGTCCAGAAGGCAGATGCCGTGGCACGCGTCATCCGGACGACATTTGCCGTGACATTAGTCGTCCGGAAGGCCAATGCGCTGGCCATCTCCGTCTGGTGCACATATGCACAGGCGTTTCTCGTTCGGAGCGGCATGTGCGCTGATATGCGTTGTCCGGTCGGCGAATACCTTGCCAGTTTGCGTTCCGAGCGTCTAGACATTTCAGTCACATATTTAGCGTCCGGACACAGCCCCTGCATCCGGACGCAGAATTTTTTTCCTGATGCAATGGAGTGTCTGGTTAATAGATAGTAGTCGGAAAACCCCTACAGTATGTTAGATAGGATGTTGGTAAGTTGGGCACATCAGTAAGCCGGGCAGTAACATGCTGAGTGAGCGCTAGTAGACTAGTGTGCTCTAGGCCACTGGGACACTGGGGTTGTCTCGTAACCAGAGTATAGAGAGAATCAAAGGTAATCAGGCTACTTTCGATAATTCACAACGGAATAATCTTAGATCTTGTGTGTGGGTTTCGGTGGTAGTGTTCGTGGAGGTGTTCATCCTTATGTCTCTTTTTCTTGGGGCGCGAAGAGACGGCATATATAGGCGTGGAGCGGGGTGAGATCTGGTGACTCGGGCTAACTATTCCTCCGAGGACGGTGAGACCCCCACCAGGGCATGGGCTCACCTTGGGCCCTTATTGGTCCTGGTCGGTGCTTGCGATAAGGTGAGATCCAGGGGTCCGGTTGGCACTGCAGAATTCCCTCAGTTCTGGACTGAGTTCTATCCTGCAGCCTGGTAGTGTCTGGAGTTCGGCTGCTTAGACAAATGAGCTCTCTGGAGAGTCTCGACCGAGCTCCCTGGGGAGTCTCATCCTAACTTCCTTCCTCTCACGCTCTGGTTTGCCATAGCCCCTCTCTCCGGAGTTAATCCTTACAACCGGTTCTTGGCCGTAATCTTTAACTCAGTCTTATCTCCCGCCTAGACTCTCTAAGGCCTGTCCTCTATGAATAGCTAGCTACCAGTACGTATCCCTAATTACCTTGAAGTGTCCCCTATTTTGTCCGTGACAATTCTGGGTAACCCCTAGGTACGCATTCCCCCTTGCGAACTTTTCCCAAGTGTAACACTACCTCCCCTCTCCCTTAGCCTCGTCCTGAGTGCTTAATACTTTCTTCTTTGTAGCCTTTCTCTTTCTCTCATTGGGGTCTTCGAACGTAGTGTGGGGCTAAGTTCGTCCGTGTCGTATTGTGGTTGCCATGACTGCAGTCCTCCTCCCCTGCAGCCCTCCCAGTCACTGGGTAAGGAGCCTTCCTTCCTCGGAAGTCCTTTAACCCATCGGAATGACTGGGCCCTTAGAGTAAGCCGTTGCATACTCTTACTGTCTCGATGAACTTGATCACGTCGTGCATTCGCTATGACTGCTTCCCGTACTCGAGTTCCGGGGTCGCCCGGAGACACAGAGGATCGGCAGAGGCATGGTATCCTTTGTGGCTCGTCCGGTGTCCCAAAAATAACTGGGCCTGATCTAGGGCTCTATAGTGTAGGTAGGAGTGACCGCACCCTTCGGGGATCGCATGACCATCGTGCGTGCCAGGGTGCCAGTTCCTTTTCAGGGTAAGGAGAATATGACCGTACAGGAGTGCGTCAAGTTCATCATGTCATTTTGGGGTTTCCGTCGGGTGCCCAGTCGGTGGCTTTTTGTGGGTACCCGTGAAGCGCGTCTTTGTGTCGATTCCAATGCTTGGTACTGAAGTCCACCACCCCTTCAGCCCACTACTGCCAGGTCTTCGGTGGAACTGGTCTAGCCCTCGATGAGCCGGTAGTCCCTCAGCACGTCTGGGTTTCGTCGGTGAAACTCTCGGAGCTTCTCCAGACCGCCTACCGAAAAGTTATCGAATGGTTCTTCTGTCCAGTCTTTGCGTTCCTGATAGTCGAGCCATTTGACAAGGTATATAATTCATTTGTTATTTCCCCGGCCACACTCGACCGAAGACATAACTTCCTCCACATTGTATTCCTCTGACTGTTCGATGTTGTCCGCTTCCCGTAACACCTTCGAGGGGTCCAGGGGCGCTTGGAGTTCACTGGTTCGGTAAGGTTCAAGCAGCGAAACGTGGAAGACGTTGTGAATCTTCCATTTCCGTGGTAGCATGAGGCGGACTGCCAGCGGGGAGATGATTTTTTCGATCTGGAAGGGGCCATGATTTTTGTGGTCCAGCTTCTCTGTGGGATGGCGCGTTTTGATGTTGCGTCCGCTGAGCATCACCAAATCTCCTATTTGGTAAACGGGGAGTTCTTTTCTCGTTGGGTTGGTATACCAGCATATTCGTTCCTGGGCAGCCTCTCGTCCTTTACGAGACTCATCGTGTACCATCCGCATCCAGTATCTGTATACCCTACTGGCTGGGTTGAGTGGTTCGTGGTTTGGTGGGTCCAATATTGCCGGGTGGAATCTGTAATTCGCATAGAAGGGCATCACCCCGATACTGATTGTAACTGAGTTATTGTAGGCGAATTCCGCCATTGGCAGTAGCAACGCCTAATTGTTCTGATCCCTGCTGACGAATGCTCAGAGGTGGGCTTCCATTGTCTGATTAAGCTCCTCAGTTTGTCCGTCAGTCTGAAGGTGGAACACTGTGGACATACAAGGACGGATTCTGAGTAGGCTTAAGAATCCCTTTCATGTTTCCGATGTAAAGTGGGAATTTCGATCCGACACGATGTCTGTCGGGAGTCCGTGGTACTTCCATACTTCTCTGGTGAAGATTATGGCTAGGTCCACAGCAGTTTTCTCTCGTAACGGTATAAAGTGCACCATTTTGGTAAACCGGTCGATGACTATCCATAGCTGGTCGCATCCTTCCAACCTAGGGAGTTCCGTGATGAAGTCCATCGCTAATGACTGCCAGGGTGTATAGGGTAGTTCCAATGGCGAGCTCAGTCCGTATGGCTGGTGCCGCGATGCCTTGTTTTGCTGACATTCCGGGCAGCTTCTGACAAAGTCGATTATGATTTCATTCATTTCTGGCCACCAGAAGTTCCGTCGGACAAGCTCGATAGTCTTGTCCTACCCCATGTGCCCAGCGACTTTGGTGTCGTGTTAGGATTCAAGGACTCCCTGTATGAGTTCCTCTGGTACCCAGAGCATACCCTTCCGGTAGAGCAGCATCTACTGGATTTCAATTATGCTCCTAGCCTTTCAGTCCATCTGCTACTCCTCTGGGAGAGCGGCTTCCTGTTCCACCTCTTCCCGGACTCTTCAGTAGGCTGGATCTTCCTGTGCTGCCTCCCCAACTTTCCGTAGAAACTCTGACTTCCAGTTTCTTGTTGGGAGGGATGCGAGTCTCGCTGATGAAGCGATGAATGATTGGGTTTGCCTTTCTGCGAGGTGTCTCTCCCATAAAACCGTCATTATTGGCTGGTTTTCTACCCCCCCCTTTTCTGGACGATACTCCGAATGCCTTGATAACGCATCCAGCTTTCTATTCAGTGACCCGGGACGGTAGTAGATTCGGAAGTTGATTCCCGCCAGCTCTTGTGCCCACTGTGCTTGCCGTCGGTTGAGTACCTTGGTTGTCGTAAAGTATTCCAGATTTTGGTGATCCAAGAGTACTTGTGTCTGGTACATGGCTCCCTCGCAATAGCGCCTCCAATGTTTAAAGGCATCCACTACTGCCAGTAGTTCCTTGTCGTGGATCTCATAGTTAATCTCTGCCGGCTGGAATTTTCTGGAGTGGAAGGCTAACGGGTGTATTTTTCCCTCGTCATCTCGTTGCGAAAGTACCACTCTAATGGGAAAGTCTGAGGCGTCTGTCTCGATGTCCATGGGTCTCTGGGCGTCACAGCGAGCTAGTATAGGTGCCGTGGTGAATCTTCGTTTGAGTTCCTCAAAGGCAGCTCCCGCTTCTTTGCTCCAGGTTCATTTTTTGGTTTTCTTGGTTAACTCCGTAAGCGGTCTTCCTATTTGGGAGTAATCTCGAATGAACCATTGGTAGAAGTTGGCAAATCCTAGGAACGCTTGTACCTCCGTGAGCGAGTCGGGGGTTTTCCAACTCAATACTGCCTCGACCTTATTTTGCACCATTTTGACGCTATCTCTGGTTAGGACATAGCCCAGAAATTCCACTTCTGTTGCTCTCCAGACGCATTTGTCTGCCACAACCGCCAGGCCATTTCTTTGGAGTCGTTTCAAGGTTTGTCGGACAATATCGTCATGTTCGGTACGGGTTTTTGTGTATATTAGTATTTCATCCATGTAGCTATTACTCCTAGGTCGAGCATGTTGGAGAATATGTGGTTCATCATATCTTGAACTGTGGAGGGGGCGTTTGTTAATCCGCACAGCATTACCTGGAATTTGTATAGTCCGTAATAGGTTCGGAACACAGTTTTCCATTTGTCGCCTTCTCGAATGCGGATAAGATTGAACCCATTTTTTAGGTCCATTTTGGTAAACCACTGTGCCCCCTGGACTCTGTCCTGCAATTCTTGTATTAGCAGGAGTGGGTAATGGTTGGGTATGGTGATGCGGTTCAGAGCTCAATAATTGACACAAAGTCGGAGCCCTCTTCCATTTGGTTTTGGGACGAAGAAAATTGGCGATCAGGCTTGGGATGTGGATCAGCAAATCTTCCCTGTTTTTAACATCTCCTGGAGCCATCCCCTTAAGATCTCAAGTTCGTTTTCTGATAGGGGGTAGATGGGTCCCCAAGGCGCCTTCTCCCCTTCCTTCAGTTCGATCTGACAGTTGTAACTCTTATGCTCTAGTATGGTGTCTGCAGTTTCTTTGGACATAATGTCCAGGTATTCCCGGAATTCGTCGGGGACATTGTCCTGGGGGTCCTCAGTTTCATTTTCTGTTCGTACCATGGCTATGTATCCAATTATTTTAGCCTCTGGATTTACAGCCACTGTGTCATCCCACATGAGTGAAAAGTTGGTTTGTTCATATTTGTTGCACTTTTGGAGGCATTCCGGGCCGTTAAATCTTAGCTGCAGGGAGTCCCACTGTGTGACACTGGGGTTGTATCGTAACCGGAGTGTGGAGAGAATCAAAGGTAATCAGGCTACTTGGATAATTCACAGCGGAATAATCTTAGATCTTGTGTGTGGGTTCGGTGGTAGTGTTGGTGAGGACGTTCGTGCTGATTTCCCTTCGTCGAGGCGAGAAATCTCCTTCTTTTTATCGGTGAGCGCGCGAGTGAGAAATGGTGATTCGGACCGTGCCAGTTCCTTACAGGTGGGTCGGACCTGGATACCCCCGAGGTGGTTTGCCCCTTGTTGGAACGTGGGCAGATTCATTGGTCCTGGTCGGGGTGTAGATAAGATAGATGAGTTTTCGTTTGTTTTGCCGCATGTGTGATGCGGCCGAGCGGGGTGTGCAGCTGTGTCAAGAGGCTGTCCGCTCCGATCATGGTGGAGAGTGTTCTCCGATCGTGGTGGAGGGACGTGGTCGCCTGGCTGTTCCTGCTCGTTTGCACAAATTGTCCCCCTTATCTCCGGAGCTCTAACACCTTCGGCCGGTGTCTTGACCGAGGGCTAGACTCTGTTTCTTATCTCCTGCCTAGACTCTCTGAATTCCCTAGCCACGGCCTGAGCCTCCTCGTCCTCAGCCACTGGATCTTCTCTATCTAGCTACGTACTCGCGATAACCCATTCAGGTGTAACACTTCCTCCCCTCTCCCTTAGCCTCTTCTCGAGTGCTAATTTTTTTCTTTACCTAAATAGCCCGTCTCTTTCTGATCATAGGAGTCTTTCAACGCTGAAGTTCCTTCCACGTCACGAACTGCAGTCCTCCTCCCCTGCAGCTCTCCCAGTCGCCGGATGAGGGCACGTCCCTTGGGACCATCTGTAATCCGTCGGAACGACTGGGCCCTCTGAGTAAGTCGATGCGTACTCATACTGTCGGGTCATATTGAGTCGTACTCGCCGCCACGCTGCGTCAAGGCTTGGCCGGCCCAATGAGGTTCCGGGGTCGCAGTTGGTACAGGGAATCGGGAGAGGCATGGTGTCCTTCGTGCTAGTAACCCGTATACTCGGCAGTGACCGCGCCCACGTCCTTCCGGGGGGAGACTAGTATGCTGGAGCAGTGACGACGCTGTCGGGGACTCGCTTCACCGCTTATGTGCCATCTGCGCCGGTTCCGCCGATCCGGGTCGGTCGCCGAGAGGTCGATACATCTGTTCTGAACGGTTTTCCTGACTCTCAACGGTTTCGGTCGCGTGCACTCTTTGTTGGGCGCCCGGTCGGCGGCTTTCCGTGGTTGCCCGAGAAACGGGTCTTTTTGTCGATCGTGATGCTTTGGTACTGAAGTCCTCCGCCCCTTCAGCCCACTACCACCAGGTCCTCGGTGGAACTGGTCTAGCCCTCGGTGAGCCAGTAGTCCCTTGGTGCGTCCGGGTTTCGTCGATGAAACTCTCGGAGTTTCTGCAGACCGCCTACTGAAAAGTTGTCGAATGGTTCTTCCGTCCAGTCTTTGCGTTCCGGATAGTCAAGCCATTGGACGAGGTAGAGAATTCGTTTGTTATTGCCTCGCCCTCGCTCGGCTGACGACATTACTTCCTCGACATCGTATTCCTCCGATTGCTCGATGTCGTCTGCCTCTCGCAGTATTTTTGTTGGATCGGGTGGTGCTCGGTATTCGCTGGTTCGATAGGGCTCGAGTAGCGAGACGTGGAAGACGTTGTGGATCTTCCACTTCCGAGGCAGTGTGAGGCGGACGGCCAGTGGGGAGACGATTTTCTCAATTTGGAAGGGACCATGATTTTTGTGATCCAATTTCTTCGAGGGACGGCGTGTCTTAATGTTGCGTCCGCTGAGCATCACCAAGTCTCCCACTTGGTATGCTGGCGGCTCCTTTCTGTCTGGGTCGGTGTATCGGCGCATTCTTTCTTGCGCTGCTTCCAGCCCTTTCCGGGATTCGTCGTGTACCGTTTGCATCCAGTGGGCGTATACCATACTGGCCGGGTTCAGAGGTTCTGAGGATGGTGGGTTGATCGTTGCGGGGTGGCGGCCGTAGTTAGCCTAGAACGGCGACATCACATTTCCGATCGTGACCGAATTGTTGTAAGCAAATTCCGCCATCGGGAGCAACGATATCCAGTTTTCCTGTTCTCGGTTGACGAACGCTCGAAGGTAGGCCTCAACCGTCTGGTTGAGGCATTCCGTTTGTCCATCTGTCTGTGGGTGGAATGCGGTTGACATTCGGGGTCGGATGCTTAGTATTTCGAGGAACTCCTTCCATGTCTCCAAGGTGAACCGTGAATCCCGGTCTGACACAATGTCAGTGGGCAGCCCATGGAACCTCCATACTTCCCGTGCGAATATTTTTGCTAGGTCCGATGCTGTTTTTTCTCGGAGTGGGATGAAGTGTGCCATCTTGGTGAATCGGTCTATGACTACCCATAGCTGGTCGCGTCCTTCCGAGGGTGGTAAGTCGGTGATGAAGTCCATTGCGATCGATTGCCATGGCGCGTATGGGAGTTCCAACAGTGAAGACAGTCCGTAAGGTTGGTGTCGGGAGGCCTTGTTTCGCTGGCACTCCGGGCAGCTTCTGACAAAATCGATGATCCATTCATTCATTCGCGGCCACCAGAAGTTTCGTCGGATTAGCTCAATAGTTTTATCTTGCCCCATGTGACCGGCGACCTTCGTGTCGTGTTCCGATTCCATTATCTGCTGTACTAGTTCGTTCGGGACCCAGAGTACGTTTTTTCTGTACAGCAGTCCGTCGTTGTATCTTATTTCCCCGACCTTTCGGTTTTCTGGCGACAGTTCTTTTGCCTCTGCTTCCTGCTTCGCTGCCTGCTGGTAATCTGGGTCGTTCTTTGCCGCCTTTTTTATTTCTTCTGTGAAGTCCGGGTTCCACCTTCGAACTGGGAGCGACCTTAGTCTTGCCGACGAGCAGACGAACGTTCTTTGCTGTCTATCTGGTTCTGCGAAGTGGTTGTTTCTTAAAACCGTTGTAATCGGCTGGTTTTCTACCCCCCCCTTTTCTGGGCGGTACTCCGTACGCCTTGAGAGTGCGTCCGGTTTTCCGTTTTGGGTGCCTGGTCGGTAATGAATTCTGAAATCTATGCCGGCTAGTTCCTCCGCCCAGCGCGCTTGTCGACGGTTGAGTACTTTCGTTGTTGTAAAGTATTCTAGATTGTGGTGGTCTGTGAACACCTGTATCGGGTGCTCTGCTCCTTCACAGTACCGCCTCCAATGTTTGAAGGCGTCGACAATGGCTAAGAGTTCTTTATCGTGGATATCATAGTTGACTTCCGCAGGCTGGAACTTCCGGGAGTGGAACGCCACCAGGTGCAGGCGATTGCCGTTGTCCCGTTGGGACAGAACTGCCCCAATCGCGAAATCCGAGGCGTCCGTCTCAATGATTACCGGCTTTGTTGGGTCAAAATGAGCCAATATAGGAGCCGTGGTGAACCGTTTCTTTAATTCATCAAAGGCCCCTCCTGCCTCCTCGCTCCAGGACCACTTTTCCGTTTTCTTGGTCAGCTCTGTGAGTGGTTTGGCTATCCGGGAGTAATCCTTGATGAAGCGTCGATAAAAGTTGGCAAAACCTAAGAACGACTGGGTTTCTGTGAGCGATGTTGGTTGTCGCCAGGATAGTACTGCTTCCGGTTTGTCTTGACTCATCCGAATTCCCCTTTGACCGATGATGTAGCCTAGGAACTCCACTTCTTCTGCTTTCCACATGCATTTTTCTGGTGACACTGCTAGTCCATTGCGCTGGAGTCGCCCCAAAACTTCCTTGACGAGTCGGTCGTGTTCTTCTTCCGTTTTGGCGTATATCAGGATGTTGTCCATATACGCCAGGACTCCCACGTCAAGTACATCAGACAGGATGTGATTCATCATGTCTTGGAAGGTTGATGGCGCGTTGGTCAGTCCAAAAGGCATTACCTGGAATTCATATAATCCATAGCGGGTTCGGAAAGCTGTTTTCCATTCGTCTCCTTCCCTGATCCATATGAGGTTAAACCCGTTTTTGAGGTCCATCTTTGTGAACCATTGTGCTCCCTGTACCCGGTCCTGCAGTTCCTGCATTAGCGGTAGCGGATACCTGTTTGGTATCATAATGGCGTTTAGTCCTCGGTAATCGACGCATAACCGCAAGCCCTGTCTGTGGGGTTTAGGGACGAACAGAATCGGGGATCCTGCCGGCGAGGTGGATCTTTTTATTTTTCCTGTTTTCTCCATTTCTTTTAGCCATTCTCGGAGCGTCTGAAGTTCCATTTCTGAGAGGGAATAAATGGGGCCCCAGGGGGCCGTGGTTCCCTCCTTGAGCTCGATTTTGCAGTCGTACGGCCGGTGCTCCGGGAGCTGATCTGCCGCTTCTTTTCCCATGATTCCCAGGTATTGTCGGAACTCCAACGGGACTTGTTTCAATGGATCTTCGTTCTCGGTTGCTGCCGCAACGTATCCGATGATACGTGCTTCGGCGTTCAGAGCTACCGAGTCGTCCCAGCTTAGGGAGAACTGGCTGGTTTGGAATTTGGTGCAGTCTTCCAGACAGCAGCGGCTGTTAAACCGTACTTCTTCCGACGTCCAGGCGCCCTGCAGCGGGTGCGACGAGATCTATTCAAATGGGAGGAAAACGTCGATTTCTGCGTCCATGGGTGAGATTTCAAACTTTTCCATGGAGTAGTGCTTCCGGTGCTGAAGGAGCAAAGGTTCTGTGTAATATTGCCCTGCTCCTTTGATGCTTTCTCCCGTAAAGCTTTCGATGCTGTGTGCCTACTTGTGCTTCCGCCGTTTCAGGCCAAGTTTCTCAGTCAGTTTTTCGTTGATTACCGCTATTGAGAATTCTGTGTCCAATAGTACCTTGATTCGGTGCCCCTTCTCGCCCTGGTATAGCACCATATCAATTACCGGGCGGGTACCGCTCGCGGGCTTTCTCGGTTTTTTGCTCGACGGGGTCCCAGCGCTTGGTTCCCTGCTTTTCCGTTTCCGAGAGGCTCCGCATACTATCGTAAAGGCCTCAGGCTGCGGCAGTTCCCGGCCTCTTAAAAATCCGATTCCGAGTCTTCCCATAATGGGGCCACAGCGTTGGTCTCCATCGTTTCGACCGCCGCTACTTTCTGTTGTTTCGCGGTGGGCCTTTCTTCCGGTTCCTCGGATTGTTTTCTTTTCCCTTCGGAAACTGCCGATGTTTTCTATGGTGCAGGTGGCAGAGCCGTGCCGCACTTTGTGTTAAACGAGAAGCATTCGTAAGTTCGATGGCCGGGCCTACCACACCTCCAGCAGTCCTCTCAGTTTCGGAAGTACTCCTCCTGTTCCTTGGCGGGGATGCCCGTGAGTACAGCATCCTTGGACGCCCATCGTCCCGGTCGGTCGTACTGGCTTTTTCCTTCATAGGTCCGGGTGTCTTCCCTGCGGCCGGAGTTCCGTTGGGTTTCCTTATTTTTTTGGGTCTCGTCAGAGTTCCCTTTCCCTTTTGGGACGTCCTTTCGACCGTTGCTCTTTGAGGTTGGTGCCGAAGAGTGCATGGCTTCCTTGGCTTGTTTGAGAGCCTTCTTTTTCTCAACCTGTACGCCGGCCCGGTAAGTAGCTCGGAGGAAGCCTTTGTCATCGACGGGGTCTTCCTCATTTTGATTAAACCTCATGTCCAATATGCTATCGGGCATAGCCATGTCGACCTTCTCCCTGAGTCCTTCCCCGGTTGCCCGAGCAAAGTTGTTGAGGGCCTGGAATTCCGTTATGTATGCACGGATGGACCCTTGGTACCTTAGCTGACCTAGCTTCAGCTGGGCATCGGCCGCCTCTCTCTCGTTCCGGTATTCGGCTCGGATAGCCGCCACGTAATTTACTCAGGTGTCGGCGTCACCTAGGTCTCGATACCGGTTGAGGTGCCATGCTTTGGCCGTGTCGGTCAGGAGCGTTCCTAACCACGCGATTTTCTGGTGGTCGTTCGTCTCGGGGTAGAATCCTAGGAACATGGTAACGGCTTCCCACCACTGATTGAAGGAGGTCGAACCCTTCCCGTCGAAGGTTTCTGGGTTTTTCATTTTTAATCTTGCAATATTACCCTGTTCAGATCGGGCCGGTCGGTCCTGTCGAGCCCGTTCCACTCCTTCTACTACTAGCCGTACGAGGTCCTGCGTGGTAATCGTAGGTACAGGATTCCTAGGTGGCGAAGGGGAGCGGAGGTGCCTGGAGGGCGGTCGAGGTGGTTCGGATGGGAGACCCGAGCGGGGTCCTACGGACGATCCAGATGGTGTTGAGGGGGGATTTCCCCCTTGTCCTGCCGTGGGCTCGGGCGCTGGTGGCCTTGGGGATATGTGGCATCTGAGTTGCTCCAATCGCTGCCTCATCTCAGGTGTTGTGGGTAGCGTTGGGGGTCTCTGTCGTCGGGGCCTCGTTCCCAAGTTCAGACGTAGCGGGCTTCCCAACACTGGTGGTGAGTGGGCTGATGGGGCGCTGGTGCTGGTCTGCCGGATGGGGCTTCTCCATGCGGGTGGTCCTGCTGGCCCTGGTGGTGTTGTAGGTAGTGGGATTCTGGTCGCAATATGTTGGATTTCCGCCCTTGCTTCCCGGAGCTGGTTTTCCAGGGTGGCCACCCAGTTCTGGTGTGCGGCTGCCCATAGTACCACGTTTCCCTGAAAGTTGGCCAGGTGCTAATTCCGGGCCGTGTTGGCTTCCGCCAGAAAGGACAGCGCGTCGTTTACCTGGGTCAGCTGAGTGGCCTGACATATTTGTTGTTCGTTGGCCTCGTTGGCCCACTCGATGATGGCCTGCCAGATGTTTCTGGTGAGAGATTGGTACGCGTTCGCCGCTTTTGGCAGCTCGCTACGTATCCACTCTTCCGCTATTTTCTCGTTAGCGTTGACTCGGTCATATACGTACCTAGTGCCTTCCGCCAAGGTTTGATAGGCTTGTTCAATCTCCCGCGTTCGTCAGTCGGTTCTATCATAAGCGTCACCGCACAGCTCCGTAAGCCATTGTAAGTCGTTCTCGGCCTGCTGTTGCTGGTGTACCAAGGTCCTGACCCAGACTGCGGGGTTGGCTATTTCCACCGCTTGTTCTGGCCTTGGTGTTCCGTCGGTGATCTGGAGCAGGTCACGGGGGGCCTCGAGCCGGAGCATGTTAAAGTCCGAGGAGGTCGTCATGGTTTAATAATCGTCAAGGAAGTCTCCGGTGTAAATGGTTTCGTTATCGGTGAAGTAATAGTCGCAGAGGTCCCGGAGCTCGTTTTCTGTGAATTCGGCATTCTTGTGGCTGTAGGCACAGTTGAACCAGTATTGCGTATACCAGTTCCAGGGTTCGTGGTCGCCTTCTTGGTAGGGAGTAGAGATAGGTCCGTCGCTGAATGTGTCCCACTGTTCGTATGTGGCTAATTCGCTATCGATTGATTGGAACGTGTAGTCGAAGGAGTACTGAGACTTAGGTTCCAAGAAGGTAGAGAGTTTGAGTAGGTAAAGGTGGTCTTCGAAGTAGGTCATGAAAGTAGGGTGATTTGAGATCAAGATTATAGTGTGACACTGGGGTTGTATCGTAACTGGAGTGTGGAGAGAATCAAAGGTAATCAGGCTACTTGGATAATTCACAGCGGAATAATCTTAGATCTTGTGTGTGGGTTCGGTGGTAGTGTTGGTGAGGACGTTCGTGCTGATTTCCCTTCGTCGAGCCGAGAAATCTCCTTCTTTTTATCAGTGAGCGCGCGAGTGAGAAACGGTGATCCGGACCGTGCCTGTTCCTTACAGGTGGGTCGGACCTGGATTCCCCCGAGGTGGTTTGCCCCTCGTTGGAACGTGGGCGGATTCATTGGTCCTGGTCGGGGTGTAGATAAGATAGATGAGTTTTTGTTTGTTTTGCCGCATGTGTGATGCGGCTGAGCGGGGTGTGCAGCTGTGTCAAGAGGCTGTCTGCTCCGATCATGGTGGAGAGTGTTCTCCAATCGTGGTGGAGGGACGTGGTCGCCTGGCTGTTCCCGCTCGTTTGCACAAATTGTCCCCCTTATCTCCAGAGCTCTAACACCTTCGGCCGGTGTCTCGACCGAGGGCTAGACTCTGTTTCTTATCTCCCGCCTAGACTCTCTGAATTCCCTAGCCACGGCCTGAGCCTCCTCGTCCTCAGCCACTGGATCTTCTCTATCTAGCTACGTACTCGCGATAACCCGTTCAGGTGTAACACACTGCCCCTGGGGGGGGTGCGCCTTAATCCATTGGTAGGGGAGAAAGATGTCTATCCCAGCTTCCATGGGGGATACCTCGAACCTTTCTTGTGAATAGTGGTGGTGGTGCTGTAGTGGTAAGGCATTGGTGTAATGGCTGCCAGCGCCTTGCACTATTTTCCCTTCGTAGTTCTCGATAATCCTCTGTTCCTTGTGCTTTCTTAGGGGAATCCGGAGTTGAGTCGCCATTCCCTGATTTATTAGGGGTATCAAACCACCCGTATCCAGTAGTACTTTGACTGGATGGGTGCTTTTTCCCTGATGGAGCATCATTATCACTATTGGTCAGATGCCGCTGGCAGGTTCCTCCCTTCGTTTCTTGCACGGGGTCCCAGCACTTGGTTCCTCGTATGTTCGTTTCCGGGACGTTCTGCAAATTATCGAGAAGGCTTCGGTCTGTGGCACTGACGGGCCTCCTAAAAATCTGATGCCTCACTGTCCTCTGCCCATTCTGGAAGTTCCAGCTCCATTGTGTACCGCGGCAACCTTCTGCTGCTTGGGTGTCGGAGTCACTTCTGGTTCCTCCGAACGCTTTCTTTTTCCCTCCACGGCCCCGGCAGCCTTTCACGGGGCTCTTGGAAGAGCCGTCCCTCTTCAGGTGGCGTGGGCAAAGCATTCGTATGTTTGGTGCCCTGTTTGTCCGTATCACCAGCAACCGTCGCGGTTCTTGAAGTATTCTTCATGTTCCTAGGGCGGTACCCTACGCAGAGCGTCGTCTTTACTGTTCCATCGTCTGGGTTACCTGTATGGGCTTTTCTTCTCCTCCTTCCTCAGGGTTTCCAGATTCCATTTGTCCTTTTCTCCCCGATGTACTCGCCACTCGTTCTCCCCTTTTTCTTCTTTTTTCTTTTCCTTGTGTTTTGCCGGTCTCGTGGCCTCTCTTGTCTTTTCCAATGTCTTCATTCTTTCTACCTGTAGGCCCACTTGGTAGGTGGCGTGGAGGAAGCCTTCGTCATCCGCGAATTCCCCCAAGTAGTGAGCGAAGTGCATCCTGTTACACCTGGAATATCTCGAGTACGTAGCTAAGCTAGAGAAAGGTAAGGAAGGATGACGGAACGCACTCAGAGAGTCTAGGAAGGAGATAAGGTCCAGAGATGAGCTTACGGCCAAGACGGACCTAAGACACATATCTCCGGAGGTGAGGGGAAGATTGTAAACGGCGAGATGGTTGGGCTACGACCCCTCCTCCGAAAGGAGGGGATGCCACGTCGCCTGCTGATGGCGCACGGCCCGCCGGACTTGGGCTATGACCCCTCTCCCGCAAGGAGGGGATGCCACTTCGCCTGCTGATGGCGTACGGAAAAAGAGTCCGGTAGGGAAAGCACCCCACCCGCTTGCATGAAACCTCATCTCCCCTTATCTACACCCTGCCAGGACCAATGAGTCGCCCACGGGGTCCATGCACCTTGGGGGAATCCAAATCCGAGTCACCATTTCTCACGCCGACGCGACTCAGATATAAGACCGAAGTTTTCCGCTCCGAACGGAAGTAACAGCATGAACATCCTCACCAACACTACCCCCAAAAACCACACACACAAGATCTAAGATTATTCCGCTGTGAATTATCGAAAGTAGCCTGATTACCTTTGATTCTCTCCGCACTCCGGTTACGATACAACCCCAGTGTCACACATCCGCAAGATTTCCGAGGTCATCACCAGATCGACTTTCTCCTTCAAGACTTCCCCTGTTGCTCGGGTGAAGTTGTTCAGAGCTCAGAATTCCATTCAGTATGCTCGGATGGATCCTTGGTGCCGAAGTTGCCCCAGTTTTAACTGGGCGTCTGCCGCCTCTCGCTGGTTCCGGTACTCGGTCTGGATGCCGGCTACATAATTGACCCAGGTATCGTTGTTCCGCAGTTCTCGGTAGTGGTATAGATGCCATACCAGGGCCATGTCTGTTAGGAGTGTCCCCACCCAGGCGATCTTCTGTCAGTTCAGCGTTTCAGGGTAAAATTCCAGGTACATGGTGACTGTTACACCCAGCGCGCTGGTGACACCCCAAGACATGCAATTAGTATGACTAGCCGGACTCAATCTGTCAAGATTATGATAGAAGTTTGATGGAACGATGAAGTCTTGTGTGTATTGTCTTGTCTTAGAGAGAAAGGCAGGAAAAGTGAAAAGTCTGAATACACGTATATGACGTGATTCTACACGTGACAAAGCTGAACGAGTGAGATATTGCAACACTTCCCCTCTTGCTGCGCTCCGTGGCAGCAAGCATGCAAGCAAGACCGAACGACAAAGAAACGCCATAAAGGATGAAAAATGGAAAACATAAAGTCCCAATGGCCTCATTAAAACCTCTGCGGTAAACCCTGTGGGAGAAACCCACAGTAGGAAAAAGAGTGCCGT
>Ga0307516_10005102_pt1 | contig 15864 bp, 9 predicted proteins | sample 19_EM_MG_FD_203310 | JGI IMG/M metagenome (GOLD analysis project Ga0307516, IMG submission 203310) | Populus trichocarpa ectomycorrhiza microbial communities from riparian zone in the Pacific Northwest, United States - 19_EM | ecosystem: Host-associated > Plants > Roots > Unclassified | place...
CTCGGCCGGGGCGGGGTGAAGGTCTGGCACGTGTGCAGCGCCACGCCGGCGCTCTGCCAACCGCCGCTCTGGGTGTTCACCCAGACCGAAGGGGTGTAGTTGGGCAGCCAGTTACACAGTTGGATCTTGCCGCCCGGCACTGCGGCCATGGCCGGTGCCGCGGCTCCGATCGACAGCGCGGCGACCAGCGCCGCTGTCAGGGCGCCGACCTTGACGGTCCATCCGTGCATTGCCTTGATATCCACCGCGCCGATTCTCCTCACGACATTGGGGGTGCGCCCCGGCGAAACTGTCGCGGTCAGAAGAGCGTCCGGATATCGACGAATGTTTGACGTTGCGTCAACGCGCCGACCCGGCTGGATTCCCGCGAATGTGGCGGGCGATCCCCAGCCTGGAAAGATCCGGTCGGAACACCGACAAGTCATCGCCATGCGGGGCGCTTTGAGGGAAATTTGGCGCCGTGACTGTTCACCTGCGGTATTCGGTGCTTGGCCCGGTCCGGGCCTGGCGCGACAACGACGAGATCGACCTCGGGTCGCCGCAGCAGCAAGCGATCCTTGCCGTGTTGCTGTTGCGCGAGGGAACGCTGACCACGATCGAGGAACTCGTCGACGCCATCTGGAGCGAGGAACCGCCGCGCACCGCGGCGGGGACGGTACGGACCTACGTCTCCCGGCTGCGCCGGGTGCTCGACCCGGAGGCCAGGCGGGCCAGCCCCGCCATCGAGTCGTTCAGCGGGGGGTACGCGATGCGGGTGCCCAGCGACGCCGTCGACCTCGGAGTGTTCCGTAAGCACCTGGCCCGCGCCCAGATGGCGCAGCCGCGGGCCGATCACGCGGCCGTGGCGGCGGCGCTGCGCGACGCACTGGCCCTCTGGCAGGGGATACCGCTGGCGGGCGTTCCCGGTGCCTACGCGGCGGCCCAGCGGGACCGGCTGATGCAGGTGCGGCTCGGCGCGCAGATCGACCGGATCGCGGCTGAACTGGACCTGGGTCGGCACGCGGAGGCAACCGCCGAACTGTCGGTTCTCGTGGCCGAACATCCGCTCCGGGAGCGGCTGCGCGAGCTGTTCATGCTGGCCCTGTACGGCTGCGGGCGGCAGGCCGAGGCGCTGGCCACGTACCGGGACATCCGGCGGCGCCTCACCGGGGAACTCGGCATCAACCCGGGCGCCGACCTGCAGCGTACGCATCAGCGGATCCTCGCGGCGGATCCCGCGCTGTCCCGGCAGGCCGAGACTGAGCAGCCGGCGACGCCGGTCGCGTCGGCGCCCAACCAGTTGCCGCCTGATCTGAGCGATTTCACCGGCCGGAGCGGGGTCTTCGCGGACATCACCGACATGCTGGCCCAAGGCGACGGGGTGCCCGTGGTGGCCGTCACGGGCATGGGCGGGGTGGGCAAGACCGCCCTGGCGGTACACGCGGGCCACACGATCCGCACCGGCTTCCCCGACGGGCAGGTCTTCGCCGACCTCGCCGCCACCAGCGAGCGGCCGACCGAGCCGTACGCGGTGCTCGCCGGATTCCTGCGCGCCTTCGAGGTGGCGGAGGAGGATCTGCCCGAGGCGCTCAGCGACCGCGTGGCGCTGTGGCGCACCATCCTCGCCAGCCGGCGGGTCCTGGTCGTGCTCGACGACGCGCGCGACAGCGCGCAGGTGCGGGATCTGCTGCCGGCCACCCCGGGCAGCGCGGCGATCATCACCAGCCGCCGTCAGATCCTGGATCTGTCCGGCTCGGGCTGGGTCAAACTCGACCCGTTCCGGCCTGACGAGGCGCTGCTGCTGATGGAGCGGATAGCCGGTAGCGGGCGGATCCGGGCCGAGATCGAGGCGGCCCGGCGGCTCGTTGCCGACTGCTCATGTCTTCCCCACGCTGTCCGCCTGGTCGGCGCGCGGCTGGTGGCCCGTCCGCGGTGGAGCATCGCCGAGACAGCGGAGCGGGTCCTCGAGGAGTTGCAGGTGCAGCACCGGCCGGTCGAGCATTGCCCCGCCACCGGCGTGCCGTTCGAGCGGGGTGTGCGGCAGTTGACCGGGGAGCAGGCCCGCGCGTTCCGGCTCCTCGCGCTGCCGGAGACCCAGGAGATCAGCATCGCGACCGCCGCGGCGATGCTGCAACTGCCGGAGGCGCACGCCGAGACTGTGCTGGAGTCGCTGGCGGACGTCCACTTGATCGAGCCCGGCCGTCGCGGTAGGTACCGGTATGTCGACCTGGTCAGGCGGTTCGCGCGCCACCTGGCATTCAACGTGGACGGGCCTGCGGCCTGCCAGGGCGCGCTCGCCCGAACGAGCCACTCCGGCGACGACGCGGAAATTTCCGGGGCGCTGCGCCGGTAGGCCGGAGCCGGTGGGGGAGCGGGACGCCCCCCGGCCCCCGCTACCCCACCGGCGGTCTTGTTACGGCACCCGGGTGGCCTTTCGTTCTTGCCGGCCCGGTCGGCCGGGAACCGGCGGCCAGCCAAGCGTGCCCTCGTCGACGAATGATCAACACGACGTTGACAGCGGCTCGCGGGTCCGGCGACCAATCGGAAGCAAGGCGGATTGAACCTGAACCGCCTGCGGGTCGTCGTTAGGTCGGGGCGGCCTGTACGCGTGTACCGGAAGGCCGCTAGCGCGTACTGACGTCTCGTCTGAATAGGAAGGGGTCTCCTGATGGCCGTGGGCCGGTCCGATCGACCGGCAGCCAGCACCGTCGTCATCGAAACCGTCGGCAAGGCGTTGATGCTGCGCACCGGTGCGGATCGGCGAGGACGGCTCGTCGAGCTGGTCGCCGTGCTTTCGCGGGATCCGCGGTGGACCGTCGTGGTGAGCGGATCCTCGGTGACCGGCAGACCCGACTTCTTCGACTTGCTGGCCGAGATCCTCGCCGAGTATCTGGGCGGCATCACGACAGGCGTCCGTCTGTTGCCGCTCGGCGGATACGCGGACTCGGTCGAGGTGCCTTCGGCGGTACGGCGGCTCGGGGAAAGGGTCGGCCAGCGAATCGCCGTGCCGGCCCCAGGTCTGCCCTCGCGGCCTGGGGACGCCGGGCCCGGGACGGCGTCACCACCGCCCAGGCCTGGCCAGGCCGCAGGCTCCGCCACCGAGGGCTGGCTGGTCTACGGGCCGGGCGGTGTCGTCGGCTACGCGCGATCCTGGCCGCCGACAGGCGAGCCACTGCCCGCGCTGGCCGTGCCGCACGTACCGGGTGCGTTGCCCGAACCAGCTTCGCCAGGTGCGCTCGCAGAACCCGGTGAGCGCCTTCCGGTACGCCGTACGGGCGTCGTCCTGCCGCCCCGGCCCACTCCGCCGCTGCCCCGACGCCGCCGCACGGTCCCGGGCGGACGGCCCGGTATTGCCTCCGCCGCGGCGGCACCCCCGTCGTTGCCTCTCCCGTCGCTCAGCTCACCTGGTACGGCTGTCGGTCCATCGCGGCCGGCGGTCACACCGGAGCCCGCGCCGGCCGCAAGGACGCTCCACCCGCCGAGGCCGCTGGTCGCGGCCTCCCTGCCCGGCGCGCTGCCTCGTACCCCCAAGCGGGCCGAGGATGCCGCGGCGATGCTTGCCCCGGTGGCGCTTGACCAAGGGCTCGCCGCCCTGCTCTCCCCGGACCGGCTGCGTCTGGAGGCGATGGCTTCCCGCATCGAGGTGCCCGCGCCCCGCACAACGTTCCCGCCAGCACCGCCGGTGGCCGAGCCCGCTGCAATGGTGCCGCCTGAGCCCGACCCGCGGCCCGCTACGCCGCCTGAGAAACGGCCCTCCGGGATGCCGCGCTGGATCTCCGCTACGGAGATCACCAAGACGATCGGTGATCGGGGAGTGCTTCGGCAGGCGCTGGCCGGCCGGTATGACGCGCATGCTCGGGTGGTTTCCCGCGTGCTCGCCGAGCAGCCAGGGCTGCGGGCGGGGACCGGTTCCGTCGTCGACCCCACGCCGGGCCTGGTCGCGGTACGCGCCTACGTCGAGGAGCGCGGCCTGATCAACCGGGTCCTGCGCGGCGGTGACCCGGAGGAGGAAGCCGAGCGGGTCGCTACAGTGGCCCGGTTCGCCGCCCACGGGCTACAGCGACTGCCTTCGGTCCTCGGTCCGGTGTTCCGGAGCGGCATGTCCGCACCCGACGCGGTTGCCGGCTATCAGGTGGGCGTCGAGCTGTTCGAGCCGGCCTTCGTCGACGTCGAGCTGGCGCCCCCACGGTCCCCCGGTACCCAGATCGCGATCTGGCCGGCGAGCGCGCGCCGGCTCAACAGCCTTGGATCCGGCGAGCGGGGCGGCGGCGCGCTCTTTCCGCCGGGCAGCCGGTTCCTGGTGCTGGCCGTTGACCGTGAGGCGCCGGAACAGCCGCCGGTGCGGGTCTTGCTGCGTGAGCTGGCGACGGCCCGGACGGGCCGATGGGCGGGTGGCGCGCCTGTCGGTCGCGACGGAACCGAGATCCTGACCCGGTTGCGCGCGGCCATCAGCGACGGGGAGCCGCTCGCGGACCGAGCCACGCCAGAGTCGCCGGCCTTCGCGCCGGGGCTGGACGACAGGGGTCGCCCCTTCCCACCGCCGGCCGACGCGAACGCCGCCCGGATGGCGCGGCCCTGAACTCCCCGTGTGTCCGCTACGTGGATACAGTCGACCTTTGCTTACCGGCCGGGGTCCTTGTCACCCTAGGTATGGCTCTGCTAACGACTGGACGTGATTTGCTGATGAGCAACGACGCCCTGCCCGCTCCCCGGGATGGCTGACCGCCCGCACTGCGCCGGTGTGGGCGCCGGACCAGCGTCATCGGGTACGGTGCGCTTCGCGCTGCTCGGGGCGGTGCGGGTGTGGCGCGACGGCGTCGAACTCGATCCGGGCCCGCCATTGCAGCGGGCGCTGCTGGCGGCGCTGCTGGTCCGGGCGAACGAGCCGGTGCGGCTGCGGGACATCGTCGACGTGTTGTGGCGGTGGGAGCAGCCGCCGAGCGCGATCAACATCGTGCAGCGCTACGTCGGAGCGCTGCGCCGGCTGTTTGAGCCGGACCTGCCGGCGCGCACACCGGGGCGCTGGCTGTCCCGCGTCGCGGGCGGTTATCAATTTCGCGCCGACGAGGGGGAGCTGGACCTGCTCCGGTTCCGCGCCCTGACCGGCCGGGCTCGCGAGGCCGCCCACGTCGGTGCAGGTGATCAGGCGATCGAACGCTTCGCCGAGGCGCTCGAGCTGTGGCACGGCCCCGTCGGCGGTGGGATCGCACAGGACGTGCAGGTGCACCGCATCTTCACCGCGCTGAACCGTGAGCACCTCGCGGTTCTCGCGGAGGCCGCCGATCTGGCGCTGGCGCAGGACCGGGCGGGGCGGGTGCTGGCCCCGCTGCAAGATGCGGCGGTGTGGCATCCGCTGGACGACTCGCTGCATGCCCGGCTGGCGCTGGCCCTGGCCGCCACGGGTCGGCAGGCGGAGGCGCTGGACGTGTACCGGAAGATGCGCGTACGGCTCGCCGGCACGCTCGGTGCCGAACCGGGGCCGGAGCTGCAGACCGCCCAGCTGCAGGTGCTCAACGGCCGTTCCCCGCTTGCTCCGGCTGACGGCACCCCCGATTCGGGGGCAGCCCTCGCGGCGGGGGACGTGGCACCGCCGGACGAGTCCGTACCGATGGCCCGTCCGGCGCAGCTTCCGGCCGCGCTGGCGGTGTTCGCCGGCCGGCAGGCCGAGATCGCCCGGGTGCTGGCGCTTCTGCCCGCGCCGGGCAGCTCGCCGAGGACCCTCGTGATCAGCGCGATCGGGGGAATGGCGGGGGTCGGAAAGACGACCCTCGCGGTCCACCTGGCACACCTGCTGGCTTCGCGGTTCCCCGACGGTCAGCTCTATGTCAACCTGCGCGGATTCGACGCCTCGGGCGCGGTGATGCCGCCCGAGGAGGCGGTGCGGGGCTTCCTCGACGCGCTTGGCGTATCGCCGCAGCGGATCCCGGACGACCTCGACGCGCAGGTCGCGCTCTACCGCAGTGTCCTCGCAGGCCGGCGGGTGCTGGTGCTTTTGGACAACGCCCGCGACGTGGCGCAGGTGCGCCCCCTGTTGCCCGGATCTCCCGGCTGCCTCGTCGTGGTGACCAGCCGGAACCGGTTGTCCGGGCTGGTCGCCGCCGACGGGGCGCACCCGCTTGCGCTGGATGTGCTCTCCGAGGAGGAGGCGCGCGAGTCATTGGAGCGCCGCCTCGGAGCGGACCGGGTGGCGCGCGAACCGGGACCGGTCGACGAGATCATCGCCCGGAGCGCCCGGCTGCCGCTCGCGCTGGCGGTCGTCGCCGCCCGTGCCGGCGCTCATCCCACCTTTCCGCTCGCGACGCTGGCGGCCGAACTGCGGGATACGGCCGGCAGCCTCGACGCCTTCGCGGACACCGACCCGGCGACCGATGCGCGAGCGGTATTTTCCTGGTCGTACCGATTCCTCAGCCCTTCGGCGGCTCGGCTGTTCCGGTTTCTCGCCCTGCATCCGGGGCCTGACGTCGCGGTGCCCGCCGTCGCCGCGCTGGCCGGCCTGCCGGTCCCGGCGACGCGCCCCCTGCTGGCCGAGCTCAGCGCCGCACACCTCGTCACCGAACAGGTGCCGGGCCGCTACGACCTCCACGACCTGCTGCGGGCCTACGCGCAGGAACTTGTGCACGACCTTGGCACCGAGGACGAGCGCCGTGCCGGCACGCGACGGATGCTGGACCACTACCTGCGGGCCGGGTATTCGGCCGCGACCCGCTTCGACCCGCAGCCGGCCGATATCACCCCGGTCGCCGCGATCGGTGGGCCCGAGCCAGCCGTGACCTTCGCGGACGCGCCGGCGGCGCTGGCCTGGTTCACCGCCGAACGGCAGGTGCTGGCCGCTGTGGTCGAGCTGGCCGCCGAGGCAGGGTTCGAGACCCACGCCTGGCAGCTCGCCTGGACCCTCGAACGGTTCCACGAACGCCGCGGACACTGGCACGACTGGGCCAGGCTGCACGGTATCGCCCTAGGCGCCGCTCAGCGGCTGCCGGACCGGGCCGGCGTGGCGCACGCCCATCGCGGGCTGGGCCGGGCTCATGCCCTGCTCCGCCATTACGAGGACGCCCACACCCACCTGCGGGCGGCGCTCGGCCTGTTCGGCGAGGCCGGCGACCGGATCGGGCAGGCGTACACCCACTACTACATCGGGTGGGTGCTGACCAGGCAGGATCGCCAGGAGGAGGCGCTGGGGGAGACCCGCGCCGCGCTGGAGCTGTACCGGGCCGCCGACCATCAGCGGGGACAGGCCAGCACGTTGAACGCAGTCGGCTGGTTGCTGACCGTGCTCGGCGAGTACGAGGACGCGCTGGCCCATGCGCGGCAGGCGCTGGCCCTGTACGGAGAGCTCGGTGACGACCGCGCGCAGAGCCTGACCTGGGACACCGTGGGGTACGCGTACCACCATCTGGGCCGGTACGCGGAGGCGGTCGACAGCTACGGCAACGCGCTGCGGCCCTACCGGATCACCGGAGACCGGTACAACGAGGCCGGCACTCGCAACCGGCTCGGCGACACCCACGCCGGTGCAGGCGACCTCGCATCGGCGCGGGACAGCTGGCGGGCCGCCGCCGACGCGCTGGTGGATGTCGATCCGACCTGGGCCGACGAGATCCGTACCAAGATCGCTGAGACGCCCTGATGGCACGGTCGCGTTGATCGAATGTCGACCGGACGTCGACAGGCGCTTCCTAGGGTCGTGCGACTTCGGCTCACCAAAAGCCATCGGTGGCTGTCGATTATGACTACGTTGGATTCGGTGCGCAGTCGTCAGCCGGGGAGGGTGTCAAGATGGATGGTGTCGGGTTGCAGGCCATGCAGGAGCTGCTGCAGGCTTCCCAGCGGATGCAGACGGATCTCGCCGCAGCCAAGGATGATCTGGCGGCGATGACCATCGAGGGAGTCGCGGCCGACGGACGAGTGGTGGCGGTCTTCAACGGCGCCGGGGAGATCCAGCGGATGCGCATCGCCCCGGAGGCGCTGGCCTCCGGGGACGCGGAATGGCTGTCGGACCAGATCGTCACGGCGATCCGGGACGCGGCCGGGACGCTGCGCGCGGCGCAAGACAACCAGATCGGGCCCCTGCTCGCCCGCATGTATCTCGATCAGGACCGGTAGTGGGCTGATGCGGTTCACCGTGCTTGGTCCCGTCCGGGCGTGGCGGGGCGAGGCCGAGGCCGATCTCGGCGGTCCCCAGCAGCGGGCGTTGCTCGCGTTGCTGCTCGCCGCCGGCGGTCGCCCGGTCGGCCTCGCCGGCATCGTCGACGCCCTGTGGGGCGAGGACCCGCCGGCCAGCGCCGTCAACGTCATCTACCGGTACGTCGGCGGGTTGCGCCGACTCATCGAACCTGACTTGCCGACCCGCGATGCCGGGCGCTTTCTGCTTGCGTCGGCTGGTGGATACCGGCTCGAGGTCACCGCCGACAGCCTTGACCTGCTGCGGTTTCGTGAACTAGCCGAGCGTGGCCGCGCGGAGTCGTCGCCCGAGTGGTACGCCCAAGGCCTCGAACTCTGGCAGGGGCCAGCCGCCGCCGGGATCGGTGCCACCGTGCGCGGCCATCCGATGTTCGCGGCGCTCGACCGAGAGCATCTCGCCGCCGCGCAGGCCGCCGCAGATCTGGCCCTGGCGACGGGCGCCGCCGACCGGCTGCTTCCGGCCGTCCGGTTCGCCGCCGACCTGGCGCCCCTCGACGAGTCGATGCAGGCCCGGCTCGTGCTCCGGCTCGGCGCGGCCGGCCAGCAGGCCGCGGCGCTCGGGGCTTACCGGAGGATCGCGACCAGGCTGGTCGACGAACTCGGCATCGACCCGGGCGAGGAGTTGACCGCCGCCCGGGACACTGTGCTGCGCGGTACGTCGTCGCCGGTGAGCGCGCCGGCGCCGGCCGGTGACCTCTCGGACCGGCCGGCCCAGTTGCCCGTGGATCTGGCCATGTTCGCCGGGCGGCAGCGGGAGTTGGCCTCGGCGATGGCGTTGCTGACCGACGAGGCGGCCGAGACCGTGGTGATCAGCGCGATCGGCGGGATGGCCGGGGTCGGAAAGACCGCCCTGGCCGTGCACTGGGCACACCAGGTCGCCGATCGATATCCGGACGGGCAGCTCTACGTCAATCTGCGCGGCTTCGACCCCGACAATGAGGTGCTGGCCCCGTCCGAGGCGTTGCGGCGGCTGCTCGGCGCGCTGGGCGTCCAGCATGAAGCGATTCCGGCGAGGCTCGATGCGCTGGCTGCCATCTACCGCACGCGGATCGCCGGCCGTCGCATGCTGGTGTTGCTGGACAACGCCCGCGATGTCGAGCAGGTCCGCCCGCTGCTGCCGGCGTCTCGGGGTTGCCTGGTCATCGTCACCAGCCGCAACCAGCTTTCCGGGCTGGTCGCCCTCGACGGGGCCAGACCGCTGAGCCTTGACGTCCTGTCCGCGGCCGATGGCCGGGATCTGCTCATCCGCCGGATCGGCGCGGCCCGGGTCGGCGCCGAGCCCGCGGCGGTCGAGGAGATCGTCGCCAGGTGCGCCAATCTGCCGCTCGCGCTGGCGATCGTGGCGGCCCGCGCCGGCATCCGCCCGGATTTCCCGCTGGAGGCGGTCGCGGCCGAGTTGTCCGAGGCGCACGGCAGCCTCGACGCGTTCGCCGGTCCTGAGGATGCGGTCAATGTCCGGGCCGTCTTCTCCTGGTCATACCGGGCACTGACCGATCCGGCCGCGCGGATGTTCCGGTTGCTCGGCGTGCACCCCGGCCCGGACATCACCGCGGTCGCCGCCGCGAGCCTCGCCGGCATCCGGCGCGGCCAGGCCCGGCTGTTGCTCGGCGAGTTGACCCGGGCGCATCTGCTGGCCGAGCACAGACCCGGTCGCTACGCCTGCCACGACCTTCTTCGCGCGTACGCGATCGAACTCGCTGACGACCCCGAGGAGCAGCTGGCGGCCCGGCACCGGATGCTCGACCACTACCTGTATTCGGCGCTTCCCGGGCATAACCTGCTCAGCCCGCACCGCCGGCCGATCGAGCTCACCTCGATGAGCGACGGCGTCACCCCCGAGCAACCTGCCGACGAACCCGAGGCCATAGCGTGGTTCACCGCAGAGGAGCCAGTCTTGCTCGCGGCCATCACACAGGCCGCGCGGCACAGGTTTGACCGGCACGCCTGGCAGTTGCACTGGACGGCCCACCCGTATCTGAACCGGCGCGTCGCGTCAGATACCGCACTCGCCGCAATGCGGACCGCTGCCGACGCCACGCACCGGCTAGCCGACTCAGCGAACCACGCCAGGATCCTGGCCAACATAGCCAATCATCATGCTCAAACTGACCAGCACGACCTTGCCACCGATTGCTTCCAACAGGCGCTGCTGCTGTACCAAGAGTCCGGCGACCTCGCCGGGCAGGCGGACGTCTACCACGGTATGGCGGCCATGACCGACCGGCAGGGCGAGTGCCGGGAGACACTGCGCTACACCCGGCGTGCGCTGGAGATTTACCGCCGCATCGGTTCGCGGTTCGGCGAGGCGATGGCGCTTGGCGGGATCGCCTGGGCGTACGCGCGGCTCGGCGAATACCGCAGGGCGCTCGCCCGCTGCCGGCAGTCGCTCGCCGTCGACGGGGGACATGCCGACCATACAGCCGGCGGAACCTGGCACACCATCGGCTACGCCAAGCATTGCCTCGGCGACTATCGCGCGGCGGTAGACGCCTTCCGCCGCGCGATCGACTTTGTTGCCATTGTTGGGGACTCGCGTCTCGAGAGCCTGTTCTATGTCGACCTTGGCGAGGCGCAGCATGCGTGCGGCGATGTCGAGGCGGCCAGGACGAGCTGGGAACGCGCCGCAGCGCTCCTTGACGACATCGATCGCCGTCGCGCCGGCGAGATCCGCGCCAAATCCATCATGGACAGTCGGCCGTATGCGGGTTAAAGCGATCTTAAGACCATAGGCGTGAACTGGCTTAGTTGCATCGCCGTCGTAGTGCGCGGCAGCGCCGGCATCGGACCGGCGGACAAGCAGCTAGGAGAACAAGCAAGTGCGCAAAACTCAGCGGACGTCCTACAAGCGGATGCTCGTTCTGGCGGCCGTAGCCGTGGTCGGTGTCGGGCTCGCCGCCGTCGCCGACCAGGCGATGGCGGACGAGACCGAACGACCGATCGGGCGGCCGCCGGCGAGCCCGTCGGCCTCACCGGCAGTGCCGGCGGCCATCCAGCCGCCGGCGGGTCTGGTGAAGGTCGCCGAGTATCGGGTGGCGCGTGGCTCCCAGATCTACACCTGCACCGCGGGCGCGTGGGTATTCAAGGCGCCGGAGGCCATCCTGGTCTCCAACGACCGATCTTGGCGTACCATCCACCACTTCGCCGGCCCGAGCTGGCAATCCGACTGGGACCGGTCGTTGGTGGTCGCCGCGAAGCGGGCCGAGTCGCGGGTGGCGGGCGCGGTGCCGCAGCTTCTGCTCGAGGTCACCAGCCATACCGGCAAGGGTGAGCTGAGCCTCGTCAGCTACATCCAGCGGCTCAACACCAAGGGTGGCACCGCACCCACGACCTCCTGCAAGGACGGCGCCACTGCGCCGATCGCATATCAGGCCACCTACGTGTTCTGGGCGCCGCCGAAGCGGTAGTGACAGTCGCCGGTGCCCCGGCAGATCCGGCTGGGGCACCAGCGCAGACAAGGCCGGTGGAGTCGATCCAACGTCAACGAGCCGTTGATCTCCGGCGGGTGTCCTGGACAGTGGGCCGGAAGCGCCGGCGAAAGACTATGGGGCGGAGTATCGAATGCGTCGACCAAAACCACCAGGGCTGCGCTCGTGGCGCCGCGGTCTGTCCACGGGAGTGGTCGCGATGCTACTGGCGGCGGCCGCGACGGGAGTGGCCAGCGCGACCGAGAACGGCGACCTTCCGGCGGGCCTGCGCGCACGAGCAACGGTTGACCGGGACGCGGACGGCATCGCGCACATCGCTGCCCGCAACGAGCATGACCTGCTGTTTCTCCAAGGCTGGGTGCACGCGAGCGACCGGCTCTTCCAGATGGACGTCACCCGCCGGCAGGCGTCAGGCACGCTTGCCGAGTTGTTCGGCCAGGCCGCGCTGCCCGACGACGTGGAAGCCCGCACCATCGGCCTGCGCCGGGCCGCCGAGCGCAGCCTGGCCGTGCAGTCGCCGGTAATCACCGATGCGCTGACCGCGTACGCCGACGGCGTCAACGCCTGGGTCGCCGATCACAAACTGCCGGATCAGTACGCGGCCCTGCAACTCGCCAGGTTCCAGCCGTGGACCGTGCTGGATAGCCTGGCGGTTGGCAAGGCGCTCTCTTTCGAGCTTTCGTTCGACCTGGACATCGATCCCACGGTCACCGCGCGCCTCCGATGTGGACGGACAACTTGCCACACCCACCTCACGTGAGGTGGCTGACGGCGCCGCGGCGACGATCTACGCCGTGTGGCGCGGCCAGTTCGTCAAGCAGGTGATCGACGCGCACCTCGCCCCGTACGGACTGCCGCAGCCGGCCGGTGAAGACGCGTTGCGAGCACTCAAGCAGTTGCTGCTCAGCTTCGACCAGCAGCACGGCGTCGGCGTCTCGGGCGTGGACTTCTTCGCCGCGGACAGCATCGCGGACCCGGCCGACCGGCGGGACCTGCTCATCCTGCGCAGCCTCGCCGGCGCGCTCGACCTGCTGGCGGGGCCCTCGTTCGACACAGCCTTCCACGGGTCGACGAAGCAGACCGACTACCGGTGGGGCATTCTGCACCGGGTCACCTTCGACGCGGCGCTCGGCGACCCGTGGTCCGTACCGTCGGCGGGCGGGGCGTTCCCGGCTCCGCTGCCAGGGCTGCCGGGCATCCCGACCGACGGCGGGTTCGGCACTGTCGACGTCGCCAGCCATTCGGTGCGCGCCGCTTCGCCCGCCGAGTTCACCTTCGACCACGGCCCGGCGCGGCGGTTCCTGGCCCAGCCCGGGCGCGGCGGCATGCGGGCGGTGTCGTCGCTGCCCGGCGGCACCAGCGAAACGCTCGGCAGCGCCTACTACGTCAACCTGCTCCCCCGCTGGTTGACCAACGACACCTACCCGGTGCGACTGCGGTAGGTGGCCGGGCCGCCGGCCGGAGGGGTCCTGACCGGCGGCCCGCGTTTGCCGTCGCATTTCCGGTCCAGAAAGACGAGTCACGTGCGGACTTCTATGCCCGTTATATCGGCCTCTATGAAGGCCGCTGAAATGTACGCTTTGGTATTTCCCGGTCAGGGAGTCCAGCGCAAAGGGATGGGAGCGGGGCTGTTCGGGGAGTTCCCGGGCCTGACCGCGCAAGCGGATCGCATCCTCGGCTACTCCATCGCGGAGCTTTGCGCACAGGACCCGGAGAATCGGCTGCGAGACATCCGCTACGCGCACCCGGCGATCTACTTCGTCAACTCGCTCCATGCGCTCCAGCGCGGGGGCAGGCGCTATTCGTGTTACGCCGGGCATGGGCTTGGCGAATACAACGCGCTCGTCGCCGCTGGGCTCCTCGATCTCCTTGCCGGGCTGGACCTGATCGCGAAGCGGGCCGACCTGATGGCTCGGGTGACGCACGGGGCGATGGCTGCGGTCAGCGGGCTGCCGGCCACTCGCGTGGAACACGCGCTGCGGGCCAACGGGCTGCACTCGGTGCACGTCGCCGGGCGCAACTCCAACCTGCAAGTGAGCATCGCCGGTTACCGCACCCAGTTGCGGTCGGCCGCGATGGCGATGCGCCTGGCCGGCGCCACCCAGGTGGAGGCGATCGCCGCGACCGGCCCGTACCACACACCGCTGATGGCGCCGGCGGCGCAGGCGTACGCGCAGATCCTGCGAGGCGTTGACTTTCGCAGAGGGCACACGCAGGTGGTGTCCAGCATCACCGGCGACCTCTTTGACTGGCGTCAGGCGGTAGAACTGCTGGCTGGGCAGTTTTCCGGCCCAATTGAGTGGGTGCGTACGGTGCAGACCCTGCGCATGCTGGGAGTTCAGCGCGTCGACGAGGTCAACGGCCGGACGCTGTCCTCGTTCATCAAGCACATCGGCTGAGCTGGGTTGAACCTTCGACGCGCGTTGACCGTGTCAGAATGCGGTGTCGCGAGTAAGAGGATCGGAGGAACGCAACGTTGGCCAGTGCCGTCCGCGTTCCGGTCCGATTTGCCGTGCTCGGCCCGGTTCGGTTGTGGCGGGAGGACGTCGAGGTTGATGTCGGCGCGCCGCAGCAGCGGGCGCTGCTGGCCCTTCTGCTGGCCGCCGGCGGCCAGCCGGTCAGTGTCGCCGATCTCGTCGACGCCATGTGGGCAGCCGACCCGCCGGCGAGCGCTGTCAACGTCGTGCACCGGTACGTCGGAGCTCTGCGCCGGCTCATCGAACCGGGCTTGCCCAGCCGCGATCCGGGGCAGTGGCTGCTTGCGTCGGCCGGCGGCTATCGGCTCGCGGTCGAAGCGGGGAGTCTGGATGTGCTTCGCTTCCGCGAGCTGACGGAACGCGCCAACGCTGAGTCATCGCCGGAGCTGTATGCCGAGGGCTTGGCGCTGTGGCAGGGGCCCGCCGCCATCGGGTTGACCAGTACCGTTCGCAATCACCCGATCTTTACTGCCCTCGACCGGGAGCGCGCCGCCGCAGCCTGTGCCGCGGCTGACCTGGCTCTGGCCACGGGCACGGCGCACCTGTTGCTCCCGGGAGTCCGGCACGCCGCCGAGCTTGCTCCTCTCGACGAGTCGCTGCAGGCCAAACTTATTCTGTTGCTGGGTTCTGCCGGACTGCAGGCCGACGCGCTCGCTCATTATCGGCTGATCGCGGATCGGCTCGCCGAGGAGCTCGGTCTGGATCCCGGCAGGGAGCTGACGGCCGCACGGGACACGGTGCTGCGAGGGTCTTCAGCGCGTGTCACCCCCGACGTTGAGGCGCCTGACCGGCCGGCGCAGCTCCCGCCGGATCTGCCCACATTCGCCGGGCGAAAGCCCGAGCTCGATCGGGCCATGGCCATACTCGACGGGCGGCAGACGGCCGGCACCGTGGTGATCACCGCGCTCGGTGGGATGGCCGGTGTCGGGAAGACCACATTGGCTGTCCATTGGGCTCACCGTGTCGCTGATCGATATCCGGACGGCCAGCTGTATGTCAACCTTCGCGGCTTCGACGCCGCCGAGGAAGTGGTCAGCCCGGCCGAGGCGTTGCGGGGAATGCTCGGTGCGCTCGGCGTCCCGTACAAAGGCATGCCGAGCGAGGTCGACGTGCTGGCCGCGCTCTTTCGAACCCAGTTGGCCGGGCGCCGGATCCTGCTGGTGCTCGACAACGCGCGTAACGCGGAGCAGATTCGTCCGTTGCTGCCGGGGGCTGCGGGATGCTTGGTCATTGTCACCAGTCGCGACCGCCTTTCCGGGCTGGTCGCGGTTGGGGCCGCAGCGCTGAATCTGGACGTGTTCCACCCCGCCGAGAGCCGGGAATTGCTGATCCGGCGGATCGGGCCGGGCCGGGTCTCGGCCGAGCCGGAGGCGGTCGATGACATCGTCGCGATGTGCGCCCACCTGCCGCTAACCCTGTCGATCGTCGCGGCTCGCGCCGCCGTGCATCCGTCATTCTCGCTGCGAGCCATCGCTGCCGAGTTGCGCCACGCGTACGGCAGTCTCGACGCCTTCGCTGGACGCGACACCGCGGTCAACGTCCGGGCGGTGTTCTCCTGGTCATATCGAGCGTTGACCGCTGAAGCGGCGAGGCTCTTCCGGCTTCTCGGTGTGCACCCAGGCCCCGACCTCGGCATTGGCGCCGCAGCCAGTATCGCCGGAGTCGAGCCGCGCCGAGTCCGGCTCTTGCTGAATGAGCTCGCACAAGCGAACCTGCTCAACGAGAACAGGCCCGGCAGGTTTGGTAGCCACGACCTGCTGCGAGCCTACGCGGAGGAACTAGCCGACGACCCCGATGAGGCC
>Ga0307516_10005103_pt1 | contig 15862 bp, 11 predicted proteins | sample 19_EM_MG_FD_203310 | JGI IMG/M metagenome (GOLD analysis project Ga0307516, IMG submission 203310) | Populus trichocarpa ectomycorrhiza microbial communities from riparian zone in the Pacific Northwest, United States - 19_EM | ecosystem: Host-associated > Plants > Roots > Unclassified | place...
TGCTGGCTAGGCTCGTCTATGCGCTCGCTCTCGCCGGAGCGAGCCCCGCCGCCGTCGCCGCCGACCAGCCGAAGAAGATCATCATCGACACCGACTTCAACGTGATGGGCGACGACGGCCAGCTCGGTGTCATGGCGGCGCAGCTGCAGGCCGAGGGCGTCGTGAAAATCATGGGTATCACGGTGGTCTCCGGCAATCAGTGGCTCAAACAGGGCGTTGCCGACGCGCTCAAGGCGGTCGAGCGCATGGGTATCGCTGACCAGGTCGGGGTTTACGCCGGCGCGAACCACCCGCTGTCGCACGACTACAAGACCATCCAGGCGGAGATCGCCTCCGGCGCCGCCGGCGACGGCTATCTCGGCGCCTGGCGGACGCCGGAGCCGCAGAGCGACACCGACCTCAAGGCGCCTCCGGACGGTTTCGCGGTCTCGACCAAGATGCAGCCGAAGGGCGCGGTCGACTTCATCGCCGACACGGTGAAGGCCAATCCGCATGAGGTCACGATCGTCGCGATCGGGCCCCTCACCAATATCGCGCAGGCCGCCGCGCGCTATCCCGAGATTGTGCCGCTGATCAAGGAGGTCATCTACATGGGCGGCGCGGTGCACGTGCCGGGCAACACGACGAAGACGGCGGAGTTCAACTGGTGGTTCGATCCCGAGGCCGCCCAGGCCGTGCTTCGGCTGCCAGTGCCTCAGGTCGTGGTACCGCTCGACGTCACCAACACGGTGCTGCTCACCAAGCCGGTCTATGACCGCATTGCCCATGCCGAGAAGCCGACCGCGGTCACGACGCTCTACCAGAAGCTCACCGGCTACGGCTTCTCCGGGAAGAACGGCTTCGAGAACAATCCGGGCTACACGCAGAACGTCTGGGACACGCTGACCATCGCCTATCTCGTCGATCCCTCCTTCGCGACCAAGGCGATCGACGAATATGTCGATGTGGTCACCACGGTCGGCATAGATGATGGGCGCTCGATCGGCTATGGCGACACCCCGCCGCCCGGCCTATCCTTGCAGAAGGTCAAGATCATTACCGGCTTCGATAATCCGCGCTTCCTCGATTTCTACGTCGACCTCTTGACGCGCCCGGTTCCGGTCGCGCCCGCGAAGCGCTGAGGTGCAGCCGCCGCGGACGCTTCCTCACAATGCGCCGTGGATGGCGATCTGGCCGGGACTGGCGATCTTCCTGGTGATGCTGTCGCTGAACCTGGTCGGCGACGGCCTGCGCGACGCGCTCGATCCAAGGGCGAGGTGAGTTCTTGCGTCACCTCTCCCCGCGCGCGGTTTCACCTCTCCCATCGGGGAGAGGTCGGATTGCATCGCCAGATGCAATCCGGGTGAGGGGTTACACTCCAACGATAGACCGTACCCCCTCGCCCCAACCCTCTCCCCATGGGAGATGGAGCGCACCGCTCGCGTTGGACGAGAATATCGCTAAATCACCACCTCCCGCAGCACCCGCCGGCAATCCATCTCGTATTCGAGATCGACCACCGGGGGCCGAGCGAAATGCCAGGTCAGGCCCGAGCGGGCAGCACCAGGGCGCACCAGTTCATCCGCGAGCACCGGATGAAAATCGTGGATGGTATAGGCCTGCACGCCCGTGGCGTCCTTCCAGCCAGCGCCGAACGCGGCCATGCGCTCCGCCATCGCCCCGACCGTGAAGCGAACCTTCTCCTTCAGCCCGTCCGGGCTGAGGTCACGGTAGCGCACGATCCGCTCGGGATAGCTGCCGGTCCCGCCGTGGGCCTCGGCGCTGCCGGCGATGACGAAACTCGGTGATGCATCTGCCTTCGGGCGTGTGAAGCTAAAGGCATAAAATGACGGCTCCGACGGCGGATCGATCTCGGGACAGACATTGCTGCGCGCGACCGGATTGGTGGTGCCGTCGAACAGGCCCCATTCGGCGAGCGTCTTGACGTAATGCTGGTTGAAGGCGCGGAAGCCATCCTCGGTGAAGGCGGCCGGCGAGCGCAGTTCGCAGGCGCAGAACGATGTCAGCGGGCGCCCCGCGGACTGGATGTAATGTGCGATTCGCGCGAAGCCGTCCGCGAGCGGCACCAGGTTGTCAAACCGCACCCGTTCGATCTCGAAGCCGGGATCGGCCGCCGTGCCGCCCGAATATTGAAAAACAGCCGGAATGAACCGGTAATTGCCGGCGGGAAATTCACTGATCATGGCTGGCCTCTGCTAAGCGAGATCGCAGCTTGCCACGAAAGCCGTAAAGCGCAAACGGCGGCTGCGTTCTCCGCAGCCGCCGTTGCAAGAGTGGCCAGAGTGAAAACTCAGGTCGCCTTCAGACCCAGATCGAAATCCGAGATCTCCTTGGTTCGATCCGATCCCGCCTTGGCGCGGTGATCGGTCGCCATCGTGACATAGACCGCGGGCAGCACGAACAGCGTGAACAGCGTTCCGATCGACATGCCGGCGACGACGACAAGACCGATCGAGAACCGGCTCGCCGCGCCGGCGCCGGTCGCGGTCAGCAGCGGGATGAGCCCGGTGACCATGGCCGCCGTGGTCATCAGGATCGGTCGCAGCCGGATCCGCGCGGCCATCTCGATTGCGGAACGGCGGTCGAGACCTTCGTTGAGCTGCAGTTCGTTGGCGAATTCGACCATCAGGATGCCGTGCTTGCTGATCAGCCCGACCAGGGTGAGCAGGCCGACCTGGGTATAGATGTTCATCGTCGCGAGACCGAAGAACAACGGAATCATGGCCCCGAGGATCGCCATCGGCACGCTGATCATGATCACCAGCGGATCGCGCAAGCTTTCGAACTGGGCCGCAAGCACGAGGAAGATGATGATCAGCGCGAAGCCGAAGGTGATCGCGAGCTGATTGCCTTCCTGAACATACTGCCGGGAGTCGGCGAGATAATCATGACTGAACCCGGTCGGCATCTTCTTCGCCTCGCCTTCGAGGAAATCCACCGCCTGGCCGACCGTCACGCCCGGCATCGGCACCGCCGAGAACGTCGCCGAATTGAGCTGGTTGTAGTGCGTCAGCGAGTTCGGGTCGGTGGCCGTCTCGATCGACACCACGGTCGAGAGCGGCACCAGCTGGCCCGTATTGGTCGGGACATAATAGCCGCCAAGCGCCTCCGCCGACAGCCGCAGGCCGCGCGGCACCTGCGGAATGACTTGATAGGAGCGCCCCTCGAGATTGAAGCGGTTGACATAGTTGCCGCCGAGCAGCGTCGCCAGCGTCGAGCCGATGTTCGCCATGGTGATGCCGAGATCGCTCGCCTTGGACCGATCGACATTGACCCGCACGATCGGCTGGTTGAAGTCGAGGTCGCTGTCGGACACGATGAACAGGCCGCTCTTGCGTGCCGAATCCTTCAGTTTCACCATCTCCTCAAAGACCGACCGGTAACCGTTGGTCGAGCTGATCACCATCTGAACCGGCAGACCGCCCGGCCCGCCCGGCAGCGCCGGCAGGTTGAACGCGAACGCGTTGACGCCTTCGATCTTGCTCAATTCCCCCTGTACCAGGGTCTTCAGCTTGATCGACGACCGCGTTCGCTGGTCCCAGGGCGTAAGCAGCATGCCGGCGATGCCGCCCTGCGGTCCGTTGATGCCGTTCAGGATGAAGCGCAGATCGGTCTCGGGGAACTTCTGGAACGCCTTGTCGAGCTTGTCGCCGTAGTAGTTGACATAGTCGATGTTGGCGTATTTCGGCGCCTTGGTCACCGCGAACACGATGCCCTGGTCTTCCTCGGGCGCGAGCTCCTTGGAGGTGTGCATATAGAGAAAACCGACCAGCCCCAGGATCGTCAGGGCGAACAGCCCCGTGATCGGCCGATAGTCGAGCGAACGATCGAGCCGCCGCCCATACCAGCGCGTCATGCTGCCGAACACCCGGTTGACGAGTTTCGCGAAGCGGCCCTCCTCGGTGTTTTTCAGGAGGACCGAGCACATCATCGGCGACAGCGTCAGCGCGATCACGCCCGACACGATCACCGAGCCCGCCAGCGTGAAGGCGAATTCGCGAAACAGCGAACCGGTGAGGCCCCCGAGGAAACCGATCGGCGCGTACACGGCGGCGAGCGTGATGGTCATGGAGATGACGGGGCCGACGATTTCGCGCGCGCCCTGCAGCGAGGCCTGAACCGGACTCTTTCCTTCCTCCAGATGGCGATGGATGTTTTCCACCACGACGATGGCATCGTCGACCACGAGCCCGATCGCGAGCACCATCGCGAGCAAGGTCAGGAGATTGAACGTGAAGCCCATCGCCAGCATCAGGCTGCAGACGCCGATCAAGGACAGCGGGATAGTGACCACGGGAATGACGACCGAGCGGAACGAGGCGAGAAACAGGAAGATCACCACGATGACGATCAGCACGGCTTCCCCCAGCGTCTTCTCGACCTCGTCGATCGATGACTGGATGAACTTGGTGGAATCGTAGGCGACCTTCATCTTCATCGACGGCGGAAGGTTGCGTTCGAGTTCGGGAATCAGCGCGCGAACGCCTTTTACCAGCGTCAGCGGATTGCCTTGTGGCGTCGCCTGCACACCGATGAAGATCGCGTGTTCGCCGTTGAAGGCAACGCTGGCGTCGGTACTCTGCGCCGCGAGCTCGACGCTTGCGATATCCTCGATCCGCACGAAGCCGCCGTCTTTCGACTTGACGATCATGCGCTTGAACTGATTGACGTCGGTGAGGCCGGTATTGGTCGAGACGTTGGAGACGATGAAAAAGCCCTTCGACTGTCCGGCGGCCGACTGGAAATTGTTGGCGGCAATCGCGGCCGACACGTCCGAGGGCGACACGCCGCGCCCGGCCATGCGCACGGGATCGAGCCAGAGCCGCATCGCAAAGGTCTGCCCGCCCAGAATGTCGGCGGATGCGACGCCGTCGACGGTGGACAGCACCGGCTGCACCACGCGCGTTAGATAATCCGATATCGCCGAGCCCGACAGCTCCTCGCTGGAAAAGCCGAGATACATCACGGCGGTGGTCTGGCCCGTGGTCTTGGTGACGATCGGGTCGTTGGATTCCTTGGGGATCAGGTACTTGACCGAGTTCACCTTGGCGAGCACTTCGGTCAACGCCTGGTTGGGGTCGAAGTTGAGCTTGATATAGACCTGGATCGTGCTGGTGCCCTGCACCGAGGACGAGGTGATGTAGTCGACGCCTTCGGCCGAGGCCACCGCCTGCTCGATCGGGTTGGTGATGAAGCCCTGGATCAGGTCCGCGGACGCGCCGGGATAGACGGTGGTGACGTTGACGACCGTGTTCGACAGCTTCGGATATTGCCGGATCGGCAGAACGGTGGCGGCCCGCAACCCGATCAGGAGGATCAGCAGGCTGACGACGAGCGACAGCACCGGGCGCTTGATGAAGATGTCGGTCATCGCGGCTCTCTATTTGTTCAAGAATAAAACGGGATCCCCTCGAACGGCGGGCCTGCAAGACCGCAGGAACGCCGCCGTCAAAGGGGTCCTACCGTCAATAGCGTGGCGGCTGCGCCGGGATCGGCGGCGGCGGATCACTCGAGATCGCGACCGCGGCGCCCGATTGCAGCTTGAGTTGACCGACCGCGACCACCTTGTCGCCTGGCTTCAGCCCTTTGAGGATTTCGGCGCGCCCGTCGAGCCTGTTACCGGTCTGCACGAAGGTGCGGACCGCATTCAGGCTGGTCTTGCCGTCATCTGCCGTCTTCTCGGTGATCAGGTAAACCGAATCGCCGTAGAGCGTGTAGTCGATCGCCGTTTCAGGAACAGTGACGACGGCCGGCTTGTCCGGAAGCACCACGGTTGTCGTTGCAAACATGCCCGGCTTGAGGATGCCATCCGGGTTCGCGATGGTGGCCTGGACGCGGATGTTGCGCGTGTCGGTGGCGATCTGCGGCTCGATGGTCGTGATCTTGCCCTCGAAGGCACGGCCGGGATAGGCGTCCACGGCAACACGGACCACCTGGCCGACCTTCAATTGAGCGCTGTCCTTCTCCGTGATCGTGAAATTGGCGTAGAGCTCCGACAGGTCGGTCAGCGACACGATCGATGTTCCCGCGGTCAGGTATTGGCCAAGCTCGACATTGCGAACGCCGAGTTCGCCGTCGAACGGCGCTCGGACCACCTTCTGCGAGATGATCGCCTCGGTCTTGGCGATGCCGGCCTGGGCCTGGTCGAACGCGGCCTGCGCGGTGTCGACAGTCGCCTGCGGACCGAACTGGCGCGCCGCCAGTTGCTTGGCGCGGTCGAGCGACAGCTCCGCCACCGTGACCTGCGCCTTGTAATTGGCCAGATCGCCCTGGTCGGGCTGGTCGTAAAGCTGCACCAGCGGCGTACCCGCCTTCACATGCGAGCCCGGGGTGAACTTGATGTCGGTGATACGGCCGCTGACATCCGAAGTCACGTTGACCTGATGCACGGCGGCGAGACCGCCCACCGCGGTCAACAGATTCGGAATGACCTCGGACTTGGCCTCGGCAACGCTGACATTGAACGGCGGCGGCTTGTTGTTGGCGAAGAACTGCGCGATCATCTGGCTGCGAAAGTGATTGAACCAGACGAGGCCGCCGACCAGCGCAGCCAACAGAGCGCCGACGATGATGAACCAACGCACCATCCTGACCGGACGAGTGTGCGGCTTCTGCTCGATCGGTTTCCCCGAGATGTTTGGTTCGGTGACAATGTTCATGTCATGCACTTTCTGCGGTGGCTGGCGGAGCCGGGCTCTGCGCCACGTCGCGGCTTAGATGGAAACCAATTGCGTCTTCGTGAAGTCCGATCCCGCGCAGCAGGAACTCGCAAAGCTGCCGTTCGAGATCGACAGCATTGCCGTAGGAGAGACAGGGAACGCCCGGCAGCCGTGACAGTGCCGTCATCAACACCGCGTGATGAGCGAACCAGAACAGATTGAGCGGCTCGCCGGCGATCCGGGAGGCATCGCCCGCCGCCACGGCACGATCGAGTGATGTTCTGAACACCGCCCCGATCAGATCCTCGATCTTGCCATAGAGAAGCCGGGCGAATTCGCCGTCATCGAGATGGCTCGTCGTCAGCAATCGCAGCCGCTGCGCCTCCTCCTCATTGGGATCATTCAGGATCTGCAGGAAGTGGCTGACCATCCCCCCGACCAGTTCAACCAGCGTCGCTGTCGAGGGTTCCTGCCCCAGCAGATGCGCCAAATCCGGATCGGCCTCGCACTCGTCGGTCAGGATTTCGGCGTAGAGCGCGGCCTTCGAAGGAAAATGCTTGAACAACAGGGCTTCGGAAATGGCAGCAGCCTGCGCCACGCTTCGGGTCGTGGTGCCAGCGAATCCGTTGCGGGCAAAGCAACGTTTGGCCGCGCTGAGAATCAGCTGCCGCCTGAGATCGCTTGTCATGCGCAAAGTGGACATGGCTCGTGAGTAATCACTCACTTGATCTATGTCAAGGTAATATATTGCAGCGCATCAATTGAAGACGACCTGATCCGATCAAATCGGGTTGAACCCCAGCGATCCGCGCAGGCGGTTCAGGATGAACATACCGTCGCGCGTTGGGAGGATCCGTTCGAGGTTCGCGGCGTCGATCTTGACATTGGCAAAGCGCGGCCCGGCCGCAAGGTCCTGGAATTGCTTCGCGAACGCCTCGACCTCCGCCATGGTCGAGATCGCGCGGGTATCGGCGATGCCGCAGGCGCTGGCCACGCCGACGAGATCGACCGCCATGGCGGTGTGGCTGGTCTGCCCGCCGGTCTCGCCATAGCGCTCGTTGTCGAGCACCACGATGGACAGATTGGTGGGCTTCTGCAGACCCACGGTCGCCAGGCTCCCCATCCCCATCAGCATTTCGCCGTCGCCCGTGATCACCACGACCGGCAGCTTCGGCTGCGCCAGCGCCAGCCCAAGGCCGATCATGACCGCGCCGCCCATGGCGCCCCACAGATAGAAATTGCGATCGTGATCGCCGCTCGCGGCCATGTCGTTGGTCGAAGCGCCGAGCCCGCCCACCACGAGGGCACCCTCGCGGTTCGCCAGCAGCGCAGCGACGACGCGACGGCGATTGAGAAGATTTGTCCGGCTCATTTGGTGAAGTCCTTGGCCCCGATCAGGCGCTGCGATAGTAGCACCGCCGTCGGCGTACAGGCGTTGTAGGCCTGACCGGCGCCGGCCTCCATCACCTCCTTGACCTCTTGAGGCTCCGAGGCGCGCAGCACACTGACCCCGGCCAATTCGAAGACCGTTTGCGTGGTCGATCCCATCGGCACCTGCCAGGGGTTGAACTCGCCCCATTCGCCACGCATCGTCACCAAGGTGAGGAACGGGAAATGGAAAATCCGGGTCAGCGACAGCATGTTGATGCAATTGCCGACACCGGAGGACTGCATCAGCAGGACGCCGCGCTGACCGCCGCTCCAGGCGCCGAGCAGCAGCGCGACCCCCTCCTCTTCCGTGGTCAAGGCAATGCCGCGCATCGTCGATGACCCGAGCACACGCTGGATCAGCAGCGAATGCCCGGCATCCGGCACATACGGCACCTGACGGACATCGAAGCGCTGCAGGATCGCAAAGATCTCCTCCGGCCAGGACGTCGCGATGTCCGTGGTCGACCCGGGGGACGCCTGCATTTGCATTTCCACTTCTGGGGCGGGAAAGTGTCTCGGCGCAGACTGTAGACGGTGCAGAACGCCCGGCGAAAGAGCAAAATCGGCATGGCGCTCTGCGACAAAGAGAATGGCGGCATGACGATGACTCCGCGAGAGCTGGCGGCCAATTTCGATCTCGAAAAGCTGACGCCGGAATTCTACGCCGACCCCTACCCGACCTATCGTGCACTGCGGGAGCACGAACCGGTCAAGCGTCTGCCCAACGGCAGCTATTTTCTGACGCGCTATGACGACCTGGTCACGGCCTACAAGAACACCAAGGTGTTCTCATCCGACAAGAAGAAGGAGTTCGCGCCGAAATATGGCGCCTCCCCGCTGTTCGAGCACCACACCACAAGTCTCGTCTTCAACGATCCGCCCGCGCACACACGAGTGCGCCGGCTGATCATGGGCGCACTGTCGCCGCGCGCGATCGCGGCGATGGAACCCGACCTGATCCGGCTTGTCGATCAACTGCTTGGCGCCATTGAAACCAAAGGCACATTCGAACTGATCGGCGATTTCGCCGCTGCCATTCCCGTGGAGGTGATCGGCAATCTGCTTGATGTGCCACATGAAGAGCGCGCGCCGTTACGGGACTGGTCACTGGCCATTCTCGGCGCCCTCGAACCGGTCATCCAGCCGGAGCAATTCGCACGCGGCAACAAGGCGATAGAGGATTTTCTTGGCTATCTTGAGACTCTGGTGGAGCGGCGGCGGGCCAGGCCCGGCAATCCCGAGCGCGACGTGCTGACGCGACTGATCCAGGGCGAAGCCAATGGCGAGCGCCTGACCGAGAAGGAATTGCTGCACAACTGCATCTTCCTGCTCAATGCCGGGCACGAGACCACCACCAATCTGATCGGCAACGGGCTGGTGGCCCTGTCGCAGCACCCGTCCGAAAAGCGACGCCTGATCCAGGCTCCCGACCTGATCCGGACCGCGGTCGAGGAAATCCTGCGCTATGAGAGTTCGAACCAGCTCGGCAACAGGATGACGACCGAAGCCGTCGAGCTTGGCGGCATCAAGCTGGAGGCCGGCACGTCCTTGACCCTTTGCATTGGCGCCGCCAACCGCGATCCCAAACAGTTCGAGGACCCGGAGCGGTTCGACGTCAGCCGCTTCATCAACCGGCATCTCGCCTTCGCCACCGGCGTGCATCAATGCGCCGGGATGGCGCTGGCGCGGCTGGAAGGCGCGATCGCGATCTCCCGCTTCCTGACACGGTTTCCGAACTACCGACTCGACGGCGAACCGGTGCGCGGCGGCCGCGTCAGGTTCCGGGGATTTGCGAGCGTGCCGTGTGTGACGGGTTGACGCGCAGGGCCAGTGATTGCGATGGCCGGGCACGCGTAGCGAGCAATCCGGTCATCGCCGCCGCGACAGGTCGGGGTCTGCCGCCCTCCGCTGCGCCAGCGCCGCTCGCGCGCCGAGCGCGCAACTCATTAGCGTCACGTCCTTGTTGACGCTGGAGCCGGCGACCTCACCTTTTGCTTGCAATCGTGATGCGGAAGCTGTCCGGGTCGGGAGTTACGGTGACAGTCCTCTCAGTCTCTATACGGCGAGTTAGCCGTCCGAAATTAAATGCACTGTCCCCGCAATTACGCGCGTCGATCCGCGTTTACGGTCGCGCTTTGGTGGATCAGTCCTAAATCGCCACCTAGCGTGCGGCTATACTGGACACCCTGACCAGCCTCGAAGCCCGCACGCCCGCCAGCTTCGGCCAGGGTCTGGTAGACGGCAAGCTGCCCGGGACCACGCGCCGAGCAACCCTCGCATACGCCGATCGCAATCGTAAAGCCGCGGCGCCATGCCTCGGTAATCTCGTAGGTCATGTGACGTTTGGTCCAGACATTGTTCAAGGCATCGAAGAAGTCGATGACGATGCCGAACGTACTTCCGGCGCGGATGTCGGCAAGCGGCCTGTTGTTGTACTTTATTCCCGATGCAATGAGCCTTTCGCCTTTGGCTTCGTAGCTATCGTTTACCGCAACATTGGACTCGGCAACCGAGCCGAATGTGAAGGTGTCGTCTGACATCGTCCTTACTCCTCTCATGTACACGTTGTCGACCGCAGTCACCGCGCTGCTGTCCTGATGAAGTTGTAGAGCTTCAGAGCAGCAATGGCGCGCCGCACCGGCTCGATCGAGCCGACGACGAGGCTGATGGGAAAGGGCAAGGCCTGACGAGCCCAGGCCATGGGGTCACAGGCGTCGCGGTGCTCGATGATGAGGCCGTCGCGAAAAGCAAACGAAGAGATCACGGCGTTGACGACGGGCCGTCCGCGACGTGTATCGGTCTTGCCGAACATGTATTTCGCGGTCCAGCGACCACTGCCTGTCCAATCATCCGCAGAGATCGCATTGGTGTCGAATTCCACCGTCGTTCCCCCATGACAGACGTATTGCCACATCTCCATGATCTTGCGTTTGCGCTTGCGCTGGAAGGCGATGTCCTCAAAATACGCATCCTCGTCATAGCAAGCGGCGATTTCCGCCAGGTCGCCGGCGTTGATCGCGCTGTAAAGCCATGCGATCCGACGCGCGTTTGGGTGCGGGGCCGAACCTGTCGATTTGAGGAAAGCTTGTGCGGTCATACGTCACCTCTTGCTTGCTATCGTCATGAGGAAGCTGAGGGCGGGAACCTCCGTCCCTCAGTGGGGTGGCAGTGCACGAATTGGTCGCGAAGAATAACGAATTGCGGCGACAAATTTCGAACTACTGAACTCGGAATCAGGGTGACAGGTAACTAGCAATGACGAGACCCGCGTGGTGAATTGCCTCGGCCTATCGGCAGAGCTGGAAGAGCCGAGGCGGAAAGCATGATCCGCCATTCACCGACGATAAGGAAGCGGGCTACGCCTTCGGCTCGCTAAGAGCCGCCCTGCGAGCTACGAGCTTCGCTCCGCGAGACCTTCGACATGATCGTGTAATCGGTCACACGATCATGTCAGCCGGCCGCAGCCTCGCTAAGGGTAATGTTACTTGGGTTCAGGCTTGAACGCATCATCCACTATCGGAGCCCCGAGAAGAACTTGTTGCCAAATAGCATGGCGCCTCTTGGTAGCCGCCATCGTGCATAGGTAAAGATCACATCTCCCCGCCGCATCCATCAACGAAAGAAGGTCTCCCGGTTGGCCGTCTTTGGGAAACGGAAGGGACAACGGAGGCACGGCTGTATAGAAATCACGCATGGTTGGATAGGCTGGCTTGTCCGACAACACCGACTTAATCTGCCGCGGCGTGAGTATTACTTGTGCTTCCCAGTCGGCCTCGAACCTGCCGCCACGGCCGTCAAGACCTGCTCCCAGTCCCACCACACCGAATTTGCCGTTGCCAATCACGCCGGCACCTTGCGGGTTCGCGACAAACGGTACACCGCCCGCAACGCCTACAACACCATCGCCTTGCCTTATCCCAGGACCAGAACCCGTGAATGCGCCGCCGCGTCCAACCACGCCGGCGCCCGGATTCAGCGGTCCGCTCGGGACGGAAGGCCCACACACAGATTTGCCGTCAGCGTCAAGTGGCGGCACCAAACTTATCGCCAAATCGGCACCCTGGCCGTACACCCCTGCGCCACCGGTTACATTTATATCGTGCAGCGGCAACAAATCGATTTTGCGACCGTTTCCGCCACCTATTCCGATCACTCCCGCGGCGTGTGGAATTCGGGCTTGATTATCGAAATCATCCTGTCGACCTCCCTGCCCAACAACGCCTGCGCCTGGAACGACCGTCGGTTCAAAACTTCGTGGTAGCTTGGATCCACCAAGGCCTTGAATTCCAATCCCGCCTTCGCTGTTTGCGCCACCCGGCTCCGGCACTCCTCCGCCCAAACCAACAACTCCCGTTCCCGCGGCCTTCCCGCCGCGCGCGACAAGGCCGGTGCACGGCCCTTTGTAAGTGCCACTCCACCCTCGTGAGATTGTGCCAATGAGACTACGCATGGGAGGCGTTCCGTCATCTGCCCCCTCCTCGCCCAAATCTCCCGGCGAGTTCACATCACCCAGTGTTTCGGTATGAAGTATGGCTTCGCCAAAGAAGCCCGTTTCAGGGTCTGGCGTCTTGGCCCAAATTTTCGTACTGCCGTCGGCCAAGTTTGCTCGACCCGACACGAGATCACCACCACTCCCCGTTGATCCTTCCGACATCGCAAATCTCCTTCTAATAAGTTCTGATGAAATGGGCCGCTCTCTGATCAATCGGTGCCAGTCTCCAAGCAGGCGTTAGCTATCCGACTTTACTTAAATGCACTGTCAATTCGCGGCGCGAAAAGCGAATTCAACTTGCATATTTGCGTCTCGCGCCAGTTCGTCTCAGAGCCAGACGCCTTGCACGCCGAAGCTCACCGCGACCAGCGTCACTAGCAGTCCGATCGCGCTGAACATGGCGACCGCCAGAAACTCCTCGCCAAAAAGCTCCGCCGGTTCGTCCAGTTTGACGACCATTTTGATGAATGTGAGCATCGCGTCCTCGCTGTTCGCGCCGCTCGTATGGCGCATCCCGCATCGACACTTCAAGTTGCAGCTGGACGTTAACGCGCCTGCCGCTTAAGGTCCTTGGGGGACGCCTTAATCGATCTGAATCATCAATCTGGCATGCGCCATGGCGCCCATCGGGTTTGGCGGCTTTCAGCTCGATATGGCCCGGCGAGAATTGTCGCATGGCGGGTCAGCGGTGCCGCTTGGCAGCCGCGCGTTCGACATCCTCTGCGTCTTGGTGGCGGCAAAGGGCGAAACCGTCAGCAAGGACCAGCTGATGGCGCAGGTCTGGGCGGGGCGCATCGTCGAGGACAGCAATGTTCATGTCCATGTCTCGGCCCTGCGCAAGGCGCTGAACAACAGGGATAAGAATCTGAACTGCCTGCTCACGGTTCCGGGACAGGGTTATCGGCTGATCGCGCCGGTCACCGTGGTTGCGGCGTCCGGAGTCAAGCCTCCTCCCTGGTACCCGGACTCTGCGCCGGCCCAGCCGGCCCGTGAGCGCGAGCGTTGGTGGGTTGGGCGGTCGGCGCCGCTGGAGACGCTTGAATGCCTGATGCAGCAGGCATTGGCGGGGAACCGGCAGGTCGTTTTCGTCACCGGCGAGGCGGGGATCGGCAAGACGACGCTGGTCGAGATGGCGATGCAGCGGTTGGGGCAGCTTGGCTCTGCGGTGCTGCGCAGTTGCTGCAATGAATTGTTTGGAACCCACGAAGCCTTCATGCCGCTGATCGAGAGTCTGCAGGAGCTTTGCCGCGGGGCCGAGGGTTCCCTGCTGCAGAAGGCGCTTCGCGATCAGGCGCCGACGTGGCTGGCGCAGATGCCGGAATTTCTTGGCGCCGAGGATCGGGCGGCGTTCCAGAGCGAGGTTTTCGGCGCCACGCGGGAGCGAATGCTGCGCGAGTTCAGCGACCTGATCGAAGGCCTGAGCGTTCAACGACCCTGGGTGATCGTTCTGGAGGATCTGCATTGGAGCGATTTTGCAACGGTCGACGTGCTGTCGCGGGTGGCGCGACGGGACCGCAAGGCGGCGATCGTGATTCTGGCGACCTATCGGCCGGCGGACGTTGCGGTCGAGGGGCATCCGGTTCGGACCGTGCATCAGGATCTGCAGATCCATGGGCGCTGCACCGAGGTGGCGCTCGATCTCCTGACGCGGCTCGAGGTCGAGCGCTACTTTGCCCTGCGGTTCGGCGCGGCAGAGTGGATCCACGCGCTGGCCGAGCGGGTTTTCGCGCGAACGCGCGGACAACCGCTGTTCGTCGTCGCCATGGTCGATCATCTCGTCGCCCAGGGTGCGTTGGCTGAAATTGACGGATGCTGGCACCCCACGGGCGATCAAGCCATATCGTACGATGACATGCCGCATGACCTGCGTCAGATGATATCGCGGCAAGTCGAGCGTCTGACCGCCGAGGAGCGGCGCTTGCTCGAGACCGCGAGTGCGGCCGGCGCCGAGTTCGCCGCGCTGCTGGTTGCTGCAGCACTCGATCTCTCGGTCGTGGACGTCGAGCAGGTGTTCGAGCAGCTGGTGCGCACGGGCCAGATGCTGGCTCCGGCGGGTATGGCCGAATGGCCCAACGGTTTGCTCTCGGGCTCCTATGCATTTCGCCACGCGCTCTACCAGGAAATCCTCTATCAGCGGCTTGCGCCGGGGCGGCGCGCGCAGACCCACAGGCGTCTCGGCGAAAGTCTCGAACAGGCTTACGGCGCGAGGGCGCCGGAGGTCGCTTCCGTGCTGGCGCTGCATTTGGAACTGGGCCACGACTTCGCCAAGGCCGTGCATTACCTGGCACTGGCAGCCAAGAACTCGGCGATGCGGTTCAGCAGCAGCGAAGCCGCCAGCTATCTGACCCGGGCGCTCGGGCTTGTCGCCCACCTGCCTGCCGCGGACCAATCGGCAGCGCGGCTGGAACTACTTCCTCGGAGGGCCTGGATGTGGCGATCCGCCGGGGATTTGGCCCGCTCGCTCCAGGATCTCACGGCCATGGTTGCCTGCGCGGTGGAGGCCGGACAGCTTCGCGCCGAAGTCAACGGCCTGCTCGATCTCAGCCGGTTCCATCTCTATGCGGACCGGCGGCAGTGCCTCGAGTTCGCCGAGCAGGCTTTTGCGAAAAGCCGAAGGCTTGATGACGTTGTTTTCCGAGCGCTGGTCCAGGGCAATCTCGCCAACCTCAATCTGATGCTGCGAGGCTGGCGCGCGGAGGATGCGGACTCATGCCGCCAAGCAGTGGCGGTGATTGCCGAATCCCGGGATCCCGCCATGCTGATGCGGCGTTGCTCGATCGAAATGGTGCTCGAATTCCTGCGATCGGACTACCGGGCATGTGGCGTAGCCGCCAGCCAGGGCCGCGATCTGGCCGCTGTGATCGGCGATGTGTTTTATTTCGCGCTCTTTGCCACGGTGGAGTCGTTTGCCCTGATGAATCTCGGCGTTTGGAGCGAAGTTGAGCAGCTCGTCGCCACGACGCGGTCCATCGCCGAGCGAAATGTGAACCCGCAGGCAACCGCGATGTACCAAGTGACGATCGGATGGATGCGCGCCGAGGCCGGGGATTTCGAGGCCGCGGCCAGCTGTGGCGAGCAAAACCTCGATGCGGCGGTCGAAGCCAATTCCTTCATTTTCTTTTTCGGCAGAAGCCTGCTGGCAAGAGCTTATCTGGGGATGCGCAATCTGCCGCTGGCGCGTGTTCATTTCGACTCCATCGAGCGCCGAATCGAACACGATGGCATGGCGATGGAGGCGCTGATCACGCCATATTATTTGTCGAGCCGCTGCGAGTACTGG
>Ga0307516_10005104_pt1 | contig 15853 bp, 22 predicted proteins | sample 19_EM_MG_FD_203310 | JGI IMG/M metagenome (GOLD analysis project Ga0307516, IMG submission 203310) | Populus trichocarpa ectomycorrhiza microbial communities from riparian zone in the Pacific Northwest, United States - 19_EM | ecosystem: Host-associated > Plants > Roots > Unclassified | place...
CGGGTACGATGCTCAAGACGGAGCTCAAACAATTTCGCGCTGCGCTGTCAATTTCCATAGCTTGCTTTTCATTGGAATGTGCGCTCGCGACGACCGAGATCTGTAGTAGAAGTGGCACGATACCGCTTACACGACCCTCTGCCGGCGCTCTCGTTTGTTGGAGAGCATAATTCACAAACAAGAGGAGCGCGTGGGACCGCCTCTTCGCAGCGATGATGGACGAACCGTCCTCATCGTTCCTTTGTGTTTGCAGTCGGTCAGGGTTCTGTCCATGAGATTGCCGTACAACATACCTTGTGAGGTCCAGGAACGTGGGTTCTGTGATTTCTAGCTTGAACGCGTGTGCCAATACCCTCCCACTTTCTTGCACGATATCTTTGAGGGTCTGGTGGAGGTAATTATTCTGAGTCCTCGAAAATAACCAAGAAGAACGCACTTCGACTTGGGTAGCGCTTCCGTAGTGATGCAGAATGGACAACGGGATGGAAAGTGAAGTTTGTGCGTCGGACTGAGATTGTCGAACCACACGCCCGGTCACCTTCTCAATCAACAACATCGAAACGGGGGCAAGGAACTCGGTGCCACCAAGGACCTCGGTAAGGTGCACGAAAAAACTGTCAACCCGCCCGGTGAGATAATGATATCGCCAGGGTTGCATGTACTCACCTGATCCTACGGTGACGCGGGATGTGGTTTGCGGCGTCAGTGAAGATGGACAAAATTTCCCTCAGTGCAACGTGCAGTCTAATGGTGCTCGCGTGTTTAGATTTGAGGGAGGATGTCATTACGGGCAAGACGCTGTCGATGGTCTGTGGGGAGGTTAGCTCGTCAAAGTAAGGACCTTCTATATACGCTCGCCTTTTGTACGACCTTGAAGCTGTATTCGTCGTCGCGGTGCAGAACGCTAGACCCCATAAACGTGAAGATCGGCATGACATTTCGGAGGACTGCCTCTGGGGCCAGGTGAGTGAGACTCGAGATGAGAAGGAGAGCCTGGTGGAAAGTCTGTGGATTGTCCGACTCTTGGGGCGGCATGAGTAACATTTGACAGACTTTGCGGAGGGAATAACTCACGGCGAATGATCTGGATTAGCACATCAAATTTGATATCCGTTGGGGCAACACTGTCTGGTGGCTGTAACGATTACATCAGCAGGTGATATGGTGTCGAGGCTGGGTCAACAAACCAGGCGGTCTGCCAAATCGCCGATGACAGACATTAAGAGTTGCTCCAGATAGGTGATATCTGACTGGCCCACAGATGCTCCGGTACAGTGAACAATTTTGTCGAGCGTATCGAGAAGACGAATTACTAAAACTTTGGACCCGCTGAACGTCTGGCTCTCGCCAATAACTTCAATGAGCAGAGTCAACGGTTGGAGTTTGTCGGCAGTGAATGACGGTTCGTTTTGTTGCCTGTACCGGGCCGTCAGTCAACGGTACAACCAAATTGTAATGAAAGTCTAACCCATTCAGCCTTGCCTTCTTTGTAACCGGGGCGGCTGTCCTATCCATGACCGGCTGCAGGGTTTGAATGAGATACATCAACAAGGACGCATCTTCAAGGGCAAGGCTGAGTACGCTCTTGCATCGCGTAACCTACACCGGTATCAGTTCACGTGCACGAATGGCCAGCACAATACTGTACCGCCTCTGCTATGCCCCCCAGATCCAAGAGGAGCTGGCACAACGTAACCTGTCGTTCAAATGAGAGCCTTCTGAAAAGCCCCCCCCGCAGGGATTCCTCAAACACATCGTTTAGGAAGTGCTGAGGGCCTACCGAAGTGGTTATTAGCGATGGAGTGGGTCCGAAATCGTGTGGTTTTGACCTTGAGTTAAGCAAGCCCGTAGCACCCCGACAAATGTTTCCCAGAGAGCTCCTTCCTCGTTATTCAATTCCTTTGCGGCATTCCTGTCGAACGCGCGCGCAATAGCCACGAGGAAATCCTTATCAGCAGTGGCCGGAATGGCGGCTTTTCCGAGAGGCTCAAACGATTGTTTGAACACAGGAATTAACATGAGAGCCTTGGATGGATCGGAGACATCTTTGAGAGACTTCAGGATACCAGCTCTTACTTGCGGCAAGGGACAGGCAACCGTGTGGGAGACGAGATAACATATCACTCGATGTTTGAAGCTAAGGGAGTTGTCAGTGAGATTATCAGTCGGATCAAGAGTTGCACACACCCGGAATCTTTCTTCGAGTCGGACTTGTGTTTTGTGAGGTGTTGCTGATGGAAAGCGGGGAGGTAGTCAATGTCGTTGGTCAAGTGGCCACCCTGGTCAACGAGAGTCAGGATATATCTCTGGAAGTCGTCCCAATCAAGAAACTGCAGCTGGTCTGGGGGTATCTCTGAGTTTGGTGCTCCAAGTAGGTTGCTGATCCAACTCACCTGACTGAATACCGTAAACGGTATCGAACGCATAGATGGTTTTTGGTTTCCCCGCTTGGCTCAATTGTCCAAGAACCGATAGGCATCGGATGGCGGCCGCTCTCACTGGCTGGCTAGGAGACTCAAGCACTGCAAGGATCGAGGGTACAATGGTCTGGAAATCAATAGGTTCTTGTGCCGCCTCGTGTGCGATCAGAAACGCAGAGGCATGCGCTAATGCCGCCAGCTGAATCTGAGTTCGTGTTTCTGCGCTTGCATCTTTGAAAGAAGGTGACCAGACGCCCGCCAGGAAGACAAGAATGTTGCCCTTTAGGGAGATAAACATGGCTCGGAGGAGGTAGGCAGATAGGAGAGGAAGTGCCGATGCAGTGTTTGCGAGCGCATACACCGTGGCCATCAGCGCAACGTATTGGGTTCCCCTAGCGTCCTCGTTGGGCTGAGCCACATGACCCAGCCAATCGATCCTGGAATTTGCAGGTCTCGGTATTGTTGGGACCAACGTCAATATCGCGACCTTCAAGCGATTCAACGTAGTTTTGCTACCTGGTTTATGTACAACGCAGGACACGAGGCTGGCATCACTTATGAACTACGAGCGAATCAGTACGACGATGGAGGAGTGGAGGTGGTGCCATACGGATTGAAGGTTATTGGATCCCTTCATGAAGTCTTCCATCCCGGAGAGGGTCTCGATAGCCATAGATTGGATCGCACGCTGAGCCAAGCTGAGCTGAGGTTGACCAGATAACTTCCCAAGCAGAGCGCGCGTAACGAGGTAACCCAGTGCCCTCGCATTAGGATTTCCATCGTTGAGGACGCCTAGTACAAAATCCATGTGGTCCGAAGGTTCCTCAGATAAAATGATGTTATCTGTCGCAACGAAAGCCTCAAAAAACGTAACGAGTATGAAGGGCTTGGAACACACCTGCAATTCGAGTCGCCAAAGCGACGTTAATGGCAGCGAGCTTTTGAAGCACAGGGTCGGAAGCCCCTTCGTCCTGGCTAGCGACAAAGTTTTCTTCCAGATCGCGGATTATGACCGAACACCCGCGCAAAAGTTGGAACTCAGTGAGGCCATCGCTGCATTCTTCGGATTCCAGTATATCCCAGACAACCGCAGATGTCTTCTGCTTTGATTTTGTGAAAAGTAGGAAAGGCCATAGGCACCGCTCCACCACGACTTTGATTGTGTTTGGGTATTTCTTGGAATAATGATGGGAGAGGAAAGTAACGTGGAGGCGGATGAGCTGGCGTGGAGTGGCTGGGGAGGATAAAATTGCCGCAATGGCTTCGAGGTATCCATTTCCTAGGCGCGGGAGCAAAGAAGGTGGTTTGGAGTACAGTGCCTCGAGCACGGTAGAACTTGTATCGATTGTTCTCGAGAGAAGCGCAGCGGCAACCTCCTGTCACGAAAAGGGTTGGATGATTCATCGACAAGCAGTCGCGCGACACGATACCTTATCATCGTCGTCACCCTCCAATAGACCCCGCACCGCCACTGTGCGTGTGCTTGGATCCGAGTCTACAGATGCTATTATGAGGTCCGCAACTTTGCCCCCCGTCCTGGTTGATGGCATGGAATCCAGGTTCGTCTGTTGGGAGCGGCATAAACGAATAATCGATGAGCACGGCCACCGCACTCACAACAGAAAGCGATAAGATGAGTCGTTCGAATCCGGTCCGGCCATCCTCACCCCTCTGGTTAACCATATCCGACGAAACCTCTGAGAATATATCAAGGTGCCGCTGGCGAACTTGGGCCAATAACTTCCGTAGTTGCTCCTTGTTCTCTGCTATGTTAGGTTCCGAGGACAGTGACTCGAGAAGTATCCCCGCTAGTTCTTTGATCACAACTGCCGGAGTTTCGGGCGAACTTAGGATGGTCTCAAGGAGTTCCCGTGCGGCAGGTTTGTTGACACTGGGTTAAAATCTGAGTCGCAGCTGGGCTGAAACCTTGAGGATGGAATTACCGTCCAACCAGTGCGTTCGTAAGCGGAATCAAGAACTTCTCGCAGCCCGTCCAGCCGAGAGCGGTTGATAGAGTCCCAGTCATATCCCTGGGCGACCAGTTAGTTTGAGATGGGGTAAAACACGAGGCGAAACTTACGGAGATTCGATGAGAGTTTTCACCAGAGACCTCGGTATCTTATCCAGTCTCTCCTGTGGGGCACAGATGGACAGTATCGCAGTCATCACCTGGGTAGGCTCGATTTCGTGACGGATAGAACCCGCGATAGCCTTTAGGATGCTGTTGGTTGCGCTACTAGTGAGGCGCGATGTTTGCGCTAGGACGGAGAGTAGAATAAAACTCGATAGCTGTTCCTCATCAGAAGCAGGTCACGAAGATTGTGAAACTGCTCACGATGGCATCCTTGGGAACTGGGCCCTCGTGTTCGAGTGGCTCGAGGAAGTTTGAGAGAAAAACAACCGCGCCTCCGGAATCCAGCGACTCCGCGCGTGAGATATACTCAACCAGAGTGGCGGTGTGGAAGTTAATGAGTGTGCGATGAGAATAACCGCATTTTATGGCTTCTGGAAGGAGGGAAGCAGCAAACCGCATTAGGTCAGGGTGCTTCAACATCTCAGTGACGAGCGCAAAGCGAGGAAGCCCTTTAACGGCAGACTTGTAGGCCAGCAGGAAATGCCAAGTTGACTGTGGCCTAGCGTATGGTGAGAATGGTGGAAAATCCGAGCATGTTTGGTGCATACTTGACGTGCAATATCGATAAAAGCTTGACGAAGTGAGGGGTTTCGTGGTACGGCAAGAATAAGGCCAGTACATCGTCAACATTGAACTCATTGATTCTAAAAATGGTCCTTCAAAATTCTGCGAGGGGGTTGCCAATACAGCTATCTTACCTAAACCGCCGGACCAGCCATTCCAAAATTTTCCCAGATGGAGCATCCAGAAGGTAGGGTCCCAACATCCTCAAAAACCTTCCGATGGTCAAACTAAGTTCCTCCGCCTTCTCCTTCGCCAGCAGAGTCCGATCGATACTCTTCGCAGCATCCGAGAACAGCGCTTGCTCGAAGGTCCTGAGGGTTGGATTAACAGTGCGTAAGTGCATAAAGCCGTTAAGAGCGAGGGCGTGAACGGAATAGAGGTCGTGGTGATTTGCCTCTTTGCCGGTGAACAAATACGATTCGGCGTATTTCCTTTTGGACCTGTCGACCAGCAGGGAAGAGTTCAGCGACGCTCCATGAGCGAGCTGAGTAGCGAGACTGCTTGTCATCGCGAAACCCGGGGAGAGTAGAGGTCCTTTCTGGAATCGCGAACCTACTCGATCACTTTTCAAAGTGCAACTTTTTCGTTCCCACGATTGCAACTTCCGCCCGATCAATACTCAACGTTCAAGCTTCGTCCTCGTCTACCTTGCGCGCCTGCGGCTGGGGATGTCCTACCGTCAAATTCAAGATGTACTATAATTTAAGCGATACGTGCAAAAAACTAGGTAGAGATAATGTAGCCGCAAGTGATCACATTAGAGATTCAAATCGTCGTCAGTGTCCGTCCCCTCCGCCTTGAGCGGTGAGCCAAAGCGCGTAGGTCCTATGTACTTTAAAACGTGGGCAGGAATAGTTCGCTTTTGGGAGCTCCGGGTGTTTCCTCTATTGCTCGAGTTTTTTCTCTTGGGTTTACTGCGATGTGGGGGTTAGGTGTGGTCAGCAAGTACATCGAAGCTGAACGTACATCACGGGTGGAAGGAGTCTTTCGACAATGCCATTCCCCTGCCGGATGATCACACCCTCCGGAGGGATTCTATCGAGTCTTATGCGGTTCGGGTTCGAGCTGGACCAGTCGTCGTCTTGTTCACCCCATTTCTCATCGTCAGACTCATCATTGAGCGTTCGCCGCTGACGCTTCCGCGTGTCAGACCCTGATGACTTGGTTTCCGGGAGGACGCTCCCCTCTCCTTCTTCGTCGCTCGTGTCAGGCGGAGGATCTGCCTTCTTCCTTGTCCTTCCCTTGGTCACTGTCGGGTTTGGTTTTGGCGGTGGCTTCTTCACCTGCTTCTTGGGCTTCGATCTACTGGTTGAATCCTTGTCGTCGTCAGCATCACCCATCCCCCGTATCTTCCCTCTCTTAAGCGGAGGCCCCCCCTCTCCTTCATCCTTGCGAGGGCGACCTCTTTTCTTCGGTGGCGGTTTCTGTTGCTGCTCCTCATCGGAGACATCTCCGTCGGGGGCCACTCGAGAAATGATCGGCGTTGTGATCGTCTCGTACACGTCAGGAGGTGCGTCCCGCAACGACTTTTCCTCGGCCGAGAGAGGTTTCATATTGGACGGTCCGGGTCGAGAGTCTTCCAGATCAACATCTGTCCAGGCGGATTCGAAGGTTTCAGGAGGGGATTCCATCACTCTAGCTTTCCCTTTATCGACGCTCCTGGGAGCCTTCGTTTTCTTGATTGCGAGACCGTCACTTTCGTCGTCAGTTTGGGTCGGCGGCGGCTTCGCAGAGGTTGTCTTGAGCCTGTGTTGGGCTGGTTTTGGGATGATAGGTCGGTCGTCGAAGTCATCCTCTCTCTGTGTACTGCGTGAAGAGGCTTTTGAACGTTTTGGGTTCTTTGTGGTCACAGGCTTCTTCGACGATTTGGTCGCTTTCGGTTTGGCTAGATTTGGATTAGAATAGCGTGTGCGGGCGAGTGCGGAGAATAGGCTCACCAGTGCTTGGCGTTTTGTTCGTTTGACGTGAGGTTGAAGGTTCAAACCCGCTCCCATCTTCACCCAGGCCAGGCGGTCAGACGATATGTTGGGCCCGAGCACAAGATGTTTCGCCCACCTTCAATAGTATTCGCCCTGGCCTTGCTAGTAGACCTCCTAGAAGGTTTCTTCTTGCTCAATTCGGCTACATGTCGGGGGTAAGGTTGTACGATTTATCCGGAAAGTCGTAGCAGGCATCGCACCTTGACCCGCCCCCTCATCTGAGTCTGCGGCCTTGATTGCCTTCCGACTGGCCGACTTCTTGGCCTTTGTTCGTTTCTCCGTCTCCTGTGTAGACTCGTCCTGGGTTTCATCGCCACTCTTGCCTTTCGTAGAAGGCTTGACGGATATCCTCGGCTTAGTCGGCCCCGACTCGATAGGCCTCTTTGGAGTTGGGCTCTTCCTTGGTGAAGTCGCCATCAATGCTTCCAAAAGCCCCTTGTTGTCCCCAGAAGGAATATACGTGCTGAACACACGAGGAGGGAAGTGGGGTGAGTTAAAGGATTCACAACGGTCTGTATGTATCAAAAAGAAAAGAAAAAATAAACCGAAAAACCCCTGATGTGGATGCGCACCCGAGCCTGTGTCGATACCTCGCAGCCTGTTTCTCTTGTCTCTTGGTTTTACTCTCCTCCAACGTCAGCCCGCTCGCCAGGAGTTTGGTTGGTTCCATAAAAGGCGCGAACGGCGAGAGTTTGGTACAGATGATCTGTGCAGCAGCGATGCCAACACCTGCAACTGTGGTGGGGGAAGGAACATCGAGTTACAGCACGTGATCGTTGAGGGCAATCATGTGATCGTCTTGTGGTCACGCCAGCGCGATACAGAGGAAACAGTGTCAGGTGCTTGTGATTAGGGCGGGACTAGCTGGGCAGTGGGGAAGTGTCTACGTTTGGAATGGGGAAGGTGAATTTAGTGTAGGTTCAACAACAAAGGGGGCCAATGGTTATGAAACGAGGGTGCTCCGTTTCACGACCATGGGGTCATCACCCTGGTTCATTCTCCACCCCGGCTCCCCGTCGCCATCCTCGTCGACCCGCAACCTCAACCTGGGATCCTTGACCTCGACCGGGATCGGAGTGACGACTGTGTCCGTATCTTCGGGTGAGTTTTCCTCCCCCGCGGGTTCGTGATGCTTGCGATCACCATCGTCTGCACCTGACTCCTGGTCGTCGATATCCATATCGTCCCCTTCGTCACCTTGGTTGTCACCGTCGTCATCCGCGCCAAGGTCGATGGCCGCCGCGATCATACTCTCCAATGCCTCAGCACTCATCTCCTCACCTTCTCCCTCAACGTCCAAGTCTTCGGCATCCGCGTCCCTGTTCCCAACGGTGTCTTTCCGTGGGGAGGAGCCGGAACCAGAGGCAGACTGTTGACGTTGTTGCTTCTTTTTCTTCTCTTTGATCTTACGGATGACCTTGGCGATGTACTCCTTGGCGAACTTCTTGATCTTTGCGGTTTTCTCATCCGAGAATGCGTCTAGTTTCCCTTCTCTGTAACTTGAGGACTTCTTCTCCTTCTCGGCAATGACCTCCGTCAGCTAAGCCGCGATTTGTTAGTAGGGGGAGAAGAACGTGAAAAAACACACACACCTCCTTAGCATACTTCTTGAACTGCTCGTGGTCCAAATACTTCTGGTACCTGCTCATGGTCTTCACGACGACAGCACCAACCATTTTCTTCAGTTTCTTCTCCTTTAATGCTTCCTTCTCTTCCTTGTTCAAGCCAGGTTTCTTCTTCTCTTTCTCCTCCTTTCTCGCCTGCTTCTTCTCAATTTGTAGCGCTTTCGCCTCGGCAACCGCTAGCTCCCTTGCCTCTTCTTCAGCCTTCTGAATGGCGGCGGCCACCGCCGCGGCTCGAGCAGCGGCAATGACCGCCTCGACCGCCTCTTTCTTCGGTGGCTCAGGAGGTTGGGGACGGCACCCATCAAACACAGGTATTTTGGGGACCCCCCGTGTCCTTTCGGTGGAAGAAACGGTGGCGGTAGTAGGAAGCCAGTTGAGTGTTGGTTCTTCGAGAACTTTAGCTCGTTTATGCGGTCGCTCTTCTTCGACCGGAGGAGGCGTCGGTTCTCGAACCGGATCGTGATGGGCGTCCTGGAGCTGGAGTCGATATGAATATCCATCGAACAGAGGGGAAGCCACCTACAACAGCCATCCGTTTGGGGATGCGGTAGCCTGTTTCCAGGGTCTCCCACTCTTCCAAGAGCTATGTAACCATTGCAATTAGCACCGGGACGGCATGGGTTCCGGGATCAATACCTTTATTGCCAAGCGCTTCAACTTTACGGCCTGGCTCTCATGCTTCTCGGAGGCTCGTCTACGTTCAGGTTCGAGGTTTGGTTCATCAACCGTCATTGGGGTCACATCGCTGGTGGGTTCCGTAGACATCGGGGCGTCAGCTGGTTCTGCGTTTTCGGGTTTGACAACGGTCATAGTTTGATCCACACTCAGAACGGTTGACCCCATGTTCACGGGCCCTGGGGGTTCAACTTTCACTTCTTGGGGCTTCGAGATCTCTTCATCGGGCTTCACGGGTATATCTGCTGCTGTCCCCTCATCCTCTGGAATGGGCGCGTCGGCAATGGCCTGCACGGCTACGTTGATCTTTGAATCCTCGATTTTGTTTCTTTGGAGGAGCGGCCAAGTGGACACACACTCCATGACCTGTGTTCGTTGTTTCCGAGGTTAGCGTCACCGGTCGTAAACCAATCCACGTGATGAAGTCACCAAACGTGGAGATGGAAGGGGATTGTTGCGAAGCAATGGGTCTCGGACTTACGAGGGTCTGGACGCCCGGATCGGACGGGTAATCTTGCAGGATGTTTGTCATCAAGCTGAATCCTCTCAACCTCATCAGCTGTCTCAGGGGCGACTTATCCTCCGTGATCTGGAACGTGGTCAATAACCTTCCTATCTCCGGAGGGCGGTGATCATGTACCTTGATGCGGGTGAGCAGCTTCAACAGCACCTTTCGACTCGAGGTCTGCCTAATTGCTTGGATGACCTTTGGAACATCCTTGTCCTGCAGAGGTTTCAGGATAGGGGCGTAGTCCTCATCGAGTTTCTTGCTCTTCTTCCGCTTGCTGCCTTTCAGACCGAGTCTCTCAACTTCATCGGTAATCCCGAGAGCTGAAATGTGCGGGTGAGCTGAGGCGTTCGAGTAGACAGGCGACACACACCATCGATGAACAGATCATCCATAGCAGCTAGATCAGTCTGAGTCTTGCCACCAATGTACCCCACGCAATTCGGCTCCCCACAAAAGCATCGCTGCGCCTCATGCCTACGAGACGGATTCCATTAGCCTGGGTGTAATGTGAAGAGAGTTCTACAAACCCGTATCGATCGACGTTGTAGTTAAATGTCAGCTCCTCGTCCTTGGATATAGCTCTCTTGGCAAAGATTCCCATTCGCACCCGGTCCCCAATGGCCCATTTTGCGACGTAGCAATTGGGGTTGCAACTGTGATTTGCGAATCTCCCGATTCCGCCTTTTTTTGTCGCGTCGATGAACTGTACGTGGCCCCCGCGTTTAGCGCTCACGAAAAAAAAAAAAAAGACGACAGAGACACACCTCGTCTTTCTGAAGCATCATAAAGTAGAAATGTTGGATCCCCTCTTTCCCGTAATCCCGCATTCGTTTCTTCATGGAGGGCGAACTAAGGACATCCCCGACGTATTCGTAAATAAACGTGTCTCTGCACGAACGACGAAACACACGTGAGCGCTAGGGGCGTGGTGAGCGCTGACAAAAAAAAACGAACCTGGGGAGGCTTTCAGCTGTGCGAAGCCCAAAACCCTTTTTCTCTGTCAGGACGATATCGATCGGGGCGTACTGCTTACGCTGGAACCTGGGAATGGCGTGAGGATGAAGGGCTTGAAGTGAAGAATGAGGTTGCATGCCGTTGGTTTCTGCAGTGGCCCTGACATCGACACTCTTCAGGCATGCACTCAACCTGAGTCAGCCGGTTGATGCACTCCGACCCCTCCCCGCAGGCGACCCAGGGACTATCTACGCCTATTCACCAAAACGGCCCAGAAAGGGCACGAGAATGTCAGAACGCTACCGTACGACGACTGACGACGAGCGACGAGGCCTGGACCGTTGTCCGCGGTGGAAACGCACCATGTTCGTATTGACAATCACACATCATGCTCTCCAATGCCTCCCTGGACCTTCCCAACGTCCCATATTGATAGAGGTTCTCGGGGATCTCAACAAACGTGGCCCTTGCCGCTTCTTCAGCTTTGGGGAGGTGTCCGACGAGTTGGGCCACTGTGGTTGGTGGCTTGGGGGGTTTGGTGCGTTTGGGTAACACAAGTGGTGGCGTCGACGGCGACGGTGGCGTCCGTGTGTCGCTCTCCCTAGGAGAGACGGAGGCGGACAAGGGAGCTCTCTTCATGGATGATGAGAGGGCGCAGGTGACATGCGTCTCGTAGTTTGGTGTGCCCTCGAGAATGGGTTCACCTGCTGAGACAGAACACGACGATTGATCGGACCGGCGGTGGCAAACCACACGGCAACGGTCCAGGCTCCGCAGAAAAGCAGAGAGACGAACAGAGAGAAAAACAAAGCGAAAATAACTTAGGGGGAGAAGACGAAGAGAGACAAACGGGAGCGGTGGATGGTGTGGCCGAGATAAGACACGACCAAACGAAGGCGCACCTGTTTCTGATTCTCTCTTCCAAACAATGCCCTCAAAAAAACGAAAGAGGGACGAAGGCGAAGACGGAAGAATATCCTTCAAACTCTCCGCCCTGCCAGAAAAACAGCTTGGGCCCGTCCTTGGTGAGCTCCCCCAGCCCTCGTCTCGTATCGGAGGTGGTGGCTGAAAATTAGAAATCTATCGCCAGTCAGCTTCCCCGATGTCCAGCCCCCAGCCAACACTCCCTTCCAATGTTATCGCCTGAAAACGACGGAGGACGACCCTGTTTCAAAGGAATTCGCAGCTCAGTCCACGTTGGTCGCTGCTGAGACAGACGATGTCGAGTTTTTCTCCAACTCCGGAGCGGTTGCCGGCCCAGGCTGCACGTACGCCCCGCTGAAACTGATACCCTCTCTGCACACCAGGATACTGACATTCCGATTTCACGATAGCTATCTGGTCGCTGTGCACGACAAACGCACGGGCAAAACCTTCTTCCGGCCCGCACCTCTCCACATCTTGACACGACGGGTGAAGAGGCTAAAAAGCATCCAGCCCACACCGGTCACAGTTACGCAACGTATCGAAGCCCGGAATGCTCTTGGTGCTACGTTCGGAACTAAGAAAGCACAAGCCGCCATTCGTGCCCATGAGAGGAACAAGATAGATATCGACGCAATGAAAGCTGTAACCGGAAAATTGCAATCAACCATCGAGGGCAATACAACCAATCTCCCAACGCAAGGTGAGTTCTACGTATACAACCCCCGGGTCCTGACCTGCTGACCTTCTTTCAGAACAAGCGAAGGCCACCGCAGATGACTCTAGGCCGATCCCACCATTCAATGTAGATGCTGAGCGGCCGGACGATGTTTATCCTATCACGAACATCATCACTGAGGCAGAGTGGAACTCCATCTCAATTTCCGCTATGCTCAAAGCCGAAAACGACCGAGACCGAACGGCGCTTTTGCCCTACAATCGCTCTACCTGGATCAAACAAAAAGTCCGGGATGCCTTTGCGGGTAGGAAGCCCAGTAAAACCACTCTGTACCTCCGACCTCTGTTCATCTCGTGTGCACCTGGGCTAATATGTCGAATTCATACAGGAAACTCTTGTTTGCGATATCGGCCATATTCGCGTTTTACAGCGCTCGCAGGAACGTGAGCGATAAAGGAAAGCTGCAAGAACGATTGAGCAGAATCCCGGCTACCTTGCTGGATGGATTGCTTTCTAAATTCACCGACAGTGCTCGGGGATCAACGAAGTGTGTTATTTTCCCACTGTGAACGCACGTACTTACCAAGGAGCCATGCCCACAGAGCACACGTCACACAGGAAATGGAAACAAATTTGTTGACACACATGTTCGCCCTGTGCCTTCGGGCGGATGAGTGGGCGACTGACACAACGGCCCTCGCCGGAGATCTCAGCATGCCGGTCGCAAAGGTGAACCAACTCTTCAAATCGCTTGGTACGTTCGTTGGCCGGTTCTCCACGGTTTGCAAAAGTCAATCCTTATCACCTTATCACCCATTTTCAGGGTGCAAGATTGAAAAACTCACGAAGAAAGAGCTCGACAGGAGGCGGTTACCTGAGAGTGAGGCAAACACTAAGAGGGCTCATTTAATGGTACCCTTGGAGTTCCCCAAGACGAGGGCAAAGCGACGGAATTGATTTTGATACATTCGCCGTTTCTTCTCATTGTCTGATTAGGTTTCATACAGAAAGCGTAGTTGGGTTGCAATTGCGGTGTGATTCGTAAACGTGGGCGAGTCGGGAATTTCAGACGTCGACTGAGTGTCCGCGATCACTAACTCCGTTCCGTGTTGTTGGTTCTTATCAGCTAAACTCTGTACAGTCACTGCAAACTACGAGACTTGGGATGATTTTCCAGTCGCTCCTGTCCCTCGGACGTGATCTTGCCGGTGCTCTCCGGAGCCTATGGGCGAACGTCTCATTGCCGACTCACGGTCACATTCGCCTACTGCTGGATCAGTATCCCAACATATTCTATTCCTAGGACTGGACCTTGGGTACCTCCCCGACCGTCAGGGTGTTGACATCGGTAAGCCTATCTACCCTGTTGGAAAAGAAGGGGGTGAGTCCGACCCGCGATGATGAGAGTCCGGAATGGTCAGAATGGAGATCCTTACTTGATTCTTTCTGCATCGGCCCTGGCAGCTTCTATGCACTATCCAGCTGGTCGTAGCCCCACTCTTACTGACAGCCAGCGGAGATGGGTTCGGTCTGGAACTCGTATACGGCGGCAAATTCGCTGCCGGAGGAACCGAGGGTGGTCCCCGTGTATTGGCCGGCGTTGCCCTCCGTTCTGGGTGTTAGCCACTCCCCGATCTCAGTTGTGCTGCGGCCGGCCAACGTGGGCCAAGGTTGAGTCTGCCTGTCTGAGCGGTACGAGTGGAAGGTTTGCAGTTGGTGGCTTCGAAACGGCAATCATTGTAACCGAAGTTGTTGTCGTCGGAGAACATATTGGATATGGATACCCTCACGTCTATGGTCGATGTTCGGTACTTTAGTGCCAACGAGGCTGGGCCTCCCCGGATGTAGGGGATACGCGTACTGTACCTTCTCCCTCATCACGCGTTTTGGCGTTCCACCTTTGCGTGTCCATCGGTGCTAACCACCAATAAGCGTTTACCGTAAAGGTGAGACAAGGGTGAATTTCCTTGATTTCCACCCCCTCTTTGAGTTAAGCTATTTACTCAAAGCTCGAACGAAACTGAGTACGATTGCCAGTTCAAGAGAACACGTTACAGGGATATTTTTTACAGTGGGACTGACAATAGTAGACGGGAGCGATGTGCCGGTGAGATGATTACCTAGAGAATTTTAGATGGCAGCCTGGATGGATGTCACGGTGGCATTCATCCCGTCGAAAAGACATTGGATGAAAGGGACATAGTCCCCGTCGTGAACCTAGCAGGGCACATGATGAGTAGGCGCCTTCATTCAGACGTCTATGGAATACCTTTCTGATAGCCGCGTAGTACCCTTGTTGCAGCGTAAGGTTGATGTTGATCGGGGGATAGCCCGCCAAGACCAGCGGAACCGAGGCTACCAATCGACTCATCCTCCCATTCCCGTCCTGGGAGTGTCGGGTGAGCCGTTGAAGGCAAGGATTGCAAGCAGGACAGTACTAACATCAAACGGATGGCAATTTGCAAGCTGGTAATGGAGCCAACTGGCGGTAGCGAATGGGTTCTGTGAGTAATTCTCGATATAGTGCTAATTGTCGTTCAGGGGCAGACACTAGCGAACTCGAGAGGGCATACTGTTGCTCACCCTGGCCATGTTACATATCAAATCCAATTCCTGATCCACTATTGCGTATGGACAAAATTGTATGGGGGATCTCCCCCCGATTATAACCGTTCCCCCGGTCGCGGTGCGGGTTTCACCTGGGGCGATGTAATTTAGGTGTTGGAACCGGCATGTGTCCATGAGACGGCTGTGGGCGCTGCATATCCTTTCTCTGTTAAGCTGTTGCGGGTTGCGGACAAGTTCGAACAAGATGTCATATGCCTACCGCAACGCAGTAAGAAATACGTGGAGAGTGAAGCGGGAAAAGGGGGCTAACAGATACGGTGTCCTTTATGATATCCCGTATCGCTGCCAGGTCGTACAGCGGGCTATCTGCGAGCACCTTGATGTCGGCTCCGTCGATCCCTCTGCGGACAATGTCCCGGATAGACTTGTTGAAAGTTAAGTTCGTGGCTGACCGGGACCAGATGAAGTAAACAAACTCACATCATCAGAGATGAGAAATGTGTGCTCGACGTGGTTCGTGTCGACGGCAGTGTGGTTGAGATACTGACGCCAACGGTCGGAACTCTTGGAGATCAGGGATGTCCATGTTTCCTTGACCTTCTCATGCCCTGCGGGAAGGAACGGGTGGTTCAAAGGAAACTCATATTCCCTACTCTGTTCCCACTTGTGAAAGTATGGGTCTGTGCGCCGAACCGTTGGTCAGCCGCCCGACTCCCCCTTAACCTCGTCCGATGACCTACATGAGAGCGATTTCTGGTGTTGTGCCTCAGACTCACCCTGAGCTATCTTTGTGTATCGATCCACGCTTTCGTCGAGGACT
>Ga0307516_10005105_pt1 | contig 15853 bp, 22 predicted proteins | sample 19_EM_MG_FD_203310 | JGI IMG/M metagenome (GOLD analysis project Ga0307516, IMG submission 203310) | Populus trichocarpa ectomycorrhiza microbial communities from riparian zone in the Pacific Northwest, United States - 19_EM | ecosystem: Host-associated > Plants > Roots > Unclassified | place...
AAAAAAAAAAAAAAAAAAAAAAAAAAAAAGCCATTAACTTCAGATGGAAGTTGAGGGATAGATCTCATAGAAACTTACCAGAAGGCTTCGTAATCAGTATCCGTTCACTTTCGGTCGATCTGCGTGCCTCCGCCAGCGTAGCTCTAGCTTTTTTTCCAGCTGCTTGACGTCTCAGGACCTCTTGATGCCGCGTCAAGGAATATCCCTAGAAACACGGGAATCTCAACCCTCCTGTCTCCAGATAAGAGGAGCCTGATGTTGCATTACCAGGACGCGAGTTTTAAAGTCACGACATGACTCGAGCTGGCCCTTGGCTGCTTCCTTGGAGTTTTTGTATTTGCTTCGTGAGACCTTACGTTTGCCATCTTGTGGCCGGGCTGCTGCCTTTTCCGTTTTAACATCATTTTCAAGCCTAGAGGAAAATTAGCTGGAGATCATGATCATGCATGAATTCTAGCCGAACGTACTCGTCATATTCTTCATAAAACTCTTCGCGTTCTTTCTCTTCCAATAAACAGTAGTACTGGTTCATGATCTTCTTCGACTCCATCAGCTCCTCTTGGGCGCTGAATAGTATCGAATCTATCTTGTTAAAATCATCTTTAACCGCCAGCCTAAATGAACCTGCATCGAGGAGGAAAGAACCGATGCTAGCGAGGGTTCCGACGAGTTCAATGACCATGATGGAATGGAGGAATTGTTAGGACATACAAGTGCACCCTCGAGTTTAAATCGCTGGTTTGTCGCTCTGTGGTTACCATTTACATCTAAAGTCGCCAAATGCAGACAAGGTCATTCAATAGGACAATAACGTGGAGGTATTTTGACATCAGAACAAATGGTTGCCACGGAGTTTGAATTCACTTCAATCAATTATCCACCTGATGTTCAAGGTTCGATGCTATTTCAATAGCCACTGCTGAAAGCGGTGGGCCCTCAAACAAGCTCTCCCACCTCTTCAATGTCGGTCCCTCAAGGCGACTCCAAACCCAAATATCGTCCGGAAGACGGAAAGCTGCACGACGGCGAGGTCTTCTGGCGAGATCATCAGCCATGGCTCAAGGAGAAAGGTTACATCCTTCGAAGCCGCTATCAACCTGACTGGGTGGCGTCTTGGTTGCGGTCTCCAGGCTCCCAGAAATCCTACCGTGAGTGTGAGGATGGCTTTAAAGTCCGCGTAAGTCTTTGAAAAGAGAAATTTCATCATCTCTCCTGCTAAAGTCGCCATGCAATAGCGAAATGATATCATGGACGCAAAGAAAGCAGATGGCTCTTTTGTTGCAATGAAATGCGTCAACACCTTGAAGTATCCAGATGAGGTAGCGATCGCGAAGCTCTTCTCCACCGAACCCTTGCGTTCGAACCCAAGCAACTACTGCGTGCCGATACTCGACTTTCTCGAAGTCCCAGACAAGCCGAATACAACAATTATCGTGATGCCTCTCCTTTGGGATGACGAGTTTCTCGTCCCTTACGATACAATTGGTGAAGCGGTGGAACACTTTCGTCAAATTTTCGAGGTACATCCCCTCGAAATAAGCCTTTGTTCTCGATGTCCCATTGATGACATCTTTCAGGGACTACGACTCATGCATAAAAACCATATAGCACACGGGCACGTCTCATTCTCCATTCGGGACAAAATTCGGAGCTCACGCCACCCACCAGAGATTGCAAATTTGACAACATCATGACAGACGTGACTGCGCTGTATCATGAATCCCCACCCCACCCATGGCGACGACAATACAGATACGACTTCGCCGGCAAACCCAAGATAGTTTCGTCTCGTACGCGCAACCCGCTCAAATATTATTTAATCGATTTTGGTCTGTCTCGCTTGTACAAGCCGGAAGATGCACCGCACCTCGAGATGCCTAGCTGGGGTGGGGATAAAACTGTTCCGGAGTTCCAATTTAACGAGCCGTGCGATCCGTTCGCTGTGGACGTCTACTGTATCGGGAACTACGTTCGCGAGATGCTTACAGTAGGCCCAGTTTATTACCTGCCTACTTGTGCGTTACCGATCGGGTTTTTGTTCCAGGGACGCCACGGTGTCACGAGCTCGAAACAGGGTTTCGAATTCATGCATCCATTACTCGCAGACATGACGCAGGACGATCCCAAGAAGCGACCAACGATGGAAGAGGTTGTCACACACTTCACTGATATCACCAAGAAACTGAGTAGTGGAAAGCTGCGTTCTCGTATTGCTCCGACTGGTGAACGACCCGTCAAAGGGTTCTTCCGATTTGTTGCTCATTGGGCACAGCAGTTGGTGTTCATAGCGAGACGGATCCCTGCGATACCGTCAGCATGAAGACAGGGGAACCTTGTAGGATATGTGTGGTTTAGCGGGGCTGTCCACACACTAATAACTTAGTATCACCTCCCTTGGATCATTCAACACAACCAATAATACATCCCATGTGCCTGAATTTAGACGGAAGTAAGTAATTTCAAAGTCGGTGACTACGCGGAGGTAAACGTGAGAGATCTAAGACTTAAAAAGGCAGCGATCACTGCAGATACCCCAGGCTCTGGTGTTAAGCCAGGCGTTGGAACGGAAGCTCGCGGAGTCATTGTTCTTCTAATACAATTGGACTGGCGATGGAATAGGAATAGTGATGGATTCCGGAATACACAATTTTACGGCAGGCACTGAGACGAGTCGATGACGAACAAACACAATTTGGTTGGTCACCTGGTTACCGATGGACCCACAAACGCCCATCGTTGTCCACAAACCTGGACCATCCTGCCTCTCCGTGACACATTCCTTGTTCTACTTTGGAACAATTTTGTTTCTTTTTTCTCCTCCAGCTTTCCATCAATTCGGCTATGTATCATTGTATGGTCCTCATGATTTTCATGGGACAGGTGTGGTGCCATGGCTACAAACCAATCCAGTGTGTCCTTATTCTCCTCCCTTTGGATCCGCCGCGATTTAAAACGCCCTCGGCCAAAAGACCAGACTCCATTATTACACGCAAATCCTCTACGTCCCCACCGGCGCTCCTTACTGCGTAAATCATGTCGACCTCATGCGAAGCCCTCGACAAGGCAAGAGAGAGGGCAGAAGAAGCCCTTGCGAGGCTCCGCCAAAATTCAGAAACGGCCAGGGAGGCAGAAATCTTGCAGGAGCGTTTCGAAGAGTAGGTCGCTAACTTGAGAGCCTTCAAGGTACTCGGTCGGGATGTCAATGTTCTGATCGCTTTTCATGAATTGGCAGGTTGAAGCAACGCCATGAAGAGCTTCAAGGAAGAGCGTCTGCTGACACCGACACAGACTTCGATGGGGATGCCCCGAGTCTGCAGGTACTAGACACTCTCAAGTGCAATGTGACGAACAACCCTGGTAAGCCGTCCTTTCACCCCAAATTTCCCAAAACTTCGCTGATATACTAACACTATATTTCAGATGGTTCTATCACATGTACTTTGTTGGGACCTGACGGTGAACCCATCGACGAATCGTGGTCCTTCAAGATAAAAGCCTCTCAAAACGACGAAGAAAACATCGAAAATATTCGAGCTGTGGCGGAAGAATTCGTGGATAAGGCGATGTTCACTATCAAAAAGCACTCTGAGCACCTTCACGATTTTCAGCTTGGGCACCTTGAGGACATGTATCAGAGGTAAGCGGCCGCGGGTGTCTTTGGAAAAATGTTAGGAAACGAAACTCACAAATATCGTCACCGACAGGTTAGAGGTTCAGCAGGAAAAAATACGGCATATCCAAAACGGATCTCCGAATTCCGTCAATGAACTTCTCGCGACCTTCTATGTTTCCGATGCGTTGAGATTTTTTGGTGCTGCACATATGATGGTGCGTTCTCAAACGGATACATAGTCACAAGGCTTGACGCTTTCGTTTGCAATTGTTCAGAGTTCACAGACTCGAAACTAGAGTGGAGCTGAGTAGGGAATGGTGTGCGATAGATTCGCACTTCAAGCTTTTCTGGACATCGTTCCCTGGTCATGAGCGAATCAGTGTATGGCAATGCATGTTATCACTCCAAATCTAACCTACAACGTAAAATATTACTCTTAGTTTATTCTATACCGATAATAATGGAGGCACGATCATAATATTGTGGAAAAGTAAATTGCTTTCAAGAGTCGTTAATGCATGCACCAGGTAATCAATGCCATGGTTCTATAAAAGAATTTTGCGCTCCGTACGCACTGAGTAAAGTAGACGGGATGCTTGCGTGCACCGCTTGAAGGCTTCATGTTTCTGAGCCGAATGCCTTTGTGATCACCGCTCAAGCGTTCAGCAAGCGTCGACTCCGCCGCACTTCCGAGTCATTCCCAGTGACTTGAACTTGTACTGGCAGGACGGATCCGACGGATAGTGCTATCGGATTGTAAAACAATGCCACAAAAATGACGCCATGGCATGCCACATTGACACGAATGGTTGTCAGGGTCTGAATCAGGATCATCATCTGTTACTGGGGTGTTGCTGGTTACCGGTTCAAAACGATCCAATTGAAATAGATACATACACAGGGACCCATATCCGTCCATCACGTATACCCGAGACCCTCTACTCGGACAGACCCCAAGTTTTTGGCCGAAGCACAAAAAGCGATCAAGCAACTTCAAGAAGTCCGCTCTTCAAGGACGCTGGCCTGACTGAGCTCACCCTTCGGTGGATTCTTTCCATCTCGATTCTATAGGGGTGTCCAGCTGCCCTCAAGTTTAAACCGTCATTTGTATCATTCCGACTGTTATGACCTTGATGATCTCGGGGCCATTGAAAATTGAGTACATGATGAACATAGATATATAGTTAGTCGAACGCCGAACCTGAAAATTCGCTCTTGCCGTTTCGCTGGACCTCAACATCAATCAAACGGAACGGGTCAAACTCCAGTCCCCTCCAGTCGAAGGCCGGGTTGTCTCTCCTTCTCCACCTTTGCAGCCACAAAAGCAGATGGAACCCGAATCCTACAGCAATCGCCCCCATGTCTCTTACTCCTCCAGGAAGTGTATGAGCATGTCCCCAATGCGCATCAACATTGTCCCCAGACTGTGGACATAGGGTTGTTGTGACACCGACGTCGTTGTCGAATGGGCGACTTGGGGAGGAACGGGTCCGTTGTAAGGCATGATGGAGCCAAATAGGAAATGTTGAATGACGGGGGCTTGTAAGGACTTCGGCAAGGTACATTTTGATCATCCCGAGTTGACCTTAGGACGCAGCGGTTAGGATCAAGCCAATCCCCAATCCGAGAGCTGGTGCTTACGGCAGAGATGTCGTCGAGCATCGGAGGGAGGCCGTCTTTATCTAACCCGACGAAATGAAATCCGATGAACCAGGCATACACAGGTCGATGTTACCACAGTAGTCAAAAAACCACGACTGGCGCATTGCAGTCCTCCGGCAGGGGCATGTCAAGGTGCACATTGGGGGAGAGGAAGCTGAACCTGTGGGCCGTGGAGAACGCAGTGTTGTCTTCCGTCGCGGCGATTGTGATCATGATGTCCTACTGATGGTGTGCCGAAAGAGGTCTCTTAGGAGAAGGAGGCTCGTCAGGGGTTGAAAGGGGAGTAAGAGTGTCACTTACCGCCAGCTAATGCCCCCCTACTGAGGTATCACTCGTTCAAACGGTACTCGATAAAAGGACGGTAGCCTGGTGAGTGTGAGAGAGACAAGTATGAAAGGACGGCGTGAACTTCGATGTAGATGACAAACCTGATAGATGGACTCGTGGGCGGGGAATGTGCAGCCGTAGACACCTGCTGAAAGGAAAGGAGCTGAACGGGTGCACTGTGAAAATTCTTGTGGCCCATCCACCATTTTCTCTCCCTCCCATGGCCGCAGACTCAGCTCCCTCCCCCAAGACCTGACCACTCCTGGACACGTCCCCCGAAGTCCAAACTCGCCATTTTTTTCTGGCGTCAGAAGATGTGGTTCGACGCCACCTTTGTCTTGACTTTTCTCGAGCCCTGGGAGTAGTTCCTGCTCTGTACGTCTCTTTCCACCTCCCACAAATTAAAAACTCACACCTCTGACCGCTCCCACCCTCCCTCGCCTCAAAAACAGTATCCATATTCATCGTCTCTGCATCCCTCCTCATCGTCGGCATCGTCAAATACTTCCCCTCCACGTCGCTATCATGCAAACCCGCGCAGTATACTACCTCTGGGGAAAGGAAGGCGAGGAACGTCGTTTATGGAAGTGGTTCAACACCTCCGTCGCGTCCGCAGCGGCTGGCCCTGGTTTGCTCAAGGAGTTGTGAACCCCAGTTCGGATACCCCCTTTGGTATACCCCTTTTCATCGTGAGCGAAACGATGATGCCCGCCCCCTCGTTCCCGAGCTGATGTGTAGACACCTATCATTTACGTGACACGTACATACGCGGCCTGTGGGCATTCTTGGCTGCTTGTATCCAGTTTCGATGATTCAACTACTTGAAGTTTTCGATAGAGTAATGGCATGAAAGACTGGATGCCCTGCATCATTTCCTGATATATGAATATGTAGAGTGTATCACCAGCTACGCGCTTGCGCCGTTTACCTTGATCGAAGTAAAGAGTTACTGAAGCGCTGGAGAATGGTGCACCAGAAGAGAGCCATCGGTATTGCCCTACCGCGTGACGTCATGAGTCAATTCTCGAACTATTTCAGTGTTGGTCTTCCTCCTCTACTTCTCATACATTCAAGTCGTAGACATGGGTCAATGCTCGACGGCCACACTTTCCTATGGATTCATCCTTAAAGGAGCCCAGCTTGTTAAGCTGCTTTTCGCCTGTCGCAAGCACGATGAACCAGAGGGCAACTTCACGCCGGGATCACATCAGAAGACTTTGAAAGAAGGCGAAACGGAGGAAGTGACAACATTCCTCGAGGCTTGGACCGAAGGGCAGGAGGTCGCTCCTTTTCACTTCGAAGTAGTCTCCGAAGAAACGGAAGGTACTGGGGCTTCAGGAGAACCTGCCTTTGCTATCGGGGCTCAGACGGGGAAGAGGGGTTCCATGCAAGGGACTGTTCGTTGTCAACCGACATATGGGGTGGGGGGAATTGTAAGTTCCTTCTTTCGGGATGGGCCTATTATTTTTTCTGAGACCACCAATATAGATGGCACTTCATTTGAGGGTTTACCCCAGCCCATGACAGACCCCAAGTTTGTGGCTGAAGCACAAAAAGCGATCAAGCAACTTCAAGAGAGTCCGCTCTTCAAGGACGCTGGCCTCACTGAGGTCACTCCTCAGTGGATTCTTTCTCTCTCGATTGGATAGGGGTGTCCCGCTGCTTTAAGTTTAAATGTATCAAGGTTGTACATCGACTGTTATCCCCTCGAGATTATAAATCTCCATGATTTTGAGTACATGATCAACATAATCATAAGTAAAAGTAGTTGAACGCCGAACCCGAAAACCCCTCTCGAATCACACATCAAAAGCAGCTTCGCCTGACCCAGCATCAATCAAACGGAACGGGTCGAATTCCAGTCCCCTCCAGTCGAAGACCAGGTTGCCTTTCCTTCTCTGCCTTCGCAGCCGCGAAAGCAGATGGGACCGGAATCCCACAGCAATCGCCCCACCCCATGTCTCTTACTCCTCCCGCAAGTGTATGAGCATGTCCCCAATGCGCATCCACGTTGTCCTCCCCATCTGGCCCAAATCCGTGGACATGGGGTTGTTGTGACACCGACGTCGTTGTCGAATGGGCGACTTGGGGAGGGACGGGTCCAGTGTAAGGCAAGATGGAGCCAAATAGGAAATGTTGAATGACAGGGAGCTTGTTAAGGACTTCGGCGAGGTACATTTTGATCATCCCCGAGTTGACCTTGTCCCACGTTTTAACCTGGAGACGCAGCGGTTAGATTCAAGCCGAATTCGGGAGCTTATCCTTACGGCAGAGATGTCGTCAAGCATCGGTGAGTGCCATCGGAGGGAGGCCGTCTTTATCTAACCCGGCAATGAAATCAAGCTGTTTTGAAACAAAGGGCGAGGACATACCGAGTTGATGAACTTGATGCATGCGAAGTACATGTAGTTTTTTGAATATTCATCCACAATGTCCGCATCGTGGATGGCTTTAGGCTTGATATACTTATGTCCTATCAGAAGGTGAGTAATGATGAAAGGGTGCAAACTCCCAAACGTACCACGCAATTGCGCGGACCCAAATAGAAAAGGTAAAAAGTGATAGTCATCCAACCCCCAGACGCCATGCGATCCGGCAGGTTCGAGCCAATACGTCGACTGTAGGACGCGCATGACTTGGATGTATCTGATGCATAGGTATATGTATAAGGTGAAGATCAACGGTAGACTACAACACGCACCTCCAAAAAACCTTGATCACAAGGGCTTTGTGATCGCTCTCTTGTACCACCCCAAGATGTTCGAGGCATATTCTAGAGTTGAAAAATAAATAAATCAGACGAGGTAATACACCTTGAAAGAAATGAAATAACGCACAGCCAGCATAGAAAATTAAGCTCCATCCCACTCCCATAATCAATCCGTGCGCGGTTGCCCCAGGACTCCTTAAAGTACACAGACACCTCTTCAATTGCGTCCTGTGGAAGTCCCGGAAGAGTAGGGTGCAAAGAAAGAGCTATCTAATGTCTCAAACAAGCCTAAGCATTTACAACGTGCCACCTGGAATAAAAAAGAGAGGCAGCGACGTACCTCTGCGACGGCATCATAAAACGTTCTGAAAGCAGGATTCCCAAACCGTGACGCAGAGTTCTCCACTGGCGGAGTGTCGTTTGCTATCTTCTCGACCCGATCGAGGATGTCCATTATAGCAGTTATGCCCTCATCAAACGGGCTGGGTTAGCTAGTTCGCTCGACCATGTCGATATGCACCCTCACCGGCGATTCCGAGCACTCATCTGTCAGCTTGACCCCGATCACCGAATTATTGAGCGCCTCAATATATGAGACGACAGCTTTGTGCGCTTCGGACGTTTGGAACCAGGCAAGCTGTTCTGGTAGCAAGATCTCCTTCATTGGAACTTGAAACGGTGTCTTGGTCGTCATCGTCGTGATGGTTGTGCCAGTGAATGTGTAAGGGCTAACCCTAACCCTAGCGTTCTCATCTGACCACCACCTCGATGCCCACCCCGGCAGCTACACTGAGAGCTTCACTAGAGAGACATAATGCGACATTTGAAACTCTCTTGAAGCTCATACCCGCGAAATACTACATAGTCCAGGATCAATCCGAGGAACAGGTGCTTCTCCCAGCCACATTCATTCATCCATTCTTTCGTTCATCGATGTTCACCTTTCAACCAGGCTTTAAAATACCAGAAACACAGCAAGAAGCAGAAAGCACCCAAACAGGCTATCAAAGAGGCCACCAAGAAGGCTAAACGAGAAAAGGTAACCAGGTCCAGTTTGAAATTTTAAACATCATCCAACGAAAAAAAACAGCTTGACCCGGCAAACCACAAATCCATCATCGACATCCAGAACAACTCGGCCAAATCCCAAAAACAACAAAAAACCAAAGATCCAGGCCCAACCACCAAAAACAAAGGCAAACGAAAAGCCGACGCCATCGAGTCTGGTGATTCAGATTCAAATTCGGACGATGAGACGAGGATGGACGTCGACGTCTCCGTCGAACTTGACGACGAGGATGGAAATCAAGATGGCATTTCCGTGGTGGACGGTGAGGATGATGCCCCCATCGTACCAATGCCGCAGTCCGGTGGGATTGAAGCATTGAGGGACAAACTGCACGCGCGCATGGCTGCGCTCCGTCGTGGAGGGAGAGGACGGGCGGACGGGATCGAAGCTACTGGACGTGACGAACTCTTGGAAGAGCGGAGAAGACAGCGCGCAGCCATGCGGGAAAAGCGTCGGAAGGAGACGAAGGAGAAGATCAAGCGTGAAGAGGAGATGAAAGGGAAGAAGGCCAAACAGAAGGACAAGGACCAGAGGGACAAGGGGAAGGTTGCAATGGTATGGGCATTTTTCCCCTGAGGGCTGCTTCGTTGATCGTGTTTCTCTCGTGATTTAATCTCTAGACGCAGCTACTAGTCTCCGAGGGCACGAGTTCCCTACATAATGGTCCTCAAGCCTCTTTGGCTACCGTTGCCTTCTCTTCCATAGCCGGCTCCTCATATATTTCCAAGAAGGCCCAAAACCTAAAATCCACATCTAACCCTCAACAGGCGCTCGAGCAGCTTGCAGCGCGGAAAGAGAGGCTCGCTTCAATGCCAGAGGAAAAACGAAAAACTATTGAGGATAGAGACAAGTGGGCAAAAGCAGAAGCGCGGTTGGAGGGTGTCAAAGTGCACGATGATGAAGGCAAGTTGAAGAAAGCCGTCAAAAGGAAAGAGAAGGAGAAAACGAAGAGTAAAAAAGAGTGGTCCGTGACTTTTTCAATTATTGCCGCTTTCTTTTCCCACCCAACCCTTACTCTTGTCGTACAGGGATGATCGCAAGCAGCAACTCACGGCTTCAATGGCCGCGAAGCAGAAAAAACGGACCGACAACATTGCCATGCGGCACGAAAGGAGAAATGACAAGCGGAAGGGGACCAAGCCGAAAGCTCGTCCTGGGTTCGAGGGGAAATCGTTTGGGAAGGGCAAGGGTAAACCCAGCAAGGGAAAATAAAGGTCTTTGTCGGCCCAGTTTCTCCTCTGGGCATCCAGGGTGGATCGCTTTCGCAGTCGAACATTCGCCGATAATTGTTGTTGCCCCCTTGGCGAATTTTCCTCCCGCGGTTCGCGTGAGCGACATTCGGTTTACGTCCTTCTATGTTTCTCCTTTCTTTTCTCCGTTCCTGCAATGGTTTATCGTCCATTACTCACCGGAAGGCGGAAATTATTTCGGCCTTGAGAAGCGATAAGCATCTGTTCTGAATCGTGAATGGGGAACCGCATGACATCTGGTATGTGTATGGACCATGACCGCAAGTAGCGGCATCCCATTCCCCCTAAACCCGATAACGATATACTCGCGCGATTGATATTCTTCACATTCAATCAATGCGATTGGTCGGACTGTTGAATTCCTCCACCTCGTGCCTATTCAGTGTTGGGCCGATTGAAAACTTAATCAACGAACAGCTTGACTTATAATTAATGGAAATAATGAGGAGATTGAGCAGGAATGTGAAGCGAATCATGACATTCCGCGATTAATTCCAGTATTCGAGAGTACAACTACAGAAGATGCAGGGGGTGTTACACAGTGGAAGATGCTACCAAGGTGAAAATGGCCGGTATTGGCCAGTGATTAACTTCCGGGCCACGCCGGGTGTGTATCCAAGTGTAGGAGTGACCTTGTGTCGCGATAGGGATTACAAAAAGATTGTGAATGAAACCAGGACATCATGCAAAGAGGAAAGTGAGAAAGAATTGCGGACATATATGCTGTTATTCCTGGGCCGAAGCCAATTGCGAGCCAACGAGGAAGGCTGTTCGGTTACTCTCCACCCGGTGCCTCCTAAAACGGAACTGATGATACTGATACGAGTTGCAAGGACGATAAACTGAGACGAGAGCGAGGACAGAGTGGGAACGATGTGTGTGTCACTGCAACCATGGTTGGAAGACGATGCTGGAGAAGATAACAGATAGATGTCAGCCACGCTTATCATGAAACCGAGCACGATCGCGGGCAATGAAACGAACCTGTCATGTAGTGACTTGCCCAAAGTCGTGTATTGATACGCGGCGTATGTCGACACTGCTGTTACGACACAAAATGCCCCTAATATCGAGTACAGGGTGACGCGCATCCGCCTTGCAGCTGCCCCGTCCTTTGGCCAGATATCGGAAGATGAGAGTTCGGGATGCACGTAGATATCGATGGAGGCACGCATAGTGATTGAGGTTGGACGGGGCACTGATTGCGATCGCGGGCGGGGGTGGTGGAGGAGAAGGAGTAGATGGAGGATGATCCTCTTATAACGGACGAGGACAAATACATAAATAGAGCACTTCTACTTAAAGGATTAATTACCTAATACTCGCAATGGTAACTCCGGGTGGACAAGGCTCAAGCCCGGGACAAGATCGGCAGCGAATTCAAAAGATAACAACCGGAAAATCACATAGGTAGGCGGTACTTGACAACATTCAACATGTCCCGGCGGGCGCTTTACTGGCAGGTGCCGCACTCCTTGGGCAGGATGGACGTTACAATTCAGCGGTCCAGAATTGCGTCTGTTGAGATTTGTTGCCGCCTCGAGGTCCCAGATGGCCCATTTCGGAGCATATATAACCATTATGTACAATGCCTTCAAGTTCCAACGGCCCTTGTCTCCAGGAACATCGGACAGGAATTTGTATACCGGATCGCTGACAGGCCAAGGGAAGAACCTCTGGACACGAGCTTGATGTTCCACTCAAGGTGGCCTCGAGGCGCGCTAACTCTCAGGTTGATGTCCTGACATTCCCCAATTTGAATTCAATAGCGAAGATGCAGAAAGAGAGACTGTGCTGATAATGCATACTTACATCGGGTCAGAAAGAGTAACTACGTGAAAAAACATCGGTATAACGTTAACGAATTGTGGAGTCGGTACATAGTGCCAAAGAGTACTTTTGCAGTACATAGATCAGCAGAACATGGCTAGAAAGACCGAGCAGGGTAAGACATAATGAGAAGGAGGGAACCACCGAGATGGCGCGCAATACAACTCCCAAGCTGTACGTATCAAGGTACAAGAACGACCTAGACCAAAGCAGGCGTAGCAAATCCAAGAGGAAAAGAAAATGGGATGGGTGCATGATGATCGATAACAAAATAAATGATCAAAAATTAGATTCGCCTGCGAAGAAACCCCCACCTCAGAACAAGCAAACAAAATTGCTCGGGAAAATATGTCTCCCCTTCTGCCTTCGTTCCTCGTCCAACAGCTCACCACTCCACCACCCATCCTCAGGCGTAGCAGTCACAGCAATAATATCACCCTGCTGGAAATCAAACTCTTCATCAATCGTCGCCGCATAGTCATACAGAGCTTTAACTGAAACATCCGGTTCGCGCGGTCCAAAGTCAACAGCCGAAAAAGAGAGTTCAGGGTTGTGGTGTTTACGAATAATCGAACACGAAATAGGCGCCGGAATGGAAGGAAGCAAATTAAAACAAGACAGGGTTTGTCAGAACACACACAATCAATTTAAGGCAGAAAAAGGAAGGTACGAACCATAGAACAGGATGGGATACCCTTCCTCTGTTGTCTGCCCTGTTGGGGGTGCTGCAACTTGGGATTGCCGCGGAGCTGCAGGCGGTGGCTGGGGCGACGGCGTCCTCCCTGCTGTGGGACTCGGGCCCCGGTATCCGCCATATGGGTTATACGCTGGCGTCGTGAGTTGCATCTGTGCTTGTTGTGGCACCAGTGCCTGTTGTTGCGGTGGCGGGTTACCGGTATTTGTATAATACAAAGTCGACCCTCGTTGCGGGCCATTGGCACCTTGATAGCCCGCGTAGACAGGTTGTTGGACCGGTGCCTGGTATTGCACCTGCTGGGGAGGGGGAGGTTGGTTGTACAAAGGTTGCTGTTGTGGTACAATTTGAGGTTGCATATATCCTGTCGGCTGTTGGTACAAAGTAGGTGGAGGAGGCGGAGGCGGAGTCACGCCATAAGTCCCTTGAGGTGGCGCCATAGGAGGTGCAGCGACAGGCGGAGGAATGAAACTTGTCCGACGTTGAGGATTTGTCATTTGGTTGAATTGCTGAGGCTGCTGCTGTACCGGCTGTTGCTGCTGCTGCTGGAGGTGGTGCGACGGCTGTCGTTGATGTTGTTGCAGCTGTTGAGGCTGTTGAGGCTGATGCTGATGTTGTTGAAGTTGCTGAGGCTGAGGCTGCTGGTGTTGGTGATATTGGTGTGCCAGTGCCATCTCATCATGCGACACCCTCCCGGTAGGATCCAACGCGATCCCCACTGGATTCGGGCTTGCAGACCTCACGACCGGCGCTGCCGGCGCACTAATGAAACTATTCCTCCTCAATGCGGCTGGCTGCGTCCCCGGTCCTGGCCCAGCCAGTTCACTCTGCTGCACTATCATCCCAGGTACAGGGCTATTACTCCTCGATCCTCCATGTGCTCCAATGCCAGCGTGTCCGACACTTGGAGGTCTCGCAATGTTCTGGCCCTGCGCCTGGTTCAAGCTCAGATGTTGCGAATGCCCAGGTGGACTTTGGCTCACACGCCGCTCTGAGACGCTTCCACGCATGCTATTCGAACGGCTGATGGATTTGCGCTCGCCAGGCAAGGACTGATGGTAGTCTGACAGGACACCTTCGATAATTTCAGAGCCTGAAGGGGTGACAGGAGGTTTGGGGATCATGAATGCGGCAGTGGGAGGATTGGGTGAGGCAGGACGTGAGGCGATACTAGAAGACGAGGCAAAGGGATGGGTCCCGACGATGTTTTCTGCAGAGTGGCGATAATCCCGATTCGCGTTTGAACTGGAGCTTTGGGAACCGGAGCCGCTGGCCATATTCGAGTTGTTGGCAGGGATTGAAAGAGACGATGAGCCGGCGATGTGATCTAACGTGCTCTGACGAGCGGGGAATTGGTTGGCTTTGGGATCGGATGGAGAGGCTTGGCGGAGGAAGGACTTGCGTCTAACACTGCCAGAGCTGTTGACGACATTTTTGAGGTCTTCCAATTGCTTCGCTAGAGGATCAATGCCACCGTTCACCCCCTTCGTCGGCGACGCAGAGCCAACCCGATGTACTTGTGGGTCTTTGTTCGGATCTGCCTTGTATGCGTTGTTCCCCACTTTGATGTAGGTCTCTGCGGTTGGATCAATGGTTTCCGAAAGAGGGTCCGGAGGAGGAGGAACTCTGTAGGATTGACGAGATACGTGGGTCGCATTCGTCGGTCTCCTTGTCAGGCCTGGGTCGGAGGAAGGTGATCTTGCAGGCGTAGGCGAGGTCGAGTGCGTGCCATTTGTTTTGGGAGCTGGATTCGGAGATATGTCTCTTCCTCTTGACTGAGTAGGTTGACGAGATACACCAACATGCGAATCTCTTCTTGAACCCCCCGCGCCAATGCCAGCGGTATTCACTGTCGGTCCTTCGGACTCCTCCGACGGCGGTTCGGACAACTGCTGTGTCATGAGTGTAGTAGTTTCTCGCTGTGATGCGCGAGAATGCTGAGCAAGTCGGAAAGTGGGTCGAGATGACGAAGAAGGTATAGCATCCGGGGTATTGTAGTTGACAAATGCAGGGGGATCTGGTATCTGGTTTCCGGTTCCATATTCACGAACAAAATTCTCCATGTCTTTTTCGGTTTCCATTTGCTCTAGCGACACGCGAATATGTTCGCATGCCTGTCCTAATCTTGAGCATAAGAAGGGACAATAAGGATGGCGTCTTACCTCGTCATCTGAGACGCAAACGGTGGAAACTGCATTAGCATATGCCCACATGTTGTCTCTCATGAACTCGATGCGTTGGTCTTCCATGTCTTGGCAAGAATCACAAAACGCCTTCCAATTCACCTCCCACCTCGCTACTGTGTCCTGAAGTACCCTGGCAAAATTCGCGAAATCACGTTCGTTTGTTTGAACGGTCTGTTGGGCACGTTCCAACTTTAGGGTAATCTTGTCGAGATCCTTTCCTTGGACAAGAGAGGATTGGGCAGTGTAGGAGTTGATCCTCACGCAATCCGCTTCGTACTTCTCGCGTGCCTTATTAACATGTGCCTCTTGCGCCTGTTTAGTCTTGAACTCCTTCTCGATCCCTGCTTGGAAGGTCTTCTTGTGATGTAACTGACGGGCATGAAGGGAAGCGGCAGTGTTTTCCAGCTCCGTGCGGACTAGACCCGCAAGATTGGCATGGTGGCCTGCTTGTTTTTCGGTCTCCGATCGGATGGTGTCCAAACAACTGCGCAGTTCCCTGCAAGAAAAAAAAA
>Ga0307516_10005107_pt1 | contig 15851 bp, 13 predicted proteins | sample 19_EM_MG_FD_203310 | JGI IMG/M metagenome (GOLD analysis project Ga0307516, IMG submission 203310) | Populus trichocarpa ectomycorrhiza microbial communities from riparian zone in the Pacific Northwest, United States - 19_EM | ecosystem: Host-associated > Plants > Roots > Unclassified | place...
CCAGATATCCTCCAATGGGATATGATCCTGCTATCAGATGAGTCAGAGATACAAGCAGATAAGTAGATAAGTAGATAAGTAGTCTTATCAGCCAATAGAAACAGAGATGGATATCATCCAATCAGAGAAAGGGATAAGGTGTGAAAAGGTAACCATATGGGGAAGTGTCTGATTGGTGTGGTAAATACATGTTAGACATGTGCCCACCCTTGAACTTTATAATATCGTCCACAAGGCCAAACAATGATGGGATGGAAAAGAATAGATAGTTTGTTTAATAAGATGAGAGAGGCATAGTTGATAAGATCAAGGAGATAAGATAAGAGGCTGAGGGGCTGTTCCATAATACAATCAAACTGAAGTGTTGATAAGATGAGATGAGATAAGACAAGAGGCTGTTCCATAACAGGGATGTATTGTGTTGTTGAACCAACCATGTGTTGAAGCTATTGCAAGACATAAGGAAATGGAATGTGAATGGGTACCAAGCATTACTGACTGTCCAGTGTTGACCATGAGGTTGTCCACATTTCAAATGCAATTTGAGAATCCAAAATTGTAAATGTTTGCTGCCATCACTTATATTGCGGCCTTTCAATATCAATGCTGGGACAGCCTTGTTTGTTGTGGGGGTGCTGGCGAGTTCATGGGCAACACGGCCAGTTGGGCCCCCATTACCCTGTATACTGTTATAATACGTCTTTTTCTATTCTTTCACCTTTTCACATCATGTGCTCCACACATGATCTGCAGTCAGTCTCACTCAGCATTGCTGTGTAGGGCTGTATGGCCATATAGGTATGGTGATATGACTGTTGAGCGGCTGTGCCTGTATTTGCACTTTCCCACAGTTATGTCAATACAGAATGCAATGTTGAACCCATTATAAACATTATTCTATTGGAACTGCTGGTACTAATGGCTACCTATGAGAGTCTAAATACCACTGGACCACCCTCGGTCATGATCATAGGAACAGTCTTTTTGAGGGCTTAACTATAGACTTGACACAACCTTTCATTTCTCATTGGATAAGACCAGTGAGGGGACCAATATTGATGATACTATTGTATGACCTATCACCCTATCCACCTTATCCAGAAATACCCTGATTATCTGTGGATTTAACAAGGGCTCAGGGGATTTGCTATCTTGAATGTGAGCATCCAAAAAACCCACGCATCACAGAATATGTTGCGTGATCACTAATGCTGTGATGCTGATCCGTGTGAATTACCAGAAATAGAGCAAACCCTGGAAACGGAATTGTCGATAGTTACTGAGGGCCTGGAACTGGTCCCTGATGCTTCGAATCCTTGATTCATGGAAACCGGGAACCTGAACAGCCCAATCAAACTGTGATGCCCCACTTGAGAATGCTCCCAATCTGCACCTTACGGCTTGCAGAGGCGACTGAGTAGGGAGAGCCCCCCAGGAGTCCTCCAGCGACTGTTTAGTCGAGGCGGGGATCCTGGGGCATGTGTATTGAGAATATATTGTAGAAGAAGGACCTCTACATAGACAAAAACATAGAGTTAAATTACTCGTGCATGAGGGTGATGGCGGGTGGGTTTCGCAAAGGTTCCAAGTGAGGCCAATGCTGTAGAGTATTGGATGAGCAGGAGAGACCCAACTGAGAATGTACTCACCTGCAGAGGGTTGGAGGAGGGGTCTCACCCACGCGCCCCTCTACAGGTGGAACGACGGCGAGTGATCACGCAGAAGCGGTGATCACAACAGTTCGCATGCGCGTTGGCCTCATAGGGCAGATTGGATTAGTGAAAACCCTCCATTTAAACACCCCCAATCTGCACCTTACAGCTTGCAGAGGCGACTGAGTAGGGAGACCCCCCCGGGAGTCCTCTAGCGACTGTTTAGTCGAGGCGGGGATCCTGGGGCGCGTGTATTGAGAATCTATTGTAGAAGAAGGACTTATAACCTAAGAAAGAAGATGAGGGAAACAATAAGCTATGATAGAAGGGAAATGGGGAGAAGATAAAGAAAAGACGTCCATAATTTGTGTGTGAAGGTAAAGAAACAAACATACGTCCGAGCTTCGTGAAAAAAAGGAAGAGACCGGAAACAGAGGATAAGGAAACTGAGATTGTGGAGCTGCTATTGGCGACGCCCCATGAAGACAGAGACAATAGAAAAATGAAGTAAAGGATGTGCCTTGTCACACTGCCTGTGGCAACGCATGACGAGGTGTGCTGCAATGAGCTACGCACTACATCCGAAGAGGAGGGCTTGAATGAGCACAGGGTGCTTCCTGATGTAGGCCTCAAAGGCGTCTGATCTCCACCGACCAATAGCCTGAATAAGATGAGGCAGGGTTCCCAATTCAGCAAGGAGGGTTGCTCCTCCTGCACACATCGAGTGCCCGCTAATGGAGGAGTCGAAAAAATGTCGCAGTCGGCACGTGAACCAAGAGCATGTAGGGACGCTTCCATCGTCATGGATCCAGAGTGGGGAAAGGAGCGGGAACTTCTCATCGCGAGAGCGCAGATATTGAAGGAAACAGTCGATGGGATCATATAATTTGTCGTTTCTTGGGATGATGATCATGTTTCCACTGAAGAAGCGGTCACCCTTGTGCCCTGGGAGGAATAGGAAGTAGGAGTTGGTGGTGCACTCGACGGACAAACATCGAATCATTTTACGCGGGTCGCAAAGTTTGGGGCTGTCGGAGTCCGTTAGCTCACTGAGTCGCATCAGGGCAAAGAAGCCTGTCAAGAGTAGAGTGCAGAATAAGCGATCGTCATGGGATGGGTTTGAGTAGTAGCCCATGACGATCTCCAGGTCTTCAGTTGTGAGCGTGCGCCAGCGTTTGCGAGGAGAGCCATGCAGGCATTTGCAGCCAGTCATCGTGCGCTTAACGAGGGGTGTTTTCTGGTGCTGGCAAATGTCGGGGTAAAATGGTTCAAGCTGGTTGCAGATTCCAGAGACGTAGTTGTCCACGGAGTCGGGCTTGATGAAATGTGACATGTAGGTGATATAGAGGCTGAGGGTGTCAGCAGAGGGTTCGTTTGGAAGGTTGTGGCTTCGTATGAATTCTAGTTAAGACCGCAGTGCTGAGCCATAGACTGTGTGAGTTCCTGAGGCAATCGCTTGGCCCAAAGCGATGGAGCGCTCATATAGGAGCCGCTCTTGACTCCAGACCTCTCGATGAGGTTGCCTGGAGCCCTTTGGGTGGCGGTTCAACATCCTGACGGCCCCAGCCGCACAGGAGGGGGTACAAAGATGTCAATAGTAAGGGGACGGGGGTGGGTACCTGCACAGGCAATTGCCTGGCTGAAAGCGCTGCGTGATAGGTGGTCAGCGACAACGTTGTGTTTGCTGGCGACATGAAGGATGCAGACATGCAGGCTACAATTGATGATGATGTCAACTGCGTAACGCAGGAGCGTGTTGAAACACGGAGTAGCACGAAGACTGCTGAAGATGTCAACAGTGTTTTGACTGTCGGTGAAAATGACGACTTTGGAGTCAGGAGCGGCGTGGAATGAAGCATGCCAGAGGGCAGACACTACACAGAGGAACTCGAACGGGAGGATCCACTCGGTCCTTGGGGTGTCTAAGGGTAGCCAGTCCAGAGGCGCTACTGAGAAAAACGAGGAATTAAGGTTGGGATACCAAAACCCCATGCCGGACAGGCACGTGTCGCAAAAGATCACGATGTCAGGGACCGGACTATATGTACTCCCAACGAACGTGACATGTGTTCCGTGGTCCATGTGAGGTCTTCGCGGACAGTGTTATTGACGAAAATCAGGTCGTTTGACTTGGTCTTGTGGCTGATTTTCTGATAAAGATTGCAGAGACCAGGTTGAAGGAGGGGAAAAACATTGAGGCTCCAGTTGAGCCAGCCAGCAAGGCGTTGCCACTGCTTCAAGGGGTAACAGGAAGATCCGGTCCGTCGGCCACCCTTATTTGTTCGACGTCGACAAAACTTTGCCAGTTCATCAATTAGATCCTTCCGGGCAGCTAAGAAAAGCATGTAGATAAGGCAGTTCGGGTCGACCTTGATCCTGATGATTGGTAGGGTGGGTCCAAACAGTTGCTTCTTTTCCTTGTGAGGCAGGTTGATCTCGTTCCAGAAGGACAAGAGTCGAAACTGCTTCATTGGCATCAATTTGGAGTAAGGTACGTACAGGGTGAGTTCATCAACAGGGTTGATCCCATATGAATCATCACTGTATACTTGCAGGTCAGGGACATCTTTGATTTCGCGTGTGATCCAGGTTGCCAGGCCATTGAAGGACACCCAGAAATCACCCAATCGACGGCCACCAAAAATGCCGCAACGGTCGATATGGAGCTGTCCGTTCACACGCACACCCTGTTTGATCTGCCAGAATGGGTGCATCAGCATCAGTCAATAAGCTTCAGTGACATCGGATTTGAACACGACAACTTCACCAGTCCCACGAGAAGCTAGAAGGATTTGACCGAAAAGGTGAAGATTATCAAGAGGGTAAGTTGTGTGGGTGTTATGAGGGATCATGGAATTCAGGGAGTAGGAACCAAAAGAGTGGTCGGTGATCAATCTGAGGTCATCAGAATTTGGCTTGGGAACTGCATGCACGGGCATGCAATACATGCCCGGAAGCAATGTGGTACTGAATGCAGGTGAGAACCTATCTTTCTCTACCTCAGCATCACATTGTTCCCACAGAAACATTGCTTTATGATGGTCGGAAGGGGTCGGGAGTGAATCATCATACGTGTCGGGATAGACCCCAATGTGTGTGTCTGCTCCAGCTGGCCAGAACCTCTCACGTAGCCCACGGCAAACGGAGTCAACAAACGGGCGATTCAGGTGAGTCTTGAGGAGTTCTTCGAAGCGGTCGACATTGATGGGTGTGACAATCTTAAACAGATGGGGATTTTTGGCGATGGTTTTGGCGGCTACTGCGTTTTCGAGTTCGTGGATCGGTGGGGGAGGAATGGGCGGCGCATGCAGAGTCCAATCTGCAGTACAAGGCGAGAAAGGTGCCCCTTCGTGCCAGGAATTGTAGCGTAAGTATCTAGGCTGATGGTCGTGCATCAGATCGACTTCCCTCCGAACAAGTATTCTTTCCATGCCCCTCTTTTTGGCAGCTGGTGCAAATGTGTCGGTACATGCATTTTTCTGTGCTGTGTGGACAGTTCCTCCAGTTGAAATGTCGGCAGATGGTGGTGGCGTTTCCTCCTCCTCCCTCCTTCTTTTTCGCGCTCTGAACGCTTGCTCCAAATTCAACTCCACTGGTAAAGATCATGGCAATGAAGATATCATTGAAAGCGGCCGTGTCGGTGAGGAGGTGTCGTTGGCCACCTTGGATGAAGTTCCGGACACCTTGGTCATACAGGATGATTCGGTGGTGAGAGGTGGTGACTTGTGCTGTGAAAAGGTGATTGATGTACTCGCCATACTTAGCAGTTTCGTCAGCGCGTTGAGGGAAAAGAAAGGTGAGGAGAAGCCTCGCTCGGTTCCATGCTGCCGCCCATTCTCCGGATGTGGATACCCATCGAGAAGGCTGTGATGCCTCAAAATGGATCTCTGTATGTCTGACACATCCAACATTCTCCTTAGGAGGTCGAACGTGGTGGAGTGCACTGAAGATGACGTCAAGATTGATGGATTGGCCCCGGAGAGCGTTTTCAATTTCTGAGGAAGGGATTCCTGCTGGGGCAGTAGCGGCATGTAGGACTTTCTGTTTGACGCTGGAGATGTTCTTCCCGTAGAGGTGGAGAAGTCGATGATTCTCGGTGATTGCAGGGTTTTCAGTGTCTTTGGCGGTGAGTTCTTGGTTGTACCAGGGCAGCTCGAAATCGTCGATCCTTCCAGGTTTGTCTCCGCGCTGTTCGTCATCATCTCTAGGTTGGTCTTCATCCCCTTGTTCACCGGATGAGTCCCTATCCTTGCTGGGGTCTCTTTGTCTCTTAAGGGGGATGATTGCCTCGGTCACCCGGTGGATGGCAGGCGGCACCACATTAGATGTGGTCTCTTTCGCCGAAGCGTCGGCAAGGATTCATTCAACGTGGTCGAGCTCCCTGGTCCAATGGCTACAGGCGAGGTCCTTGTCGGCAAGAGATCCTCCAGGACAGTGGGAGAGTGTGACAAAGATCTGGAAGAGGGCTCTATGCTTCGGGATTTTGCCTCGATGGAACGATTCCACATGTCCCTCGAGTTCCTTAAGAAGCTCGGTGGTTCTGAGTCGATGGAAGACTGGCGGGTTGACTGGTCCCTGGGAATTTCCAACCATTCTAGGAGGGTTGGTCGAAGGATTCGGACCACCGTCAGCTGATCGAGCAGCGGTTGGGGATTGGTTTGAGTTTCGGTCTGTAGTACTGGGCTGTCCCGGAGTCGAGACAGCAGACTCTCTTGCTTGCTGGGCGGCATAAGATTTCGCAAAGATATCACTCATTCAAGAAGTGCGAAATAGGAGACAATGATATTGAGCCGAAGTACAGACGAGCGATGAAGGAAAAGGTTTTTCGCAAAGGTTCCGAGTGAGGCCAATGCTGTAGAGTGTTGGATGAGCGGGAGAGATCCGACCGAGAATGTACTCACCTGCAGAGGGTTGGAGGAGTGGAAGAGACCTGGAGGAGGGGTCTCACCCACATGCCCCTCTACAGGTGGAATGACGGCAAGTGATCATGCAGAAGCGGTGATCATGACAGTTTGTATGCGCGTTGGCCTCATAGGGCAGATTGGATTAGTGAAAACCCTCTGTTTAAACACTCATGAAATGAGGCATTCTTGGCACTCCGCTCCACAAGTGCTGGTTGCCCTCTCGACATATGGAAAACTTATTGAAATGACTTGAACGAACCTTCTCGAACATGTCTGATGGCCAATACCCTAGAAACCGATTTGATTTGGACTTATCTCATGATAAACCTTATATATCTATTTCACCTCTTGTTGTGTATAAAAGCCTGTTGTTTCCTGCCATGTACAGTAGATTAGAATAGGCCCCCACCTAGATCAACTTCTCTCTCTCTCTCTCTCAGTGATTGTCGAGTGTGATAAGATTTTCTAAGTCTCATCCAAAGAGAGTCTCAGTGAATCCTGAGAAAACTTGATTCCTTAATATTATTTTATTGAATCCCCCCTTGAGCTTCGACGTGCATGACCTCACATTGATTCTCTACCAAAAGACAGAAAAGTCTATCTACTTGGACTAAAGAGAATTCTTTCTGCCACCCTTGAACTAAATTGTTGAGAGTGATTAGTGGGTGTGTTTGTAGTGTTTTCACATCACTCACCACTCACCAAGATCTCACTTCTCATTGGGCAGAGTATGGTTACAGAACCTCCAGACCCATAACCATACTGTCAGACTCCCAAGTACGAACAGATATGGGACAGCCATATTGACGGCATACAACCATAAAAACAGTATACAGAAAGTCGATTTCAATTTGAATAGAGATCATAGCTACTGTACAATTAGTTAATAGTGATTACATTCAAAGGGGGAGCTTGACAAGCGTGAGTGTCCTTACTGTTTTTGAAGACTGGCCCATCAAAGTGAGAATGATTGAACTTTGCCACCACTCCAATAGATCACAGCCATCAAAATCTGGCTCATGAGACAACGAGGGATGACGAGAAGAGTGGGAATGGGATTTCAAAGGAATGATCAATCCCACTTACTTGGTGCACTGACAACAGTGAAAATGTCTGCCGATGCTGACACCAACATTGCCTGTTGCATTCCATACTGCCTCAGATGCACTTGTCATTGTTGGCAATGACATACTCGCATGGGAGTCTCGATGACAATGATCAATGTGGCAGCCTCAGCATGTCGATTTGACAACACCAATGCCCACAGCAGCACTGATATCCATCCTCTGAGCAGCTCTGAGTTGCGTGTCAGCTCAATCCTACTGACAGTCCATTATCCCACTATCAGTAAGTAATCACTAGTATAGACTCTGAGACAATTTAACATAATTCTCGAGCTGGTTTGGAGTCTGTGGCCCTTGATGTCATTGGCATGGCTGGCATGGTTGAATGGAGTTAAAGGAGTGTGATATCCATTGCAAGCAGGGATTGGGGATTGGTTGTAAGATTGCACTCAGATATATGATGACCTAATGAATCTGGTCTAACAGGTTAGATATGGCCAGGAATAGACATATCATGATTACTCACAGCTACTCTAAGGCAAGAAAGATGTCCTCAGTGTTAAAATAAGTGGGTCTTCGACACTTACTCAGGTAAAAAGCAGTAGACCCTGGCAATCATGCAGGAGATTTTGTTGTACATACAGTGGATTAAATACAGGGTGACAAAATGAATAGAACAAAGGAATGTCAGTAAAAGGATAAAATGAGGTACTATATAATAAGAATGTATGATGAAGGCTAGAACAAAAATGGTTCTTTATGGTGTGCTTGTAACCATGCATCTGAAATTCCAATACACCCCCACGAGCACAACAGAAAGAAATGTAATATAAAAAATAATCACCTCCATAATGAAGGCAATAAGGTAAAGGCAAAAGTTTCAAGTTAGATGCACCCCTGCAAAACTGACACACCTGATTAGAAAAATCCTGAATAATCATCATCTGAATCTTCCTCAACTAAACCAGCTGTTTCTTTCCCACTCTTCTCTGCCTTGATCTCTTCCATTCTCTCTTTTCTGGATATTCCGATTTATAATGACCCTTCCCATCACAAAAGTAACATGTCACATCAGATATCACACACGCAGTTCATCATCCAGCAAACTTGGATCCGGACATGGCCATCACTTGGTCACCAGGTTCGGACTTGGTATTTCCACTGCTGCTGGGGGCCTGTGCAGCTTGTCAAGTTTCTTTGTTGAGTAAGCGAGTAGTGATGCAATTGAGGGTGAGCTGGTCAGCAGGGGTGGAGTCGAAATTGATGATTATGGTGTCATATGAAGTTGGCAGGCCTATTGTGAGGGTGAAAATCTGGTCTTGGTCTGTGACAGCAATCTGAGCTTCCTCCATTCAGAACGCCAAGCTTTGGATCACTCTGATCCAGGGCTGCATCAATTGTCCCTCCCCTTTCTTTGCTGTCAAGAACTTCCTCCATAGTGCAAGGCTCATTGCAAAGCTGGCAGCACAGTGGACGTGTTGCAATGTGTCCCACACCTTTATCAGATTGTGCAACCACATGTGTGACAACTGACCATTCTCCACTTGTAAGACCATTTCTGCTCATGCCTCTGCCATCTTATCAACTAACTATTCCTTCTTTTCCTTCTCCAGCTCAGCTGTGGCTGTCTCTACATCCTTCCCTTTGACATCGACCACAGACCCTTTCAGACAAGGATTGCTTCCATTCGAACAGCCCATTCGGCATGGTTAGAGTTGTTCAGACAGGAAAAGGTGATGGATTCAGCATTGTGAGACATGGTGGACAGCAGGTGGGATCCGCAATGTGGTTTCTTCAGTCAAGTATTCTTTGCTTGACTTTGGCAATTTGTCAAAACAGATTTCTTCATACTGCATTATTTCGGAAACGCAGCTGCCTTCTGCAGTGTCAAGGTACTGCACTCTGTAAAAACAGAGACCCAAGTGGCAAGTCCAAGTAACACAAGACAAGATGAGACAAGAGTGGCTAGAATGGCACGAGAGGGTAGTGTTGAGTATGCTGCACGATTGTGTTAAAATGAGTGGGACTTCGACACTCACTTGGGTGAAAAGCAGTAAACCCTGGAAATCGCGCAGGGGATTTTGTCATACATACAGTGAATTAAATACAAGGTGACAAAATAAATAGAACAAAGGAATGTCAGTAAAAGGATAAAATGAGGTACTATACAATAAGAATGTATAAAGGAGACTAGAATAAAAATGGTTCTTTATGGTGCGCTCATAACCATGCATCCGAAATTCCAACACTCAGGACTCTGGGTGACATGCAAAGTGGTGGATGCTCAGTTGGAAGAGGAATTAATGACATTTGTTGATCACTTGTGATTACATGAGCAATCATATGAACAGTTCTGAACCATATACTGTAAGTTGCCATTTACAGCTGTAAATCTGACAGCTGTATTGGTGGCAAACCATACTACCCATACTGTCAATGTGCGGACCAAAAGCCTGATGGTGATAGAGCCATACCATATGACGGGTACTGTATACCCATATATTATGGTGACAGTATGCAGCCCTATTGCTGCACAATGCCTCATGGTTTCCACATGTTGCTGCACAACACCTCACTTATAACACATGTAGAACATTCTGGAACTACTTATGTAAGGATTCCATGGAATGTTTTATTGTTAACACATGTTCTCCAACTAGTATATATAGTCAGTAGTTGTAACCTTAGTTGTATTCTCTTAAGCTATCCACTATAATCTAGTGTGAGGACTCTAGTCAATATAGACTTCTCTTTTCCTTTCCTCATGTTATTCTTGTAAGCCCGTGAAAAACCTATTTGGTTTTAGTGTGGCTTAACAGAAGAATACGACTTCCTCCCTTGCCTGCTTACAACTCTCAAATTATTACCAGTGTTTCCTCTCGCGTTTGTGCTTTTTTGCCAGACCTCCTGGACTCCAGGGATAAGGAGACAGCCCAACAAATTTCTCTCATATTGAGTAGATGCTCTACACCCACACGCATAACATTGAGTCTGATGCACCAGGTGAGCATCTAGGCTGAGTAGACCAGACAATTTCTACCAGAAAAAGATAGGAATCTGCAAAATGCTATCAGGCAACAACCCCGACTCTAATACCGACAGTACTCATGTGCATAGGCAATTGACCACAGAGTATCCATCTTTCCAAGGTCTTCCTTCTGCAAGGTTACTTGACTCCCAAACAGGACAGACCACTCTTTGGGTTTTTCTTTTAGGTTTTTCATATCCAAGGTCCAGAACAGGGTTGCTGCCCAGACCAGAATACTATTGTTCCCTCACCATGGCTCTCTCATTCACACTACTATGCTCTACCTCCCTTACCTTTTCCAACATGTCTCAAGAATCAGGAACCTCCTCCTGTCGTCAAACTTAGAAAACCAATTAGCTGACACCATGACAGTGATCCAAATGTTAATGGCAAACATAGGAAATCTCACTCAGCAAGTCGTCCACTTTATGCAAAACATGGCTCTCATGCAAGCCAACCAGAACCTTCCACCCCCTACACCAATCCCTCAACCCTCTCCCCGCAATTTCCCTCTCCCACCTTCACAAGAGATGACACTGAATCTTTCATCAATAGATGCTGCTTATATATGAACGGCTGAAAATCAGAATTCCCTGACAAGGATGCCAAGATCCATTGGACCTTTTTGTACATGCAGACTAGTTCTGCCAAGATATGGCATGACTACATCGTTGCATTAATGTACAAGAGACAGCAATGGTTCTTGATGAGTGATGAGTTATCAAAAGAAATCGACCAAAAGTTCGGTGACATGGACAAGAGGACTACACAGTCACTCAAGATTAGGACTATCCAGCAAGGAGATAGGTCGGCAGATGAACACGTCCAGGAATTTAAGAAAGCAGTGTTAGGAGCTGCTTATGAAGGATACCCCCTGGTTGTGGAGTTTAAACACTTGCTCAACACAGGTTTATGAAGAAGACTCTCAGAGCTGTGGCCCATGCCTGTGACAATGCAGCAATGATATGACGAGGCCATAATGTCCTTCTATAGAAAAGTAAACAGAACTGTGAGGAAACCCCCACAGCATGGCCAACAAGGGCAAGGTCAAGGACAAGAACAAGGATCATCATTGCAACAGGGATACCAGTGACAGTTCTTCAGGAATCAGACGCCGCCACAATATGGGCAGTGTCAGAACACTGGACAGCCACAACATGACCCAAATGCAATGGACGTTGACAGGAATCAGGCACAAAGTCCGTCTATGAAGTGCTTCAAGTGTAATGGTCTAGGACATATGGCAAAGGAATGCCGAAGGAACTTGGACATCAGAGGAATGATGTACAAAGAAATGGCAGAACATTTTGAAGCTGCTGCCACTGCTGCAAAGGATTGCGAGGAATTTGCAAAGAGGAAGGATTTTCCCACCACAACCCAGTGAGAACACTCCTACTGAGGTTGAAGAACAAGTTTGAAGGACTGGAGATTGACGACACCAATTCAGATATAGTAGACACTGGATGTACTACACCTATTAATGAAGTGACTCCTACCGAGCATCGTGCTGCAGAGGCATGCTTGATTCCCCATCAAATAAATTATATCATCACAATCTGCTATGTCAAGAGATTTATCTCTGAACTGAAGGAGCACATCAGCTGGCTGAAATCTAAACATTATTTTGTTTGAATGGCCAGACCTCAATCTGAATTGATGATCAATGTTGGATTACATACCATGGATACCCATTGCATGGTTGATGTAAAAGCACTATTGGATAGTGGTGCTACAGGAATGTTTATTGACAAGAAGTTTGCTGAAGGAAACGGAATCGCGATGTGATCACTGGAGAAGCCAATCCGAGTGTACAATATGGATGGCACACTCTACCAAGGAGGCTCAATCACTCATGAAGTTATTGATGATGTCACACAAAGGACACAAGGAAAAAGCAGTATTCAAAGTATGCAACCTCGGAAAGTCAACAGTAATCATTGGATACACTTGGTTACAAAAGCACAACCCAATGATTGATTGGAAGACTGGTGACATCAAGTTCACAAGATGTTCATGAGAGTGCAATGTTGCAACCAAGAAGCACAAACAAAAGAAAGCATTGGCTTTCAAGTACAAGGCATCAGTCAGAGAAGTAGATGAGGAAGCAAAAGAGAAGGAATGTGAAGATGATGAAGAGACAGAGGATGATATTTATCTACGAGTACTGGAACACATACAAGAAGTTGAAAAGAAGGTCAAAAGGAAAACAGATGAAGAGATGGTACCACCGCAGTTTCATGTGTACCTCAATGTTTTCAAAAAGGCTCCATCTGAACATTTACCCTTATGCAAACCATGGGATCATGCTATCAATCTAAATCCCAACTTTGTACCACAAAAGCCTATGTTATATCTGATGTCTCCAACAGAACAACAGGAAGTCAGGAACTTCATTGATGATCAACTGAAAAAAGAATACATCTGATCCACAAAATCACCACAGACATCCCCAGTGTTTTTATTCCCAAGAAGGATGGAAAGAAACAAATAGTACAGGATTATCATTACCTGAACAAAGGAACAATCAAGAATAACTATCCATTACCACTTATTGATCACATAGGAGATGGAAAAGTATTTATGGAGCTGGATCTTCGATGGGGCTATAACAATGTACAAATCAAATAAAGAGATGAGTGGAAGGCAGCGTTCACTTGCCACGATGGCACATTTGAACCTTTAGTTATATTTTTTGGACTATGCAAATTGCCTGGAACATTCCAGACAGTGATGAATGAAATCTTCCATGATATGGCAGTTGTTGTTATGGTTTACATCAATGACATTCTTATTTTCACCAAGACTGAGGAAGGACATGACAAAATTGTTGAAGAAGTCCTGTGCAGGTTACACACTGACAAGCATGCCCTCGCTGTATGCTGCAAGAACCAGTCAAAACAAGCATTTATGAAGAATTCAGCAACAACACATTCTCAATTCAAGCATGTCAAGCACCCGCCCATCGGAGACACCTGCTAGCACCCTCGAATTACCCTCAGCGCATCCAGTGCTTCATATAGCATCCATATTATGTTTGGCGCTCAAAGCATGCAGCGCTTCCTTGATTGTAACACAGGTGCTGCCTGTCAAGACCACAGGCGCATACAATGCACAGCACTCAGACGACCTCAGAACAGCTCACCGATGACTATACAACCATTTCACATCATTCCGTTAGCATAATAATGCACCATGTCAGCAACATCATAAACAGTTGCTAGCAACTTTCCTTGACACCTCACCGCTGTTGGGATGTGTGGCGCTCGGTTCCTGGGCGTCTTCCGACTCGCATTCCTTAGTTTCGGACTAGTAGCGCTTAGGTTCCGTCTCGGATTGCCAATTTTAGATAGAACAATCTAGTTAAAAGCCTTCTAGATAGACTTGTTCAGTAGTTTCGAATCCAGTTATGTTTTAGACCACCCCTCTCAAGCGCACAGCTATTCGACACATTCCTACACCTCCTCTCATCGCTCTCTGCACCCCAGCGCCTCCAGTGCTGGTGTATTTCTTATCTTTGCTTGCGTTAGCGCTGATCTCATCTTGTTATCAATTATAGTGTCGCATTCTTGTATCCACATCCTCCCTCTGCAAGCGCTGCCTTTGCGCCATTGATTCCCTCTTTTTTACACCTCTTATCACCTGGATCTACCTCTGGTGCCTAGCGCACAGCTATATTTAGATGGCATCTGTTCTTGGTGACTTCCCCCTCCTAGATCTTCTACCAATCTACCCTAGAACTTAACCTGTGGTCCCTGTCCTCTTACAGCAGACTTAGCATTGTCAGCCCCAACAATCTATTCTTAAAACCAGAAAAGTACTTCTTTAAGCAACGAGAAATCGAGTTTATTGGTCTAATTATTGGACCCAATGGTGTAGAAATAGACTCTTCTAAAGTTGAAGAAATTATGAACTGGCCCACAGCAACAAAAGTGAAAGAAGTCCAATCGTTCCTAGGACTTGCGAACTTTTATCGCCGATTTGTAAGGGACTTCTCCAAGATAGCAGCATTTTTGCATAAGTTAACAAGGAAGGATCAGAAATAGGAATGGGATACAGTGCATCAAAAGGCCTTTAATGAGTTGAAGGCAAGATTCATGAACCAACCAATCTTGATGATGGTTGATACCACAAAGGAATTGTGTGTTGAATTAGATGCTTCTGATTTTGCTACTGGCAAATGCAACGATGACAAGTGGCACCCATGTGCTTACTTATTGAAGAGCTTGAATGATGTAGAATGAAACTATGATACCCATGACAAGGAAATGCTCGGAATCATGAGAGCATTGAAATCATGGCAACACTATTTAAAAGGAGCAAAACTGCAATTTGAGATCTGGAATGATCATAGAAACCTGCAGTACTTTATGGAAGCCAAGAAGCTTAACTGATGACAGGCCTGTTGGACACTCTAATTATCAAGATTTGATTTCAAGATGGTGACAATGAAGATGTTGTCCTCTTAAAACCCAAGTAGTTCAAGGTCTGCACGTTACACCAAGGCCATTTACTTATTGAAGAACATGAAGAATTGATACTAGGAAAAATCAGAAAATCAAAAAATCTTGATGAGTCAGTTGTGAAGGCAGTAGAGGAGTTGAAGAAATCGTCAACCAAAAAGTTGCGATCAGAAGAATGGTCTGAAGAGCAGGAACTTGTATTATTCAGAGGCAAAGTCTATGTTCTGAAGGATATTAAACTTCGGCTGAAAATTATCAAGCTACACCATGATACACCGGTTGCAGGACATCCAGGGCAATGGAAAACACTTGAACTAGTTACATGTAATTATTGGTGGCCTGGCATTACCACACAGGTCAAGAACTATGTATCAGGATCCAATTGATGCCAACAAATGAAATCTTTTTCAGAAAAGCCAGCAGGAAAGCTTAAACCAAATGAAGCAACCACACAGCCTTGGAAGGATATCACTACAGATTTTATCACAGGTCTCCCAGAAGCACAAGGATACAATGCACTATTTGTCACATGCTGTCATCATACAAAACAGGCACAAATTATTCCAATGTCCACAACCACTTTGACCAGAGGCCTTGCCACACTCTTTAGAGACCACATTGTTATGGAATGGCACTAGCTTCTTATATAATCAGAACCTAAAGAGGGAGTAACACAAACCTGAAGAGGGGATAACATCTATCTAAAGAGAGAGTGGCATTAAAACCCCTTTTCAATATTCTCA
>Ga0307516_10005110_pt1 | contig 15848 bp, 10 predicted proteins | sample 19_EM_MG_FD_203310 | JGI IMG/M metagenome (GOLD analysis project Ga0307516, IMG submission 203310) | Populus trichocarpa ectomycorrhiza microbial communities from riparian zone in the Pacific Northwest, United States - 19_EM | ecosystem: Host-associated > Plants > Roots > Unclassified | place...
CGGCCGATCTCCGTCTATCTCCGACCTAGACTTTCTGACCCGGCCACGGCCTCAGCCTCCTCGTCCTCCGCCACTGGATCTTCTCTATCTAGCTACGTGCTCGTGACCAAAACGTTCAGGTGTAACAGCATTGGCAAGTAGTTGACAAGAGTAAATGGTAGGCAGGAATGGAAAAAGGTCATGTTACGTAGTGGTGACAGTAGCACGAGTACACTGATCCAACGGCAAATACAAATGTTTCTTAATCATGAAATAGTAATCAGACATGAATTTTATTTCCTAAAAAGGATAGTAATGTAGTGTCACTCGGTTTTTATTACCCAATTTGGTGACAAGTCGGCAACCGCTCATACAAACTACTAATTTTGTACCCTGGCTTCCACAAATGAATAATACCGTTATTGTTTTCTAGCCCTATCACGTCCTACTCCCTGCTATGTACGCTCTATCGCCTGATAAAACTCTTTTCAATTCTGGTGTGTTGTTGAAAGTGGGAAGCCGGGGGGGAGGGGGTGAAAGTCGACGTTTTCATGCCCCGGTTATCTCGACTGCGACTGTTCAGGGGTGTTTCCGGCATGCGTAGATACAGCCGTACATATCGCGAGGGCTCGACTTGTCTTTTGCTGCCCCGAGGTTCTGCAGCAGGCCCCTACCGCAGTGGCGAAGAGTCATCACCCACCCCTTGCGAAAGCAGCAACAAGCGCTCACCACAACCGCCGCATCCGGGACTATTCTCCCCCTTTCCGTGCGCCCCGTTGTTCGCGGGATACTGACGAGTGCCGCCGGAGGAGGTATGTATGTAACTCCAATGTACGTGAGCCGCTCTGACCACTCACCTGGCCGCAGAGAAGAGTCATCCACGATCCCCCTTTTCGCGGGAGAACTCTGCTGATCTTCTTTACCGGTATTGCGTGGCGTCGGGCTCGCAGATCGAGAGCATACTTAAGTGCTTGAATTTCCAGATAGCTGCTCTCGATATCTGGTGAAGAGAACTCTGCTCCCCCAGGGTCTTGGACACCTACAACTCGCCCTGCCGTTGTCCTGCGTATGTTGAGTTTGCCGGCGCACCGAAGTCTGGCAACGGTACGGGGTTTTTCTTTTTCTTTTTTCTTCTTCTACTTCCTTGGCGCTGTAGGTGTGGGTGATATGTAATATTTGTACGGGAAGTGCTCTGCGGAAAATACAAACAGAGACACGTACGGCATTCACTACTAGAATCCTGCGGACTTGACACCCTGATGCGGGACAGGGAGCACGGACTTAAACTCGCATCATCAGGAACGATGTAAACTTCCAGGATGGTGGGACCAGCGGTGGCCAAGTGAGACGTGTATCGACGAGAGTGCCTCTTGCTTGGTGAAGCTACATACAAACCCGATTCCTCATCGTGAGTGGACGTGTGAAGCCACGACTCCGCGGAAATGTGCGATAAGGCAAGGACAGACTCCTTGAGTACCGCTCGGCGAGGGAAAATACGTGATACCTACTTCCGAGCTGGACCTCGTTTTTGGGATTTAGTGGTGGAACCTAAACGCATCCCCTGGAGAAGTGCTCTCCCGACAACCGGTGTCCTGCATCCGGAGGGGGGTTTGAGGGATGATGCCTTGGCATACGGATGCGGGGGGTGAAATTAAACCAAGCTGAGGGAAAATTGGGTGGCTGCTCTGAGCTTTAGAGGTTGGAGTGCCTAAGGAGCTAGAGAAAGTGACCCCGCGATGAGGTGGTTTCTTCGTTCCCTGTCTTCAATCCTGCTTGGGCAGGCACGCCATGATCCAAATTGGTCGCATGCTAGTAATGGAAAAGGAAAAAAAAAGACAGGGAGCACTGAGACTGCGCGTTGCCGCAGGTGTTATATATCCTATAGATAGACCTCCTTCGCTACGTGAAACGGGGGTGACAGGCAAATGAGCGACTTTGCGAGTGGCCTTCTCTGTCCGAATCGCTTTTTTTCTTCACGCACCCCGCTCCATCAATCCGCCCCCAGTGACGTAGGTACTCGCTCAGGGTTATCGGCGATTAACGCTTTAGTAAGTGAGGCCATTTGGTTTCATACAAGATCAAGATTGAAAATGCTGGTTGGTCAGTGCAGCAGAAACTAACGCGAAGTAGTGCTGGTGGTGGAGGTGGCAGTGGGGCGGTGGTGTGGCGGTGGTGTTGTTGGGTCGTGACGCTAACGCCGGCCCTAATCTAGAGCGTTCAAATCTGCTCTTTCAAGTCCTGGGCGTTCAATCGCCGAGTATCTATCCTGTGCGAGTATGACGTGTTGGTCCGTTGGTTGGCCGGTTGGCGGGGCTGGTTGGCTGGCCAACGACAACGCTTCGAAGTGCATCGAAGCTTCATTGCGCGTTGTGGTGATGCTTGCGTAAGCAGCCGAACCGCGCCTCGGGAATCCCGCGACCGTGCACTCGACACCGAGGGGGGGGCTAGCGAACGCCTTTCTTCCAGCCGCAACTGCACTGCACTACCCTCTCCACCTGCCACCGACCGAGCTCGGAGTTTCTTATATCTATAATTCCGCCCGCCTCACCTGCACATTCTTCGACACGATGTCGAGCGCCGATAGCCTCAAGGTCCGAGGCAACAAGTGAGCCATCTATCTACTCCTTTCGTTTCGCGCGCAGCCTATGTCCGCTGGAAAGCAGGGGGTGGCAGGGTGGCTGACCACACGCTCGGTCGCAACAGTTGCTTCCAGGTTGGCGATTTCGTTGGCGCCGAGAAGTTCTACACCCAGGCCATAGCCAAAGACCCCACGTGCGTTTTTGCGTTCCTCCCCCTCCGGTCTTCCTTGACGGACAGATGCACGTGGGGGGCAAGGCTGACGCGCGCCCACCTCCATATCTAGCAATGCCGCGTTCTTCACCAACCGTGCTCTAGCGCGCATGCGCATGTCGCAGTGGCACTCCGTGCTCGACGACTGCCACAAGGCGCTCGAGCTGCTCCCCAGTTCCCGTACGTGCTCCCCCCCGCGGTGAGCAGCAACATCGCCGGCCGGGCTGACGGCGCGCAGTGAAGGCGTACACGTACCTCGGCGCCGCGCTGATGCAGCTGGGACGGCCGGGCGAGTCGTTCACGGCGAGCCGCACGGCGTACAGCCTCGCGATCTCGCAACGGTCGCCGAGCGTGTCCGCGATCGCCGCGAGCTGTCTGCAGGCGAAGAAAGCGCAGTGGGAGGAGGCGGAGCGCGAGCGCGTGCTGCACGAGTCGCAGCTGCTCCGCGACGTCTGCGACACCGTCATGAACGCCGCCACCCCCGCCGCCGCCGCCGAGAAGCGCGACATCTGCAGACAGCTCGAGGTCGTCTTTGCCCACAGCGATCCGACGCGCCTCAAGATGAGACGTGTCCCCGACTGGCTGATCGACAACATCACCTTCGGCATCATGTGGGATCCCGTCGTCGTGCGTCCCCCCTCCCTCCGTCCGCCGAAGCGCGGGATGGAAGCTGACGCGGACTTAGACTATCCACGGACACTCCTACGACCGCAGCACGTTGATAGACCACCTTAAGCGCTCACAGACGGACCCGCTGACGCGCGAGCCGCTGACCGAAGCCGATCTTCGGCCTAATCTTGCACTCCGGGCCGCCAGCGAGGAGTTCCTCAAGGAGAACGGTTGGGCCGTCGACTGGTAGACAGCGGTAGAGACGGAGCGTGCTTGCGTGTGCTTCACTTTGTTCCGTTTGGTGCGGGAGTCTGGTGCTGGTGCCGGTGCTTTTTTTTTTGCTTTGCTTTGCTTTGCTTCGCGCATGCGTGGGGAACGGAGGCGGGCGGGCGAGCACTCGAGGCCATACCGTACATAGTACCTACCTATGTACTTACATACTTCCTACGTCATGGCTTTGAAGGCTTGCAGAAACAGATCTGGCTGACTTTCATGGCAATGCCTGGTCCCGGGCTTCATTTTCAATGGCTATCATTTTGTTGGCCCCTCCATCCATCCATCCGTCCGGCCGCACAAAGTAGGGCACAAGTACCGTCAGTATCAAGCAGAAAAGAAAAGAAACGAAACGAAAGGCCAGACAAACACTCATATGCTCGCAGACGCCGCATGCCGATTAGTATCTACGTAGGTAGCCAGAAAAAAAAACCCCGTCCGATCCCATCCAGAAAGCAAAGCAGCAAAAAAAAAAAAAAAAAAAAAAAAAAAAAGAGAATACGGCAGCCGAATCGAACCGAGCACCTGCTATATACTCACACTCAGACCTTTCTCCTCTCGTACTCCTCGATCATCTGCCAGTCGGCATTGGAAACCTTGCCCTCGGTCTCCCAGGTGTCGTCCTCGGACGGGTATCCGAGCCACGAAACCTTGAACTCGCGCGCGAGAACGCCGGCGTGCTTCGTCTTGACCCAGCGCTCGTTGCGGATCTTGTCCATGATGAAGAGGCCGTCCACCTCCTTCGTGGCCTCTCTCAGGTCCTCGGCCATGAGCGAGCCAGTGTAACGTACGATCTGGGACTGGCGGATCCACTGGTCGGCGAGCGAGATAGACGGGAGCTCCAGCTTCGCCCAGGCCTCCGATTTCCCGCCGCGGACGTTGCGCAGGTGCGCGGGCGCTGGGTTGTCGGTTGACGCAAGGACGAACGGGCCGTCGTACTCGTCCGCGTCGACGGTGCCCGGGTGCACGAAGCGGGACGGGCGGCGTCGCAGCACCAACTGGCCCGGCTGGAAGACGGCGGCTGCGCCATCGACCGGCGACGGGATGTGACGGGGTCTCGGCGTGCGGTGTGGCTGGGTTGGGACGGTGTCGCGCGAGGGAGTCTTTGTGCTGCTCGGGGTGCGGGTGCTGCTGCGAAGGGTCCGCGTCGTCTCGGGGACGTGTCGGGAGGAGCTGCGGGGCCCAGCTGCAGGACCGGCGCCATTGAGAGGCGTCTCGGGCGGGGAGTTGTAGGTGTTCCACGGAGTAACCTTGGGACGGTCCCTCGGCGCCCTGCGCAGCTCGTCAGCCATAGACTCCACGCACAGGAGCGTTAGCTCTCGGGTTAACTCACTTCGGGTCGACGGTCTTGGTCTTGGTCTCGAGCGCGCTCACAGCTGCTGCTGAAAGGGACCGCCTCGCATCCTCCCACGTCTCGATGTGGTAGTGTTTCAGGATACTCTCCGGCCCGGGACCGAGGTCCGGCTCCAGTTTGATCGCGATGCTGAGCTCGCGGGCTTCGAGCTCCGGCGTCTGCTCGGATTCGGTATATCCTTCTTCCTCGCCGTCTTCCTCGTCTCCTTCCTCCTCCTCGCCCTCCTCTTCTTCCGCTACCACTCGTCCTGCGGCCCCCGCGTTGGACGCTGCCCCCTGACTCTTCCGATAGACGTACTCGCGCGCAAGTCGGAGGACCAAGTAGAGGCCCAGCAGGAACGGGGCAATGGATACCACGTAACGGTGCGCGTCGACGCCCAGAATTCCAAAATACCGAGACTTCACATCCATTTTGGCGGCGTACTGCTTGAGGATGCGGAGAAGCGAGAGTAGAGCAGCTGCGGGATGACGTGCGACGACGGCCAGGATGGAATCCAGGGTATGGTCAAGGGGAGCGGGTGGGCGGCTGTTATCGTCCATCGCACGAGGGGGAAATTGAGTTTGATGTCGGCGTTGGGGATGCGGCGGGCCTCGGCAGTGGCGAGGACGGAGCACTTGGTCGGTGTGCAAGTTTGTCCACCGTGCACACTATGAGGCTCAACAAGGTCCGACGCGGCTCACCACGGCATGCACGAAACAGTCCTGCTGAGTCAGCAAGTTACGGCGGAAGCCGACGCAGACAGCAGTTCTTCTTGTACGACGTGTTGTCGCCGATTCGCACATCTGTGCGGAGTCCTGGATGGGGAACAAGGTCCTTGTCGAGCATCTCCAACCTACTTTCTCTTCTCGTCACAGCTTTGCCGTGCATTGCGCTGCAATACCAAGCATCCAGATAGATATCCAACACACACGCCATGCACCCCGCACGCACACCGCTCGTCTCGTCTGAAGCCGTGGTCGTCCCTTCGTTGGATTCCACCGGCGATCGTCAGCTCGCTCAGCTATCCGGCAATAATAGCAGGCGGTCCTATCTGCGGGAAGATATAACTATTTACGTGTCCGTTGTCTGCGCGCGGTGGATGCGGCTCGTAACTATGTAGTTACATCTCGCGCGAGGCTCGCCCTTCTCCGTCTTTCTCGGACTCTCCGCGCCATTCCGCCGGCCAGAACAACGATACTTGCCTGCATGGCGACGGCAGTAGAGTGCTGTTTAAATCGTTTAAATGCCGCTTCCTTTGCAATGCACACGCAGCATTACCGCAGTCCAGATTTCCCCACATTTCGCATCCTAGTGTGCCTGGGGGTCGGGGCCGTTACTGCCGCGAAATCCGAGGTAGCCCCGCCGTATGTAAACCCGTCCCTCTGCCTTGCGACCGAGACAAAAAGAACGGGTCTGCCTCTTCCGCTTTTTCCCCTCCGCCCACCACGCACCAACCGACCATTCCCCGCCCGACACCTCCGCCAAAGCGACCACAACTCGTGCTCCCCACACTCATATTCTCTGCCCGCCCGTACTCTCTGCTCGCAATTCTTTCATCAGCCATCGCGCCGAGCTTGATGATGAACAGCGCCACCAGCGAGTGCGAGGACGGCGCTAGCGCTGGAAGTAATCTTGATGGTGCCAGAGGAGTCGACATGCCGGTCGGCGCGACGGATGGCAGCGGCGGCAGCGGCGGCGCGATTGGCGCTGGCGGGAACAGCCTCGACGGCGGCTCCAAGCGAAAGAGAGTGTCGCTGGCTTGCAATGCCTGTAGACTGAGGAAATCAAAGGTTTGACAACCAGCTGTTGATCGTCACTCACCGCATCGTCGACGGGCCGGGGGCTTGCGGGGCCGGAAGGACTGCCGGAGAAAGAGAAGAGAGCGGAGAAGTGAACGGGAAAAGAAAAGGAGAAGGAGGAGAAGGAGAAGGAGAAGGGGAGGGAGAGGGAGAGGGAGCAGCAGCGGCTGGCCGTGGAGATCCCTCGTAACTCGAGTGTAGTAAAAGTACCCTCGCTTACTTGCGCGCGCGATGACAGTGCGATGGTGTGCGTCCGAGATGTTCCATGTGCAGAGGTATGTCGGCCATCTCATCTGCCTGTGCTGCGGGTGCTGGGCTCGGCCGTGGTCTTTATACCCATTCGCCGCCCGCTGCCGCCCGCCCCGCCTCTCCCCCGAATACGCCCCGCCTCTGAAGAGAAATCAAGCCTTCGGCTAACGGACCTTAACTCGAACCCTCCCCCCCAGATCTGGACTTTGATTGCGTCTATCAGCAGTCGGCATCGTCCGCAAACACCATAGTAAGCAAGGAGTAAACCTCCCCCTGTGTGCGCGGCGCGGTCCAGTCGATCTCGAAGAACTGCTCGATTGACCTCCGGTATTTAGCTATATTGGCCGGCTGGAGTCTCGTCTGCTCGCGGTTGAAAACCTGCTCGCAGCCCAGGCATCGCTCAACGAGCAGCTGCGGAGCTCACTCACGCCTACGGCGGCGCCCGGGGACGAACTGTCGGACCGGCGCGGAAGAAGCGACTCGACCGGCGAGCCGTCGAGGCCCAAGAGGAGGCGCGAGCATTCGAGGTCGTCATCCGCGCTGGATGGCAGTAGCAACGGGGAGATGTTCGTCAATGTCGGGCATGGACATCTGGAGGAAGATACCCCGGCACCGGATACGGTGTTGGACGGTATGGGAGCGCTGAGTTTGGGTGACGAGGACGACTACGGGTATTTCGGTAAGGGTGCCTCGTTCGCCTGCGGTCAGGATTGGCCGCGGTAGTTGACTCGCCCCTGCAGGCCCTTCGTCCAATATCGCGCTCATCGGCCACGTCACGCGAGCACTTTCGACCTGCGCCAGCGTCAGCGGCGCATTCAAAAAGGATCTTCGCCGCGCAGAAGCCTCGGAAGCGCAATCGCAGCCGCTCTCGCCACGGGGTTCTGCCGGCCAGGATGGCTCCGCCGAGTTCGACTTCCGGCCGGGAAACGTGAATCCTTACGTGATTCCAGCCGAGAACAAGGCTCGACACTACATCACCCTGTACTTCGCGAACACCAACGTGCTGTACCCGTACCTGCACCAGCCGACCTTCCTCGACGACTACGAAGCGGCATTGAAGGACGGGTTCGCGAAAGTCCGACGGACATGGCTCGCCCTGCTGAATCTGGTGATGGCGATGGCTTCCCGCGCCAGTACGGAGGAGGATGTCAGCACCGAGGAAAAGTACGCTGCGGCGGAAGTCTTCTACAAGAGGGGCTATGCGCTCTGCAATGGCCATCTCCTGCGGATGACCAGTCTGGATTCCGTGCAGCTGTTGCTGTTGATGAGCCACTACCTGCAGAGCACGAGGAGGCCGGTTCAGTGCTGGACCACTCACGGACTTGCCATCCGCGTGGCGATTCAGCTGGGATTACACAGTACGCAGGCACTGCAGCGTTTCCAGCCGTTGCAGAGAGAACTCAGGAAGCGGGCGTGGTACGGATTGGTCGTATTGGACCGGTATGCGGTGCCTTGGACACTTGCTGAGCGATGGGATGGCTAATGCGGACAGAACCCTATGCATGACTTTCGGCCGCCCATCCGCCATCGCCCAGTACTGCGACAAACTGGAACTTCCACTCGACATCGCGGACGATGCGCTGCGAGCCAACATGACGATGACCCCGACCGTGAATCCCGTCAACCCTCCGGAGTGCACGTCGATGACCTTCTTCATCGTCTCGATCAAGCTGTACACGCTTCTGGGACGGATAATCGACACCCTCTACGGCGGCAACCTCGGCGGCACGGACCCGTCCGAGCCCACGTTCACCGACGTTGCACGCATCGCCGAGATCGAGGAGAAGCTCGCCAACTGGCGGCAATCGCTCCCGACTGTTCTGCAGACGGTGTCCGCCGCGGACATCCCCGAAGGCGGTGGCCCGCCCTCGCAGTTTTGGCGCCAACGCATCATCCTCTCGCTGCGCTACCACAACACGCGCGCGCTCCTCCACCGGCAATTCGCCGTCAAGGGTCTCAGCGAGATATGGGGAGCAGGTCCGAGCACGAACCGGTTCGAGGGCGACTTCTTCTGGAACTTCGGGCTCGCCAGTATCAAAGCTTGCGGCGACTCTGCGATCCAGACGGTCGAGATCATCCACAAAGTCAAGCATCGCAGCGATCTGCTGGGCTTCTGGTGGTTCACGCTGTATTACACTTTCAACGCCTCGCTCGTCCTCGTCAGCAGGGTCTTGATCGTGTCCCAGGTGCGCCAGCTCGCGCACAGAAGGGATTTCGTGCACGAGACCGGTAGTCTCCTCAAGTACCTGGAGATGGCGGTCGAGACGCTCGAAGTGCTTGCCACCGGCAACAGGATCGCAAATAGATGCCGCCTCTTTCTGAAGAACCTAATGCGCTACGTCGCGCCGCTTGGTACGATCCCCTCCCTCCACCCTCCGCACCACACCGTGCACTAACCCCTCGTATAGCCGCGTCCTCGCCGAGAACACTGCAACTGAATCCTCCGCTCCTCTTTGACCGTGCGCAGACCCCGCCGGCGGCCAACAGTGAACTCATCCAGAACGCCCAGCACGGCGCCCAACAGCAATACGGCTCCGACCAAGCGAACGGACAGGTAAAGTCGCCGTTCAGGGCCCAGCTGGGAGAATTCATGCTCGAGAGCGATTTCACGTATCTGCACAGCATCCTGCCGCCATTGGGCATGGGAGATATGGACATGGATGGATACGGAGCCGCCTTTGGAGGCGCCGCTGGTGCGGAGATGGGATTCGGTGCTTAAGGCGGTAAGTTGGGCAACGGTGTGCGTTTGTATGTAGGTATGCGTGCGCGCGGATGATGCGTATGAGGCTATATAAGCATTGATTTGGACACGAATTCGATGTGCGTGCCGGATTGGTCGGGCTTAACCCTTGGGTACAAAGATTTGGCTGCGTGTGGTGCAGCACAGACTGCCAGTGGGGTGATGGTGGCAAGCTCTTCGTGTATCTAATAGAGGTCACGTCTCATATCTCCACTGAATACACAATCATCATCTCACGCCACAACCATTCCACAACCGACAGCAACCACCATGCCGCAACGTTCCTCCTTCAGTGCACCCATGAGACTAGGCCATCCAGCGACGACTTAATTGGATAATATTAAGTTCGGTCGGATTTTCCGAGACGTTTCTAGCGTCCGCTCAATCGCTCGACGGAAGGAAGCTGTAACGGCACGGACCAACGGGGCTGCAGGTAGCGGACAGGACGAGCGAGTTGACGACGAGCGGCGAGCGTGCGGGCGACGTGTGGGGGGGGGAGGGGGGGGGGGGAGGCAGAGGTTCGGAAAGAGACTGGTAGAGGTAAAAATCAGTTCAAAATCCGTGCCCTTTTTGCCGATGGGCGGCGCTTGGCTTCGATGGAGCGACGGATACCAGACACTGCTGAGGGGGGGATGTCCAGAGCGATATGTCCGAGAGGAAAAGTTAGGGAACGAGAAGAGAAGGCGGAGGAGAGGAGGCAGGAACCGGAGGAGATGCGGACTGAGCTTTTAGGAGTGAGGAGGGGGCGGCAGTCATTAACTGCCAAAGTCCAAATAGAAAAAAAAGAGTGTGGCATCCTGCAACCTGCGAGTGATGGCTTGGGAACCTGTCGCAATTCCACAACCAGCTATGTAAAGCCAATCAAGTATTATTTTTTTATGTCGCTCGGAGGTGATAGACAACACCTTGGAGAATCACCTCCTTTTTTCGACTCGAGTCGCTCTGTTATTGACTCAAGTTATTCGTGCATACTCAGGGCAACCGAGTGAGAGAAAATGTGCTGAGCAGCCGCTCTGATCATTTCTTCGCCACCATATTGTAGATATAGCCCAAAAATCCGTGGAGGAGGCATTCCTCGGTGTGTTAATGGAGCATTTTAAGTGTGAGCGCAATAAGGCGAGATTTTAGTTGAGTTTGACGTTGAAAGCGTTCATATAATATCGTTTTTTGCACCGTCCTGCGACCACAATCAACATACAACGAAACCTTCCTGTATCAGCTCAACACACATACATCCGTCAGAAGCTTTTGCAAACGCGCGGCCTCTGTCTTCTCCTCTTCCTCCTCTTCAAGCTGAGCAAACGATTTTCATGTCGCTGGTAGCTTCTTGCCTTCGTTTTTCCATTGCTTTGTATTTTTCGTTCCTTGCACTAGGCTTAGCCACCCGTATACCTAACTCTTCCTCTTCGTCTCTCAGCTTGCCCAGCTCCTCCGACCGTACACTTCTCTTTTCCTCCCTGCCTTCGTATAAGAGTTTGCCGATATCCTTCTCATTTTGCTAACACCGCTCCCACATCAGGGATAAATCGTCTCCGGAGTTGGCGTTTAGGCAGTGCATTTGGGACACCTCCAGCTCTGCTGTTACTGTCTCGTCACTCCGCTTCGACTGGCCCCCGTCGCCCCATCGTGGCGGGCGAGTCGTTCCTATAGGTAATCGCGCTGATGCAGACCAAAGATCGCAGTATTTTCGACTTTATTGAGGATATGCAGTAATTTCATCGACCGAGGGGAGTTGCTCTGCTCAAACTCCTCCCTGGGGGTTCGGGACAGATGGTGTAAATCGTTAACATTTCGAGGAGTCGCTATTGTGAATGCCATGGCTGCAGCCAAGGAGTCTATCCGGCGTGGAGGTAGAGATGAGGTGAGTGGAGGAGGTAGAGGTGGTAGAGGTGGCGGTGGATTTAGCTTCGGGAGCGGAGGGAATGTTGAGCTTGTGACGGATGATCAAATCCAAGGGGATAAGGCCGGTCCACCAGAATCCACTACGGATGTTTTCTGGAGTAAATGAACCTTCTTCGCTTTCAAAAACAGTTTGTAGGAGTTTCTTTTCCATACTCCTTGCTCACCAGCTTGAGTCCTTTGGTGAAGAACCTCCGAATACGCCTTCTTCAATGGGGAGAATACACTAACATCGAGTGGCTGTGAGAAGTGCGTTGTGTGAGGTGGAAGACATACAGAGAGTACCCGGTAGGCTGTGAGAAACTCTCCATTGACATGAGAAACATGTCCGTCAAACAAGAGCATTCTCCATTCCCCTGCTGCTCTGATTTCCGTAATGCTTGCAGGCCCAAAGTTGCATTTCAGCCACGAAAGCGACTTGGTAGCCATCCGGAGAAACCCCCAAAAGGATGTTGCACAGTACATCTTTTAGGTTTCGAAGCCGTGAGTCTTGCGGATGCTTGACCCACGAGATTGCCGCATCCAAGTAGCTGCCATCTGCGTAGATACAGCATAGGACGGTAGCGAATTCACGGGAACCGTCTTGGACACGTACATCAGATGGAAGCTGTAGTTTCCTGAGATCTGCGGGGAAAAGACGACTGTCCGAAGTCCGTGGATGTCGTATGATACGAGTATACGTTGGGACTGTGTGTTTCCCATTACGAATCCGGTCTCGCCGGCATCGGAGGTATTGCGAGGTTTAACTTCGAACTCCCTAACAATTTCTTCTAGATACCATCCCATGTTTAACTTTTACTAGCGTATGACGCAAGAGTCTTACATTTTGCCAAAATAGTTCCAATGCACTGTAGTTGTTTGTGTGTTGAGCTCTGATGCGATTGAGTTGGTGGCCAATTCCCACATCCGGCCGGTGCTGATCTGAATTCCGTTGGATCCACGGTGGACTAACTGTTGCAGCCGGTTCGCGGTTACGCAGAATTTCCTCTGCGATAGCTGTCACGTCTCTGATACTTTGCGGAAAGCCACCACATTGCAAAATCTCACACCGCCATATCAAAACCTCCTCCTCTTTATCAAACAGTAGCTGTCGAGTTTTCCCATATTCTGCAACTGAAAGCCGTCCACAAGTCCGATGCTTGAAAGTAGACACCTTCACCTCCGTCACCTCTGCCCCATCCTTCTTTGTAGGAGTGATTTCGTCCTTGTACATCTCGAAGGCATTCAAAATCGGATTGGTTCTGGTACCACGCCGTTGGGAAATGGATTGAGATGATCACCATTGGGGAATCGTGTTTCGCTAGTAGACATTGCTGCTACGTATGTAGATAGTGATGCTGGTGAAGCACTCCAGCAGCGTGCACTGTTACTTCTGAAGCTTCCCCTGAAAAAAAGAAATATCGTGAAAATCGATATTAGGAAACAGCTAAAAGTAGACTAGCGCGGCGGGGCTCGACTAAGGGGTCATAATGTAATCAAAGAGCGGTGGGGAACTTTAAGCGTCGCCAAGTTTCGCCAAGGATATAGACGATTGGCCGCTGAGCCGCACCCAGGTGGAAGAGTTACACCACCGGAAAACACACGGTAACCCTAAGTACAGAATCCGGTTGACATGGCCGCACGAAACACTTGTTAGTGTAGAACCGGAAGACCTAGGCATGTATAAAATATTATTTTTGATGAGTTATCGTCAGTGTACCACACCACGATTATGATGCCTCGCAATCCGAAAAAACTCGAATCCAACTTACACTGCGCAGAGCGATGATAAACTCAGCGGCGACGGGGCTGCTGCTGACTGAGCGGCGACGGGGAGCGGCGACAAGCAGTAGCGATAAGCAGCGACGAGGCGACTCTCGACTGAGCGGACGACGAAAAAAATCTGAGGTTGAGCATGTACTCTAGCACTAGACTAGTGGCCCCCAACTCCACCGCTAAAGGTAAGTTCCACCTGGGAATCAAAAAAAGTTCCAACCACACTTTGATTACCCCTGCAATCTTCATGCCTCACACGTAGATGTCAATCCTTCGAACTTTGACCTCGCTGCTCATTGGCTAACGCGCATCAAACCGGACTGCTGCGCCCTACGATTGCGTCAGAACCTGCAATGTCTATGACAGGCCAGCCAATCCACGTCGCGACAATTCGAACACATCCCTCCTCGCGCTCACGCCTACATAAAACACCCTGTATGAAGTCTCCTAGACTAGCATCCTCGATCGTAACGTATGGTATCTATCATCCCGTCGCCAAGCCGAATCTGTTCCTCACGTGGTTTGGTAGATACCTGTCGCCGCAAGTGCCATAAAATGCGGAGCCAGGAGAGCTTAGATATAAAGAGCACACTCCAGCTCCCTCCAGAGCGAAAGCGGCTCTCTCAGCTCCTGCACTCCTCACCCAAGTCCACTCATCCATTCGCCGAAACCAGATCGATCAATTCAGAAAACACCCGTCCGAACATGGGTCTCTCCTCCGATTCTGTCATCGCAATTGTCGGCATCATGTGTGGTCTCCCGCCGGTGATCCTGATCGTATGGCAGCTGTTCCGCCGACAGGAGCGCGGATGCGAAGAGTGTGGGGCGGGTAGGTCAACACCACTGCAGCGCTTACTGGTATATCATGCTGAGACTTGGACTGGCAGCTGTAGGAAGCGAGTCCACGATCGAGCGAGGAGAGGCGTTCGCCCTTGGAAGGGCGAACCTCCCGGCGGCGGTTACGGCGGTAGGAGAGGCAGACCCGGCGGCGTCCGGGCGGTCTTAGCTATAACTATGTATCGATTGGAGGGCCCTGCGGAATCTAGTCGTGAAGGGAGTGATTGAACCCATATGCATGCACCATTAGTTATATATTTTTCTGCTGGTTTATTTGTTTGTTGTGTGTATCTTGGCTGGGCCATGGCAAAACCTAGGTAGCCTCAGTGTTTCTTGTTGCATCTTAGTGTTTGGCGTGGATAGATCATGGCTGCTTACGATTCCTCCTCAGACCACTCGCGGTCACGAAAGGGAAGAAGAGTCCACCAAGACAGCTGACTAAGGTCACTGCTGCGCTAGGGGATAGTTGATCTTACCTGACACTCGCCCTTGTCGCGCACCCGCCCTTTCCGATTGCGGCGCCGCGGGGTTCCTCGCTCGTAGATTACTAATACCGCCACTTAACTAGATATCGTAAAGTTCTGGAAGAAAAGGGCGCGCGAAAAGTGAAACCTCACCGGCAACACAAAACCCCAGCGGAAAAAAAGAACGATCCTACCAACACCACAGGCATTCGCCAACTTCGGTGGTCTCAAGATATACGTCCAACCTACATACATAGTACAAGTGGCACCGACGTCCACGTGCAGGAGATTCCCGCGACGAATGTGTCCTCCACATACTATATAGTTATCTGCAATGAACGTGCGCTGCATGTCGGTCGCAACCTTTCTGGTGGCGTACTTTGTCAGCAGTAATAACAGAACCAAGGCCTAGGGCGGCTACTTCCTCAAACATGCAGCCCACGACTGTCTTTCTGTCGATGGTTAGACGCTCTAAGTAGGTAGACTATGCAGTCCAAGCCTCGCAGTCGTCCGTTCCGTCCGGCCTGACGCATGCCTGGGGCTGGGCTATGGTGACTCAAGGCCGTCCTCCCCCATTTTACCCTCCTCCTAGCCGTCCATGAGGTACAAAGCTCATGGGTTGCGACGCGCATGCCTATAAGATACGCTTGCACGATTGCAGCAGAAAAGCTTTAATTGAACCTTTCTACTCAATCTGACACAGCTGCACTCAGTCATTCGATATCCCGTTTGACTGGCCCGAAGAGATTATGGGTAGCTACAGAAAGCACTGTGAAAGCACCGACACTAAACCCCTTCCTCATGCTCTCTCTCCTCTTCGCACTCTTCCTCCGTCTCGTAGTTCTAGTCGCCCTCCTCCTTCTCCTCCTCCTCCTCCCCCTCTTCTTCGTCGTCATAGCCGTCGCAGTCGCCATAGTCGCTCTTTCTGTCGGCCGCGTCCTCGTCGGAGCCCGCAAGCTCGTGCAAAAACGCGAGGAGTTCGATGATCGTGTGGACCCCCTCTTCCACGACGGTGTTGGTGGTGTCTGGCGTGGTCGGAGTGGCCGGGACGGCCATCGTTGCACGGTCCATCGTGGATGGAGGCTCCACAGGGGGGGGGGGGGGGGGGGGGGGGGGGTTAA
>Ga0307516_10005111_pt1 | contig 15846 bp, 16 predicted proteins | sample 19_EM_MG_FD_203310 | JGI IMG/M metagenome (GOLD analysis project Ga0307516, IMG submission 203310) | Populus trichocarpa ectomycorrhiza microbial communities from riparian zone in the Pacific Northwest, United States - 19_EM | ecosystem: Host-associated > Plants > Roots > Unclassified | place...
TTTGACGAGGTGGAAACAGTTGTCCGAATGCGTAAAGGCTGTTGCCAGCAAGGAGGACGGATGGATGGCAATGCAGGCTGTGGATCGATCCCATAGGTCCTCCCGAACGAGTCGGAGGACCAAGGCGGCAGTGAAATACCGTGTGTACACCTTGGAGGCACAAGAACGCGTGCAGACGATGTTGAAAGACCTGGAATTCTTGGACGAGTTGAGAGGTGATTGCGACGAGTGTTGAGGGCAAGACGGCTGGCGTTGACGTTGGCGATCGACGAGGTGACGGCGGCAGCGAAGATGGCACAATGGGCTGCGGTACCGTCGACTCAACGCGAGTCGAGGGAACACGGCTGACTGGAGAGGTCAGTGCGTGCGCCAACACCAAGCTTACTTGTGTCGTCGGGGCCACCCACACATCCCTGGGTCAGAGCGTCCGTACTGGACCATTAGAGGTCGGAAGACTCAAAGGCAAAACGACTTATTGCCTTCGTGCATATGTAGGGTGCGGGTGGTCGCGCCTTGTCCTCAGTCCTACTTTGTGTGCGTAGGTGCATTCAGTCGTCGCTGTCATCGTCTTCACACTGGTCACTGGTTATGTGTGTCACTTGTCCATGGTCTGTGTGGGTGTGGATTGTGATTGTTGCGGCAACACCGCCATGTCATGTCGTGGGCCCTCGATCATTTGGCGTAGCGGCGGTAAGGGTGACAGTTGTGGTGGCGCCCATTGTTATCTTCTTGGCCTGGTTGTGACCTTGTCGTCGTCATCGTCGGCTGTGAATCCATAGCCATAGTAAAGAGGGTTGTGTTATAGTCATGCTGGGCGCCCACACCTCGCGACTTGAAATCACAATTATTCTTGGGAACAGCTGTAACGTCGCAACAATCGCTAAATCTGGTATCAGAAATGCAAGAGTCGGGGCCATTTTGAAACGACCTTAGACTATAGGCTCTACCCTCCGTTTTGGAATATTCCACGACAATAATTTATTTTACGGGGAACATACCGTTCATGTGGTGTATGCGGAAAACTTCGAGTGCTGGGGACGAGGAAACCAATGAAAAAAAGGAGAGCGGCAGACCAGCAGTGAGCGAGGAAAGAAAGAAAGAAGCTGAATAGCCTCCGATACACCACTGCCACGTCAACGCAGGTTCACCACTGAATGTTCGCGCCGCCGTCGAGAAACAATCGATTCTTTATTCTCTGGACCCACAGTCAGACTCATATGGTTCTCACAAGGGTTGGGCTGCAATTCCACCACACACACCTACCAGGCAGTTCACTTGCTTGTGATCTCTTCGAAATCGCAACACTTTTGTTATCTTCCCCCAACTTCAAGGGGAGCACTCATCATTGTGTTGACATCCTTCACTGCCCAGGCTGTTGCGAAACATGGACGCTTATTTTACTTTTAAAGCAGACCAACCATCGTCCACAGTTCACACTCATTCACACTGCACTACTTCCCGTTCACTCCTGCTTATCAGCCAGATTATATCCCTCAATACCGTTGACATTATATGGCCACATTTCCCCGTCCAGCTCCTCGCCCGCAACTAACAGGGGACCATCAGGCTGCCAATCCAGTAAGCAATACCCTTCCCTTTCTCCAGTGCTCCTTTTCACCGCCCCCCTCCAGCCTCTAAGTTTGTTACTTTTCGATGTCATTTCATTCAGATGCTGACCCCTGACAGTGGAGAAGGGTGTTGATAGAGAGGCAAAAAGATTGCATGACAAGTACACCCGTGCCGTTAATCGCACCATTCGTACATCTCTGCCCGATGGCCATCGGCAGCGGTGCGAAGAGTACGTGGCTGATGTTCATGTCTACAAGGTCCGGGTCGTTCCATTGCTCCTACTCCAATCAGCCATTCTGACCGCGACTCCAGGCTCTCCTAGTGGACATCTATGCACATTTGGTACATTGCGAATATCGGGACAAGCAGTGAGCAGCGTGGTCTTTGTCTGTACTTTCTGACTAGCTTCTATAGACATCCTCTACTAATTAAGCTTCAACAGTCGGTATCAATCTGGCGGTCATGGGACCGCTTGAAACAGCTAACTCACCACGTTAAGATCAGAGATACCTTGAATGGGTATCTGCAACGTGACTGCCAAAAGCACAGTCAACCACTCTGGGCTAGATCCCATGTACCCGAAGGCGATAAAGATGGTATCTTATCCCTGATAGTGCATTGCGGAAGGGCACAAGAAACAGCGTTCTACGACCTGGCATATAGGAGACAAATCCAGGAAGATGATGACCACATACTTTGGAAAGAAAGCGACGTGCTCATCGATCTCCTTCACTCGGTACATTCTTATCAGGTCACTGCCGCAGAATTCTCGTCTTACTCACTAAACTAGTATCTCACCATCTATGATATTGATCCAATCTTCAGAGAGCGCCTGCTCAGCCATACAGTTCGTCTCGCAAGAAAGTCTACATATTTGCCAAAGGGACTTGCCATAGACTTCGGCGAAGTAAGTTGGTCAGGGGAACCCCTTACTGACGGAAGTACTGCGGGGACTCTTTACCCGGGAAGCTACGGGCGCGAAATTATCGTCGCCAAATGGTTGACGTTTAATGACGAGAGATCGAGGAAACTGTTTAGAAAGGTTTGTTTCATGTTCCCTACCATGGGACTCTGAGAATAATCAAAAGTTCAGGCATTTTCAAGCGAGGCTATCCTGTGGAGCACGCTGCGACATGTAAACATTGTATCATTCTACGGGGTGGTTACACATCCAGAGTCACCTTTTAGGCTTGGCCTGGTGTACCAGTTTATGCCTGATCGAACCATCACGGACTGGCTCAAAGAGCCCAGTGCAAACCGCAAAAAACTGGTATGTTATACATTACGTTTTCTCCGTGGACGCGGAAGCATAACATCTGTGACAGGCAGTCGAGATTGCGAAAGCGTTGAAGTATATCCATAACTTGAAGCCTCCCGTTTACCATGGAGATCTAAAATGTGTACGTTGTGCTTGGGTCTTGACGCTCTCCAGTAACACTCCTATCTCCAGGACAATATTGTGGTGGATACATGCGGGCATGCTTGTTTGACCGACTTTCTTCAGGCATCAGATTCTCGCCAAATTCTGGACTTGGAGGCTGTCCGTCCGCAAGCCCCTTTTCAGAATACTGTTCAGTATATAGCACCAGAATGGATATCTTCCCATGACATTATCCGCGCTACCTCTTACAGTGACATGTGGTCCTTTGGGTGTGTGCTGTACAAGGTGAGACGTGCTTATGACATTGGTTTTCCTCCGACGGATTCCTCATATTTTCATTAGATAGTTACTGGTCGTCTGCCCTTCGAACATCTTTCCCCTAGTAAAGCCATAAAACGAATAAGGGATGCCCGCATGCCCACACTACCACGGGACTTGGAACCAGAATTCTCCGCGCTGTGGCCGGTCATTGAGTCATGCTGGCATTTGGATCCTAAACGTCGCCTCAGTGCTCACAAGGCAGTCGATGAATTGTCCTAACTTCGTAAGGGTCACGCACAGTTGAGGTGCTGATGGACATTGTAAATAATGGACGCGATATTCAAGGACACCTCTGTTAACTTGTAGTTGTTTGGTTGAGATGGATAGATCCGCAAAGGACAAGGATTAAATAGGTTTCCGTGTTCCTACAGTAATTACAGAAGTGAACCATTGAAGTAGTAATGGTATCGTGTGCAGGTTCCTCATTTGTAGGGGTACAGTGCAAGACATGCTAAATCCCAGAGAACCACTTCACTACTCGATAGAGATCTGTGGCTGGAGAGGAATGCCGTAGTAAGACGTTTGTCGCTCCGGCAACTTCGGAGAAGCCACATCAGTGTTGATTCCTAGAAGAACGTTCCATTTATCCGTAATACAACGCTCGACAACTAGCGGGACTGACCTTGGGTTTTGGAATCATGTAACCCCTTATCGAAATCATAAAAGCATTTAACCCCCACCATGAAACTGGCCAAGAGGAGTATGAATGCGACAATCGCTAAATCTGGTATCAGAACAGCACGCTGATAAGCTACTAATGCACGTACTGAACACGGTCAGTGTTGCACGCGTGGAAAGATACTGCGCCTCGGATGAAGGTTCATAAAAACGGAAAAGTTTATACACTACAGCCCTTATTATAGAGGGAAAACCATAAACATCATGTGTGTACTTACCGACTGCATGGAGGGGACGGATAAGGTACGCATTGAATTACACCTCAAAACTCCAATGGACCACTTACAATAAGTCATCGCCGCCACCATTAAGGTAAGGGAGGCGGCCATTAACCTTGATATTCAAGTCAATTTATAACCAGGTTGGTCGGTTCGAAGAACATACCATTTGACCTCGCGTTGAACAGCAAACGCACAACCAGCAAGAAGGATCAAAACAATCGGTATCGCGGCAATGGTGAGGCCGAATTCAGTAGAATCGGTAGAGAGCACAACTATGAGAAGCTAACCGGTGTCAGCAACTTCTGTCATATGAAACATTCAGCGCACACTTACTTGCATGGTCACGCCCACAAAGCAGAAAAAGTCGATTTTCAGGAAGCAGATAAAGATTTGATAGTACTGGTACATCGCTGTTCCAATGAATTCAGTTGAAGGCAAAGGCACGGCACAAGAAGACATTTACGAACATTTCAGCTTTGGGTTGGCACCGACAACATGGAATATCTCCCATCTAGGTGTGAACCATGAGCGTGGTTATAACTCGAAGGGGTAAAGCTTTTACCCAAATTCCTCGTAAAGCCGCTTAATCCAGAACATCAGCAAAAACCATGAAGCAGATATTATGCATGGTGCGATCACAAGGAACGGCTTCACTTTGTCCCATAAGAAGTCCGCATCGTCGACACATTCCAACAGACCTGATAAAGTGCAGTCTCCAATGGCAGTATTAGTCTCGCGCACCTGTAGTGCTGAAAAGACGATGAGAGCGCCATGGAATACTATAGAGCTCGGTGGATTAAAGTGTCGTACGCAGTCAGGACCACCTACCGATGATGCTGAGGAGTTGAATGATGTTTCTTAGTCTCAGAGCATCGAAAGCCAAGGCAAGCTCGAATATCCTGCGCAGAACGATTGAGCAGATATTAACGTGAGCTTGAGAATCGGCGTTTACTCGGCGAGAATGAACAACGCAAGATAACACGGCAGTGTCTGTGAATTCGTGAACCACCTGAGGACGATTGGGCTTTGAAAATGCATACCTTGTACCCCGCTTCGTCGAATCTCGACCCCAGGTATCCATGCACCTTGAGATGAATTAAAGACAAATCCTATGGTTGAAGCGCCTCACTCACAATGCCAAACGTCGATGAAACCAATGCAATGACTACTATGGCCTCTATAATCGCGCTTAAATCTTTTCGTGTAGGGGTGTTTATAGCATCATGAACTCACGAATCGCAACTGAGGAGACATCAGATTGAGTGGTTCACCGGCAAGGAGGGTTTGAAGACGTACTGGTGATCATAAAGGCGCGCTGGGCCTTTGTCCCAAGGAGAGATTCAACCGCCATCCTGACTCGGAGGAGAAGGCCAACCTTGAGCTTGAGGGCGGTGAGAGTTGGAAATGCAGCGAAATAGCGCTAGTGAATGGGAGCTAAGTGGCTGTGCAACTGACTTGGGTTCACAATAAGTTTCAACGCGGCTCGCTCTACTATGTACAAAGTCTCCTCCCAAGGATGATGATCGGCGACTCTTACCAAGCCCCACAGCACCTACAAGCTGTGTCATGGGCAGTCCATCAACCGGCAGTGATGCCATACTTCCTGTGCGGTGACCGGTCCACTCCGTATTGAAGTGACTTGTGGGCTGTGGCCGATACGGACCAGCTTCACCTCCGCACACTACCATGGCATTGTTGTGTTTTTTGGGGGAGTATACTATACTCATACACTACATCAACCCAGATATGTGCAACCGTCAAGTGTATAAGTATGTGACCGGCACTCTGGGTACAAAGTTGATCATTCCAACCAGTCTAACTGAGCAAGCAATCAAAACGTGTCACCCTTACACATGCTCTCTCTAACAGCTTGTGCGACCAGAAGTTCCTCCATCCACAGGGTCCGTATGGGTTGCTGTACGCGGGAACAGCTCACCACCTCATCGAGTGTTCGTTGGGCTCTGCTGATGATCACTTCGCACATATGAAGGATAGATTCTCTACATGACTCTTCGTTGCTGTCTGATACGCGTTCTCGCTTGCCCAGAGTGACATCTCTCCATATCTGAATGTCGCTTTCTTCGACACCCTTTGCTCCTGAAACAAGATTATACAGACGCAGCGCCGTGATTAATCGCCAGGACGGTCGGGCATATTCTGGCGTCGAAAAAATAACCCAGTCCCTGACAACATAGCTAGGTTCTAGTGTGTGTTGCAAATAAAATGGACGCACCCCCAGTAACCCTCCTTTTCGAGCATAACCCTCACCATATGGCTTTGTCGTTGGTCTTTGAAGAATTTCTCCCCGAGGACATCTTCAACATCGACTTCACCATGAATTCCCGTCGCTGTATTATGGAGTTCATTCACAAACCCATATTCCACGAAAAGGGTTTTGTTAGAGTGGCATCCATATGTTAAGAGAATCTCGCTATTCTCTTCTATCACTATATCATCCTTCGAGAAAAACCGGAGGCCTTCCCCTATTGGTGGTACAGGTGCAACATCCCAGATGTCAGCATTATTTAGGCCAGGGCGCATGTTCGACTGGTTTGGGCTGTGGTTAGCGAAATCAAGTACTGGACACATGGTGAGATTGTTGGGGTTCGATTTTGACGATTTGAGGCGATAAAATATGCATCGTGTATTGACTGAGGAGCAGATCATTCTCTAAGTGAGAAAGGGGCATGGAACTATTTGGTTACCGTTTATCCAAGCCCATAAGAAATCCATGACAAGCTCGGCCTCGTCGGTGTCCACACTGCGGTGCCTTCCATCAGGAGACACGGGGAACTGCATTTGCGCAAAGGTTAGAGTGTGAAGAGCCCGCCGAAACTGATAGCCACACCATGAAAGAGTGTACTTTACACCAGTCATTTAAAAAACGACTATAAAGGCATTCCAACTGAGAGGAAATACCAGGAGGAAGTGATTGTAACAAAGCATCTTTTCCACCAGTACATCCTTGCCTCAGATGCTTAGAGCAGACTATCCATGTTAGTGGGTGGCTACTAAAGTCTCGAGGAAGCGTTGAAATGTATGGCCCAAAGAGTGGATCCTTGCTATCTTCATCCCCATCTGGGCGCCATATGAGCAGGTGCATGGAAATTAATTGGATCGCAGTGAGTGTTTTGACGGTTTGTAGTGGGTAAAATGGTTTGAGGGTCATCACATTCATCATCGCCTTGGCCGGAATAGAGAATAGAAGGCTGCCTGGCTAGAAAACGAGTCAAAACTCCTTGGACATAAGAGGGGATTAAACACACCGGACAAGATCTACGTGAAAATAGACCATTGCCAGCCGCTGTGTACGAGTCTCTAGTGTGGGCAGATGGAAGGGGATTTGTGGTGAAACTACGCAACTAGATGTCTTTCTGCACTCGACTACTAGGTCGGTCATTTCTGCTCCGAGGCTATTGAGCCAGGCCATCAGGTTCTCCCATCGGGAGTTCGCCGACATGCCCTCTTTGAACGTTGGATTTGAGTGTACAGGTCAACAGAACGTCCCAGAAGTAGGCAGGGACGTACCCAGGTGAGAATTCTTGAAAAGCGCACTTATTCTCAGTGGATGATGACGGAACACCCGAAGCATAAGGGTGGATGTGACGACTCCGATGGTTCTTCTTTCTTATCGATCCCGTCACCCATCATTTATTATATCCTACCACTTGGACGCTCATTACCAAGTACTCCGTGCACCCAGCAGTTGGCTAGGAACATGTCTGTGTTCAATGCATCTCGTCTACTCGGGAAAACCGTCCTGATTACGGGGGCGAGCTCAGGCATTGGCGCGGTAAGACTCAGTCAGTATATCTCGCTTGAGCAGCTGATAAGGCCCCGTCGAAGGCGACAGCGATTCTTTTCGCAAAAGCAAGTCTGAAACCCTCATCGGAGGCTGGGATCGCCTACTAACACATCACAGGCTGGTTCGAACTTGATTCTCACTGCTCGTCGTATGGATGCTCTCGAGAAGGTACGGCAACAGTGCGTCGCTGCACACCAAGGAGCTGGCGTTCAACACGGGGGTCAATTCGTTACTATTCCTCTTGATGTTTCCGATAAGAACCAAATTGCCTCGCTTCCTAATAAAATCCCTGCGGATCTTCGTAACATTGATATCCTTGGTAAGCTGCAGGATCGAGTAGCTTCATCTTTCTCTGTATCAAAGGCTTTCTTTTCTGTAGTGAATAATGCGGGCTATGTCGTGGGTGTTGACCGCGTAGGGGATATCTCACTCCAGAACGTGGAGGAAATGTTCGCTACCAATGTATTCGGCCTGATCGCCTTAACGCAACTTTTCATCAAAGGTCTGTCGTGGTTTCAAACTATTCTGTTGTACTCATCTTCCCTGAAGATTTTAGGGAGAGAAGCACTGGTCATATTATTAACATCGGGTCTATTGCCGGAAAGGAGCCCTACGCTGGTGGTAGTATCTACTGTGCAACAAAGCACGCCCTTCATGCATTCACGGCAGCTTTGATGAGAGAAGTTGTTGATACCCCTGTTAGAGTAACGGAGATTCAACCCGGTATGCTCCCGACTACTGACAGCTGTGACCGATTTATCCATGATTATCAGGAATGGTCGAGACTGAATTTTCCATGGTTAGGTACAAGGGTGATAAGTCAGCAGCAGACAAAGTATACAGTGGTTTACAGCCTTGTAGGTGAAAAATCCCCCAATAGTGCAATCCCTTCTAATGTACACATTAGTGGTTGCCGAGGACATCGCAGAAGAAATCGTCTGGGCAGCCTCACGCCCAGAGCATGTAAACATCGCAGAGCTCTTTGTCCTTCCTGTGAATCAAGCCTCTGCCACCATCAACTATCGTTCCGATACATGACTAGGCAATCATTCAGAAGAATATAACTTCCAACCTACTCGTACATGTTTACATTGGAAGGATGAACGATAAGTAATAAAGATACAGCAATGAACAGCAATGGACATTGAGCCACATAATCTAATCAGGAGACGGTTCTAGCCTTTTAATTTCTTGCTCTTCGATCTAGTTGCCCTTACGGGGACAGGGATGGGATCTGGCTCAACGTCGTTGTCATACAAATACTTCTTGATGACGACCGGCTCTTGCACAAGGTGGAGTGGCGGACGATTATCGATATCTGTGATATTGCCAAGTGTATCTAGTCGAAGATTCTACGATTGTGTGAGATGAGAACTAAACACTATGCCCAAAAAGATGCACACCTTGACCGAGGGGGCCAGACAGCCCTTCGCAATGACATGGTTTGATGGGGCCCTTGGTTTGGGGTGGATATCATCGAGGCAAACAGCAGTGGATAATCCACGATGCCACTTGACTTGCTTCGCCGACTTCATTTCTTCATGTGCGTCTTCCCCAAAACGCAGCCTCTTAACTGCGCGCTGTTTCTCTGGTGTCTCATAATCTTCGTCGTCTCCTGGGCCCCTGCCGTGCATGGTAGCCATTCCGTCGCCTGTTCTGTCGTGGTCATCAACATCAAGCAATTGGTCAGAATGCTCGATCACTCCTTCTGTGTCGCTACCTCCCCAACCTTCGTCGCTCCTCCGTGCTCTCCTCTCAGCTCGTTCCTTCCTCTGTTGATGTTTCTCTTCTCTCTGCCGCTGTAGTATGGTCCGTATCTTGACTGTTGGACTCTCTGGACGGAGTCCTTCCTTCCGAATCACCTCCATCGCAAAGAGCGCGACAGTTTGCTGATTCTTCACTGTATTGGATGAAGTGAGTGCTTTCAGAGCTGTAGCACTCATACCCATAAAAACGTCATTTTCTGGGCGTGTGTGCAACCGGCGACCAGACGGAGCAGCTCGAAAAGTGTTACTGGATACGTCCGCAACATCGGAGGTGAGTTTGCGCGTACGAGATAACCCTTTCGAGGCGGACTTGCCCTCTCTCTGTGATGGTTCAAGGTCAATGGTAAGTAGGGTGGAGGCATCATCAGGTGGTGAGTCTAAAACTTTGGCTTCGGGGCTCTTTGAGGACGCGGTTTGAGGCGATAGGGGGGGTTGTTCCTCTGGCGGTGACTGATTGGTAAATGGGTGAATAGTCTGATCAAGAGGGAGAACGGGCGGCGCCGCGGGTTGTGATGTCCCCTCATCCTTGGCACTCGGCTTTGCTGGTTGTGGTGTCTCCCCACCCTTAGCACTTGGCTTTGCAGGTGTATGACACACAGACAGCATACCATCGACCACCTTGCGAAATGGGATCGGTGCAGTAGGCTTCAATGAGTTTGTCACCGGTGGTACATTGGATTCCGAGGGTGGGTTTGAGGAGGGCCTCATAGCATATTTTCCACCTAACATGCCAGGTACCACCTGACGAATCTTAATAGGATGTGAACCAGACTGGTTTACTATTGGTCCGGGTCCTCGTTTTCTCTTCAATGTTTGCAGTGCGGACTTATTGGGTGAGGCCAACTCGTTGGTATTCTGATTGGTTGGCTCGTCAGAGCTACTGTGGCTGGTCCCAGTACGGGAGAGCACATGGGTAACAGGTTTCTAAAAACATTTCAGGAAGCCGAAACCAGATCCTCGTCAGAGACACTCACGTTACTCGGGAGTGTCTTAGGTACTGATGGGACTTTTGAAACATTGGCAATTCCTCGCGGTCGTGCGTAGGGTTTGGCGCCTATTCTAGGAATACGGCTACCCACAGGGGGTTGCTTGAGTTGAGATTTATGGGGACTGGGTACTAGTACTCCAGTCGTCAAATTGGTATCTGCACCACCTGTCTCTTCACTCTCATTTTCTTCCGGAATGGGATAAGTTGAGCTGGCTTCTGACTTCTCCGTGGCTATGAGCGGGTAAGGGAGTTTGGTACTGGCCCTTGGTGTCGTAAGGACCCTGGGGAACATTGGACCCTTACCCTCTACATTATCCCTAACCCTTGATGTTGTTGAGGAAGGCTCGACAGAGCGACTGCGGGCCGGGGTAGCAATGGCCGGGCGTGGTTCTACAGATGCGCTCCGTGCATGCAGAAACGTATGCGCACACGTGCTGGCAATGGAACGGCTTGGTGATGGTATGCGCTCCGCCGTAGGAACTCGTCTTGCCGGGCTGCGAGGAGTGTCATCACGCCAAAAGATGTCTCCGCACACCTTTGGGAAACGTCCTGTTTGGTCCTCGAGCAACGCGAACTGAGCGGAGTTCTTCAGTGAAGGAGTGATGTTGGCAAAGGCATCATGTATCGGGACTCTTCTTGCGGGAGTTCGAGAGCTTTCGTCGAGGGTATGCGTAAGCCTGAGTGGAGAAGCATTGCGGAGAGCATGCTTCGACCATATAGGAGTCGGAGCAGCCAGGGGACGTTGAATTGTTGAATTTATTAGGTTGGGATGCAGTGTGGGTGGTTTAGGCACACAAGGTGTAGAGTGTTCTGACTCCTGGACCTTTTCAGTAGGTAAAGGAGCCTCTTGGTTTTGGGTAGCCGAGTTTAACGACGGCAGCAGCTGTGTCAATACACCAGCGGACTGGGGAGATAAGGACCTCAGTTTATGATGTGACGAGCTATCGCCCCCCTCTGGAGTCCGCTTTCCTTTGCCCCTTGCTTTGGTCGACAGTAATCTGTCAGATCCATCTCCGACAGAAAATAAGCTCATGTCTGCAGATAATAAGGGAGGTATGGGTTCCGGGGATCTTGAGGTAGTACCTGGTAGAAGTGCGGCATTCACTTCATCCTCAGATTCTCGCTGGAGAGGCAGGGGCTCAAGGGGTTCTCCCGAAATACATGACACCTCTGATGCTGACGTGTGCATAGTAGTCGTACTTCCTGAGGCTGGAGAAGGTGAATCGCCTGCGCCATCTACGCGTACTTCTGGATGAAACGCACGTTCGGGTGTTGCCGAGAGAAAATCATCGGGTCGCATGCTGGGGTTCGCAATAGGTAAGGCTGATGTAGCATTTTGCAAGATAGATGCGGGGCGAGATTCAAATGAAATTAAGTCATGCTGGGAGGTGTTGCCTGCATCCAGCACCGCTCTTCCTGTGTCCCCCGGTACCGAAATTGAAGGGCGGCCAGTAAAGACAAGAGATGAATCATCAACAGGAGCAGCCAGTTGGTTTAATTTCTCGAACAGGTTGATGGAACGAAATGGACTGGGAGGTACGGATACATCCAGCAGCGGAAATTGCGCATCCTTCGCTGGTATGTAATCAGAACCAGGGTAAATGCGTCCCCGAGGCGGCGGTGAAGGGTTATCAAATGCACGCATTATCTTTGTAGCGAGCACGGAGGAAGGCTCTGATGGTGCGTACACATCAAGGAAGTAGTCATGAGAGCATACTACCTACCATCCTGAAGATCGTTCTCCGTGGGCGTGTCCTCGCCAGGAAGATCATATGTAAGCTCCTCAACGCCTTCCACGCCGTCTTGGGCTCCATCATCGCATGCAGGCAGAGAGACAGCATTATTCGATTGGAAGTGAGACAGGGGGAGGCTGGAGAGCCTTGGAGAGCGGCGTATGGGGCTACCAAACGCGCCAGACTTATGGGCGGCCCGCCGCGCGATGTTCTGGACGATGAACTTCTTCTCTGGGGAGAGAATCGGCCCAAAGTAGACGCGGGCCGATGACGAGTTGACCTCATCGGTGTCCGAAGATTCGCTGGCAGTCAAAGGCGGTGAGTAGGGTGTGGACAAATTCGAAGGATCCATATATCTTGTAAAGAGATTTCCTGAAAAGCCAAAGAATATCTCGTGTGCATGTAAAAATGTGCAGACTAGCGAGCGGATCGTATGAGTGTGCAGGACACGACCAGCTTGAAGGAGGACGAAAACAACGTTGAGGCGCGTATAAGCACGTGATCGCTATTCTTTTACCAAACTAAGTCACTATTATTACGGTAGTCTAAACCTTTAAGACATCGACTCAGTCCAGTTTGGAAGACACGGGTCAGTCAACTTCCTTGGGTGAATGACCCTCGGATAGGGTATTGTTCACCCCTATCAGTTCGTCAGCCGTATATCTAAGTCGGGTTCTCGCAACTTAACCTGCGGGTTTTCTTTCGAAAGCCTCTCAATCGCCTCGGTTTGCTTGTCCATTTGTGACTTCATCCCTTGGAGCAACTCTCTCAGGCTTTCTTCTAGTTCTTGACTCGTACTACCGATTTCTGATGATTCGATGCGACGTCGCTTGATGGCAGGCAAGGTGTTGTCTGTTGGGGACCGCGATCGTTCAACAGAGTGAAGAATATTTTTCCCTTCCTTCTGCAGCGTCATAACTGCAGCGTTTAAACGAGTCTCCACCGTTTCGACGATATCCCTTTCCAGTGCGGCAAACAAGTTTTTCCATAAGGACTCGAGCTCCTGCGCGCGTTGCTCTGTTTTCTCTTTGCACTCTCTGTGGCTGGTTATCACGGCCGCTAAGGTGGGTGCCACGGTAACCGCGCTGTCACTTGAGACCTGAGAAAGTTCTGCAGACAAATTGGTAAAAGCCTTCAACTTGTCCTCCTCTCGGGCCAGGGTATGCGCATCCTGGACGACTTCTGTGCATAGCCTACCGTGCGGTCAATCGAGTGTAACTACATGACGGAACACTAATGCTTACTTGGTGAGGCTGCGGAACAAACCTGATATGCTTTCAGTTGTATAGCGGTGGCTTTCCTTAACGTCGGAAGGACCAGAGGTCGTGCGCGGTCCGTTATCCGTGCGGCTATCTTGCTTATTTTCTTCTTGCAGAGTATTTCCTGTCTTCACCGCAGACTTGCCGTGCTTCTGTATGTTTGTTGAACTCGTACAAAGCGCTCGGACAGGACTACTTACGCTTTCGCTCCTCGAACAGTGGTATGAATACGAGCGTCGGTCGCTTGTTCTTCTCAGAGAGGTACTACGTTCTTGAATATACCGTCCCAAATATTCAAAATCGCGTTTCCGACGTTCTCGGTGAGCGCGTTCACGATCTCGCTCGTCGTCCTGTTTGCTCCTAGATGAATCCCCCTGTTGAACCATGGAGGAGGGCGGCGGGCGACGGTAAGGTAGGCTAACCGAGGAGTTGTATTTGGGCTTTGAACTTTCGTAGGCTGCGGAAGGGGGTGCGACCAGACTCTCCTTTCCTCCCTTCCACTGAGGGTCGCTTGGGTGTATGAAGCTGATGGGTTCTCATTAGAACCTCCATGATATCCAGGAGCGAATAGGCGTTTATTTACCGACAACGATCGCCCTGTGAACAATATGGTTTGAGGGCGTGTCCCGAGTCGTCAAAGTACTGGGAAGCGTGTCGTCAGTAGAGACACGCGCCTACGACAGAACCACTGACACGACAACGCATGGTTTTGTAAAGAGACATGGTGTCGACTTTGCAGACGGGTTCGACTTGCTTTTCAACTATGCTCTAGTGTGATGTGACCCAAGGTGTGACCTTCACTATTGCCGTTGCGTGGAGACGACTTGCGGATTCTTAGATGGTTCTCAACAACCAATTGCATGCTCAACTAGAGACATCAAAAGCATCACCGAATAGTCAAACCCCACATAATGTGTCCTCTCCGCCTGCGTTGTCCATTGCATTGCATTGCTGTTTCCTCCATTTGGACTCATTTCTGTTAGGGTTTTACCCCTCTCTGACTCTTGTCCCACCATTTCCACTTACGCATCTCACAAGCGTCTGCAAAGCTTCTCTTACTTCACATAGGGCTGAGAAAGAGCGTGACTCAGATTTACGTGCCCGTGCACTGGTGCTACACAGTCGTGCTTTGAAGATTCGGAATTGCTTTCTCTTGGCCGAAATGGCATATGAAGAGATGCAGGTGACGACTCGACGTTACTGACGTATTACAGCTGTGTTGTCTCTTACTCGTCCTAATGTTCTCGATATCGCTGGCGTATCGCATTCGCCGTGATACCTTACATAAAGAAAGTGGCTTGGTGGGTGAGCTTACTACTTTCCCTCTTTTCTCTCCATCAACATTGCACGTTTAATCAGTATGGATTCTGTTCTACGTGCCGCAAAATGGACCTCCAGACATTCAACCATGTTTCCTCGTCTCACACCAGCCCGTAGTCCAGGTGACAGTGGTTTTATGATTATCCGTTCATCATCCGTAAAATACAACCAACCAGAGCAAGCACATGGCTTTAATTGTCCCTTGTAAGTACACGAGCGTAGATCATTATCATCGCCGCCTCCCTGACATTTCCACAAAGTCAAATGGATGAAGGTTTCTCTGATCCGCCCAGTTCAGCCGATGAGTAGGAGACAAAACTCCAAGATAGTGATATCGTAGCTGCATCCTCCTGTCACTGAGAGGTGATTGCTGACACTGGTTGAAGTCCGACAGGCTGTCGGATAATGTATTCCCCAAGGTTATCGTGGAGATCTGTTCGAGCGTTCCTCAATCGTGCGGTTCCGAGGACGAAGGAGTGTAGTCTATGGCGGACACTTGTTCAAGAAGCACTCAGCTGCATGCGAGGGACGAGGACAACCCCTTACGAACGTGGTACGTTGCTTCCCTTCTTCTGAGACCGCATGATGATCCGCCACAGACACGAAAAGCGAATCGAGGTATGTACCATTGTGGTAGGGTATGTGTCCTCGCTTTCTCTTCCAACCAGTACCTAATGCTCCACAGCCAACAGAAAATCGATGAGTATGTAGGCAGCTACTTGTATGGAGTGTATATCAAACTGAGTTGGATTTTATGCGGTAATCGTGGCGTTTTGTTCGGTTAACGGTGGAGGTTTTGGGTATA
>Ga0307516_10005112_pt1 | contig 15846 bp, 17 predicted proteins | sample 19_EM_MG_FD_203310 | JGI IMG/M metagenome (GOLD analysis project Ga0307516, IMG submission 203310) | Populus trichocarpa ectomycorrhiza microbial communities from riparian zone in the Pacific Northwest, United States - 19_EM | ecosystem: Host-associated > Plants > Roots > Unclassified | place...
GCCCTGCCGGCGGTCGCCCTCTACGGCAACCTCATGCGCGCCTTCCGATACGCGGACAGCTTCAGCCCGGTATTCACCGTGCACAGCGCGTTCTCCCCCGGCGACTACTACCCCTTCGGGCCGACGTGGCAGATCCCGGCCCTGTCGATCGCCGGCGTCCTGCTCGCCGCCGCCACCGTCCTGATCGCCCGCCCGGGCACCACAGCCGTGCCGCAGCCCTCCCCCGCCACGAACTGACCGCGCCACAAGCTGGCGCCACCGTGGGGATGCCAGCGCAACGCGCGAAGGGCCGTCACGCAGTCAGCGTGGCGGCCCTGTCGGCATTGCGGTCAAGCGCGGGCCTGGCGGTTGTTCGGCAGCTTCCGGGCGCAACCAGCCAGGCGGCCCGGTCGGCATCGCGGTACGGCACGGATCAGGCAGCGTAAGCCACCGACTTGTGCATGCCCTGCACATCGGTCACCGCGAGCCGCGACGCCATCGTGCTGCGCGCGGCGATCTGCGCCGCATACGCCGCCCGGCGCCGGGCCACGCAACCGTCACCCGTGGCCACACCGCTGTCCCGCTGCTCCATGTGCGTGCCCAGACCATCCCGCAGCAACGCCAGCGCCTCCGTCCGCAGCTGCGACACCCGCGACTCGGTCACCCCCAGCTCGGCGGCGACCTCCGACAACGCCCGCTCCCGCAGGAACGACGCCTCCACCACGAACCGCAGCCGCTCCGGCAGCACCGCGACCGCGTCGTGCAGGTAGCCGATCCGCTCACGGTGCAGCAGCGTCTCCTCCGGATTCATCGAATCCTCGGTGACCATGTCCTCGGCCGCCCCGGCGGTGAAACCCTGCAACGACAGCACCGCCGCCCGCTGCACGTCGTCGTCGACGTTGGCAAGCTCGCTGACACCGACGCCGAGCAACTCGGCCAGCTCCGCCGGGCTCGGCGTGCGGCCCAGCTGCGCGGTCAGCTCCTGACGGGCCACATCCGCGCGGCGAGCCCGGGCCCGCACCGACCGGCTGGCCCAGTCCATGCTGCGCAGCTCATCCAGCAGCGCACCCCGGACCCGCACCGCGGCGAACCGCCCGAACGGGATACCCCGGCCCGTGTCGAACGACTGCGCGGCCGTGACCAGGGCGGCATAGCCGGCCGAGGCCAGATCGTCACGATGCACATGCGCGGGAACCTTGAACAACATCTCGCGGACCAGGTGACCCACCAACGGCATGTTCTGGCGGATCAGGAGCTCCTGCTCGCGGCTGACGGTCTTCGTCTTCGCAGCGGACATCGTGTGTTCCCCCTCGTGTGTGTCGCCCGGCGACGGCTCACCGGCTGACAAGGAGGAACTTTTCGTTGCGCAGGGTGCAGACTCAGGTCACGTTCGGTTGCTAACGGGTTGCACCGGCAAAAACCCTAAAGTCCGCCAACCAACCCCGAAAAACACTCTGAACTGCGGCTACGCCAACAGCCAGCCGTTGTCGACGGCGAGCCGAACCGCCTCGGCACGCGTCCGCGCCCCGGTCTTCCCGATCGCCGACGACAGGTGATTGCGCACCGTGCCCTCCGACAGGTGCAACTCCCGGGCGATGTCAGCCACCGTCCCGCCCTCACGCGCCGAACGCAGCACATCACTCTCCCGCTCGGTCAGCGGCGAATCCCCCTGCGCCAGCGACTGCGCCGCCAACCCCGGATCCACCACCCGCAGCCCCGCATGCACCCGGCGCACCACATCCGCGAGCTGCCGCGCCGGAGTGTCCTTGACCACGAAACCACCCGCGCCCGCCGCCATCGCCTGACGCAGATAACCCGCCCGGCCGAACGTCGTCACCATCAGCACCCGGCAGCCCGGCACCTCCCGCCGCAACTCCCGCGCCGCGGCGACCCCGTCCAGGCCCGGCATCTCCACATCCAGCAACGCCACATCAACGGAATGACCCCGCACCGCAGCGACCACCTCGTCACCCCGGCCGACCTCCGCCACCACCGTCAGATCCGGCTCCATGTCCAGCAGCGCCGCCATCGCCCCGCGCACCAACGCCTGATCGTCGGCCAACAACAACCGGATCACGAGGGCACCTCCACCCGTACCCGGAAACCCGGCCGATCCGCCCGGCGACCGACCAGCAGCGTCGCGCCCGCCGCGTCAGCGCGGCGGCGCAACCCCACCAGACCCTGCCCGTCCGCCGCCGGCGGACCATCACCCGGCCCGTCATCGACGATCTCCACGCTGCCCGGCGCCAACCGCACCTCGCACCGCCCCGCCCGGCTGTGCCGCACCACGTTGGTGACCGCCTCCCTGATCGTCCACGCGAACAACTCCCGATTGCGCGTCGGCACCGCATCGGTGGCCCCCGGCAACTCCGCACACACATGCGCCGCCGCCAGCGCCTCCCGCGCCGCCGCGATCTCCCCCGGCAACGAGATACCCCGCACACCCAGCGCCGTCGCCCGCACATCCGACAACGCGTCCCGGGCCAGCACCTCCAGATCCCGCAACTCCGCCCGCGCCTTCTCCAGATCCACATCCAGCAGCCGCTGCGCCAGCTCCGCCTTCACCGTCACCACCGTCAGCGAATGCCCCAGGATGTCGTGCAGATCGGCGGCGATCCGCGCCCGCTCGTCGGCCACCGCCTTGTCGGCCATCTCCCGCTGCGCCATCTCCGCCATCTCCTGCTGCGCCGCCTGCAGCCGCTGCTGCCGCTCAGCCGCCAGCCGGATCCCGCCGCTGGCCGCCGACCCGAGCAGCACCGCCAGCCCGTACCCCTGGTCGTCCCAGCCCGGCACCCGCCACGCCAGCACCTCGGCCAGGACCACCAGCGCCGCCGCGAACGGCACCGCCTGCCGCAACGGCAACCCGACCATCGCCGACGCCGCGACATACACCAGGCAGGTCAGCGCGTGGAAACCGGCACCGGGCACCTGCAACGCCGCCAACCCCAGCAACGCCAGCAGCACCAGCCACAACCCCACCGCCCCGAACCGCTGCCGCAGGCCGTGCCGCAGCTGGCTCAACCAGCCCACCAACAGCAGATACAGCACCGCGAAACCGGCCAGGGCGGCCAGCCCCACATCACGCTGCCAACCCGCCGGATGCGCCAGCAACGCCCTCAGGTTCTCATTCAGGTAGACCAGCCACACCGTGGCGAAGACCCACCCGAAGCGCTGGCCGCGCCGCCCCGCCTCGCTCATGGCCGTGACGCTACCGCTCACTCAGACCCGCGCCGTGTCCCGACGGAACCGCCACATCGCGCCCGCGGCGAACAAGGCCGTCCACACCACCACGTTCAGCACCGCCAACCACAGATTCCCGTCCTGGGTCAACGGATACCGGGCGATCTCCCCCACCCCGAACACCGGGGTGAACTTCGCGATCGTCGCGAACGTGTGCCCGAGAGAATCCACCGGCACGAACAACCCACCCGCGAACGACAACACCGCCAGCACCGGCCCGATAATCTGCATCACGTTCTCACTCGGCAACAGATACCCCATGAACAACCCGAACGCGGCGAACACCAGGGCACACACCCACGCCAACAACCCGCACCAGACCCAGGCCGACGCCGGCAACTGCGCCCCCGACACCGAACCGACCGCGAACGCCACCACCACCGACGCCGCGCCGAGCACCATCGCCACCACCAGCTTCACCGCGATGTACGCCGCCGGCCGCAACGGCGTCAGCCGCAACTGCCGGCTCCACCCGGCCGCCCGCTCCAGCGACACCATCGCCCCGCCGCTTGTCGTGGCCAGCATCGCCCCATACACGGCCATGCTCACCAGGATGTAACCGGTCACGTTGCCGTCACCGGCCCGCTGCGTCCGATACGCCTCGTTGGAGCCGAACAACAGAAAGAACACCGCCGGCATCACCAGCGTGAAAATCACCGTCCGCCGGTTACGGACCATCCGGCGCAACTCCAGCCCGATCATCCCCAGCGAGAAACCGCCGAAACGCGGCAGACTTCGGCCGGCGGGCATCGTCATCGTGCTCTCAACCGTGCTCATCGCGCGCTCCCCTGATCCGTCTCAGCCCCGGTCGTCTCATCGGCGGTCAACGCCAGGAACGCCTGCTCCAGATTCCGGGAGGTGATCTCCAGATCCCGGGCGGCGGTCTCGTTCAACAGATACCGCGCCACCGCATCGGTATCCCGCGCATGCACATAGACCGTCTCCCCGCGCACCTCCACCGACTCCACCCCCGGCAACGCACCCAGAACAGCCTCCCGGGCACCCGGCAGCGTCGCCCGCACCGTCCGGCCCGACGCCAGCGCCTTCACCTCGGCCGCCGTCCCGTCGGCCACCACCCGGCCACGCCGCACGAAAACCACCCGATCGGCGTACGCGTCAGCCTCCTCCAGGTAATGCGTGGCGAAAATGACCGTACGGCCCGAGCTCGCATCCGCCCGGATCGACGTCCAGAAGTCATGCCGGCCACCGACATCCATCCCGGTCGTCGGCTCATCCAGGATCAGCAACTCCGGATCCGGCAACAACGCCATCGCGAACCGCAACCGCTGCTGCTGACCACCCGAACACTTACCGACCAGCCGCTTACGGATATCCGCGATCCCGGCCCGCCCCAGCGCCCGCTCCACGTCATCGCGGCCCCGCCCGAACAACACCGCCGTCAACCGCACGGTCTCCTCGACCGTGTAATCCTTCAACAACCCACCGGTCTGCATCACCGCCGACACCAGACCCAGCGCCACCGCCTCCCGCGGCGGCCGCCCGTACACCCTGGCCGTACCCCGCGTCGGCGCCGACAGACCCAGCAGCATGTCCACCGTGCTGGTCTTGCCCGCCCCGTTGGGCCCCAGCAAGGCCACCACCTCCCCCGGACGGATCCGCAAACTGATCCCGTCGACCGCGGTGACAGCCCCGAAACGCTTCACCACCGCATCCAGATCAACGGCGAACTGGCCCGACCCGTGGATCGCGGCCTCAGGTAACGCGGTAAGAGTCATGCCACCATCCTCGCCACGCCCACCGCACCGGCCCCGGGCCACGCGTCACCCCCACCCCATGACATCCGTCAGGGCACGACCCCCGAGGCCCCTCGGTGGCCCCCAGCGAGGATCAACACATGACCGCCACCCACACCGCCCTCATCGCCGAGATCCCCGCGGCCGAACCCGCCGTCGGCGCCCACCGCGCCACCCTCGATCGCGCCGCCACCTGGGGCGTCCCCGCCCACATCACCCTGATCTACCCATTCCTGCCACCCCCGGCCATCGACACCGACACCCTCGCCGCCCTGCGCCAGATCGCCGCCGCCGAGCCCCGCTTCGCACTGACCCTGGACCGCATCGGCTGGTTCGGCGACACCGTCGCCTGGCTCGCCCCGAACCCCGCCCACCCCTTCATCAGGCTGACCGAGGCCCTGACGGCGCGCTTCCCCCAGGCCCCGCCCTACGGCGGCGCCCACAACGGGACGATCCCCCACCTCACCATCGGCCACGACCACCCCCGCCCCATCCTCGAAGCAGCCGCCGAAGCGGTCACGGCCCACCTGCCGATCACCACCCCCGTGACGTCGATCCGCCTCATCGCGGGCATCCCCGAACCCGGCGGCCCCTGGCACCCCGTCGCCGACTTCCCCCTCGGCCCGCCGCCCGACCCCAGCCTGACGTGACGCCCCGGCCTCAGCCGGCCACGCAGAACTCGTTGCCCTCCGGATCGGCCAGCACCACATGGTGCGTCCCCGCCACCGTCAGGACCGACGCGCCCGCGGCGACCACCTGCGCCACCTTCGCCTCGACCCGCGCCCACACCTCCTCAGGCGAGCCGGCACGGCCCACCCGCACATCGATGTGCAGCCTGTTCTTCGCCACCTTCGGCTCCGGCACCTCCAGGAACACCAGCCGCGGACCCACCCCCTCCGGATCATGCAGCCAAGCCCCGTCGCCCTCGTCCTCCTCCGGCTCACCGAACGACGCCGCCCACTCCTCACGCGTCCGGAACGGCGCCGGCGGCGGCTCATCCACATAGCCCAACGCCAGCTTCCAGAACTCCGCCAGCGCCACCGCCCCCGCGCAGTCGAACGTCAGATCCACCCGCAACGCCATGCCGAACCCCCTCGTTTCCGCTGTCAGCGATCACATCTTCCGCCGGGGGTACGACAAAAGGCATCGTCTACGCCATGAAGCTGCTCGTGCTCGGAGGAACCGGATTCGTCGGCCGCGCCGTCGTCGACGAGGCCCGCACCCGCGGCCACACGATCACCGTCTTCAACCGCGGCCACCAGCCGCCCCCGCCCGGCACCACCGCCCTCACCGGCGACCGACGCGCCCCGGGCGGCCTCACCGCCCTGACCGGCGGCGCCTGGGACCTGGTCGTCGACACCTGGTCAGGGCGCCCCACCGCGGTCCGCGACGCAGCCCGCGCCCTCACCGGCCACGCCGGGCACTACACGTACGTCTCGAGCCGCAGCGTCTACGCCGACTGCGACACCTTCCCCCTCACCGAAGAGTCACCAGTCGTCGACGCGTCCCCGGACTCCGACGACGAAACCAGCTACGCGGCGGCCAAACGCGGCGCCGAGTTGGCCGCCGAGCAGAGCTTCACCGGCCCGGTCCTGCACGCCCGGGCCGGCCTGATCCTGGGCCCGCACGAGAACATCGGCCGGCTCCCCTGGTGGCTCAACCGCCTGGCCCGCGGCGGCCCGACCCTGGCCCCCGGCCCGCACGACCTGAAACTGCAGTACATCGACGCCCGAGACCTGGCGACCTGGCTGCTCGACGCGGCGGAGCAGGGCAGCACGGGCGCCTACGACGTGGTCAGCCCACCCGGCCACACCACCATGGGCGAACTCCTCGAAACGATCAACACCGTCACCGGCGGCCACGCCGACCTGCGCTGGACCGACCCGCAGACCATCCTCGACGCGGGCATCGAGCCCTGGATGGACCTCCCGATCTGGCTGGCCCCCGGCTACGAACACGACTTCATGCACGGCAGCGACGTCACCAAGGCCCTGGACACGGGCCTGAAGAACCGCCCGGTCACCGAGACGGTCGCCGACACCTGGGCCTGGCTGCGGGAAATCGGCGGTACGGCCCCGCAGCGCCCCGACCGCACACCCGTCGGCCTCGACCCGGACCGCGAAGCCGCCGTCCTCGCCACCACCTCCTAACACTGCGTGGTGACACCGGAGCCGGGGGCATCCAGGCGTGAGGCCGGCCCGGAGACGCCGCAGCCCGCCGGCCATGGCGAGGCCGGCGGGCTGCCGCGCACGGCGATCGGGCGAGCTATTCCTGCGGGCCGTCGCGGTCGATCAGCCGGTTGAGCAGTCCCACGATCTCGGTCAGGCTCGCGCCGTGCTGGTCGCGGAGGTGGCCGACCGTCCCGGTCAGCTGATCGACCTTCGTTCCGAGCCCGGCGATCGCCTGCCCCTGCTCGCTAATCGCCTGCCCCTGCTCGATCTGCGTCTCCCGCAGCGCGCCCAACGTGCGGGTGTGCCCGCGCAGCTCGGACCGGTAGTCGGCGACGTCGCGGTCGGCGCCGGCCGCCAGCGCGCGGGCCGCGGCTGCCTCCTGGCGCAACAGGCCAACCTCTGCCTCCAGCGCGGCAACCCGCTGTGCGATCTCCTCCAGATTCACAGCGAACACAATACCTTCCGTGCGGCTACCGACAGGTGAGGTGAGCGGCCGGTTGGGCGCAGTCGTCGATGGTCGGGCGCGACAGCGTGAAGTGCCGGGGCGACGCCGGTGACGTACCAGTTTGCTGACAAGGCGAGCGCTATTCCCGCCCATCGCCGATCTCTGGGCAAGAACCCGACAGCCAAACCCAAATCAGGTATCGCCGTTGATTCCTTTTTGTTCTGGATCTTTGTGCGCCGATGGTGGGGCGCACACTGCGTAAGGCATCCTAGGATACTGGGTGGGATGGGGCGATCCGACCCACGTCGACGCGCTGCCGGAGAATATGAGGCGTGCCCACCTCGCCGACCACCCCCGCACCGCCGACCCGGCACACCTCCGGCCCCGCCCGGACCCGGTCCGACCTGCGAACTCTCCGCCCGGACCTGCTCACGGCCTACGACGCCGCCCTCCCGGGCGCCCGGGCCGCGATCCTGGCCCGCCTCCTCCACGCCCTGCACCACGAACCGATCCCCGGCGTAACCCACCGTGCAGGACACCTCACCCTCCCCGGCGGCCGCACCCTGATCGCCTCCGCCGAGGCGACCGTCCCGTTCAGTGCGCCTGCGCCGGGCCTGACCGCACGGCTCACCGGCGGCGGGGCAACCCACGGGCCGGGCCCGACCGCGCAGCTGACCCGCAGCGAGGCGGCCCACGCACGAGGCCTGGCCGGGCAGATGGTCGGCGACGACCATGACGACCCGGCCACGCTGCTGCGCTCGCTGGATCTCGGCCCGCACACCGAGCGACTCGCCCGAGAGATCGACAACAGCGTCGCCAACCTCGCCCTCGCCCTTGCCGACCCGCCACCGCCCGGAGCCCCGCTCCGCGAGGCCGAAGGCGATCCCGACGGCCTGGGCCGCCTGGAACAGCGGGTCCTCGACGGCCACCCCCTGCATCCCTGCTGCCGCACGCGGGGCGGCATGACGGTCGCCGACGTCCTGGCCTACGCGCCCGAACACCGCCCGGTCATCCGCCTGCGCCGCCTCGCCGTCCCGCCCGAGCGCTGGTACGGCGACACCCCGCCGGTCCTCTACGCCCACCCCTGGCAGGCCGACCGCCTCAAGGACCGCTACCCGTGGCTGTCCGACGCCGGGGAGACCGGACCGGTCCGGCCCCTGATGTCGCTGCGCACCGTCGCTCCCCTGTCCGGCGGTGACCATGTCAAGACCGCGGTCGACATCCAGATGACCTCGGCCGTCCGTACCGTCTCCCCCGCCGCCGTCCACAACGGACCGCGGCTGTCCGTGCTGCTCGGCGGGCTCACCGCCGACCTGCCGCTGACGGTCCTGGCGGAGACCGCCGCGGGCGCGGTCCTGGTCGGCGGGCAGCCCCAGCGCCACCTCGCCTACCTGCGCCGCGCGGCCCCCCGGCTCGGCCGCACCGAGACGATCCTGCCGCTGGGCGCCCTCGCCGCGCTGCTGCCCGGGATCGCCACCGACCCGTACGCGTGGTGGCACGGCTTCGCGCAGCTGCTGTTCCCGCCGCTGCTCACGGTCCTGGACCGGGGGGTGGCCCTGGAGGCGCACGGGCAGAACACCCTGCTGGTGCTGGACGGCGGGCGGCCGGCCAGGATCGTCTACCGCGACCTGGGCGGCGTCCGGGTCAGCGCGCAACGTCTGCGCGCCGCCGGCGTCGAGGCTCCCCCGGTCGAGGGCGACCTGCCCACCGACGACCCGGAGGTGCTGCGTACCAAGCTCGCCGCCGCCGTCCTGGGCACCGTCGCCGCGCAGCTCATCGCCGCGCTGGCCGGCGCGGGCGCGGAGCCGGCGCGGTTGTGGGCGTCGACGGCGGCGGCGATCCGCGGCGCCGGGACGGCCGACGTGCCGCGGCTGCTCAGCGACCCGCTCCCGGTCAAGGCGACCACCGCGATGCGGCTGGCCGACGACCCGCTCGACGACCTCTGGACCACCTTCGACAACCCGATGGCGGGGGCATGACACGCAGCCTGGTGGCCCGGCGGCTGGCCGTGACCGCGGCCCACACCGGCGCCGCGCTCGCCGTGCACGCGCCGCGGCTGGTCGACGGTTTCACCGCCGCGTTGCCGGAGGCCGCCGACGTCGTCGGGCGGCGGCTGCGCGGCGCGCTGGTCCGCGAAGGCCTGGTGCCGGCGGCGCCGGGCGACCGGGTGCACGCGTTCCACCGGGTCGAGTACGCCACCGCCGGCGCCGACGACCCCGCCGACCTGGTGCCGGAGCGGCTGCCGGGCAACTCCGGCGGGTTCGCCGCGGAGTTGCGCAACGCGGTGGTCAACCTGGCCGTGGCCATGGCCCGCCGCGAGCACGTGCCGGCGGACGACCCCGACCACGCCGCGGTCGCCGGGGAGCGGCTCGCCGTCGCCGGGCACAATCTGCACCCGTGCGGGCGGACCCGGCTCGGCTGGGACACCAGCGACGTGCTCGCCCACGACCTGGAGGCCGGGCACACCCGGCTCGGGTTCGTCGCCGTCCGCGACGACCTGCACCTCGGCGACGACGTCGGCGCCGCCCTGCGGGAGGTCTACCCCCAGGTGCCGCGGGCGCCGGCGGGCTACCGGCTGCAGCCGGTGCACGCGTGGCAGCGCGACGCCGTGCTGCCGGTCCGCTACCGCGGCCTGCTCGACGACGGCGCGCTGCGGATCCTGGAGGACGAGCTCGACGCGATCCCGACCGCCGCGCTGCGGACCCTGCTGCTGCCGGTCGCCGCGGACGGCACCCGCCGGTACGTCAAGGTGTCGCTGGACATCCAGGTCACCTCGACGCGGCGCAGCATCAGCATCGCCAGCACCCGCAACGGCCCGGCCCTGTCCGTGCTGCTGCACCGGCTGGTCGCCGAGGACCCCGCCGCGGACCGGCTGCTGCTGATGGCCGAGACCGGCGGCGCCGCCGTGCCCACCGGGTCGGGCCGGGACCTGGCCGCGATCATGCGCGACGGGCTCACCGGCCGGCTGCGGCCCGGCGAGCAGGCGGTCCCCGGTGGGGCGCTGCCGTTCGTCGCCGCCGGGCTGGTGTCCGGCTTCGCCGCGAGCACGGGGCGACGCGACGATGCCGGCGCGGCGGCGGCTTTCCTGGACGCGTACGCCCGGTTGGTGCTGCCGCCGCTGCTGCGGCTGACCCTTCGCGGGGTGGCCCTGGAGGCGCACCTGCAGAACTGCCTGCCGACGTTCGCCGACGGCGTGCCGCAGCGGCTCGCCGTCCGCGACTTCGCCGGGCTGCGGCTGCACCCGGAACGGCTGGCCGCCGCCGGGCACGAGGTGGCGCTCTGGCCCGGCTCGGTGATCGGCACCGCCGACGTGACCGTGCTGCGCGCCAAGATCGGCTACACGGTGTTCCAGGCGCACCTGGGCGAGCTGATCATCCGGCTCGGCGAGTCGCACGGGCTGGACGAGGAGGCCGCCTGGCGGATCGTGCGGGCCGTCGTCGACGAGACCTACGCCGGGCAGGGCGAGCTCGCGGCGCAGGACCACGCCGCGTTCACCGCGCCGACCGTCCCGCACAAGGCCCTGGTGCGGATGCGCCTGGCCGGCGGCGGCGACGAGTACCTGCCCGTGGAGAACCCGCTGCATGCGCCCGCCTGAGCGGGTCGCCGCCGCGCTGCGGAGCCGGCCCGGGCCGGTCTGCGCCTACGTCTACGACACGGCGGTGCTGCGGGAACGGGCCGCGGCGGTGCGGGCCGCGCTGCCGCCGGACGCCACCCTGCTGTACGCGGTGAAGGCCAACGGGCACCCGGCTGTGGTCCGTACCCTCGGCGCGGCCTGCGACGGCCTGGAGGTCGCCTCCGGCGGTGAGCTGCAGTTGGCGGTCGCGGCCGGAGCCCGCCGGATCGTCTTCGGCGGGCCGGCCAAGACCGACGCGGAACTGGCCGCGGCTGTGGCCGCGGGCGCGCAGGTCAACGTGGAGAGCGGCCACGAGCTGCGGCGCCTGGACCGGGCCGCCCGGGCGGCCGGGACGGTCGTGGAGGCGGCGGTACGGGTCAACCGCGCGGGGACCGCGCTGCCGGGCAGCCACGCCATGACGGGTACGCCCACCCCGTTCGGCGTCGACGAGGAGGAACTGCCCCGGGTGCTGGCGCTGCCGCTGACCTCGGTCCGGATCACCGGCTTCCACCTGCACGCCGTGTCGAACAACCTGGACGCCGCCGCACACGCCCGGTTCGTGGCCGACGCGGTGGCCTTCTCGGTCGCCGCCGCCGCCCGGCACGGGCTGAGGTTGCGGCTGGTCAACGTCGGCGGCGGCCTCGGCGTCGACTACCTCAGCGACGCCACGATCGACCTGGCCGCGCTGCGGGACGGCCTGGCCGGGCTGAGGGTGCCGGACGGGGTCGACCTGATCGTCGAGCCGGGACGGATCCTGGCCGCCGACGCGGGCTGGTACGCCGCCGAGGTCATCGACCTCAAACACACCCACGGGCGCTGGTTCGCGGTGCTGCGCGGCGGCACCCATCACTTCCGGCTGCCGGCCGCCTGGGGCTACAGCCACCCGTTCACCGTGCTGGAGGTCGACGGCTGGCCGTACGAGTGGCCGCGCCCCCAGGTCGAGAACGTGGCCGTGGACGCGGTCGGCGAGCTGTGCACCCCGCGGGACGTGCTCGCCCGCGACCGGCAGGTGCGGCGGCTGCGCATCGGCGACGTGCTGGTCTTCGGCCGCGCCGGCGCGTACGGCTGGGACATCTCCCACCACGACTTCCTGCGCCACCCGCCGCCGAGCTTCGACGTGCTCTGACCCGGCGGTACGCACCTGCCCCCCATGCCCGCGCGTGAGCCACTATCGCGCGCTGTGCATTCATTGGTTTCAATGAACGGGGGATGAGTCCGTACACAATCGGACCACATCGCCGCGCTGGTCAAGAGCCTGAGCGCGATCCGGCTGGTCGCCGACGCGGCCATCCAGGACGCCGAGGCGACCATCGGCCCGTTCCGGGCGGACCCGAAGCCGACGCCGGTGCCCGCCGGTCTGGACCAGGCGTTCAAGGACCTGAGCGGGGCCCGGTCGAGCCTGGCCGAGGCCGATGAGGAACTCGCGAGGCCGACGTCGAGGAGGCGATCGAGCACGCCGCCGAGGACGTCGACCAGGACGGCCTGACCAACCTGGACGAGCAGCGGATCGGCACCACGCCCACCAATCCCGACACCGACGGCGACGGGGTGAACGACGGCACCGAGGTCAGCCGGGGCAGCGACCCGCTGGTGGCCGACCAGCCGCGTGGCCCGCCGGTGCCGGGCGACGTCCCGCCGATCGATCCCGTGCCCACCGCCGTCGACACCGACGGCGACGGGGTGCCGGACCTCACCGAGGAGGACATCGGCTCCGACCCGGCACGGCCCGACACCGACGGCGACGGCCTCTCCGACAGCGTCGAGCTCGACTACCTGATCAGCGCGCTGTTCCAGGACACCGACAACGACGGTCTGGGCGACGACTACGAGATCGCCAACGCCGAGGCGCAGGGCCTGCACCCGGCCAGTTCGACGAGCAGATCAGCAAGTGGACGTACGTCACCGACTTCCTGCTGGGGATGTTCGCCGGTGACTTCGCCGAGAAGGACTCGATGGCGTGGCTGGCCGGCAACCTCTGCGGCGGCGGACTGAGCGTCATCCCGGTGAACCAGGAGAAGATCAAGGCTGCCAACCCGAGGATGAAGGGCAAGGGCGTGAAGAAGACGCACTGGCACTTCGTGCCGAGCGGCAGCGGTCAGCCCAACGTCAACGACCTCGGTATGTCCGAGGAGCTGTTCACCTGTCTGAAGAACAACAACATCCCGTTCACCCTGCACTTCCCGGCGGACTGAGCCGGGCGGGTAGCGGGCCGGGCCAGGTGCCCGGCCCGCTGCCCGGCCACCGTATGTGAGGACAAGGTGCCATGACATCGCTCCCGCCTTTCGCCGTGCCCGGCATCGAGCCCGAGGCCCCCGCCACCGAGCTGACCAGCAGCATCGGTTACCGCGGCGACCAGCTCGCCGCGCTTCCCGCGGTCGCCGCCGTCCTCGACCGGTTCCCGGCCGAGCTGATCGCGCTGGCCGGCCCGGAGGAGATCCGGCAGGAGTTCCCGATCACCCGTACGGCGCTGACCGAGCAGGTCCACGTCTCGACCGGCAGCGGCCTGCGGTGGGGCCTCGGCTTCGGCGACGAGGTGGGTTTCCTGGTCCAGCCGAGCCGGGGCAGGATCCCCGAGGACCTGCCGGAGAAGGCGCTCGCCGAGCAGCCCGGGGTAACCTCCGCCGTCCACTTCGACCGGGAGTCCTTCGAGGAGGAGACCTCGCAGGTGCTGCGGGCCGACGAGATGATGGCCCGGTGGCTGACGGCCATCCTCGCCGCACACCGCGCCTACGCCCGGCACCTCGGGCGTGAGCTGCCCTACTGACCTTCGGCCGCGCTGCTAGATGTGGCATTGGCGCAGGTCGTCGCCGGTTCCCGGCATTCTCAGCTCCGAGTACGCCACCCGGTCGGTGTTGAACTCGACAGTGCCGCTGCTTGAGCCGCCGAAGTCCAGCGTCACGGGAAGCTCCGCCTTGGCCATGGGTTTGCCGACGTACACCGCCGTGAGCGTGCCCCGGCAGTCGACCGCGGTGAAATCCTTCGGCGTCTTGACCGTGACCGGGCGCCGCCCGTCGACAGCGGCCTGTTTGCGCAGGGCCGACGTCAACGTGAACGACACTTTGCTGCCGAACGAGGTGAGCCCGACCAACCAGAACTCCACCTGGACCGGCACCTTCGTACACACCGACACGACGGCTTTGTCGCCTCCCAGCACGACGTTGCCCGGCGGGTCGGTAGCGGCCATCGCACCCACCCAGTTGATGATCTTCGTCTGCGACCAGGCCTTCGTCTGCTGACACGCCGCGGTGCTCGACGCGGCCGAAGACGGCGTGCCGGCAACGACCGGCGACGCCGGCACCGCGGTGGTTGTCGGGGGCGGACCGGCCGCCGTCCGGTCCGTGCCGCCGCATCCCGCGAGGACCAGGACCAGGCCGGCAAGCGCCGCGACTCGTACGGGCGAGAAGATCATCCGCGGACCGTAGCGTGGACCGGCCCCCGGGACTGTCGATGTTGGACGCGATTGGACAGCCGGTGGCACCCCACCGAACAGTCCTCCGGACTGTCGCCAGTCACGCTTAGTCGCTCGTGGGCCAGATGGGCCCGCCCGTAGTTCCCGGAAGTGACTCGGTGTCGGCGGCCCGGTATCATCGGCGGCGGGTAGTGCACACCCTGCCCGTCTCCGAGCCGCACCGGCGCCCACACCGCCCGGCGGCGCTCGAGGACAAGCCGTCTCCGACGCAGCGTGCCGAGCAACACGATCCCCGTGAGACGACCTCGCGGCGGGTGTGGGACGCCGTCGGAGGACTCCATGGGCAAGAACAACCGTGCGCGGGACCGCGCCATCAAGCAGTACATGATCCAGCACGGGTGCAAGCGCACCGAAGCCATCCGCGCACTCGCCGGCGATGCAGCCGTGCCGGGGCGGTGGACGTGGCGCGACGCTTCCGCCCGGCTCGGCGCCATGGCCTGGGCGCTCGCCCAGGCCGAGGACACCCTGAACGCTGGCGACGAAGACTTCCAACCGCGAATGTCCCCCACCGACGTCGACCTCGGGGAGTTGGCGAAGTTGTACGACATGGCCGGTGGCGTACGTCTACCGGCAGATGAGACGCAGAGTCTGCTCGGTCAGCTGTACACCTACCGGGAAGGCACGATTGCGCTCCCATCGGGCCACATCAGCCCGGCGCGTGTCCGCCTGGCTATGGCGCGGGACGTCCACCGTGTCTGGATGACCGAGCAGGTATGGGCGCTGTTCAAGGCGGCTGCGGCCGGGAAGCCGCCAGTGGAGGTGCCGGTGCGGATTCCGTTCCAACAGGGGCAGTTGTCGCCCTGGTGGACGCCGCCGGGCGACGCGCATGCGCTGATGAATCAGCTACCCGGCGGTGCGGCCCGCACCGCCACCGAGGCAGCGTTGGACGGCATGGCCGAGGCCCTGCGTACCCAGGAGGAACTGGCCGAATGGATCCGGAACCTCTGGGAGGCCCACGATTGCGAGGACGACGATCCGTACCAGGGATGCCCGGCGGCCGAACAGGAGCACGGCGCGAATGGCGCGATTGAGGACGCGGTGATCCGCTTCGAGGCGGAGATGACGGCGTTCTGCTTCGCGGCACGTGGTCTGCTCGGGCAGTACGCGGCCGCGCCGCCGTCGCATTGACGGAGGATGCCCCCGGCAATGCCCTGCCGGGGGCATCCATACGGCCC
>Ga0307516_10005113_pt1 | contig 15845 bp, 14 predicted proteins | sample 19_EM_MG_FD_203310 | JGI IMG/M metagenome (GOLD analysis project Ga0307516, IMG submission 203310) | Populus trichocarpa ectomycorrhiza microbial communities from riparian zone in the Pacific Northwest, United States - 19_EM | ecosystem: Host-associated > Plants > Roots > Unclassified | place...
CCTGAGATATTGATAAGGATGAGCGCCGAAGCATTCGACAACGAGATGGGATCGCAAATTTGAAAAGGCCTGTTCACAATCTTGGAAGGGGTTGACCAGAACCACATCGCCGTCCGGTAATTGACCCATTTGACCGCACCTGTTGACCTGCGCCGGAGGTGTTATTACGGCCATCGGTTAGGGAGGTGATAACCCACCACGAATGGGACCTTTGTATTGGAGGGAGGATCTTCAAGCACCTCATGAAATGGTTACACGAATTAACCGCTCCAGGCACGACATTATACAACACGTAGTGGTATATGTGGTGTCCACAACTTGAAGTTCGAGCCTAGTGAGATGATCGGTTGTCCGTGGATGTGGTTGAACTGGGTACGTAGGGATTCGTAGATGACTGGCGATAGGCGAGTTGGCACTGCACCGAACCGCTCCCATCTTCGACTCCCAGTGTTAAGGAGCAACGGTTATCGAACAGGGACCAATCGTGTCGCAACGCTTTCCACCACTCGTGCAACGACTCGGAGGTAGGGCCGTAACTGGGTAACGATCAGGTGGACAAGGCGTGCACACGTATACACCCGAGGGACCGGGTGTCCGGATGGTGCATGGAAACCGCCTAAATAACCTCTGCTCAAGGTTCCGGTTATGTCACAGCAAAATGGGAAGTACGACAGGCTCACGGGCCACAAGATCGAAAGGATCTCTCTCCCTGCTCTTGCAACCAGTGTGGGCCTTTGATTTCGCTGACGAGATTCGCGTCTTCTTTAGCCCTATCAAATAAACAGGGGGAAAGATTTCCGTGTTCTTGGTTGCCCCCAACGCACGGATCAACGAGATAGAAAAAATTGTGTGGATTAAACTCTGTCCAGTATCGATGGACGGCGGCTGGTTCGCTGGAGGAAAGACGGAGGACGGCATCGAGGGTGGTTGGGATCCTGAGTAAACGCCATGCCATCGTCATCTCCCCCGTCCAGGACGCGCTGGGGTCCCATTCCACGAGCGCGTTCATCACCGGTCTTCGGTAGGCTGACGGGGGTACTCACCGTGTTTCGCCCGGTAGGCTGTTCACGCTATCATCGAGGCTCCGTGAACAACAGCCGCTCTGAGCGCAAGCAGGCGATTCACTCAGGCGGCTCATTTATCAGGAAAATATGCGACCACCTAGAACTTAGAGACCATGAACGGCTCGAGTGTGTCGCGGCGCATGTGTTGCCTGGGAGAGAAAGTGAGATAAACGATAAAACGAAGGCGACCGTTATGCATCACCTTGAGGTGGGTGGAAGTGGAGCGACGCCATGAGTAACGATGGTGTCGTTTCACGACGAACCACCGATTTCGCACCGTCCAGATGACCGTCCCAGCAAAATAGCGCTGAATCTGACGCCGGAACGAGGGTTGTACAAACAAACGCCTCGTGGCCTCGACACATCCGTCTTGCCCAAAACTTCCTTCCTGCCTCAAGATCGCGTTCTCCAAACACGCAAGAAACTCATGTCTACCTCCTCCCAAGGGGGTTCAAGCTTGGGTGGGCACATCGGATTCCGCCCTAGTATCACACAATCTGTGAGCGAGAGTACTCCGGACAGTGCATGATCCAGCGTTGACACGTAGTGCATCGCCAAATAGATACCGCAAGAACAACAAATATCCGATCAAATCAGGAACCTCACTGTAAGTCTACCCTTCGATATCTTTGACCTCGAGACCGATGAAACACTCGGCGACACAAGTCCTCCTTTGACAATTTGTTGAGGCTACAGGAGGTAGGGTTCTGTCTCTCTGGTGAAACATCCACCTGACCGGCCAGTAGAAGTCGCCCGTGACCAAGGAAAAGATAACCGCCATTTTGGAGCGGTTGCACAGGTTGAGTTTAGGGGAGAGTGATGGGAATGTGGTCGATAAGCGGGAGTCGAAGTGGCGCGGTATCTTGCTCTCGTAAGTTACCTCTTCCCCCATAAACCAATTCGAATCTCATCACGACTCCTTTCTAGTGCCCTCAACCGAATCGAAAGCAAGCTCAGAAAGGTATCGGATCGCATCGGGACTGTGGGTCTCACAGCAAACGATGAGGATATCCGGATCGTGTCCGAACTCGTGGAGGATATTCGAGACGCTGTCATCGACTATCAGGTCAGTGGTGGCGATCTAAAGTGGCTCCTATGGGCCCCTCATTAATGTGACTGGTCTAGACCGCGCACCAACAGGCAATATATGATCAGAACCTTAAACTTATTGTGAGTTGCCAAAGCAGGTGTATGTGAGCATGCCTAACAGTCCAACAGGATCGAGGTTAGACTCCTCTCAAATGAATAATGAGATGGAGATGGACTAACTTGTTTCAAAGCTGATATGTTGGTTCTGAATTGTTGTTGCTGTGCACATGGTGCAGGATACCGACATGGGAATCGGAGTGGCTGTCTCAGGGGAACCAGAAAGAATGTGTTGGAGGAGATTGAGCACTGGGCCAAGGACCTGGATGCTCCTCCGATTTTCTGGCTCAATGGACTTGCTGGGACAGGAAAATCCACCATTGCACAAACTGTGTCAGAGAGGATGTTTGCTGATGACTGTTTGGGAGCATCATTCTTCTGCTCAAGAGTTTTTGAGGATCGCAGCAATCTCCACAGCATCTTTCCCACATTGGCATTCCAACTTGCACAGAAGTACCCAGACTTCCGATCCTCACTTATTCCCCTCCTCCAATCTGATCCTGAGGTTGTGCATGAGTCACTTCAGGACCAGATGCAGAAGTTTCTTATCAATCCACTCTCTTCTGCAAACATCTCAACCATCATTGTGATTGATGCACTTGATGAGTGTGTGGACAAAGATCCAGAGTCTGCCATCCTACTTGTGCTAGGACGATTGGTTTCAGAAGTTCCTGGAGTGAAGTTCTTTGTTACCAGCAGACCAGAAAGACACATCATGTCTGGTTTCCATGGCACACTACTCAAGGGCATAACAAACACCTTTATCCTCCACCATGTTGAACCCTCCACCATCAATGAAGACATCCATCGCTTTTTCAAACACAAGTTATCCAAACTTGCACAACAACATGGTGGGATGGATGGTTGGCCATCAGACAAAGAGCTCAATTTGTTGTGTCAAAGGGCAGCTGGGCTCTTTGTCTATGCCGTTGCAACAGTCAATTTCCTTGATCACCATCTTCAGGATCCCTCAGATCAGCTTGAGGTGATCATGGCATTTCCAGAGAGCACTGCCCATGAAGGGGACACAGAGTTGGGGGTGTACACCAGCCTTGACTCCCTCTACATGTCAATCTTTGAGAAGTCCTTTCATAAAAACAAACCAAAGGATGATGCTTTGGTCCGCTCCATTCTCAGTGCTGTGGTCATGGCTGCAAACCCCCTTTCAGTATCTGCAATTACCACACTGATGGGATTTCGTCATACCCAAGTCCAGCGCCCCCTGGAGCTACTCCAATCACTGCTGATACTACCTGAAGATCCTCACCACCCCATCCAACCATTTCACAAGTCATTCCCTGACTTCATCATGGACTCCACCCGTTGTAGTGACAAACGGTTCTACATCTCCTCTGACTACCACAGTGAACTTGCCCTGTGTTGCCTTGAACTTATGGGCAAGTCACTGAAGAAGAACATGTGCTCAATCCCCAACTATGCCCTCAATAGTGAGGTAAAGGACTTGATGAAGAGGATTGAAGATAGTGGAATCCGGGGTGCACTGGAGTATGCATGCAGGTCATGGCATAAGCACATTGCTGGAATGAACCACAGGACTGAAAAAGTGATTTCTGCTCTAACCTGTTTCTTGGAGGAGAAGTTCCTCTTCTGGTTGGAAGTGTTGAGTATTCTTGGTGCTGTTGGTAATGCTGTACATGCACTGAATGTGACTGTAAAATGGCTGACTGAGGTATGTTTGGATTCATGACTTGACCATTAAACACCTTGATGTTTACCCATAGACAGGTTCAGTCAGGTATCAATATCAGCTCTGTTCTCAATACCACCACTGACTGCCTCCGTTTTGTGACTCAATTCTTTGATGTCATCAACCAATCTGGATGTCACATTTACCACTCTGCACTTCTGCTTGCTCCTCAGTCATCAGTAGTTCGGAATCTGTATTCTCAGCAGATCCTCTCCCCTGTTCTGAAGATCATAAATGGCATCCCCATATCATGGGATTCATGCACAGCCAGTACTGGAGTAGTCAGTTATCATGCCACTTGGTCACCATGTGGTAAATTCATTGCAGTTTATTGTTTGGAGATCAAAGTCATGGATTCAAGCACCCTGCAGGTATTATCTGTCCTTAAGCCCAGTACAGGATACAACATGAGCAGGAAATTCCTCATCTTTTCACCTGATGGACAGCTCCTGGCTTCTATTTATATGGAGAAAGAAAGGGGAAGGTTAGTTGTTTTCCTCATATATGTCACTGTGCTAACTTCTGTGCCTGGGAGAAGGTATTCCTCCCACATAATGCATGTTTTCGATATCAAGACAGGTGTGATTGTCACAACCATTAAACCCCCAATATTCTCCAGACCCTTCTTCTCTGGGAACACAACCATCATTCTTCCAGGGAAATATGGTACCTTGTATACATATGATGCACTGAGTGGCACCTGTTTATGTAAGGATAACCTTGGTCACAAATGTGATGGTTATCTGGGGTTCCATGAGGGGTCACTCTGGGTTTCCACAAACTTTAGGAATGATAGAGAATCTAAGGTTAATATTCAGGAGGTCCAACTCACCACAACCCCCCCATCTTTGATCAAGTCATTCACTGTGCCATCTTATGATGGGCTGTTCTCATTCTCTCCAGTTTCCTCCCATGCATCATTTGTCACCAAGACAAAGATCACCATCCTCAATGTTAAGGACTCAAGAGTCCTGTTGCAGGCTAAAGCAGCTCACCAAACCTACACTCTACCAGGACTGTTTTCTTCTAATGGGTGCTTCTTTGCATGTGCCACAAAGGAACAGGAGATTCATGTTTGGAAAAACATATCTGCCAAATATGAGCCCTGGGGTAATCTCCAGTCCCAGTTACCATTTGATGGGTTCTCATTCTCACCCCTAATGTCCTCAATCTTGACTTGGGGCTATGATGGGGTCCAGTTGTTGGAACTCAGCAGTCACCCCATTGTTCCATCCCCCAGTAAACCCAAGTGGTATCAGGGGTGTGTGAATTATTTAGTGGCATGCTCTGCAGATGGGGCATATGTTGCAACAGCTCAGTGGGGGAAGAGTGAAATCACAGTCATGGACACCCTTCTAGAAACCCCACAACAATCTTTTAACACAAACATGCAGATTCTGGACATCAAGATTGTTGGTAACACATTGTTTGTGGCAGATGGGCACAGGCTTGCCAGCTGGCATCTTGAAACAGGAGAGCTAGTGTGTGAAGATGAAACAGCAGCTATCACTGCTTCTACACCACACCCACTTCTTGTGTTATCCAATGATTGCTCACAGATTGGCTTCATTGACAAATGGACTATCTATTCATATGCTGAAAAAATAGTCTCCCTATATGATGTACAGGCTCAGAGAATCCTCTACAGCTATATGGTGTGGCTCCCTGTTGTAGGCATCCGTTTCTCCCTTGATGGATACCAACTCCTAGTTCTTAATTGTTGTGATAATGCTAGTCTGGATGTGTTAAAATTGGAGAGGGGGGATGGGGACCTTGCAAATGCAACTAACATGTACATTGGTGACAAATGTCACAGTGGTTTGTGGCCATGGGTTGACCTTTTTGCTTCTCATGGCTGGCATATCAGACAGGGTGTTCATGGAAAACCTGAGCAGGTGGTAGATTCCAGGGGTGATACCTGCTTGTGGTTACCCCTTAGCTGGAGGGTAAAGCAGGCACTGCATATAAGATGGGATGGTAAATTTCTTGTCTTCATGGGTGATAGCCAGGCAGGTCCCATTATCATTGAATTCCAGCAATAATTGGTATTCCTTCTCTCACCTGTAGTACTTAGCAACCCATTTATTCCTCCCTCACCACCTGCACAGCACAAGCAAACTCCTACCAGATTTTGTCTTTTCCTCAATCTTGAATATATCTCCTCCATTGTATTGCCTTTTGGCTCCCTCTGTACCTGTCCTACATGACAATTACAGACATTTATACCATTATACTATTATGATACTCTAGCAACCTACTACTCATGTTGAAGGAGTATGAGTTGATGGAGTCATAAGACATTGAAGGGTTGGAATGATGGGGACTTGTCTCATCCAATGGGCAGTCCTTATAAAATCCCCCACCCAGTCCAACAATAACCCATCATCCCACACACAGACCACTTTTACCCATGGGCACATCAATCAGCAGACCAGTATTAGTTATCAGGACTGGCCCCCTATCTGCTACCAAGCCATTGCTGAACGACCCCCAATCAAACACTGGTGAATTGGGGCTTGAGGGAAACAACTTGAGGGAACTAGATAGGTGAGGGGGACACTTGAGGGGAAAGGAAGTTGCCAGAGAGAGAGAAAATATTAGAGAGAAAGAGAGGAGAGAAAAGGGTGACAATCTCTGTTGATCCTGGTGGCTCAGCTTGTTATTCTCATAAGCTAGGTGAAACCAAGAGGAAGTGTAAATAGATAGGAAAAAACTGGGAACAATCCAAGTCTGCAGGAAGACCTCCACAGACTACTTTTGGTGGTCCAGGATATGGTCTTGCACAGATCCCACTAATCTGAGATTGGCTGAGACTCTGGAGTTTATCCAAGTTCCTTGAGTATCCCAAAAAAAAAAAAAGAAACCATTAACTTCTCCAAGGTCTGTGCAGGGTTGTGAATGCACCAAATGATATTCCAGGTCTATTGTTACACTATCTATACATACCCCTCTTGCAGACAAGCCAGAACAAAGTTCAGGCATCTCAAAGCAACTACTACACCTTTCTCAGTGTTGTGTAGTAGCATCAGTGCCAACTTGATAACACCCAGTTTGTGAGAGCTACCAATGACAGCCCTTTCCCTCAACCTGCTGAATACTCTCTCCACCCCCTGACCCCTGTGGGAAAAAGAAGTGACAGCAGGACACCCTGGGACCCAGAATTGGTGGGAGTGGTAATAATGAGGCCTGGGTTACCCCTCCCCAATGCCTGTTCCAGAGGTATGAAGAAGTTGGACTGGTGTAGAAGGTTCTTGAACCTCCCCTTGAGTATAATAGACTGTTTGCAGGGTGGGCCCATCATCCCTGCTTTCTTGAATAGGGCAGAACTTTGGTGACCTGAGATCTTGTGCCCTCGCTTTCTCCCCACCATCTGGCATATCTGATTTATTGGATTGAGAGAGGACAGTCATCAGGAAAGGGGGTGTCTGCTTAATTTGATTATATGGCTTACCTGATGTCATCACTGGCAATTTTCAACCTTTTTTCTTCTTTTATTTTAACCTTTTTCCCAATCCCCACTCGCACATTTACTTGATTCAAACCCTTTCAAGAAAGACCAAAGACCAAACACAATTGATTATGGGCAAGACACATGCACAATACATTGTACAAAGATAAAGGCCCAGGATCACTACTCGAGAAGGCCTACTTGTTGTTGTTACCATCAAAGTCAAGAACATCATTCCTATCCTCTCCCAGTGGACCATCCTCCACCAACCACTTGACAAAGCCTGCTGCACAAACAACTGCATCCTTGAAGTTGAGCTTGGCGTCCCCTTGACAACCCCACTCCTCCAGAGCCACAATCTGAGCCTTGAGGACTGGGTTGGCCTTGATATGAGGACTGAACTCCTAAAGCACAACATTCAAAGGAGTAGGGATGATAGGTGGATTTAGGACAACCCAAAGTATGAACAGCACATTGACCACATACCACTACAAGAGCATTCAATCCACTAGCCTCAGCAGAAGGAAGATGAATGGGAATAGGCTTCTTGTTCTCTGCTGGAGCCTCTTCAATCCTCTTCAGGATGAAACCGATACCAAACTGAGAAGTGTTGTATGGGTCTGACAGAGCTGGAGAAGGTGCAGGAGGGAGGGAAGAAGACCCCATGGAAGGCGTGAAGAAAAGGTCAGACTTGGATCGATCCTCATCCATAGGGTGGTCCAAAACCAATGGACTCCCAAGGATCTCCTCCATCCTCTCCTTTCCCTTGTTCGAGGCACACCAACATAACTTCCCCTCCATGGCATCAACATGGGCAATCAACTCCTCTATCATCCCCCATTGGCTTTGGACCTGTTCCCACAAGACAGTGACCTTCCCCTCAGTGACTTGAAGAGAACATTCCGTCTGTTCGCACTCCTGAGAGTGGTGATTGATATGGCCATCCAAAGCCTCCAAATCCTTATTGATATGTTCAAAGGTAGTTTTGCACCCATGATTGACAGACTGGACTTGAAGCTCAAGATCAATGAGCTCACCTTCCTGCTTGGTAATGGTGTTGGTTTGCACATTGACTACCCAATCTTGGTCCAACCCCCTGTTCTCCAGAGCTTAAACCTAGGATGTTATACCTATCATCCATCAGTCAAAAGAGAGGTGTCAAGGATGATGAACCTTTCCCTCTGTCTTGTGTGCCTGCATAAGAACACAAGTGATGGTGGAAGAAGCCCACTGCAGGATGTCCTTGAGTGGCCCTGACCAACCAACAGGAGAGGCCTCATCTGAGTCCATGATTCCAATGGTGAGAAGATGACTAAGAATGTCATCTGCAATCACCTCCCTGTATTTGGCCAAATACTTGGCAGTACAAATGGAATTGGCCTAGACCTGATCATCAATGCAGCAGTCCTTGAGGCCATCATTCCACCATGGATGTTCCTTGGCCTTCTTATTGGTCAAATTAGGCATGTGCCCAACACCCTTGGCCCATAACATACAATTGAAGATCTATCCAAATTGACTCAGTCAAAAGGCAACAAACCACAAACACAAGAAACTACCTTTTGACTGGACGGATATGGACCAGTACTGTTGAAAGCATGACCCCAAGTACAGACACCAATCTGGGTGATGTGACCAGGACATTCTGGTAAAAGGGAATAGGTGATGGGAAGACAACTACCAAGAGCGGGTGGAGGCATAGTAGATGGTTGGCAGACGAGGGAGAGAGGCAGTGATGATGAGTGGTTGGAGTATCCAATGGGGCTTCATTCCTATTGGGCTGGACTCCCTTTTATTCTCCCCCTGAGAACACTCATCCCACTTTTCCCATTGGCTACCACAGAAACCCTTCACCCTACACAGCCCCAGGGTCTAGGGTTCAACCACCATCATGCACAGCATCACACAGCCTTGCATAGCCATGTTTCCAATGGAAGGTGTCACAGGTGTTAAGTGTGGCTTACTGTTGGGATACCAGAGGAATAGTGTTGGGGTTGTGTAGGGTGAAAGAGGGGGAGTTGGGAATGGTTGGAGGTGAAGGGGGCTGATTGGGGACCAAGGTATAGTTGAAGGCAGGGGGATATGGAGCGATGGGAGCAAAGTAAGACTGACAGAACTCTTCTAGGAAGTGAAGAAAACCCACAGAGTTTTCATCAAATTCTTCTTCCTGTAGGAAGAGGAGTTCTGCTAGAGCGATGGGGAGGTGCTGAGGACAATCCCACCAGAGGATTTGGTAGCACGGACAGCCGAAGAGGAGATGGTTAGTTAGAATAGTAAGAGGGGATTGGAATTGGAACAAGGGGTTGATGCAGAAGTTAACGGTGAAGATGGGGAACTGGTGGGTGGGGTTGCGCCACTCAAAATAGTGGTCAGCACCAACGAGGAAAGGGGGGTATGTGAAACCTTGGTCTACAGCCGAAAATGGTTGGTAGTAGGGGTGATGGACTAGATGATCGCTAGAGCGATTGACCTGTAGACTTCGTAAAAGTCTATAGGCCCAGGCATCTTGCCTTATGTCTGAGACTCTAACTGGAGTGATAGGAGTAGAAGAGGGATGGGGGTTAGGGAGACCTGTCAACATACAGGGGACAGACTTCTGGTCTGTCAGCAGCTATCAGTCAAGAGAGTTTGGTCAGAGGATAAGAATAGCCCCTTACTAGAAGGGATACAATTGGAGAGATTTTGTTGTGAGTGATTACAGAGAAGAGTGAGATGGGGAATAAAGGCGCAAGGGGCCTTGACTATATACTCCACAGCTCGTGATCACATGATGATCACATGCTCTTGTATGGTACTATTTGGTTACGGTTATTTACTATCATTTGTTCGTCCTTTGGTCACATTTCTTATTCATTCCATGTTCTAGATCCTTCTTACGCGTTTCAAGCGGTGATGCGATTGATATAGGGGCTAGGCTGTGTTTTACTGAATGTTGATGGGCTGCACAGGGCACTGTTAGTTCCAGCTGATGACTGCACATTAGTCAGGAGGTGAGTGGGTCATTGAGTACCCATTTGCTTTTATACTGGAGGCTTGAGAGCTTGACTCCCTCCATCCCCAGCTCTGTCTTTCATAGCTATCCCTTGCTTCCTTCTTCCCATCTACAATCCAGACTATCAGTCTTCCCCTTCCCCAATCATTAGCATCATGGTAAGTGGTCTCCATCCTAGTTGTTTTTGATATGACTGATGAAGATTGCTTTTAGTCTTCCTTGTCTTTCCAGGTAAGGAACATCTGACTGAGTTGTGTTTGGTTGCAAGGACTGTCGGTGGGAAGGGAGGGATGTAATTTATTGTAGACGGTCTCATCATCATCGAGATCATCCTCTTCACGTTTGCCCAGGTCTAGGTCAGGAGTGTTGCTAAGATGTTTAGATAACATCTTTAATTTATTTAGCTGACCTCCAATCGTATTTGTCTTCAAGCTTCTTGCTATGTCACAAATCTCTTTACACAATTGCATGACATCAGAAGGTGTGACTTGAGTTCATGACAGAAGGATTGCACAGCCTTGGCCCCTATTTCCTTCTAATGGAATGCACAGCCTGTTAGAACCACCCAACAGCCTACACAGATCATGCTAGGGCTAGGGGCTCTTGTCTTGAAAGGAAGAACTTTGGACCTTGGCACCTGGAGTAAAGGAAAAGGGGTAGGTAAAATAGGAACTCCGCATAGGGAGTGGTGACGAAAGAGAATAAAACTGGGATCACCAGGGGCCAAGGATGTCAATGGACTCCTCATAGAAGGTAGTGGGTAGCATCGAGGGGATGTTGAAGAACTCCCCAAAAGGTCTCAGGCCTGTGGACAGCTGTGTTAATAAACCGCTGAGGAATCTCTAAGTATATTGCATGGGGCATAGGGGGCATAGGGAAAAGGGAAAAGACGTACCTGAGGAATCTCTAAGACTTTAGGCTAAAGAGAATCCCCAGGGAGACAGTGACTATATATACTAAAAGCGCCCTGCGCACGGACTGTGTTTGGTTCCCAACAAAGACCCAACAAAAGACATAACTAGGAAACCAACTATTATCAATATCGTGTGAAAGTAAATGTGGCTGGCACTTGGACATTGCCTGATTGGGAAGGTGAAAATGATGGGGGTATCAGCAGACAGGAGAGACATTTAGCACCATGGTTCTGGGCGATGGAAATGAGCGGTGAATGGTTGGTGAATATAATAAAGTAAGGCATGGCCTATAGGGAAACAAAGGGAAATATGGAGACAAAAATAGGGAGAACAGGGATCCAATAGGGAGGTACCAGTAGGGAGGTTGTAGGGAGGCATTGTGGACCTCATAGAGAGTGGTGGAAACAGTGGAAAAATGGGGTACCATGGATGGTTTCCTGACACAGCCCTCCACAGCCTTGATTCCAATGGAATGACTAGTGTTGCACTGCCTTGCGCAGCCCCCTTTCTGATTGTTTCAGGTCACGGTCTAAACCCCCTTTGATATGTTTTATTCCCATGACACACATTCCTTTATTGTTTTGATTTCTGTAGTGACTAACATCACCAGTTACCCAAGTCACATTGGATTAGTATATAGTTCCCCTCTTTACCTCTGTAACTCAGTAGCTTTGATATCTCAGGTTATCTCCTCTTCCTTGCTGTGTTGCAGACCAAGGCCTTTGAGCTGTATAATTGAGAGAACCCCTAGCAAAACATCTGCTCCCTTCTCATTCAACTCATCAATTACTCGACTTGCTGCTTGATCACCTGAAGGCGCTCCTTGCAGGCCCACATCACAGTTCGTTGGCTTTCCACATTGCAACTATTGACTATTAGTGTGTGTTAGGCAACCTATCCAGGCTCCCTATAGAGACATAGGGAGGATAATCATCCTAGGATAGGACTGGATAAGTCTGGAGGCACAGGGTGAAGAGTGGCCCTGACACTTGACCTTATTCCCTGCCATTTGAAGCATTGTTGAGCTTGAGAACTGTACCCGTAAATATTCCTCAAAAAAATACACCTTTAACACTTCCATAAAAAACCAATGAGGTCATAGACCTATGACCTCATAAGGAACAACATCACAGTCAAGTGCTGCTCCCCACATGTCCTCAGAATAAACAGTCCTTGTGACAACAGAACTACAAAACCCAATGACTTCACCAATGACATTATTGGCATGACATTACCTCCATGACCTCATCAATGACATCACTTATGAAAGTACAGCCTCAAAAGCACAGCCTTGAAAGCACAGGCTCACCAGAAACATAGCCTCCAAGACATAGGAAAATAACACAGCCCAATGACCTCACCAATGACCTCATACCCATGACATCACCATGACGTCCCTTATGACATCATCACAAGAAACACAGCCCTGAAAGCACAGGACCACCCAACCACAGCCCAGTCTAAATACAAGCACAGGATACACAGCCAGGCCATTTAAGACACAGCCCAGTATACATTCCAGGTGACAATAGTCACATCCTCTCACAGCACAGCCCAAGAACTGTGGCTGTACAATACCAAGGTGACACACAGTGCTTGTGACTCCAGGAAAAGACTTAGTAGATAGGTATTGTAGACAGAAAAGTATATAAAGAACTCACCCACAGGTTTCAGGAGAAGGTAGGTTGCCCTCACCCTCTGAAGTTCCCCCTTCAGTTTCATCAACTCCCCCTTCCCCACCAAGAGTAGAGAGCTCTTCCCCTTTTCCCCTCCCCCTCTCTCCTCTCCATCCCCTCCCTCAAACACCAAAAACCAACTACTCAGAGGACTTCAACAAGACCAGACCTACTCCTGAACACCTGTGGTTTGCATAGAAAGCAATCACATTATATTTGGCACCATTAACTTGTGTGACTTCAAGATATCAAACATCTCAAGACTTAAGGAACTTGTGCACTGAATGATTTCATCTCTGTACAACTGAAGTTAGATCTCTATGATAGAGACCACTTTGGGCAGAGGATCCAGGGAGTCATACAAGGTATAACCTCACAGTACTGACATGTTTTTAGATATCTCAAGGACCACTCAACCAATCAAAGTCAAATCACTGCAGGACTAAGCAGTACAGGTAAACCTACCCAGTTCCACATCCAGGAACCTCTTCAGGGTCAACACAAATCTAGGCTCCACCAAACCTTTGGCAGAGTAACAAGAGGAATAAAGTAAAAAACCACTAAAGAACCCTCAAACATATACCTTTGAAGAGTATAACAATCTTCAACAAACTCAACAGGACAACAGCTGGGAAATACGAAAAACCTGCTAAGCCTGACTGTGAGGTGAGTAACCCCCAAATAACCCACTCACCAAATGAAAACCCCACAGTGTTAAAAACTGACCTAGATTATATAATCAGAATGAGCAAATAGAAGTGGTCATAACCATAGATTAACCAACAAATAAGCAGCCTACACATTTCCTGATGGCCTGTGTTCAGGTATTTGTAAGTGCACCAGACTGCGAAGTCCACATCCCAGGTGTGTAGGGACAATGGTATGTTATAAATAGTGTGGACCATGTCCCATCCACAAATGCATCCCTGGAGGTACACTGTAAACTTCGACACTGTGATGCTCAGAACATGGTGAACTTACCTTGGCCTTCGCGGCCTTGGTGATCGGCTTCATTCGGTATCATTGACCGGTGCAGTAGTACGAGACCGTCAAAGAGAACAAGAGCAACATTCTCAATGGTGTCTAGTATATCCTCTTCCCTGAGCCCAACTCGCTTTCCCTGGGCACGATCTCGATGGTGGCGTCCTTGGGATCAAAACTGTGGTCCCAATTCTCCTCAAACAGATCAATCGATCAACGTGCAACCGTCGAGCACTGTGCAGCATCGATCTGTTTTCCAAGGCGACTGCTGTTTTTGGTACACTCAACTCGGGGGGCCTTCGTTCTCCTGTGTCGTGCAGCAGTGCCTCGCCGACAGCGTGCCCTGCGGATCCCCACCTTGGCTTGATTTGTTCAAGCCAAGGCCGGTAGTAACCTGGGCCAAGGCAACCCGCTGCTGGGATTTGGTTCCGCGTGGAATTCCCACCCACGCTCAAACTTGATCGTATCGATGCGAACTCTTCGACACTGGCCCGCTGAGAGACGGATATTTGAAAACATGGGTTACATGGGGCGGAGCAGGGGTTACTTTACTAATAGGAATATAGGAGAAGCTTTGTATCGAGCAGTAAGAACCCGAGCTTTCACGGAACCCCCCCCCCATCGGGTGACCGAGTTCGGTCAAGAAGCATGGTTGCACCAGTTGGACCTCCTTGTTGCCAAGGCGGAGTACGTCTTTCACGGTTTCTGAGCCAAACGTTTCATGCGAAGTTTCACTTTACCCATCACCGCGTTGTGTGTCGTCACTGTATATCCAATTTGATGTTGTCGCTGTAGGTGGCACCGACACGAAACCGGCCACTACCGAGTAAACCATCACGTGACCAATCTAAGCCCGTTGCTGGTTCCCACCACTTACAGATAACCATCGATGCGACCTCTCGAAACTCCCGACCATCCCAGACAGAGCCTTTTTGCAAAATGTTTGTGGATTCAAACGCCGAAGCGGGCCTGGAGTGGCAGCGTTCCGCGACGTGTTTGACTTCCCATGACGGTGGTCCCGAGATCACGTTGGTGATGCACTGGTATTGGTGAGCGGCGACCTTGTTCCCAGATAGAACGGGTTCGGACGCGGTGCGTTCGCCACCGACCCAAGTGGGTCGTGACCCGACGACGTATCAAACTGGCCCTGCACTCGGCGGAGGAAGTTCCCAAAAAGCTTATATAAAAGGATCGAGATGCAGCCCCCCCTCCCGGTTTTTCCTTGGCCGCTGCGCAGCTCACCCCAGCTCTTTCTTCCTACCTCCCAAACTTAATTAGGCCTGGTGCCGTCGTTATCCATTCCTTTCTCACGACATTTCATAATCATCATGTTCTCCAAAGCCGCCCTCACCTTCCTCGCAATTGGCGCACTCTCCATAAACGCCTTGGTCGTCCCAGTCGCTCGTGCCCCCAAACCCGAGCCAGAATGTGAGTGTCCAATCCCCGATCATTAACATTCTCTACCATCCCTTATCACGGTCTGACCTTCGTCTACTCGGCAGCACAAGAACTCGAGACCCGCGAGCCCCAGACCTGGGCAGAAATTCTCGGTAAACACTACATCGCCGCCAACAAGCGCGAAGAAACCCGCGACGTTTCGGTTTCGGACGACGCCGTCTATAACGCCGCTTTACACCACCTGCTCACCCGTGAGCCCGAGCCCTATGTGATGAGTCACCTCGATTTTTACCAGACCCGCGACCTCGCCGACGATATCGGTAAAGTCGGTATCAACGATCTGCCTGATATCCTGTGAGCCCGCCATGCCACGGCTAACCTCAGAATCAATGCGACCTCCACTCCCCGGACCACTGGAAATCCGTGAACCTTCCTTGGAACTCGAGGCCGGCTCCCCATCCCCACAGTCCCCCTCGAAACCCTCCGCCAGTGTGCTCACCTCCCCGTTCATCCCCCTC
>Ga0307516_10005114_pt1 | contig 15842 bp, 13 predicted proteins | sample 19_EM_MG_FD_203310 | JGI IMG/M metagenome (GOLD analysis project Ga0307516, IMG submission 203310) | Populus trichocarpa ectomycorrhiza microbial communities from riparian zone in the Pacific Northwest, United States - 19_EM | ecosystem: Host-associated > Plants > Roots > Unclassified | place...
TTTGAATGGGATAGTTTTGCTTTACTAAACACACGTTAACCTATGCGATATAAATGGCTTTCCCTGCTGTTAGCATTCCTGTGTTCCGGATCTTTGTTGAAGGCCCAGTTGCCCGCAGACACCCTGAGAATAGGATTGCCCGAGGCGGAAAAAATGTTCCTCGACAGCAACTTTCAATTACTGGCTCAACGCTATAATATCGACGCCGGCAAGGCGCAGATCATGCAGGCAAAATTATGGCCGAATCCCAACTTCAGCATTTCGCACGGACTTTATTCCGGCGCGCTTGGCAAGTTCTTCCCGACGGGCGTCAATGACGAGACCGCAGCCGGTCTTTCGCAGCTGATCGTGCTGGCAGGCAAACGTAATAAACAAGTGAAGATCGCGCAGGCCAATGCCATCCTGAACGAATATGAATTCTTCGATCTGATGAGGACCTTAAAGTATACGCTGCGAACCGATTTCTTCAAGATCTATTACCTGCAGCGGTCGTCGGGAGTGTATACGGAAGAGATCCGTTCGCTGGAGCAGGTGACCCGCGCATTCGCGGAGCAGCAGGGCAAGGGGTATATTTCGGAGAAAGAGGTGATCCGGATCAAGGCACAACTTTACAGCCTTCAAAATGAGTATAGCGACCTGCTCAATCAACTGAACGACGTACAGGGTGAGATCAGGCTCCTGTTGCAGGTGCGGCCGACCGTATTCCTCGATCCCAGGCCGGACACGGCTTCCATCCTATCCCTGGACCCGTCGCGCTATACCCTGACCACTCTCATCGACTCTGCCTACCTGAACAGGGCCGATCTCCGGATCGCAAAAAAAAATACCGAACTCAGCAAGCTGAATTATAATTACCAGCGAAGCCTGGCCGTGCCAGACCTTACCCTGTCCCTGGGTTATGACGAGCAGGGCAGCTTCCTGACCAATTATTACGGGCTTGGCGCTGCCATCGACCTGCCTTTTTTTAACCGCAACCAGGGAAATATCGCCTCGGCCAAAGCGATGATCGGGTTTAACAACGCCACGCAAAAAAGCGTACAGGCGACCGTAGAAGAAAATGTGACCCGGGCCCTGCAAAAAGCGTTTGCCCAGCATAAGCTCTTTCAAAGCATCGATCCCGGCTTCGCCCATGATTTCGAAAGAATGCAGCATGAGGTATTGATCAATTACCAGAAAAGGAATATCAACCTATTGGACTTCCTGGATTTCTACGACAGTTATAAAGGGAATATCCTGCAGTTCAATACCGTGCAGTTCAACCGGCTGAGCGCCTTCGAGGATATCAACTTTTATACCGGCACCAACTTCTTTAATTAAAATTAAACGGCACACTATGCGGATCTCCCCCTTTGCCTTGTTGTTCTTTATCATTGCCGGCTGTAACAGTGCTGCGGAAAAAGCCCCCGCCGAAGAAAAAAAATTCGTGCTGCCGGATTCCCTGGCAAAGTCCATCGAACTGGACAGCGTCGCCAATTCCAGGGTGATCAATTCCATTACCCTCACCGGTAAGATCGCCTTCAATGACGATAATGTAGCGAAGATCTTCCCGCTCGTGAGCGGTTATATCCAGGACATCAAGGTCATGCTGGGGGATTATGTGGAAAAGGGACAGACCCTGGCCATCATCAAGAGCTCGGAAATGGCGGGGTATAGCAACGACATCGTTACGGCGGAAAGCAATCTATCCGTAGCGAAGAAAAGCCTGGAAGCCACGAAGGAAATGTATAAGAGCGGGCTGGCCTCGGCAAGGGATTCCCTGGCGGCAGAGGCGACGTACAACCAGGCTATAGCGGGTAAAGAGAAAGCCCGTCGCGTGATCCAGCTCAACGGGGGCGCCACCAACGGGGAGTATATCGTAAAAGCGCCGATCAGCGGATTTATCGTGGAGAAACTGGCTACCAATAATATGGCGATCCGTCCCGACAACAGCGCCAACCTTTTTACCATTTCGGACCTGAAGAATGTCTGGGTGCTGGCGAATGTCTATGAATCCAGCATCTCCTATATCAAGACGGGGGATAGTGTCAATGTAAGCACCCTCTCCTACCCCGGGAAAATAGTGAAGGGAAAAGTGGATAAGATCATGAACGTACTGGACCCTACCAATAAAGTGATGAAGGTGCGCATCGTGCTGCCAAACCCGGGTTATTTATTAAAGCCCGAGATGTTCGCCAACGTGACGGTGAATACCACCGAGAACAAACATATGCTGTCCGTGCCCGGCAAGGCGCTCGTGTTCGATCATAGTCAATATTATGTACTCGTCTATAAGGGCCCTTCGGACATTACCATCCGGCCGGTACAGGTGTCCAATGCCGAGGGAGACCGTACCTATATCACCGACGGGCTCTCAGTGGGGGAAAAAGTGATCGCCTCGCAGGCGTTGCTGATCTACCAGGAATTGAATAATTAGACCAGGGGCGACACACCACCATCAAACAAAATCACCGATGAATAAAGTACTCAAAAGCATACTCGGCTTCTCCCTCAAGAATAAATACTTTATTTTTTTCGCGACGGCGCTGCTGGCCGTATATGGATTTTTCACTTTTCAGAAAATGCCGATCGAGGCATTCCCCGACGTCACCAATACGGAGATCACCATTATCACGCAATGGCCGGGGCGGAGTGCGGAGGAAGTAGAAAAATTCGTCACCATCCCCATCGAGATCACGCTGAACCCCGTGCAGAAAAAGACCAGCCTTCGTTCCACCAGTATATTCGGTCTCTCCGTGGTGAAACTGATCTTCGAGGACGAGGTCACCGATAATTTCGCCCGGCTGCAAGTGAACAATATGCTGGCGGGCGTGGGCCTGCCCGATAATATCATCCCGCAAGTGCAGCCGCCCACGGGACCTACCGGAGAAGTGTACCGCTACACGCTGGAAAGTTCGTTCCGCGATCCCCGGGAATTAAAGACCCTGCAGGATTGGGTGGTCGACCGCGAACTGCGCGCCGTGCCGGGCATTGCGGATATCGTCAGCTTTGGCGGTATGGTGAAGACCTACGAGATCCGGGCCAACCCGCAGAAGATGGCCGGTCTGGGCATCACCCCCCTGGATGTGTCCAATGCCGTCAGCAAGAGCAATATCAATATCGGCGGGGATGTGATCAATAAGAACTCGCAGGCCTATGTCGTGCGCGGCATCGGGTTGCTCAACGATATCAACGAGATCAAGAATATCACCGTCGAGAATATCAATGGGATCCCTATCCTGGTGAAAGACCTCGCGGATGTGGAAATATCCAACCTGCCCCGGCTGGGAGAAGTGGGAAGGACGGACGCGATCGACAGCGCCGGTCACCGGAGGCTGCGCGTCAACCCGGATGCCGTGGAAGGCATCGTGCTTATGCGGAAAGGGGAAAACCCGGACCTGGTGATCCAGGGGCTGAAGGAAAGGGTAAAGAAACTGAATGAACGTATCCTGCCTCCCGATACGAAGATCGTTCCCTTTTACAACCGGGAAGATCTCATCAAGTATGCGACGCATACCGTCCTGCATAATCTCGTGGAAGGCATCTTGCTCGTGACCCTGATCGTCTCCCTTTTCATGTTCAATTGGAAGACCACGCTGATCGTCTCCATCATCATTCCCCTGTCCCTGCTCTTTTCCTTTATCTGCCTGCACCTGATGGGCATGTCCGCCAATTTGCTGTCGCTGGGCGCTATCGACTTCGGGATCATCATCGACGGCGCCGTGGTGATGGTGGAAGGGCTCTTCGTATTACTGGACCATAAGGCCAAAGAGATCGGGATGGAACGATTCAACCGGTTGTCTAAAATGGGGTTGATCCGGCGGAAGGGAGCGGAACTGGGGAAGGCGATCTTCTTTACCAAGCTGATCATCATTACGGCCCTGCTGCCGATCTTCTCGTTCCAGAAAGTGGAAGGAAAGATGTTCTCCCCGCTGGCCTTTACCCTGGGTTTCGCCTTATTGGGCGCCCTGATCTTTACCCTCACGCTCGTCCCCGTGCTCGTAAATGTATTACTGCGAAAGAACGTACGAGAGAAACACAACCCTTTCGTACGATTTGTCAGCAAGGGCATCATGCAGGCCTTCCGATTCGTATTCCGCAACAAGCGCATGGCCCTGGTCGTTACCACCCTCGTGATCGTGGCGGGACTCTACTCTTTCAAATTCCTGGGATCGGAATTCCTGCCGGAACTGAATGAGGGCAGTATCTGGGTGCGCGCGACGCTGCCCTATAGCATCTCCCTGGATACGTCCATGGCGAAGGCCAATGAAATGAGGGCGATCATGATGCGCTTCCCGCAGGTGCGAAGGGTCATGACCCAGACGGGGCGGCCGGATGACGGTACGGATGTCGCGGGATTCTATAACAATGAATTCGGGGTCAACCTTTACCCCGAGGAGGAATGGAACCCAAAGATCTCCAAGGATGAGCTGATCGGACAGATGCGCAAACAACTGGAAGTGATCCCGGGCGCCGATCTGAATTTCTCCCAGCCGATCATGGATAATGTGGAAGAGGCCGTATCGGGTGTAAAGGGATCCATCTGCGTGAAGATCTTCGGGGATTCGCTGAATTATATGGAAACGCAATCCGACAAGGTATATACTATCTTAAAAAACATAAAGGGTATCGAAGACCTGGGGGTGATCAGGAATATCGGTCAGCCGGAGATGGATATCGACCTGGACCAAGGCAGGATGGCCCTTTACGGAGTGTCTACGTCGGATGCCAATGCCGTGATCGAAATGGCCATCGGTGGCAAGGCCGTGACGCAGTTGTACGAAGGCGTTCGAAAATTCGATATCCGCATCCGCTTCCCCGAAGAGTTCAGGAGATCGGAAAATGATATCGGCAACCTGTTGGTGCCTACCCAGGGAGGATCCAAAGTACCGATCCGCGAGATCGCCACCATCACCCAGAAGACGGGCCCCTGCCTTATTTTCAGGGATGACAACCAACGTTATTCAGCGATCAAGTTCTCCATACGCGGAAGAGATATGGGCAGCACCATTGCGGAAGCGCAGAAAAAAGTGGAAGAGCAGGTGCATATGAATAAAGGATATTCGATGCTGTGGCAGGGGGATTTCGAGAACCAGCAAAGAGCTTCGAAGCGGCTTACCGAGGTGGTGCCGATCAGCCTGCTGCTGATCTTCCTGTTGCTGTTCGTTATGTTCGGCAATCTGAAAGATGCGGGGCTTGTATTCCTGAACGTTCCCTGTGCCGTGGTGGGAGGGGTCCTGGCCTTGCTGGTGACCGGCACGAACTTCAGCATATCGGCGGGGATCGGGTTTATCGCCCTGTTCGGGATCTGTATCCTGGAAGGGGTCTTGCTGATCACGGCCTTTAAGCACAACCTGGAACGGATAAGAGGGCTGAAAAGTCCTTTATATACTTCGATCAAACTGGGGGTGAGCGACCTGATCCGTCCCGTATTGATGACGGCGCTGATGGCGACGATCGGCTTGCTGCCTGCGGCGATCTCTTCGGGGATCGGTTCGGAAAGCTCCCGGCCTCTTGCCAGGGTGGTGATCGGCGGGCTGTTATGCGCCACCGTATTCTCCCTGCTGATCTTCCCGCTCGTCTTTTTCTGGGCTTATAAAAAAGTGGACACCAAACACCAGGGCGAGACGGAGGAGAACCCTAAATAAGCTATTTTTGAGAGATCGCTTATCAAATCTATGCTCCCGAAACTCCGAAAACTTTGCCTGCTAGCCGTTGTCCTTGGATGGGCGGGTTCCGTCCCGGCGTCTGCGCAGGATTTTTTCAAGCCTTCCCCGACCTATAACCCCGGGCGCGTCAATGGGGTCGTCATTGCCGAAGCCGCGATCGGGACGGTCGTCACCATCGGGCTAAATTATCTCTGGTATAAGAAGTTCCCCCGCAGCCGATTCCATCTTTTCAACGACAACAATGAATGGCTGAATATGGATAAGGTGGGACATGCCACCACGGCCTATAATGTTGCCGCCATCCAAAGCGACCTTCTGTATTGGGGCGGTGTCAAGCGCGGGACTTCCGCCCTTGTAGGCACGCTGACGGCCCTGGGATTCCTGACCATGGTGGAGTTGATGGACGGGCATTCCGTCAAATGGGGATTTTCGAAGGGGGATATGCTGGCCAACCTGGCGGGCTGCGTGCTGTTCGAAGGGCAGCAATTGCTCTGGGGGCAACAACGGATCAGTCTCAAATATTCCTATCATCATACGCTCTTCGCGCATTATCAGCCGAACGAGCTGGGCAATAATTTACCACAAAGGATGTTAAAGGACTACAACGGTCAGACCTACTGGCTATCCGTTAATATCGGCAGTTTTTTGCCGGGATCGAGCGGATTTCCAAAATGGCTGAATTTGTCTGCGGGTTATGGCGCGGAAGGAATGATCGGCGGGGTCACGAATCCGAAAGAGATCAATGGCAAGGCGATCCCGGAATTCAAACGGTACCGGCAATACTATTTTTCGCTGGATACGGACCTTTACCGGGCGGACGGATTATCACCGCTGTCCACTACCCTGCTCAAGCTGAACCGCACGTTTAAAATGCCTGCGCCTACCCTGGAATGGAATGAAGTGAAAGGATGGGTAGGACATCTGCTGTATTATTAAGACGCCGGGATTCTGACAGGCATTCGTTATTTTTGTCCACCATTAAAAAAAACTCAACCATGACCCTTACTACCAATGAATTTGTGATCGCACTCATCATCGCTTTACTGCTGGGGGCCGTGCTGGTCTATCTTTTTTTGAAACAGCGCAAACAGATCAAGGAGCCGAAAAAAGAGACCCGCGAAGAGATAAGGGACACGGGCGTGGCAGGTCCTTCTACGCGTGCGCTGCAATTACAGGCCTATGAGCGGCTCATCCTGTTAACGGACAGGATCGCGCTGCCCAACCTGATCAGCCGCCTGAATCAGCCGGGATTGACCGCCCGGGACATGCAGGGCCTGCTTGCGCAGAGCATACGGCAGGAATTCGAGCATAATATCACCCAACAGATCTATGTCAGTGCCGAAGCCTGGGATGCCGTCCGGAATTACAAAGAGCAGAACCTGCTGATCGTCCACCAGGTGGGTTCCTTTTTACCACCCGAAGCATCGGGCATCGAGCTGAGCAAGCACCTGCTGGACCTGCTCGTACAGAGTCCCAAGGCATCCCTGCAGACGGTGGTATCCGAGGCATTGAGTTATGAGGCGAAGAAATTGATGTGAGATGGTGAGTGGTCAGTGGTGAGTGGTGAGATAAATAAACTTTTTGCTATGGGAAAGAAAATATTTACGGACAGCGGGATCGAGATCAAGGAAGTGTATACCTCCGGAGTGGCTGGCGAAGAGATGCCGGGTGTCTTTCCTTTTACCCGGGGCGTCCAGCCGGATATGTACCGGGGCAAGCTATGGACGATGCGGCAATATGCCGGCTTCAGCACCGCGGAAGAAAGTAACAAGCGTTATCATTATTTATTACAGCAGGGAGTGATGGGGCTCAGCGTGGCCTTTGATCTGCCGACCCAGATCGGATATGACAGCGACCATCCGCTCTCCGAAGGAGAGGTCGGCAAGACGGGCGTCGCCATCGACAGCCTGGAAGATATGCAGACCCTCTTCAAAGGCATCCGGCTGGAAGACGTGACCACCTCTATGACGATCAATGCCACGGGTTATATCCTGCTGGCTTTTTATACGGCCCTGGCCAAACAACAAGGGGCGGATCTGAAAAAGATCTCGGGTACGATCCAGAACGATATCCTGAAAGAATATGCGGCAAGGGGTACCTATATCTATCCTCCCAAGCCTTCCATGCGCATTGTTACGGATATTTTCGAATGGTGCAGCCGTGAAATACCCAAATGGAATACCATTTCCATCTCCGGCTATCATATCCGCGAAGCGGGCAGCACGGCCGTGCAGGAGATCGCGTTCACCCTGGCCAACGGTAAGGCCTATGTACAGGCCGCCAAGGAGAAAGGACTGGATATCGACGTTTTTGGCAAACGGCTTTCTTTCTTCTTCAATGCCCATAACAACCTGTTCGAGGAAGTAGCCAAGTTCCGGGCGGCGCGGAAAATGTGGGCGAGGATCATGAAAGAACTGGGAGCAAAAGACCCCAAGGCCATGATGCTGCGATTCCATACGCAGACGGGTGGCAGCACGCTGACCGCACAACAGCCCCTCAACAATATCGCCCGGGTCACGATCCAATCCCTGGCTGCCGTCATGGGAGGCACTCAATCCCTTCATACGAACGGATATGATGAGGCGCTGAGCCTTCCTATGGAGGAAGCGGCCCGTATCGCCCTTCGCACCCAGCAGCTCGTCGCCTATGAAAGCGGGGCGCCGGATACTGCCGATCCATTGGCAGGCAGTTATTTTATAGAGACCCTTACCAGCGAGGTAGAGGCGGCAGCCTGGAAGCTGATCGAACAGATCGACGCCATGGGCGGCAGCGTGAGCGCCATCGAGCAAGGCTTTATCCAGGAAGAAATTGCCAGGAGTGCGTATGAGCACCAGCGTAAGGTAGAAACCGGAGAAAAGATCATTGTAGGGGTCAATAAATTCCAGTCCCGGGACAGCGGGACCATCCCGGGCTTCAGGATCGATGATTCCATTCGGCAGGTGCAGACGGAAAAACTGGAAGCATTGAAGAGAAAAAGGGATCCGGCCAGGATCGACTCCCTTTTGCAGGGACTCAACGACCGGGCTGCTTCCGGCGAAAATATCATGCCTGCCGTACTCGAAGCGGTGGAGAACTATTGTACGCTTGGAGAGATCGCCGATACGCTGCGGGAGGTATTCGGGGAGTATAAATAACCACGATTCACTCATTATAAAACCTATCGCTTTGAAAGCAAGACAAATCCTGATCCCCTTATTTGCATCGATGCTCCTGACCATCGGTTGCTCAAGGAATAATACGCCTCCTTCGCCACCCGTTACACCCCTTGACACCACCAACCGGAGCACTGCTACCGGCGATACCCTGCACTGGCAAAAGGTCCAGTTAAATAGCACGGCGGTGTTTACCGATTGCTGGTTCACCGATTCCCAGCACGGATTCGTTCTGAGCAGCGACTCACTCATTCTACGCACTACGGATGGCGGCGTCAATTGGCAGCCGGTACCCGGCATCCGGGGAGTTTTCTATACGCTTGATTTTTTAAATGCTTCCCAGGGATATGCTCTTGGCTTCGACCAGTTGGCAATCACCATGGACGGAGGACAATCATGGACCCATAAGCCCCTGACAGGGGTAAAGATCGACAAAGCCAAATGGCCTTATATCCAATTTGTCACAGCGGCTACCGGTTATCTGAATGCGGGGGAGAGTCTCTACAAGACCTCCGATACCGGCTCTACCTGGACAGAGATCTATGTAAGGCTTACCTATGGCCTGTATTTTTCCAATGAATTAACGGGATATGCCTATTGTTATCCGGATAGCCTGCTCCAAACGACGGATGGAGGAGGTCATTGGCAGGCTCTGAGTTCACTGGGTACTCCGAATTCTTTTATTCTCAACCAGTACACTCACTTTCACTTCACGGATGCACAACATGGATGGTTCATCGACTCCTATACCCTTTATGCGACGGTGGACGGAGGGTCCCATTGGAGCACCCAGTTCAGCAGCTCTAACAAATTTCTCTTTACAGACCTTCAAATGCTGAATGGCCAGACAGGCTATGCGTCCTGTCTCGACCGCTTATTGAAAACCACAGATGGAGGAATTACCTGGAACATGGTGTATAGCAATTCCGCGTTCAAAATAGAGTCTATTTTCTTTTTGGATGAACACAACGGATGGGCGTCCTGCAGCAATGGGGTTCTATTAAAATATCATTTGTAGGAAACAGCAACTTCTTATTTTGATCGGACTAGTAAACGAACTGCCGGCTGCTGCGCTGTCCTTCCTTTGAAAGGGTCAGAACATAGACCCCATGCGGGCGTGCTCCCAGGGTAAGATCCGCTATCGCGTCCCCGGCCTGTCCCTGCAGGGTCTGGCTCACTAAGGCCTTTCCATCCATCGACCAGATACTAAGTTGGTAGGCCCCGGCCTCTTCCATATGCAGGAAAGTCTTTACCGAGGCGCCTCCTGCTATGATCCCACGGATCTGCGTGGACATCTGAGCGGACGTCGGAACCCCTTGTTTCAGGGCAGCTACAGGTGACAGATAGTTGCCATTCCCTTGGTTGCTGGCCGAGACCCGATAAAAAAGGGTAGCGGCGGCAGGGGCGGAAAGATCGGTGTATTGATAAGCTGCATCGGTCGAAGTATTGCTCTGTTCCTGGTGAATCGCTGCAAAATCGATCCCGTTGACCGAACGTTCGACCGTAAAATCCGTACCTGCTTCGAAGCCACTCGTATTCCATTGGATCGAGGGCTTGCCGGCGGTGGTGAAAGAAGTGTTCAGTTGGATGGCCGCTTCTGCCAGGACGCCCGACATGGACGAACCTGTTACACTGATATTATCGATGACGAAACGGCTGGTGCCGCCTGAAGATATGGTAGTGGTGTAGCCATAGACACGGAAGGTGACTTTAGAAGCGATCGCCTGAAAAGCGGCGGGAAGGGTGACCGCATACGTAGCATAGGTGTCGGTCATCGTTCCGGTGGTGATATTCGTAGCATAATTATCGAGGCTCGAACGGAGACTCCATGCGGTAGGTCCCGAACCCGCGGGTGTACCGGTGTTGCTACGACGCTGCGTAAGATTCACTTTATTAAGGACCAGGTAATGCGCTACACTGGCGGTAAGGCTGAATTCAAAATAAGCATTTGGATCCACGGCGCCTGCAGGCCAGCCGTTCTCGCCAAAAAATTCGGTCCCGCCATTAAAAGCGTTGGTGGGGATTCCCGATCCCAGCGAGACATTGCTGACGGAGAGGGATGAGCCGGGAGTTCCGTTGAGCGTACCATTAAAGGTCCAGTTACCGGCTGTTTGGGCCCCTGCGAGGCTGCAAACCAGGAGACCGGCCGATAAGAGGGCCAGGCTTTTATTTAAGAAGAATGTTTTGAGGGTTGCGGTGTAAACAATTTTCATACATATAGATTGTACACGAGATAAGACAATCCGCTTGCCAATTCGCAAGTCTATGTAAGACAAGTATTTATGGTGATGCAGGCTAAGAAGACCGTCCCAATGGGAGATTAAAATTCCGGTTTGGGTAAAATTCCGGGAAAAGGAAAGGAGTCAAGGAGATCAGTGGATGGCACATTTGCCCCTATTAATGTCTTTTTCTCCCCCCATTTGATCAAACAATGGTCGCTAGTTTTACCAAAAAAAGATCATGCGAAAAATTATCGTTACCGAATTCATCACCCTCGATGGTGTTATCGAGGCTCCCGGCGGCAATGAAACCCCTCATCCTCATGGCGGTTGGCAGTCTAAATACAGCTCTCCTGAAGCCGGGAAGTACAAGGTTGATGAGCTTGCTAATGTGGATACCTTGCTGTTGGGCAAAAACACGTTCGAAGCGTTCGCCGCGTACTGGCCTGGTCAGACTGGTGAAGGGTTCGCCGATCCCATCAACCGGATGCCGAAATATGTCGTTTCCCGAAGCCTGCAAAAGGTGGAATGGAACAACAGTCAACTCCTTCGAGACGTGGCGGGAGACGTAGCGGCGCTGAAGAAGACCGATGGGGGTGATATCCTCGTCTATGGGAGCGCCACCCTCGTCAGGGCCCTGCTTCACCACAACCTCGTCGACGAGTTGCGGCTGATGTTATATCCCGTCTCGGTTGGCGGCGGGTTGAGGATTTTCGATGACAACCGGGAATTAAAGAAATTCGGGCTCAAACACTCGCGCGCGATCGACAACGGCGTTCTTATCCTCGAATATCAGCCGATCCGCTGACCGGGGAGTGCCTGGCGATCAGCCAACCGGATAAGTCCAAGCGGTTACTCTGCTGTATCCTGGCCCTGGTCAAAAAAATCATTTTTTTCACCAATTGCGGTCCTGAGGCACTTCATTATAGCGTCGTGGAAGTCTGTTCCCGAAGCATGCAGGGGATCGATCTCTTTTATCAATAATGTGCGCAATGTAAAAAGCTTCTCCCTGTTATATTTTTTCGATGCTTTTACCAAATCCAGTTTCATCAGTTCCTCCTGCTGATCCTGCTTTGGATTGAAAATTTCATTTATATGGCTGCATTGGTGACAGACCCCATTCTTGTTGATCAATGCACACCTGTGATCAAAAATATCCGTCATAATATTTCTGGCATCATTCAGCAAGTGTTTTATCACGCCTTCCGACTTGTCGAAGATCAGACAGATTTCCTTGACCTGAAAATCGTACATATCCTTTAAGATCAGCGCGATTTGGCTTTCTATGGGCAAGGTCTTTGAAATACACGTGAAACAGTAATCGATATGCTCTTTCATTTCGTAAGCCCCGGCAACCGACGTCTCTTGAACATTCCAGAAAACCCGCCTGATCTCCTCCGAGCCTATGGCCAGGTCTGCTGCCCGATCCTGTGCATCAGCCTGCCATCTTTTTAATTTCCTTAAATGATCATACGCAAGGTTGGTCGCTATTTTGAATACCCAGGTTTTCAGGGAAGAATCCTGATTAAAGGTCGATATCTTAGAATATGCCCTGATAAAGGTATCCTGCGTCAGGTCATCTACATCATCACGATCGGTAAGCAAGCGATACAGAAAGGATCTCAGCTGGTTTTGAAATTCGGCGAACAGTGTTTGAAATGCATCGATATCGCCGGACATGGCCGATTTGAGGATCTCTTCCCTTTCCATTCAATTCATTAAGAAATAAAAATGAGGTTAATGTACTACAATATATTCAGCTTGCCGCAATCCACATCGACAATATGACTATTGAAGGCTACCCCCGTCTCAGAAGCAAGAAAGGCCGCTGTTTCACCCACTTGTTCCAATGTCGGACCCGTCTTTAGTATGTCGAAGGCCTTGTACTGTGCCACCAACTGCTCAGGAGCTATTCCATACTGTTTTGCGGCAGATTCAACCCAACCGGCGATCCTCTTCGTCTCCATCAGGGCCCCGGGACAAATGCAGATCACCTTTATGCCATCCCCGCCCCATTCGGTGGCCATCACCCGGGTCATCCCCTCGATAGCTGCACTAGCGGCCGTGATGCCCGCCAAATTGGAAAGCTTGGAGCGGGATAACGCAGCTGTTAAAAGTAAGATAGTCCCCCCGGATTGAGTTTGTATCATATATCTCGCCGCTACCCTTGAAGTAAGGAATTGTGAACCACAGATCTTTTCCATCGGAGCCATAAATTGCTCCAAAGTAGCCACCGTTGTAGGTGGACGCCCACCCATCTCGCTATAATCAACTGCGATGCCATTGAATACCATATCCAATTTGCCGTTGTCCGCGACGACCTTCTTTAAAAAATGGTCTATTTCAGTCTCCTTCAACGCATCCACCCTGGCGGCTTCCGCAGTTCCGCCATTGGCTGTGATCTCCCGGGCCAAGGTTTTTACGGCATCCAGGTTCCGGGCAGTGACATATACCTTTGCACCATGTTGGGAAAGCGATCGCGCTACCGCTCCGGCAATTTCTCCGGATGCGGCAAATACGACGGCCACTTTGTCTTTTAGGTTTTGCATTTTGTTTAAGTTTATCTTTTGACGATTTACCCCGGCAAAACGGTCGGTTTTTTTTCAAAAAATAAATACTACTCCCTAAATCATTGATTATGAATATATTTTAAGCCGAGGAAGACTCCATCCAGGAGACGATCTTTGCTTCGGTAATGGCGGGCGCGTCTTGTTGCAAGGAGACAGTGGGTAAGTCTTGCTGTCCGGAAACGGGGCCGCTACCATGCACGGGCACCATAGTGGAGCTATTCAATTCCTGTTGGATCCGGATCAGCAGTTCACGCGTTTGAAGGTAGACCCCTTGTAATTCGGAATAACGGTCTTCGGAGTGCCTGAGTTCCTGTTGGAGTGCTGCATATTTTTTTTCAGCCTGCTCCCTATCCTGTTCGTACCGGGTCTTCATCCACAGCAGCCCCTTATAGGCATTCTCTCCTTCGCGCACCAGGTTTTCACCCTCCTCTACCATCGCGGAACGGGTCTCGGTAATCTCCTGGACCGGGTCCGTAAGTTTTCTTCTTTTACGATAATGCAGGTAGGTGGTAATCAGGACCGATAAGACCGCCATCGGTAGGGCGATCCATAATACGATCTGCAGGAATTGTCCGAACTCATACAAGGAAACCAGTAAAAGACGCATGATAAAGAATTTTAAGTAAAATTCCTTTCATTATGGTAATCAATTAATTATATTAAAAAATAAAATACGAAACAGAGATTCTGCGGAAGGGAAAGCCGGGGAAATGGCCGTCAATCTGTTTGCAATAATAATACCAAACTAAAGATGGGATTCACGGCAAAAAAAAACCTGTTGACCGATAGGTCCCGATGCATTCACCGTTCGCATAAAAGCAAGTGGTTTTTGTTGTTTTTAGCACAAATTTGGTACTTGTAACCCCGGGCTTCTTTCACGAGGGCTCACCCATTATTCACTTAAAATGATAATTATGAACAAGAGTAAAAAAATGATCGCTTGCGCCGCCGCTATCGTAATAGCGTTGCTTTCTTTCTCCTCTACCTATGCCCAGAGAGGCGATACGGCAGCCATGAGACAAAGACAGGAAGAAATGATGGCCAAGATGACGACGGAGCTGAAACTTTCCCCCGTACAGGTAGATTCGCTGAATGCTATTCAAAAAGATTTCGGTCCCAAACAGCGGGAAATCTTCATGGATCAATCTGCCAGCCAGGATGACAGAAGGGCCAAGATGACGACGTTGAACGAAGCAAGGAACAAAAGGATCCAGGCTGCGCTGGGCGACGATATGTACAAAAAATACCAGGATTGGATGGCAGCCAACCGCCCTCAACGAGGTGGAAACAGGAATTAATTTGCCGTAATTATATGATAAAAAAAGGAGGCGCTGGCCTCCTTTTTTTATGGGTTAACTTTTTTTCTGTTCTTTCGCCCAGTTATCCTTCAGCGTCACCGTCCTGTTGAAGATCATTTTCTCTTCCGAACTATCCTTGTCCAGGGTAAAATAACCTTTCCGGAGGAACTGGTAGCGTTCCATGAATTTAGCATGCTTCAAAGCAGGTTCCGCGTAAGCGGCCCCTACCGTATGCAAAGAGTCCGGGTTGACATACTCCTTAAAATCGCCTTCTTCATTGGAAGGATCTTCCACTTTGAACAAACGATCATAGAGCCTCACTTCGACGTTGACGGCATGGGGTATGCTCACCCAATGGATGGTGGCCTGTACTTTTATGCCGGACTGGTCTCCCCCACTCTTGCTGCCGGGCAGGTAAGAACAATGGAGTTCCGTGATATTTCCCGCGGCATCCTTGATCACCTCATCACACTGGATGATATAAGCGCTTTTCAAGCGTACTTTCTGACCGGGGGCCAGGCGGAAGAATTTTTTGGGAGGATTCTCCATAAAATCTTCCCGCTCGATGTATAATTCCCGGCTGAAAGGCAGATCTCGCGTGCCCGTTGCAGGGTCTTCGGGATTGTTCTCACTGGGCAATAATTCCTCGCCTTCGTTATAGTTCGTAATGACCAGCTTCAGGGGATCGAACACCACCATACGCCGCGCCGCTATCCGGTTGAGATGCTCGCGGATACAAAATTCCAGCAGGGACATATCGATCAGGTTCTCTCTTTTCTGCACCCCGATCTTATCGGCAAAGGTCCGGATGCTCTCCGGGGTATATCCCCTGCGGCGAAGACCGGAAATAGTGGGCATTCTGGGATCATCCCAACCCGTTACATGCTTGTCGTCCACCAGTTGCCGCAGCTTCCTCTTGCTCATGACCGTATAGGTCAGGTTGAGCCTCGAGAATTCA
>Ga0307516_10005115_pt1 | contig 15840 bp, 19 predicted proteins | sample 19_EM_MG_FD_203310 | JGI IMG/M metagenome (GOLD analysis project Ga0307516, IMG submission 203310) | Populus trichocarpa ectomycorrhiza microbial communities from riparian zone in the Pacific Northwest, United States - 19_EM | ecosystem: Host-associated > Plants > Roots > Unclassified | place...
ACCGGTAGAATTGCTGCATATATTCCGCCGTATTCGAATCGGGTTTGTCAGGATCATCGCCGATATTTGCGGATTCAGACGATTCAGCGGACTTGGATGCGGACGGAACGTGAGGTTTCATTGACTGGGTAATACCTCCGCTGGTAACTCCCCAGAGGCCCAATCCCCGGAGGTGGGCCTTCGCCTCCAGGGCCCACTCGTTGTAATTTGGTCCCGTTAGCAACGTAATGTTGCTATTGCTTGCCATCATGATTTTTGGTTCGCCGTATACGTGAGGTGAAAAAAAAAAATCGGTATGATAGTGGCCGGATGCGTCGCGGTGGGAGTCAGCTCTAAAGGTCTTATTTTCGAAGAGATTCAGTTATGGCACCGGGCTCATAACCTGATGAAGCGAAAAATAGGGACGAATAGGATGGAGAGGGAGAGAGAATGAAAATGACTGACTGACTATCGATCTATGGGAGCGGAAATGAGAGACATTATATACCCTGGACACGGCGATGTGGGCATCAGCTCCGCTGCCTCCACATCGCCCATAATGTCTCGCCGATACCCACAGCGCCGGTCTCGACTCCCTCAGCAAAGCATCCTTTCTCACCCAGAATCCAGAACATCTCAACGAAACCTAATGCAACAGAATCCAGACCACAGGAACGAAACACTAATGGTGCCGAGGCCACGTACGCAACACCCAACACATGCGTCAACATGTTTTCAGCGAGGTGACTGTGGGTGCATGACGTTCCAGCCACTTGGCGGTCGGTGCAAACGAAGTTGTTCCATTTTCTATGGTAACATCATATCAGTTCCTCCGACTGCATCCGTAATTCTACAGCTTATCTAACTGTTCTTCTTCAGCACCCTCAGTGTGGACTTCTTGAGTATTCCCAAGTTTGCATGTAGTCTTTGAAGTCAAAGGAGTTGAAGCTTACCCTTTCCACCCTTCCGTCGAGAATGTAGTAGCGAGGTGGTGTCTTCTGCTGGAGGGCGAGGTGGCTGCCCTTCGAGGTGGTCGATGTAAATCAACAGGTGTAGTATCAACGAGAGGGAAGCAGTTGCTTTCTTTCTCTTTCTGGCTTTCGAGAGCAAACGGATTATTAAATGTTGGTCGGCTGATTGAAACCTTTTCCGGTTTTTTTTTCCAGCAATCCGAATTTGGCCGACCGCTCTCTAGGGCCTGTAGGAAAGATCTGTTTTGTGGGTGCCGCTAGGTAGAGTCTACACAAAGTGCGTGCGAAACCAATTGACGTCTCTTTCCTCCAGCCTTTCCCTGAATTCTCTCTAGCTTGTCCCGTATTTCGTCATTAACCATCAGTCAACGAGCGAAGCAACGACTGGCTGACAAGCTTGCGACCAAAAATCAAACCACGGTCAACGCCACTCGATCCAACTAGCAACACCACGCACTAACACCAACAGACGTCTCTCTGATTTTCTCATCCCTCTACCTACACCTCACCCCTCACTCGTATCACGATGGCGCCCACAGTTCCCACCAAAGCCACCTACTCTACCCTCCCTGTCGACGTCCTAAAGGGTGTCCCCGAGTACGTCTTGCAGGGACGCATGCACCCGGGCGTGGTTGCTACCTTGTGCAGTCTCGCTCTCCTCATCTTGGTTTCCGCAATCATTCTCATCGTTCGATGCGGCATGCATTCCGTTGCTGAGCACGACGAGCAGGCTCGCATGGACCGTGAGCGCTTGGCTGGTATCACTGCTGTCGGTGGCCTCGGCCGCATCATCGAGCTCGCCGACCAGGGTGACACCAGATTGTACAATGAGTATGTCCTCTCTAAGGCTGAGCGCGACCGCCGCGGCGTTGCCAGGACCTTTGAGGCTATCACCGTCGTCAAGTCCGATGGTACTCGTGTCACTGTTCAGCACCCGATCCCGAAAGACATGAAGGCCAAGCGGGAGTTGGAGAAGTCGAAGAAGAAGCACACAAAGAGTGACGCCAAGGGCGGTGCTACTCAGGAGTAGTAGAATTGGTTTGTCTCTATCCCGGAGAAGGTAGAGGCGACGGCTGACAATTTCATTGTGACAGTGACGTTTGGATTTGGTGGTGGCAGGTTGGCCTGCACCAAATAAGGTCATTGCGATAGGGCGTATTGAGTTGTGGCAGATGGTTATCTTTGGCGGAGAGACCGGTCTATAAGTAAATTCACATCCAACACACCAAGAAATTGTTAAACATCCTCGCAATTGGGGCGGGATTTGCTCAGACTTGTTCGACGATGGTGAAGCGTACGGCTCTCGTAGTGGAATAGTGAGGACTCGGAATGTAGAATAACCATCACTTAAGGGCATGGAAATGAGAAACTGATTCAGCAACTCACGGGTTTCGAGTTAGCCTTCACCTGAGCAACGAATTCCGTAGATCGAAAATTTAGACCTACAACTCATACGTATCTGACCACCGAACTATATAACATTGCGTCGCTTCGTCAGCGGAATCGATCTCGGCGACAGAGCATATCATTCCAGTTCAGGGGATTGATTTGGTATCATTCGCTGGGTAGCACGTCGGTGTTTGGGTTATGCTACACTTGCCGTCCGAGATGCAATGCTGTAACTACGTCGGGATTTGGAAGTTGCCATGTGAATGGCATATTTATCACCAGCCACTCACAATGGCAATTTCTTTCATTTGAGCAACATTCAGCAGCTATGAATTACCTGCACCAGTGTTTTTCAAGAAGCTATTGAAGGCGTGTAATGGGAATTGTCCAAGTGCTCGGCTCAAGCGTGACACCATACGAACGAATGTAGACTGTTCAGCTTGTGCGGCTGCACCCACTCGACGAATCCCCTCCGACACGAGGGAACCCTCAAACTACTACATTTAAGAAATCAGCCGGGTCTTACACTGTGGATAGTGTTGAAAGATTATCGATTGACGGTGATGACTGATATCAGAATATATTGAACCAGTATGTAGAACTGAAAGAGAAGTACAAGAAGAACAGCACTTTTACGCTTTCCCGCTCTTGCGCCTTGCGTAATCGTGTCCTCAACGAACTCTAAGGCACAAGCACCAAATCCAAAGACCATATCGGCACCCCAACACGTAGAACGTCGCGAGAAGCTTTTCCAACAGATAGATGGATCTCGGACGGACCTGGCGCAGTGGGTTATGCGGTGGTCAGGCGCCAACGGCACTCAAAACAAGCGTGGGTTGAAATTAAAACTCACAAGGGCTTAGATCAGGGAGCATATGGTGCAGAGTGTGCTGCAGTTATTAGAGCCCTTCAGATTGTCAGAAGACTGGCAGCAGAGACACAGAATTCCCCGCGCGACTATATTTCCGGATTCAAAGACTGCCGTTAAACGCATGCTCAATGCAAATGTTGGCCCAGCGCAAACCTATGCCCTAGAGGAAGGAAAGGAGTGGGATGTCCAATGACGATTAGATGGAGCCTAGCACATGAGGGTATTGCGGGAAATGAGCGAGCAGATACCTCGGCAAAGTTTGCTACAAAGGAACCAGAGAGGCATGGTGTGGAGCTCTACCGCGACTCGGACCGCGATGGTTGTGTGTGATTCCCCCCAGCATCTTTTGCTCAATTGAAGCGTAATGCTAGTGAAGCCAAATGGGCGGGGTCATCGGGATGATCTTACAAGCGAGTAAAAACCGACGCTACGACATCCGGGACCGAGATATACAGCCTCATCGACCAGATCAATGCGTGTCTGCAGCTCCGAAGACTATCGCGAGACGGTACTACTAGCAAAAGACCGACCATGCCCTGACGGCGGAATACCCCAAGTGGACAGGAAACCAGATCAGTTCAGACTCGAGAACGCCTCTTCAAGAATTGCAGATCAAGTAAGATTCAACAGGCTGACCTGTGGGTGGAGGCTCGGAAGAAGACTGGCAAAAACAAGAAGAGGTGGAGTATGGCAAAACTCTTTGTAGATGCGAGATTCAGTGAGGCTATATTAGCGTTTCTAGGGAAGACGGAGGTGGGGCTGAAGTCGGTATGACGAAGTGGATTAGGGAGGTGGAAGTGTATCCCCCAGGGAGTAGGACACGTTGGAAGTAGAGTACATAGTTATGATTTTTACTTCTCTTTTGGTATGCAAAGGCTGTCTCAACGTACTGACTAAATGGGGGCTTTCCCCTCCACTAATCGAAACGGCGGGTTAAACTTGTTGTAGTTTGCCATGATCTAGATTGGTCGGATGCAATAATCGAAGTCTCTCTCAAAGTAGTGGCTTAACTACTCCATTTAACACGTCTACTTCTAAAATTCCGGAGAACTGCCCCATCTTGGGGATGTCAGAATAGCCACCGTAGCCACCGAAAGCGAGGAGAGGCAAAGATTCGTAACAAGCTGTTCTAGCGTCGGAGCCGCGTACGACCCCCCCCCCCCCCTCCCCTCCCTACCTCTCTAAACAGCCAGAAAATCCCCACGCTCAAGCTGTTCACCATCCTTCCCCTTTATTCTCGTTCTAGGGACTCCGGTCAACACACACGATTCCCTCCTCCTTTCCCGTATATCGAGATAAAATTTACGGTCTACAAACTATGGAGCGAATGGAAGGCACGATGAAAAAGCTTAGCATCACTCAGAGCTTCGAAAAGCAGAGCAAGGATCCCACACAGAAGGAGAACAAACCTGAGCGTCGTCGGGCCATTGACATCCGAACCACCCGTTCCGGTAGTTCGGGAACTGCGAACAACCAGGCCGGCAAGTTTCGAGACTTCTTTGAGCGCTTCGGCCGCAGACCTTCCAACGTTCCTAAAAAGCCACAACGTGAAACGGAAATCACCAAATATGCGAAGATAGCCCCCAAGACTGATGGTGCGGCGTCGAGCTCCAGTGGCGATGAGATCAAGGCTTACCGAAACATCTCTGGCTCTGAAGGAACGCACGGACAGGCTGACGAGTTGAGCTACAGCGGTGACGATGTCAAGGGTCGCCGAAACATCTCTGACTCTGAAGGAACCCGCAAACATGCTGGCGAGTCGTGCCGCGGTTCGCAATTCCAGCCTACGGGTCAATATACTGCAAGCGAGAAGCTAGGCGTAGGCACTAACTCGACTGCTCATCCGACTGGTGGATTTCTGGATAAGCGCAGTGACACTATCGACAGATTGCATGGCCGAGTTGGACCACAGGTCGCGGAAGTCCCTTTAGTACCCATGAGGCTGAAAGAAGTATATCTCTCTATTCCCCTTCTCCTTCTCCGCACCTTTTCATCTGCTTGTCCGAACCTTCCAAATACCTCCCCGTGATTCGACTCTCAACAAGATCCAATCCATCTCACCTGCCCGACCCAAACTAGAAACTCGAGCATGCCGCACTCGCTATCAGACAGCATGACGCCGGAGACTACGACGAGGCGTTAGTGACCCTCAAGAAGAGCGCGCACACATCAAAGGAATTCTTCAACATGGGCATGATATACGCGATGTTCGGAGATCACCATCAGGCGGTTGTTTCGCTCGTTGCGCACCCACTGTATGTGCATATGCTGATGGACGCGCTCTGTAGATTGCCGCACTTATTTCTGCCGTCACGAAAGATCCGCATTTTGCGGTCGCCTACTTTCAGCTCAGCGTCTCGAACTTCCTCTTGGGGGAGTTTAAGGAGGGCGCGCTTAACGCAAATCAAGCCTTCGCCATCATGCGCGGCAACCCGACGATCGAATACAAACAGCTTGGTCTGCAGCACACCCTGTACTCCTGCGAGGTGCTGTACAACCGCGGCCTCTGCTGGATCTACAACGGCAACCTCCAGGAGGGAATGGAGGACCTGTTAGCCGCCGACAAGCGCAGCGTCTTGCAGGATCACGGAGTGATCAAGGACGCTATCGAGGCCAAGGGACAGGTTTGTATCTCCTAGCATACCAAGCTGCAGCGCTAACTCGGCAGTAGGACTTCACCGTCTTTTCTGTCGGCGTCGGCAAGTTGTTCACCCCAGCTGCCTACAAGATCCGGAACCTCCCTGAGGTCGACTACCTCGGAAAGGCGAGGCTCATTCACTCCTCTGACATGGCTGACACCGATACCGGCTTCGCAGGTGCGCTTCAGCTGTTGGAAAGGCGAGATGGATGAGTCGAAGAGCGTGGTGAGGAGGGAATAATGGAGCAAGTGGAGATGGCTGGTGGGTGTTTTGCGTGGGCCGCCACCGTCCCGAAACCAATGATCTCTATTCTTAAAGCCGAAGCCAATAGTGAATGAATATCTTGTTCTTCCCGCATTCCACAGTTTATTTGTTTCTGTTGTCTTCTTTTTTTTATATCTTATATATGGCTGGCTACGTTTTTGGAATTGGGAAATGCTAACAATGCGCTCCAAAGTTTTACTCAAGGGCATAGTCATAGTTCATCGGACCTCAGCAAGCGAATTAACCTCCAGCGATGTAGGTGTGGTATCTCTTATCGACGTCGTTGATCGGTGACGCACGTGGAAACTGGGCAGAAGGGTGGTATCCAGGTGAAGTTGGCCTTGCTGTTAGAAGCGGTCTGTTTCGTGGATAATCCGGCCTGATACGGACGCATCATGGATGAAGCTTTGTGCCCGTTCGCCAGGCAATCAAGTTTGGTTTGTCTATCGCTAGTCCTTCAAACGGAATGTGTGATTACTATCACCAGCGAATGCTGGCAGGGTTGTGCAATATGATGTGCTTCCAGGGTATATGGATAGGGGCCGCGGTTGGAGGATAGCGGACTGTTGGACGTATAACTTGTCCCGGTAAGCCTCCGTACGTTGTGAGATGATAAGGCGAACAGAATGGTGCTGAACTCACTCATACCCCTTTGCTCCATGCAAGACATAGCACTAACATCCGATCAGATTCACGCACAATTGATTGTTGAAACTATTCCATCAACTCTGATCCCTCTAGCTCCCTTCACTACCTCACTTCCGGGTTTGCATAGCCACCTAGAAAGATTATCCACAGATTACCCCTACGCGGCTATCCCCAATAAGTCACTCACCGATTGAGACCGCTTACTTTGCTAGTCATACTACTATACAAAACTATCGGCCTATCTATAATCTACCTCGCTACTCCCTCCAGATACCGGGTCATTTGGAATCGAAAGACAGCGCCACAAGGGAAGGATACGGTCGAAATAGGAAGGTTTATCTGATAGATAGAGGAGCTGGGGAGCAGGGGCGATGAGCATTATGTCGCATTGAGATCAGTCGGTCGCAATCCCACTGATGGGAACTAGCATATGTGGCATAGTGTTATGGAAAGGGCGTATCTACATCTGTCACCGAGCAGAACCTGATCTGTGCGACTCTCAAAGAGGTAGAGGGGATTTTCAAGAACATCGACAGTATGTTGAAGACACTGGATATCTGTCGTGACGTCGTCCATCCCCGGGAAGTGCTGACAATGTGTTCCGACGGCGCCGTGCATCAACCACCTCCGGTGCCATTATTCTTGGCTCTAACCACACAGAACCCCACTGCCAGGCTAGTGCAAGACCTATATACTAGATTAATTTTCACTTCCACCGGGTACGCTGAATTATGACCGCTTCACTGGAAGGAATACTAGATTAATTTTCACTTCCACCGGGTACGCTGAATTATGACCGCTTCACTGGAAGGAATGGTCCCAATTCGGAAGGTGGCGTGCGCAACACTTGAAAGCAAAGGGTCAATCCCGTCGAAAGCAGCGATTCTATCTTCTCCCGCTCCTGCATCCCCCAGGCCCCTCACTACCTTTAAACGCAGCCCGCTTCCCGGAGGTTCTCTTTTGTGAGGGCTGCTAACTGCTCGTCATTAAAGCAGGCTCTGCAATCATTATTAATGCACACCAGCCTCCAACATTCCTTGAGGTCAATTGTTTGAATCCAGCGAGTCCTTGCGGGATGGCGCTTTCCGTAGACCTGCCCTGGTCCATGATCGCGGCGGAAGGCCGACGCGCAGGGAGGAGGTATTGAGACGGCCGCGTAAAGGAGTTGTAGAGGCGGCTGCGGAGAGAAACAGAAATGCGGGATCAACGCCATCGAGGAACAGCTCCGGGACCCGCAGGCCCGAACGCCCCGGCTGCCCTCCACCGGTCCCAACAGGAGCGCTCTCCGCCCCCCCAGCGGACCAGGGAGTCCGAGGCCCAGTTCTTCCTTACCAGGTGGAGCCCGGAGGCTTAAGGCCACAGCACGGCTGCTGAGTGGCACGTCGATCCTCCCCGCCCTCCGCGACGCCATCAACGGTGACCTCCCCCAGTCGTACTCCGAGTTGAGGAACCACCGGACCGTGAACTATCTAGGGTACAACGCTCTTCACCGCCGATGCATGCACCGTGACGGAACCGCCCCCTTCGCCCCGGCTGCCCCAAAGACGCCAAAGACCTCCGCAGTCCCCCGCGCCGCGGTGACGCCTCAACCGGAAACCCAAACGGCTGCTGGACGCCAGCAGCAACATCACCAGGGTGGCAACACCCAACCCGAGGTCCGGGACCGCCGTTTTGGTCTCCGGAGCTCGTACAACTCCCCGCCCCCGCCGTGCCCTACTGGAAGGCCGACGCCTCGGCCGCCCAGAACGAGGCCGCACTGGCCCGGAACGAGCGTTGCCGCGCCGCCGGGCTCTGCGGATCTTGCCGCCGACCCGCGGTCGCTCAGACATGTCAGATGGTGCACCGGCCCGTCAGTGCCTTCCGCTCCCGTGTCGCCGCCCCTTACTCAGCCTGCGTCTCGACTCTCCTCCCTCCTCCAAATCCTCAGGCGTCGCAGCTGGAGCCGCGCCCCGGCATCGCCCGGTGCTCTTTGTCCCCTCATTATCCTCCCCTCTGGTTGCCGTCAGACCCGTGCGGGAGAAGTCTGAAGGAGGAACCGTCAGCGATGTGCTCATTGACTTCTTCGGGAGTAGAGATTGCTGACTCTTTTGTCTTCAAAGGTTCGTTGGAATTTGCGGAGGAGGAATTATCGGTGGTTTCGATCTCTTTGTTGAAGGATACGGTGTGGATTGGAATTTGGTTTCGTATTCTTTCGTAGATAGGAATAGAGGTGTTTACCCACTCCTTTGCCCCAAAACCCCTACGTACCCCTATTGAAAGAATATTGATTGGCGGTGAAGATTGATATCAGAGTATCTTGAACAAGTATGTTGAACCGAAAGAGAAGCGCAAGCAGAGCAGCAGAAATCCCACTCTTACGTTTCCCCGCTCTTGCGTCTTGCGTAATCGTGTTTTCAACAAACTCTAAGGCACAAGCGCCAAATCTAAGACCGTCTCAGCTTCCCAACACGCAGAACGCCACAAGAAGCATTTCCAACAACCCCAATCTGTGCACTGCGGTAGGAAACGGGAACCAATAATATTATCTACATCGTGAGATTTCTCGCTCTTTAGCACCGCTCGGCATCGTTCAGGATGCCATCTGGGTCTCCCCTGCTTGGGGGAATCTTGCCTGGAAGCTATTTATGCCCTACGGGAAAACTCCCCTTTTTCGCCCATTCCGCAAGACGTTACTGGACATCCGGAAAACCAGTTTTCGGTACCAACCGTTACCTTTCCGTCGTCTCGGACCCGGAGGCCATGTTTTCGGCGCGGGGTAGCCGCTACCGCCAAAGCCAAAATCGCTCGCCGTGAGCACGCCCAGGAAAAAGCCACTGCTTGCATCGCCGTCCTTTGCGCCGCCAATGCCCGCCTCAAGGACCTCCGCACGACCCATGCCATGGCCGCCTCCACACAAGGCGGGCACGGATTCACCAGCAACACGGAGGACTGGCTTGTGGCGATCCCGCTCGCCTTCCACCGGTTCTCCAACTCCGTATTCTCGGACGAAGCTGCCGCCGCCCTGCCCCCGCACCGGCCCAACACGGCTGTGTGATTCGCGTCAAAGAAGGGCAGCGCCTCACCACGTCGAAAATCTACGATATGAGTGAGAAATAGCTGACCGTGCTCATACAGCTGTTGGATGTGGAGCTCGCCTGCGGTTTCATCTGGCCATCGCCCTCCGAGTCTTCCGCCCCGATGTTTTTCGTGACCGACCCACCCTCGGAGTCCCGTAATAAGGGGAACCTCCAGTTGGTGGTAGATTACCGGCCACTCAACAGCAAGATCGAGCTCGATGAGTACCCGATCCCGCCGATCCGTTCCGTGATGTCCGGGCTTCCGATGGCGAAGATCGCTACCAAGTTCGGCGTCCGCTCGGGATTCTCCAACATCCGTATGGCTCCCGGTTCCGAGGCCGCCACGGCATTCAAGACGCCGTACGGCCTTTTTGGATGCCAGGTCATGCCGATGGCTCGCCACCGCTCCTTCGGTGTTCCAGCGGTTCATCACCGCCTCTCTCGCCCTTCCTGGATTTCTCCGCGCTCGCGTACTTGGACGCTATCCCCGGCTTCTCGCAGAACTAGGAGCAGCACGCCTGCCGTGTGGAGCAAGTCCTGGAGGCCCTCGCCGCTGCGGACCTCCATCGCAAGCCGGCGAAATGTGTCTGTGGGGTAACCGGCGTCTCCTTTCTGGGCTTTACCGCTGTCGCCGGTAAAGGAATCACCATGTCCCGCGACAAGGCTCTCCGGATCGGCTCCCCCGCTCTTCCGCGGAATGTCCGCGAAGTCCGTGAAGCCCTTGTGCTGATCAACTTCTACGGGCATTTCATCCCGCATTACTTGGACATCTGCGCACAGATTAATGCACTTACCGGTAAGGACGTGCCCCGGGATTGGTCCCCCGCTTGTGATGCCGCTTGGTCTCGCCTGTTCGCTGCAGTTCAGCAGGAGGTGTTTCTTGCCGCTTTTGACAGCGAACCAATCACTCTGGAGACGGACGCCTCGGGCGTCGCCTACGGTGGCGTAATCTCCCACCTTGGCCCCGACGGCCGCCTTTGCCCCGTCGTGGTGCTCCACCACAAGTTCTCCTCTCACAAGAAGCGCCGGGACATCCATGACGAGGAGCTCTGCCTTCGCGTTAGACTCCTTTCGCCATTTCTTGGCGCAGCCCCGGTTCCCGCTGTCCGAGATTTCGGACCGCAGGCACATCAACAAGTTCGTGTTCACCACGGGCCTGCTGAAGCCGCATAACGGACGCCTAGGCCGCTGGTATGCCATTCTCACCGGGGCCAACTTCCGGATCGAGTACCAAACCGGAGACGAGAACGACATCGTCGCGGACTTCCTGTCCCGGTACCAACAGGAAATGGAGCCGCCCACCGGTCGCGGCCTCCTCCCGGTCCACCGGGTTTCTCCGAGCGCGGTAGCCGACATCGAATCTTGGTTCCGAAAGGAAGGTTCGCCCAACGTCCGCGCCCGCCTCGAGGAGGCTTACGGCAAAAAGGTAGGCTCCGCGGTCTCATTTCCGCTCCCTCGCCCCACTCCCTGTTCCCACACGTGGGAATCTCATGAGCACCGGTACTCGGGCCGCTATCTTGACTACAGTCTCGCTTAGACATCCCGCGGTTGTTCACCTCCCCAGGTTCCGCTCTTCCCGCCTTCCGGCGGGCCCACGGAGACTCAGCTACGGGAAAATCTCCGGTACCAGCCCCCGGGACGGACTCAGTGCCACCGCCTTACGCCCACCCCGTTCCGACCGCCCAGGGACCCCACGGGCAAGCAGCGGGTGCTGCACAGCTGAGGGGCGCGGACACTATCGACCGACTGCCGGAACCACCTGGAACCCCCACGGACCCCACGGCGCCAGTGCGCTATGCGGTCCCCTCCCAGACGAGGATGCGCTGGCTGACCGGCAGCTCCTCGCGGAGGCAGAGCTTATTGGTATGATAGCAACAGGGGATATTTTTCCGCGGATGGAGATTAATAGCTGGCCGGCTACGGTAGCCATCTTACCACTTAGACCAGCTAGGTGAAAAATCCAAAATGTAAAACAGAGTCAAAAAAAATTTGATTTTTTCTACACCTTATGAGTTCATAGACCTTACCAAACGCTCTGCGCCAATAATCCTTATAGCATCCTTATAAAACCCTTATGAGCTCATAAGGCCTAGCAATTATAAGGATTATATGTACAGAATTTATGGAATGGGACTATATCTATATGTAGTTTTGATCTTCACAAGGATTGCGTCAGCCTTACTTGATAATCAGGCTTATATTTTGAAAAGCCTGACTAAGCCTTATTTAATCAGGAGCCTAATCGGCAAAATATACAAATATAACTAAAAAATATTACCATCAAGGTTTTGGAGAAACCGTCCTCATATCAGGCTTATAACTTTATTGTATGCTCCTGTATGGTATGTAACGTGAATATCGTCGTCTGGTCGTGATGAGTAACGGCACGGACCTGGAGCCTGCCCCCATAGGACTGATGGCCTTGCAAGCAGTCGGTGGGACACAGAAAAGATTGGTGGGGAAAAACCGGAATGGCACGCAGGCGATCCGGAAGCAAATTTGGCCGCCTCCTCGTATACTCCTTTCTTCTCCCTTCTCTTCTATTCATCCCCCTCCCCACCTCTCTCTATCTTCCATCTCCTGTATCCCTCCACGGAGGTGCAACAAATGCACTTCCCCATACCGCCACATAGCAGAAACGTTTCCCGTCCGGCTTCTTCATAATAGAGGATTCAACTCCCCCAGAGATATGCCTCGTTCATAGCGAGAAGTCACCCTGTCTCCTCCTGCCTTTCTCCACGGCCGCCGACGAGGAAGGGCCTCGTTCATAGCGAGAAGTCAACCTGACTCCTCCTTACCCTCCGTTCATCGCCTACCAGGCCCTGCTCTCATCTGTGTGTATGCAGCCCTAATCCATCTTGTGCTCGGACTAACGGCTGCTGACTGATTCCTCAGTATACCGAGTATATCCGAGACATTTCCGTCTCCCGATTCGGCGGAGCCGTTTTGCTTCGGATTCTGTGGGAGTCGATTGACTCAACCGGGATCTTGAGGCAAAGCGAGCGACCGTTCGCCACCCTCAACCACGCCGAACCCTCAATCCTTTCCCTTTTTTCACCTTGATATCCCATCCAGTTCCAGGGAGTCACTCTCCTGGCGATCCACACCTACCGTCCTCCGCCCCGTCCCAACCACACTTCCAGAATGGGGGGGCAGCCGATGCACTACGTCGGCTGCACCGCGGCGTATCCGCGCCGACCCCTTGTCACGAGCCCAAGGGCTGGAGTTGGTACTAGTTACTGCCGAGACTTGAGCGACAGGTAGCGTACAACCACCTGCTCCTAATCACCTCGACGCGGCTTACACTAGGTAGCTAACCGGTAGCATTCACGGCATAGCGGCACAGCAGATTTCAGAAGACGGCCTTGATGGCGGTGAAAATCTCACCCCTGTGGCCTCTTCGATGACTGGCAGGAACTGGACTACGTCTAGGATGGTTTCGCCCTTCAGATCCTTCCCCCTCCGAGATAGCTTCCAACCTGCTTCACCATCACTATCACACGGTTGCGCAGCACCATTGGGAGTCAGGCTCACCTCCTCACGGTTGGCGACTAGTTTCGCTTTCGGCAACACCTCCAAGGTGTTTTTGGTTCCCATTTTTCCTTTGCTTGTTTTTTTACCTCTCGCTGAACTTCTTCGCGCTCCCAATCACAAGAATTTACCCTTTCCTCTTGCCGAACTTAAAGTTGATTCTGTGGTTGCCGAAGTTCGACGAAGTTGCAGGAGCGAAGAGCACGGCTATAGAAGAAAGGGATGAAGCGCATTGCATAGAGACAGAGATGGAAGGAAAGCATGGTTCACAATTTTGGCCGCGGCCTTGACGGAGTGTTTGCACTGGATGTGGTTGATAGATTGGAAGCATGATACCCTTTGCTGGCGGTGGAAAACGTGTTTATACTCTGTCCAAACCAGTACCCATCTAAGCTACCCCTGGCTGTGGATGCGAATGCCTGAGATGTTTCGCCGCCAAGCTGTTATACCAATCGTCCGCCTTTCCTTCAAGACATGAGGAGGGCGTGCACCCTACCCTCAGCAGCTCGCTTTTCAAGACTACCATATCTAAACTTCACTCTTACGGTGATGCCCGAAAGCCGACACGCCACTCCGTAAGAACTATGTACATTTTGCTTGTTTCTCCGGTCCCAACCGGAAATGTTCCTATATCGGGCTCTGCTCAACCTACACCCAAACACGCCATCCGCCCTCTCCACTCCTCTTTCCACCCCCGACTTCGTCGCTGAACGCAATGGAGGGCAGCCACTTCGCAATTTCTAGTTGATCGTGTCCTATCTACCTATTTGCTGCCAGGCACCCTCGCGCCGACTGTCAGCCGTCTCCATCGCGGCCGGCCGAGCAAGGAGTCGTACTCCGCCTTCAACTCGCAGACCGCCGCTTCCCGCAGCCCGGAGGAAGGGAAGCCGGATGGAGCTGATGGTCTGCCCGCTTCAGTCCGCGCACACCTCTTCAACGAACCGGATGGCAAGACCAACGGCAACAGTAGCAGCCGCAACGAAGGGACGCCAATCTCCACCTCTCCGTCCGCGCGAACGACCCACAACCGGCCTTCGGAAGCCGAACTCGCCGGTCGCCGCCCCTGACCAGAATCCGCATTCAACCTTCACACCGGGGCAGAAAACGTTCTGTCAAACCCCCACCGCTTACCCCTCGCCGGCCTTTCGGAGAGTGATCTGTTGTAGATTAGCGTTCGCCGTCCGCTGCGCCCTCGAGCAGTCCGCCAGCGGCTCGCGGCGACTCCCCCTGCCCCCGCCCGGCCCGTCCTCCGAAAAGAAAGAGAAAAAAAGGGAAAGAAAGAATGGGAGAAGAAGAGAAAGAGAGAGAGAGAGAGAAAGAGAGGAGACAGAAAGAAAGGACAATAGAGCGCGCCTAAAGAGACCGTATATCTCCCTCCTCCCTCTCCCCGGTTTGTTCTGGTGGCGGCTCCCGCGGCCTCACCCGTGACCCTCGCCCCCACCTCCGTCGTTCTCAAGAAGTCCAGGACTGCTCCAGTGCACCGCTCATCCGCAAACATTTCCTTGATTGCGAACCGGTTCTTTCCTCTTCCTGTCTTTTTGCGTATCTCCGCCCACATTATCTTCTGTTGCGGCCTCCACCTGTCGCAGTTCTTGAACAGGTGTTCCCTTGTCTGCGTCTTGTACTAGCACCACCCACATTTCGCCGTGTTCGAGTTCTTCGTCCACTTCAGGTATTGCCCTGTGCGGCAATGCCTGGTCTTGAGCTGGTAGTACCTTCCTGCCAGCCTCTTCGGTCCTCGTGCCACCATGTTGTTCTGGTGCATCGTTTTTGGCATCTGGTACTTCCTCCCTCTGACCCTCTTCTTTGACCACGTCCACGCCTCTTCCCAATTCCTTTCCGAAATCTCCCGCTTTAGGTTGGCTAAAGATCTGGGGGGTGGCATCGGCCGCCTCCCGTATCTGTTCTTGTAGCCCATCCATTCGACCCCTCGCGCACCTGGCTCCTCAGCCGCCTGCTTTGCCCACTTGTCTGCTTCCTCGTTCCCTGCGACTTCACTGTGGGCGGGGCACCAGTGAAATTCGATTCGGACGTTTCGGTCCCTCTCTCTCAGCTTCGCTATCCATTTTCTCGCCTGCCAAGCGTACTGTTGGGCGGTGCCCGGTTCTTCTGATGCGATTCTGGCCATCGCCGCCTGCGCATCGGTGAAGATGGTGACCGCTTTTGGCCCTGTTCGTCTCTTTGCCGTCACTTCCAATGCTCTCGCGAGTGCTGCGCATTCCGCGTCGAAGGCCTCCTGGTTGTAGCCCATGTGTGCCTTCACCCCTACCAACCGGTTGGCTGCCTTCCATGCCATCCAGGCCTCAATGTTACTAGCCAGTGACTTTGACTCATAAAAGATCACCCGGTGTCAATCCGCAGATTGTTGTTGCAATATCTCACTCGTTCAGCTTTGTCACGTGTAGAATCACGTCATATACGTGTATTCAGACTTTTCACTTTTCCTGCCTTTCTCTCTAAGACAAGACAATACACACAAGACTTCATCGTTC
>Ga0307516_10005116_pt1 | contig 15840 bp, 18 predicted proteins | sample 19_EM_MG_FD_203310 | JGI IMG/M metagenome (GOLD analysis project Ga0307516, IMG submission 203310) | Populus trichocarpa ectomycorrhiza microbial communities from riparian zone in the Pacific Northwest, United States - 19_EM | ecosystem: Host-associated > Plants > Roots > Unclassified | place...
GTTCATTCCCTACCCCACCCCCCCCCCCCCGCCTCTCAACCCCCCCCCCCCCCCCCCCCCCCCCCCCCCCAGAGTCGAAGAAAAGCCTACCCCCCCCGAGTCGAAAAAGCCCACCCCCCCCCGAACATCGCACATCCCTCGACTCTGCCTACTTACACCCCTTCCGTGTCCTAGAGTACAGTGCCGAGTACATCCATACCTTTTCTCTACTTAAAAAACCCTAATGCCGTGAAACTCACCGTGAAGGTTCCATATGGTACGCGAAAGTCACGCCGGCTTTTTGGCTCTGTAGCATTCGATTTCTCGTCGGCTTGGACTGCGCGAAAATGGCTGACTTCTCTTGCGCTCCCGCATATAGTTTTGGGCTCTGATCTCGCCTCTGAGGCATACGTCCCTGCCACCGCGGCTTACTGCCGCATCGCTGATGCGGGTTCTCTTCGAGAAGCATGGCGCAAACGTCTCGCGGCACCCCACTCTCTACATCGCCTTCTCGGCCGCTCTGTCGGTCGTCCTCTGCTATCCGCCGCTGTTTCTGTACTTCAACAGCGCTCCCGGCCCCTCTTCCGTAACGTATCATGTCTGGACGTCGGCGACTCCGTTCCTCTATCCTTCCGTACCGCCGGATATAGGCATCAAGCAGGCATGGATACAAGGCTCCTACATGGAGGCCCTGACGCATGATGTGTTGAAGGAGGGACTCAGGATCCAGCAGGCGCTGCTGCCGGATGCGGAATGTGCAGTGTTGCCGCACCAGGGCCACGACACCGACTACAACGACTACAGCGACTTCATTACCGGAGCTCCGATCATGGAAGGGGAGGAGCGGATACCCTCCGGAATGTTCTTACACTCGCCCTTGCTTTACTGGAACTGCTCGCTCGAGGCGGTGGAGAATGACCGTCGGATCCTGAAGACCGTGAACGATGGAATTGCGCTACAATCGACTGCTCGGATCACCCTCCGGTGGGCGTCCGTCTTCGCCGGAAAACACTTTTCGCATCAGAAGCTCATTGCCGCCGATGCTTTGGTGATCAGCATGTTCTACCACCTCAATTCGACCGCCGGAGAAGATTGGGATCGCCGAGCCGCCGAGCTTACCCGGCAAGCAAAGGAGCACGGAAGATACCGTGTTTACGGACAGGACGTCGAGAGCACTCTATACGAGGTAACGAGGCTGAACCTGGGGACCGTGGGGCCTTTTCTCGATGCTGATACGCGATAGTTCCGATTTCAACCCATCTCGATTTCCGAACTAACCTCTCTGTCCGGGTGTTATGTGGCCGTCGCAATATACTTGGCCGTGTCTTTGCGCCGGGTGCGAGCCGTGAAGTCTCGGATTGGTCTGGTTGTTACCGTGCTCTCTCAGGTATGATGGTCCTACCGATCGCCCCCGATGTCCAGTCGCTGACGGGAAGCGCATCAGATTGGTACGTCGATCTTGTCGAGCTTCACGATTTTGGCGATTCTCAAAATCCCGGTTTCACATATTCCCAGGTAAGCTCGGATTAGTACCCAGCGAGACCGGTAAAATGGCATTGACAGAACCACCAGGGAGGTGTTTCCGTTTGTAGTGATTGTGATTGGGCTGGAGAACATGTTCCGTCTAATCAATGCGGTCCTCGCGACCCCGGCGGAGCAAACTTCGATCAAGAGGGTGTCTAGCGCTCTGGGAGAGGTCGGCTTCCTTTCGCTCGTCGCCGTGGCCACTGAACTTGGCTTTCTATCCCTCATCGCTACCATTTCGGTCCCCGCCGTCCAGGAATTTTGTGCGTTTGCTGGTATCGCTTTGATAATGGACTTTGTTTGGCACAATACCTTTTTCCTTGCCGTCCTGAGTGTCGATGTGCAGCGTATGGAGCTGCAGGATTCACTGGATAGACTGATGAGCTTGAGCTCGAATGAGGATGACAATGACTTCCAGAGTCTCGACGCCACTGATAAGAAGCCAAGCCCAGTCGCGGATTTCTTGTTTAAGGGCGGTTCCCCGTTGGGCACTCGTATCGCTGGATCAGCTATTGTAAGCAAAGCTCCCCGATATCCCCCCGCCCTTCCTACAGTTTCTCACAATTCACCAGATGATTTGCTTCGCGGTTGCCTTGAACATTCATTTCCTCGACAATCAACACCCACTAGTGTCGCTAATGATGCTTGTCGACATTCTGCGGCACCCCAACAGATTCTCCAAACGTAAAGTAACCCATGACATGCCGCTCAACGTCGCGAGGACCCCGGCCGCATGGCTCAGCAAGCAAGATGAATACGCGGGCATGGAGCTTATACGAGCTGCCAAACACATGCGAGCAGCTATGCCGGCCGCCGTCAGAATCATTGCCAAGGCATACAGCCCGATATTTTTCGAATTGGCAGGCTCCGATCGTGCTCGGACGCCAGATAAGATGCCCAACATCATCAGCACCATAGAGACCGATGTCCTCAAGGAACACGTGATGCTCCTTGGCGCGATCCTCGTCCTTGCGGTGACTGCTGTCACTCTGCTGATGAATTATCTTCTGTCGGAGGGTGTGCCGGAAGAGGCCTCGGTGCCCGAGGAGAACGACGGACCGTTGCTGAGATGCCGAACTCTGTTCGGAGGGCATTCACTTGATGTGGCTATGCTTGCGTCTTCGCCCCGCGGCATACTGGTGTCGGTTGGCCTGGATAGACGGATTGTCGTGTGGAAGCTCAAGGGGAATCGTCAACCATGCTTGAAAGATATCATCCAGCCGACCTGCACGGAACAAATCCTGTGGCCGATCATCGGTGTTGCGCTCGACGAAAAGGGCGAGTGGCTAGCGATTGCGCCCAAGTGCGGGAAAGTCTCGTTCTACCAAGTTGAGAAGTCGTCTCTTTACCGATCACTCGATGTGGACCTCCAAGGCCACCAGCCTAGCGCCTTTTTTTTCGCACCTAGGGATCTTAACGATGAGCAGAATCACGGGCCGCGGCTTATCGTTTTGCGGAGCGATGGCTGCTTGCTTGAGGTCTACGTTAAGACAAAGGAGATCGTGCGTCATCAGGTCTGCGAAGGAGCTGTGATTTCGTCATCACATGGAGTCTTCACTCCGAGGTTACCCCTCAGGATTGTTACTGCGTGCCAGAGAGGACGCGTATTTGTTACGGCAATTTCTCAAGGCGACTGGAATACGGAACAGCTCGACCTCAGGACGCCACCGCTTATATCGCCCAGTATGGAGCCCGGGGAACCATGTATCATATTACCCCTTTCATATCTGGGAATGGTGATCAGTTCCCGTTCCTGCAATGTTGAGCTTGTGGATATCCTTTCCGGTAAGCCTGAATTGGTCTCTCCCTTTCCTGGTTCGTTATGTCTGGTCGCTAAGTTGACATTCGATAGGCGGCATCATTCGCTCCTTCCAGACTGGTCAATTCAAGCCTGGCTCTCTCAGGGCATTCCATGCCAAGCAGCGGACATGTCTCTACTGCGGATGCCCCTCTGTTCTCTCCTTCTCAATCGCATATAGCGAACGGGAATCAGGCATGTTCATGATGCACACTTTTACCTCTTCCAGGGGGAAAATGAGAGACATTTGCCTTCGTGCTGAACGAGATCGACGAGAACGTAAATGCACCGGCTTCGAGAGCGTTGTGGAAACCACCCATTGGTTGGACAGCGTCGAAGGCTGGGAACCCACATCGCTCAACATGGTTGCTGGAGTTCGACGCCGTGAGATGTCTCTCGACGACCAGAGCTCGGATGATTACGAGTTGCCGACGCAATGCGGATCCAGTTTGAGGCGGCGGGGGAAGGTGGAGAAGAAGGATCTGTGGCGTGGTGATGACGAGGAGGATGGGTGGGAAGCCTGGACTATGGACGCTTGCGGTGTCGTCACGTCGTATCCATTGCATGACAGTACAGATCCAGATAGCCGTGGCAATGGGTTGCTGGTTAGCCGGGCTGGGCCAGTGACTAAAGTAGGGCAGCGAAGTGTGGCCGTGGGATTCGGAAACAATATCAAGCTGCTACTAGTTGGCGTGGAGCGGTACGAGGAAGACGACGGTGCGGACCCGTATCACAATATCTCACGGAGACCAAAAGGGCATCGGTTGCGGTGAGGGAATGGCGATATGTACATATGGGATTTAGTTTTTTTTTTCTCCTCCTTTCTTCTACGTCCGGCATGTACACATTGTTGTTAACGCCCCCTTCTAGTCCGGTTGGATGCTCCCCCCTGTAGTTTGATCGGGATTTCATCTTCATTTGAGGGGGCGGACGGTTGGGAGGCCAGTCTGGAGTTTTAGGTGTTGGTTTGTTATGTTGGTTTTGATTTCACTGTCGGAATATACTAGCATTTTAAATACGAACTATGTATCACGGTTCACCGATAGTACTCCGATGTTTGCGCGGGGATTTGGTGACGTTGGGGAGGTTGTGATGGCTTTCTCAATGCTTCTTCTCAAGTATCCATACCGTGCATGTCCTTGATGCTCTTCCATTCCTCCTCGAGCCCCTGGAGCCGCTGCTCCATCTGCCTAGCGATCTGTTTCTTCCTTTCGCACCTCCTCTTTGCTCGCCCGGCCCGCAGCTTCTCTTGGTAGCGTGTCGTCTCCGCATCGATAACCGTCTGGAACCGCTCGGTGATGGCATATGACCTCCGCTCCGCGGCATGCATCCAATCTTGGTGAGTTCTCCAAAACAGCTCCGCACCGTGCACCCACGTTGCGTCGTCGCCTGGTATCCACTGCAACATTCCCTCCCGCACCAACTGCTCATCCCACCTATCCTCCATTTCGGCATAATACATCAGATCGTCACGGATATGCGCCATCACGTCCCAATGCCGCACCCTCCTTTTGACCTTGTCGTTGATGATGCTGGATACCCACAACGGAATCTTCCTCCCTGGACGCTTCAGCAGCGGCAGTCCATTGGTGCAGCCCATTCGGGGCGGACGCGCCCGCACCCGTGCGGACCGTACCGCCTTTTCTTGGGGCGTCAAGGTCAAAGCCAGGATTTTCTTCTTGCGCATTGGGTTGAGTTTGTTCGGGGGAGTCGGAGGGACGTGGACCGGCCAGGGCGGGAGGGTTGTCGCGGCGACGCGGGCCTTGCGGGAGGCGATCAGGAGCGCGATTGCGTCTGTGACGGAGGCGATGGCCGGGGCGTCGTTCTGACAGGCACGGCGCAGTATGGACTCGTATTCGTAGCCCGCCTCGAGTGCTCGCCGCTGAGGACCGCCCTGGAGCGCTCGGGATTTGCGGAATTGCCGGCGGATCAACGACGCCGCGCTGCGCTTTAGGTTCGCCTCCAGAGGTAGGTGCGCGCTGTGCGTGAGCATGGCTTTGTAGAGGGCACGGCCTGGAGGACAGATTGGGCGTTAGCATGGGGGGGGGGGGAAGGATACGGGGGGAATGTTAGGGATCCGTTACATGCATGTTTGTGAGCTTCCTGACTGTACTTCTTGAACCACATAGCATCCTCGTTCGACAACGGGGCCGTTGCGTTCTGGTGCGATTTTTGGTATTGCTTATGCCCGAAATTTTGTCCCGCATTTTGTCCCACCGCACAACCGGGTAACCATCCCTCTCCAATTAGAATCGTTAGCGTGGACCCCACAAGTCGTCTTTCCCTCCTGCTCAGCTTCCCCCCCTTCTTCGACGTCCGTAGTCGCCATGATGTTAGCACGGCCTCTATCGAGGCTCTTCGCGCGGCCACCCATTGGCGTCACATCACCGATCCTCCACGGACAATCCTCGAGGTTCCTGGCTACCGCTGCTTCCGGCTCCTCGACTCCGGGCAAGTCGCCGGCGGTGGTCGCTTCGTCGTTCACACCTCCGCCGGCCCGCGAAGAGCGGGGTTTTGCCATGTGAGCACGCATGCCCGTATAGCGAATCCGGAAGGACCGATTTGCGTAGTATAACTCGTTGCAATGGCTAACGCTCTCTTCCTCCCCGCGTCAGGAAACGTTACAAACCACGCACTCCCGGAGTCCGACATCTGGTGCGCACGATCAACGAGCACCTGTGGAAAGGCGGCCCCTTCAAGCCTCTCACGTTCGCCAAGAAGGGTCACGGAAAGGGCGGACGCAACCATACCGGACGCATCACCGTGCGGCATCACGGAGGAGGCCACAAGCGGAGGATCAGAACCGTCGACTTCTACCGCATCGAGCCGGGCCCACACCGGGTCGATCGCATCGAGCGGGACCCCGGCCGCAGCGGCCACATCGCGCTCGTCACCAACGAGGCCACGCAGAAGAAGAGCTACATCCTCGCTGCGGATGGCTTGCGCGCTGGGGATGTGGTCCAGTCCTACAGATCGGGGATTCCAGATGACCTTCTGGCCAGTATGGGCGGTGTTGTCGACCCCGGCATGCTCGCCGCGAGGACCGCCTGGAGAGGGAACTGCCTCCCCCTGCACATGATCCCAATCGGAACGCTCATCCACGCAGTGGGCTCGTCTTCGAAAGGGCATGCGGTGTTTTGTCGCTCCGCCGGTACATATGCTACCGTCATCGCCAGGGACGACAAGACGGATTGTGTGGTTATCCGACTGCAGAGTGGTGAAGTACGCAGGGTGAAGAGGGATGCGGCGGCGACCGTCGGCGTGGTCAGCAACCCCACATGGCAGCACAGACAGCTGGGTAAGGCTGGTAGAAGTCGTTGGCTGAACATCAGGCCCACCGTCCGAGGTCTGGCTATGAACGCATGCGACCATCCTCACGGAGGAGGTCGTGGTAAGAGTAAGGGTAACCGTCACCCTGTGAGTCCGTGGGGTATTCCGGTACGTATCTTCCCCCCCCCCCCCCCTTTATGGCAGCGATTTGCAGACATTATACACACAAAGAAAGCCCTCTAACCGTTTTACAGACCAAGTCCGGTTACAAGACAAGTAAGTCCCATCCCACGAGGGCACTTTATAGCCCATCATCCACCTTTTTTTTTTTGCCCCCTCGTCCCCGCTTTGGCAATTCTAATCCTTCGCAGGACCGGTCCGAAAGCCCAACAAGTGGGTGGTTGTGCCGCGGGTACGCAACCAAGGAAAGAGACGGGCGAAATCGTAGACGCAGTAGTATTGACAATGTACCATATGAGAGAGAGAGGGGGGGGGGAGGGGGGGTCAGCTGTGTTCCGGATGTACTGTATCCCTCGGAGGCCAATCGATTTTATTTCTTTGTTTCATTACTCGCGCGACCAGTTTTGATCACGCAGTCCGCTCGAAGGCAGCTCATTGAAAAGCTCCCCCTTTGCCCTCCGCCCAGCCTGTCCCAAGAAGATATACTGCGCACCAAGGAAATTATTAGGGAAAGACAAAATAAAGAGAAAAGAAAAGCTGCCCTCGCGTCTTACTCGTCTTCAGGGGCCATGAAGGAGGGGTGTTGGAAGGAGGAACGGTTGCTTTTCGTCGCCGGCACCCCTCTTGCCTCCTCTCCTCCTCCCATTCTCTCCGCTCCCGGAATTCGCACTCCGACGCCTCGCTCTGCGCGTCTTCCTCGGCCAGGGCTGGGACCAGCCTCCCTGCGTCCGTGGTAAGAGGAAGTTTCAGATCGGCTGGCTGCAGCGCTCGTCGGCGAAGAGGTCCTGGATCTTGAACCGGTCTTTATCTCTCTCTGTCCCTCTTCGCACCTCTGCCCATAAGATTTTCTGCTGGCGTCTCCAGAGCGGGCAGTACTTGGAGAGGTGCTCCCGCGTCTGGGTCTTGTAAGGGTACCACCAGCACTTAGCGGTGGGGTGCTTCTTCGTCCACGCGAGGTATTGGCCGGTGAGGCAGTGGCCTGTCTTCAACTACTAGAGCTTCGCAGCGAGCCGCTTGCTGGCGCTTGCTGGGCCTAAATCGGGCTTCTGGCAAGCGGAGACGATGAAGTGGGGGATTTAGGTCGCCCAGTAATTACATTCAGTTGTGCCGAGTGATCACCTGTGCGTCATGATATCGACCGACGGGTCTCACACTGTCGGTGTAACATAAGGCTGCGTCTAACACCCAACATCCATCCGTTGGTATCCCAAGCCTACCATATCTGCCTATAAAACCACCACTCACTTGCCCGTTAACTCGTCGCCTCGCCGAAACACGACGCTACCGCCGGCAAGGCTCTGCGCCAGGCGCTGTGGACACCTCGAAGGAGCGGCAGTGGCCGGTCTGCTGACTGTCAGTGGAAGCACAGAGACGGCAGCAATTCGCGGCATGGTGGGTGCGCGAGCGCTGTGCCTCAACGATGAGACAGATTTCTTCGTTGTCTCATAACATCTAGGGTTATGGAATCATGGGATTCTGGCCTGCCGGGAAAATTGGTCTGTTTATAAACTGGCCGGTCTGCCGGCCGAGGGACTGGTTTTGCGAGCGGACCGGTCCGCCCAACAGATGGAAAAGCAGGGCAGCCCACTCACCAAACGGAAGTATCGAGTAGACTGTTCATAAAAATGCTAGAGTCGGGAGTAGAGGGTCAGCTCTCGACCTGCTTACACTGCCATTACTCTCGACCCCTCTTGTCCTACCCCCACCTGTAAATTGTCCCCGAGCATCGCCAGCTCTCCCCGTTACTCGACTGCCGTCAATTACCACCCCGGCCCGACATTCCGCCTATCTCCTCCCGCGGAGAACCCGTTATGAGTGACCGAGTGTCCATCCTGCAAATACCCCGTTACACTGGTAGATGTAGCTGCTTCCAGAGCATGGTGGGATGTTTGGTGCATTGCAATGAACTTGTGTTCGACTGTCGAAATCCCTGCGGATTAAAAAACCGCATTGCAACAGCTTTGGTTGCCCGCCATAGGCCATGGTAAAGCCCTTTCCAACTATCAATGAGCGGTGTGGCTGACCTGCCTGGGGAGGATGCGGGGCGTTCAAACGTGGTGACCCAGCAGCCGGGGGAGTAATACCTGCTGTTAAGATTATGAAAGAATGCCGAAATGAGAGGGTAGATAAGTAGAGCGCTGCACATATTGCGCCGCCCTCTTGAACTTAATCGGTGAGATCTATTTTTGCTATTTGCTGGATGGTCCGACCTGCCGACAATAACCGTTGTCCTACTTGGTGGGGCGACTGACATATTGGTTCTAAAAACCGGTGTCCTATTTGGCGGGTGGACTGGCCTGCCGGCAAAACCAGCCCATTGACTGAATAAGCACGCCTGCCGGCCGACAGGCTAGCCAGTTTATAGTCTAACCAGCCCATTTATAAACGATAAAAACTTCCCGGCTGGCTAGAACACATATAATCCTCCAAACGGCCCATAGAACTAATCAGTCCCCCCAGCAGCATTCCCACCACTCCAACATGCCTGCCGGCAGAAGCATGTCGTATTCCTCAGAATTACCCCTTGCCATCATCTGAATCCACATTATTCAGTGAAGATTTCCCTTGAGGTGGCCCAAAACGACCAAGTACGTGCCGCGGTCCTTGTGCTTGAACTTGACCATACTAGAGTGGTCCCCTTCGACTGGCATTGACTCCTCCACCGACTTCGGCAGCTGCAGAACCGCGGACCCGGCCTCCACTGCGGTATAAGGGGATCCGCTCCTCAACCACCTTCCATCCGGTCCCTGCAACTCAATTTCAGCTTCGTCCTAACGGGGTGGAATTCGAATACCTGCTTCAGCTTCAGCGACTGATCACTCTCCTTGAAGCTCACAATCTTGATCTTCGCGGCAGTCGAATATTCGATGAAATTCGCCAGCTTGGCGGACAGCTCTTTTGAATCCTTTTCGAGAGATTTCACTAGAGCATTGCGGCTGGAGGTCTCTCCGATCATCTCCAAGATGTCATCCACTATAAACCCACGGTGAGGTGTCCCAAAAAACATCGCTATCCGGATACGTTCGAACAACGGCAAGTAAGCCTTAGTTTCCTTTGCCCTCACGACTGCCTTTACTTGCATCAGCTTCTCAGCTTCCACCGCCAGTACATAGCAGAAACGAATCACCTGTGCGATGATGATGCCGCCAAAACTATGCCCGATGAGTATCAGCGGTCTCCCTTTCTCCTATCAATTTGGCTCCCTGTCAGTTGTCGTGCACTCCGTAAAAGTTAGGAACCGCACTTCTTTAGTCACCCTGGCCATATCCAGCTCGGCCAGGAAAACATCCCTATAGTCCGGGATTTGATGTATCCCACGGCTCTCGGGTGCGAGGCTGGTGTTGCAGCCGTATATCATAGTACGACACCCAGGCATATCCTCGCTGAGAAAGTGCCGAAGCCACATCATGCGCTGCCCGGAGCTGTCGTTTCTTCCAGCCCAGGAGCCATACGGATGACCGTTGAGCCCAGATACTGCTACGATGCTGATGGGTGCGGGATGCAAGTTAGCGACCGTTTTTGGGGGGTTTGGAGGTCGAGGCTTTAGTACTCGGCTTGTATGGGGCTGCGCGGCTCGTAGAGCGTTGTTAGGCCGTAGAAATGGCGGTCAATGGCGATTTCACGGCCAGTCTTGTCCATCTGAACGATGTGAGCTTCGTTGTTGCGGAGGGCGGTGAGCTCTCTCGGTGCAGACGGTGAGAAATGGATCAATGCCGTAAGGTATAAAAAATCGGAGCTAGGGGAGCTGCAGAGCGTAGTGTACTGTTGAAGAAGAGTAGGAAATGAGAGAGCGGAGTGGAGGTCGGCCAGGGAGGTCTGGAGGGGAATGGAGGTCACACGGAAGACAATATGGCCACCAGACATTGGAATAGAGCTTGGAAAATGTGTATCCGGGATAGAGGGAGAAATAGAGGATGGTTCGGGGCTGCTGGAGTGTGACAACTGTTTGTGGTGATGGTAGAGCTGACGGAAGGGCAGTGATAGTGGGAATTTATATATGCCATTTTGATATATGCCATTTTGGTGCGGGGTTGGGGAGTATCTTCTTCACGCAGTGTAGCTTTGGGAGGGGCCGAGCCAGGCCGGTCGTACATGTTTCAGTCGAATGACCATGCAGGAATTGGCTAATCATAGTAGAAATACATGCGTCCACGAGTGATCACTCACCGAAACCACATCCGCGAGTTTGCTCTCTTGTGTCCATATTGTCGCAGCACTGCGCTTTTAAACACCATCACTGGAACGCACTGCTAGTGTGTAAAGGTGGCTGCAAGAAGAGTAATCGCTGAGAAGAAGGCCGGCGCGACTGCCGGACCGGAGGCGTTTCGCCGTATGGAGAGAGAGGAGCATCCGATGAAGATACACTTCCCAGGCGCAATGGATGCGGCAACAATATCCGGCGAAGCCGAGAGCTGGCGGGCTAGGTATGTGCTCCAGACGCCTGCAGCTGCCATGTAAGTACTTATGGCCATGCACTGCATCACATTTACAAGCGCGGGGCATGTAGAAATACCCGGGAAATCAACCGTTCGACTGCTCTGATTTGGGGTGATCAGCCATCTGAAGTTATCTTCTTGCATATCCATGGCACTCTACGGGCCGGAGCTCTGGTGGAAAGGAGATGCTGTGCATGGCAAGATCGGAAAAGCAGCCGGTTTACAGAGGTTGGTAAACCAACAGGCACATGCAGTAACAGGTTGCTTTCGTTCTACAAATCAGGAAGAGCTGATGTTGGAATCAGGGCTGAGATGCGCAATATCATTACTCAATAGCAGAGCTCGACGGTTTGCTCTACGGCTTGCATCTCTACCCCAGATAATTGATGTTCTCTCTCTTTCTCGGCCGAGTCATGAATATGGAGAGTTTCAACGGGTTTACCATCGCCGTATTAGACATAACATCACGTAATTAATCCCACGTATCAGGAGCTTTGGTGTGTATTCCGAAGGTGGTGTTGGCCAGGGACAAGGTGGCTATGCTGTAAGTCTCGACAGAATGGCCCCGATATACGACCGCGAAAACACTCTGATCCTAGCAATTCCCAACCTCCCCCGCCTCCAAGCTTCGTCTTCGTTACATGCCCCTGGATGCTTCTTATCTGAGTGATGAGAGTCGAGTTCAAATGTGGAATGGAGATCCCCGCCGGACGCTATTGCAATCAGAATAGTTGGTTTGAGAAAATTTCCATCGCATCCGCCGTAACCCCACAAATCCACCCGTGCCGATCTCGATGTATGCCAGTGCCCTATGGTCAAAGTTGCCAGATGCCGACCACCGATATCGGGTTTGGGTGGGGCTACATGTGCTCTATGTACACAGGTCAAGTTCTCGTTGGTCGGCGGTACGGCCCCTTGGCTAATAGTTCGGCTTGATACAAGTCCGGCCTGCTACGCATCAGTAGTGTAGAAAGGTATAGGATAATATACGCAAGAACGCACGAGCCAGGTCGACTCATCAGAGCCCTGGAACTTCCGGAGAAGGGATCCCCAGTTGTAACGTCAGCAGAAGTTCACTCGTGGCCACTGGAGCTGTGAGTGCCCAGAATTGTGTTTCGGGAGCTGAGAACGAGTCAGCATCCGGCAGTACCAACGTGGCAATCAGCCGTTCTCCGGGACTCTAATTGCAGCTCTATGTAGGGTGCCTCGCGGTCTTTCAAGCTTTGAAGCGGATAGTGGTTTGGAGCCCACGAGATACCTTTCTCCCATCGGAAATTAAAATCAGCAGCCAAAGCCGCTGTAAATCAGCATGATCCACTTCTAGCGAACAAGCTAGATAGCATCACGGGCAGTGAAATACTACTCACTACCATTGCCGGAGCTATCGCCAGTATCCAGTAAGGCTGGCACCGTTACCTGCTAGCAAATTGGCATACGATAGTACCGATTATGTACTTGCGTAGGCATCCCACTACACATTAGATCTGCGGTGGTAGACGCCCATGGATTCGAAAAAATAGCAATAACTATGCCCATAGCTTCACAACAAGTAAGTAGCCGAAATACTAAGAAGCGCAGAGCCTCCTGGCTGGATTATATCACTTTCCCTCCACCCGGTTCTGAGGATTCGGCGTCCTGTCCTAAAACACATCGTTCACAGATCATCACCCATACAGTGAGCGTCTATGATCGCCAAGCATTCCTCACGGAGGAGCTAACCACCTAGAGTAGAATCAACCTAAAAAGATCTGCATGTTCCAAGCTTGACGGACTGACCTCTTTTATCTAGAAAAGCATCCTTCACGGGTTCTTCCCATTGCACCATCCGCTTAGCCAGCCAACGGGTGCCCACAACCCTTGTGGGCAAACCACCTGGCCTACAAGTGATCGAGGTGTCGGGCTGGGGGTTGCGGGTTGAATGGCGGTGCAGCGATGGGCTGCGCCTGCATTTAAAGACCGGAGGAATTCTTAACCCGATCCCGACTCCAGGGTTTCCCAACACTTTGCCGTGTTGAGCACGCTCTGCCGGGGTTGAAGCCCTTCTAGAACAAACGCTGTTCCACTACTCGTTCACGCGCGCATCTTGGATCTGCAATCGACAAAGAATCGCGCTCTTGATCTTCTCAGCGCTGATGGTTTGTTTAGTAGAGTGCCGGACACTTAGACGGGTCAAGGCTTGGCAAAAGTACAAATTGTCCATTCTGGTGACTAATCCGAGTGCTTATGTATGACCACGGTAAATAATCCCTGTGTACCCCGTCCGAACTCAGTATCTAGGTTCCCGTCAGAACGCCCACCTATCTATCTATCCATCCTTCCACAACCCTATCAATTTTGTAACTATCTATTGTCTATAGACACCCTTTATTTGTCCCTCTCCTGTCCTGGACATCGCACTCTGCTAGATACCTGCCTACCGTGTCCGGCCGCTTGTGTTGAAACACTCAGCCACTACCTGTCGCTTTCCAGTTGCTCTGCTGCACTTGCCCGCTGCGCCCGTTGCAGGTTGTTTGACTCATACAACACACCCAAATTCGACAGTGAGAGCTTCTGTACTATAGCTCACCAGTTATACAAATATTAATGTCATTTTACTAGGTTTACTGAGTTTACGTTATCGAGTCCGATCCGTCACACCTTTGCTGTATCCAATTGAACATCGAACGATGCCCCGCCCTTCAAAAAGAATTCGTCAAACGCGTCTGGCAGGCCAGCAGTCAGCCCTAGGAAGAAGCGCCATGGCCAGCAATATAGCTACGGACTGGGAAATACCAGATAGTGGACCTTCAGAAGGAGAGCTGTCCAACGAAGAGACGGTTGAAAGCTTATCCGACCGTGAGGAGGAAATAACGGCTAGCGAGCCGGAGGACTTACACTCCGATGATTCAGAGAGTGAACGGGAACACGAAAAAGAAGCCGTCAGGCATACTCCCGGTATTCAGCAGCCACTGAAAGGATGGAAAGAGGTGGAGCGTACTGCATCTGGGTACTCGAAGACCAATGCTGGAAAGACAAAGCAGTCACGCTATTACTATGAGCAGAAGGAAAAACAAAAAGAAGAGGCAAAGAAGGAACTGCAGCAGGTTTACGGAGACATTTCACGATTCTTTATTCGTCCTCCCCCCGCCGCTACTAGTGTATCCCCACTATCGCTAGTTATACCTACAGTCGTAAACTTTGAGCAAGCGTTTTTCAGAGCAGATTCATTTGCGATTGAAGTGCAGCAGTTGGATATTTGGCTAAAGGCGCATGGCAAAGAAGTGACTGGAGCCTGGCTAAAGCGGGTACAAGGAGTACGTGATTTGTTGCTATTTCAGGGAAGCTTTGTTTACCAGGTCACTGTTGAGGAGAAGCGGAAGGCAAAGTGGGAGGAGTACAGTAGGATGGTTGCTATCCGGTTGGAAAAGGTTGGAAATTTGCAAGATATCTCAGGGGATGGGAAAAGGACTGGTTCAATAGCCGCACACCTCCGCCTTGCCCAACTATTGGTCGTCATGTCAAAAGGCAGAGCCTCTTCAACGATGAAGGTGTTATTTTGGCAGTACGTGAGTATCTCAACACTGCCTTGTGGAAAGCAGATCCAGCGGGTATCTGTGTGGCTGTCAGAACCTACCTCGTGAGCAAGAAGGCTTATAGCATCATGCATATTGATGCTGTACTCAACAACAAAGATACCCACCGGAGTGGTATTTGCACAAAGACAGCTCAACGTTGGCTAACAAAATTGGGCTGGATATACAGACGGAACAAAAAGGGATACTGTGATGGGCATGAAAGAGAAGATGTGGTGGAGTACCGACAGAAGATATTCTGCCCAAAGATGGTGGTAAGAAATATAGATAAATTCTTCTATCGATCTTTACTGAATATTGGATAGGAAATCTTCAAAACCTTACGTGAGTACACAGACGATGGCCAGATTTATAAGACAGTACCACTTTTTGCGAAACGACGTCATCTCATAACCCACGAAGAGAGCACTTTTAACGCCAATGACGGTTCACGGTACTCATGGAAGAGAGCTGGCAGTGAATGGCTTAGACCCAAATCTAAGGGTAAAGGTCTTATGGTTTCCGAGTTTCTCTGCGCTGCAATTGGGCGGCTGTCCTACTATGATGACGACTGTCGGAAATGTGTCTATGCCACTGAGGTGATTAAGTATGGAAGTGGCACGAGCGATGATGGGTGGTGGAATGCTGAAAGGATGGTGGAGCAAACTCGAAAGACAATTCGAATTTTCAACCGGGCATTTCCAAACGATATCGCAGTGTTTGCATTCGATAATTCCAGTGGCCATGCATGCAAGGCAGCCGATGCTCTTGTAGCTAGGCGTATGAATCTCAGTCCTGCAGGCAAGCAACCACTGATGCACGACACTGTCTTCCGTGGACAGGACGGCCAACTCCATCCACAGACGATGACCTTTCGGCAAGGAGATATGCTTTGGGATTCCAACATACCTATTCCAGAGGAGTATGTTAATAAATCAAAAGGCATGAAACAAGTCTTGCAAGAGCGGGGATTGTTGTGACACCTGGGTACGCGAGTACGGAGGTGGAGGTAAAGATATTCGTAAAGTCAGGTTCGATTTCTTTATTCACAGCGGAATAATCTTAGGTTCGTCGTGTCGGGGTGTTTCGTGAGTGTGTGGTA